>OGHH01002109.1_pt1 | contig 12112 bp, 7 predicted proteins | sample 1571471 | NCBI WGS metagenome assembly OGHH01 (sample SAMEA2581936, study PRJEB24529) | metagenome | biome: Human gut stool | place: China | collected 2011
TAAGGAACCACTAACTCAAATGGCAAAAGGTATGAAAGAAAATATTTATTATTATTCACTTTCTACTGGGGCAGAAGGTGAGCATCAATTATCAGTTATTTCTCAGGATGCTTCAGTGGCTTGCCGTATAAACAAGTGTGCCAATGAACAATTGATATTATATGCTAATAATCGTTGGGATTATCCTGAGATAGCATGGGGGAATTATTGTAAAACTTTGGAAGTATTGCCTTGTTACGGCCGGATTGATATAAGGGTTAGGTAGTAGGGCATTGGAATTTGTAGAACAACTATGAATTATTGAACTTTATTGACGCTGTATATGAATAAATAATTAATGTGTAATTTATTGGTTATCAATAGAATATTATTAATTTCACGCTTCGTTAATCTTCAACAGCCCGAATGACTTGACAAACGCTTTTTTATGTTGTATATTTGTAGATATAATAACAACAATAAAACTACAATTTAAAACTTAAAAAGTGAAATGAGAAGAATCTTAGCTTTTGCCGAACTTGCCGTGATGTACTTCCCCGGATGTACTACCAGCAAGAATGCGGTACGTTGTCTCAGCCGATGGATTAAAGGTTGTAACCCGTTGGTCAAAGAACTTATGCCGACAGGGTATCTGCCCTACAATCATCGCTATCTGACGATGAAACAGTATAAGATTATAACAAAACATCTAGGAGATCCTTATGAGGATTAGGGTATAGACGACCCGATAAAAAGCTTGAGGCTGCAACCTTTTATAGGATTTGCAGCCTTTTTTGTTGCATAAATTCAATGTATACCCTTCTGAAAGCTACATTCGGGTTTTTAATAAACTTGGATACCGTTTCTAATAAACTCCTTGAGAATTTATTAGAAACTCAAAAGTCGTTTATACAGAAAAGATAAACTTTTTTCGGTGTGTTGAAATGAGAAATATACGAAATCCTTGTGTGTTTGGTTAATAATCACTACATTATTAAAGACAGTCTCATTTCATCTTTATTTGTGTAACCTTGAATGGGTAGATGTTTCTTCTTGTAATTCTTTATTTTAATTGAAACTTATCATACAATCATATATGATTGTGAGTATATGAATGTGAATATGTTACTTTGGAGAATAAATTATGTCTGGCAAATCAAGAATCTTAAATGAGAGAGATCAGTCATAAAATATTTAGCAAAGTAATAACAATAAAAAAATGATGAAATGGATACTCTTAAATTGCATTCACACTTTGAAAATTTGCTGTATGTGGGAAGAAGCGTGCTCACTAATACAAGTAGCCGCATTCAAAGATTGTTTTTTAAAAAAGAGATGTGTATATATGAATACTTGTTTAAAGAGGAAGCAAGTAAAGGCATTGAAATTGTAGTGGACAATGCTGTCTTAGTTTGTGTTTTTGAAAATGATATCTGTAATAAATCTATTCTTTATCTTAATGACTCCACTAATGTAACATCTTATATTAATTATTGCAATAGTACTTTTGAATATGATAAACTTCGTGATAGATGGATTATGCCTGATGGTTATCTTACCCTTTTTATGCCGAATGATGACTTTGAAAAGCGATTTGCATTCGTGCAAACCTTAGTATGAATAAACTTCGTGAAGCCTTTGGATTCTTAAGGGGATATATCTGAACATTAGACAATTTGATTTGTTATTTATTATAATTGGAAGAGTGTAGGCATTGTTTGCTTTCATTATGATGTAAAACATCTCTATTTACCCATTTTTTAAAGGCTATTTTTGACTATATGTCAAAACAAACCTTTATATTTGTATATGTGAAGTTAACCAAAGAAAAAAATCACTTATTATTGGCTATGATGAAAAAGGAAATCAAATTCAGTCTTGTTTATCGGGATATGTGGCAATCTTCCGGTAAATATCAACCTCGTGTAGATCAATTGGTACGTATCGCTCCGTTGATTATTGAAATGGGGTGTTTTGCCCGTGTGGAAACGAACGGGGGAGCTTTTGAGCAAGTGAATCTGTTGTACGGTGAGAATCCTAACAAAGCCGTACGCGCTTTTACCAAACCTTTCAATGAAGTAGGCATACAAACGCATATGCTGGACCGTGGTCTGAACGCTTTGCGCATGTATCCTGTGCCTGCCGATGTACGCCGTCTGATGTATCGTGTGAAGCATGCGCAAGGGGTGGATATCACCCGCATCTTCTGTGGACTGAACGAGACGCGGAATATAATTCCTTCTATTAAATATGCATTGGAGGCAGGGATGATACCGCAGGCAACCCTTTGTATCACACACTCACCTGTGCATACGGTGGAATATTATGCCCATGTTGCCGACCAGCTGATTGAAGCAGGAGCACCCGAAATCTGTCTGAAAGATATGGCAGGCATCGGTCGTCCGGGTATGCTGGGACGTTTGACGAAGACAATTAAGGAAAGGCATCCCGAAGTGATTATCCAGTATCACGGCCATAGCGGACCAGGGCTGTCGATGGCTTCTATTCTGGAAGTTTGCGAGAATGGCGCCGACATCATTGATGTGGCTATGGAACCGATGTCCTGGGGTAAAGTACATCCGGACGTGATTTCCGTACAAGCCATGCTGAAAGATAAGGGCTTCCAGGTGCCCGATATCAATATGAAGGCATATATGAAAGCACGTGCCATGACACAGGAATTTATAGATGACTTCCTGGGCTATTTCATGGATCCGACCAATAAACACATGTCCTCTTTGCTGTTGAAGTGTGGCCTTCCGGGTGGTATGATGGGTTCCATGATGGCCGATCTGAAGGGAGTACATTCGGGTATAAACATGATATTAAGAGGGAAGAATGAACCGGAACTCAGCATTGACGACCTGTTGGTGATGCTCTTCGACGAGGTGGAATACGTATGGCCTAAGCTGGGGTATCCTCCGTTGGTAACGCCTTTCAGTCAGTATGTGAAGAATGTAGCATTGATGAACCTCATGCAGTTGGTGAAAGGTGAGGAGCGCTGGACGATGATAGATAATCATACGTGGGATATGATTCTCGGTAAGAGCGGACGTCTGCCGGGCGAGCTGGCTCCTGAAATTGTGGAATTGGCGAAATCAAAAGGATATGAATTTGTGGATACCGATCCGCAATTGAACTATCCGGATGCTCTGGATGAATATCGGAAAGAAATGGACGAGAACGGTTGGGAATATGGAGATGATGAAGAAGAACTCTTTGAACTTGCCATGCACGACCGTCAGTATCGTGATTACAAGTCCGGCACAGCCAAGAAGCGTTTCGAGGATGAATTGCAACGTGCCAAAGACGCGTCTATGGTGAAGAATGGATATTCGGAAGAAGAAATCCGGAAACTGAAACGTGCCAAGGCCGATCCGATTATTGCACCGGATAAAGGACAGGTGTTGTGGGAAGTATCTGTGGAAGGTCCTTCTGTGGCTCCGTTCATAGGGCGTAAATATCAGCATGATGAAGTGTTCTGTTACCTCTCCACCCCCTGGGGAGAATACGAAAAGATATTGACCGGATTCACCGGACGCGTCGTAGAGATATGCGCCAAACAAGGCGATACTGTGAATAAGGGCGATGTGATTGCCTATATTCAAAGAAGCGATATCTTTGCGTGATTAGTGATAAGTGGGTTAATCACTTATTAACCCACTTCTTTATCGTCTCCTTCAATTTCTCCTGTGTGAAAGGTTTGGTCAGGAAATCGTTGCAACCCGCTTCGAGTGCGGCTTTGCGGTCATGATCGTAGGCAAAGGCAGTCAGGGCGATGATAGGGACGCCGGGTGATAATTCCCGGATGATTTTTGTTGCGTCCAGTCCGTCCAGGTTCGGCATCTTCATGTCCATCAGGATGATATCCGGATTTATTTCTACAAACATATTGACGGCTTCCATACCATCTTTGGCACGTTCCAGATGGTATTCCTTCCCCAGAATAGCTTTGGTCAGGATATAATTGCTATCCGTATCTTCGGCTATCAAAACGGTTTTCAGCGAGACGGTTTCTTGTGGCGCTGCCTGTACATTTTCCGTGCTTTCGCTGCCTGCACTTTGTTCTCCGGCTGCCGTTTGGTTTTCTTCGGGGCTGTTTTCAGTTTTTTCCTTATCTTCGTCTTGGGTGGTCTTGGCGGGCAAGGTAAAGATGAAGGTAGTTCCTTTCTCCAGTTCGGAGGTCACGGAGATTTTTCCGCCCAGACGTTCGATGATTGTTTTGCAAATGGCTAAACCCAATCCGGTGCCCTGTGCAAAATTGTTGGCTTTTACAAAACGTTCGAATACCTTTCCTATCTTTTCGGGGGAGATGCCTGTGCCCGTGTCAGTCACATGGAATACGATAGTTTCCCCTTCCCGGTGGTATCCGTAGCTGATGCTGCCTTTGGTGGTGAATTTGAACGCATTTCCTATCAGGTTTGATATCACTTGGAAGATGCGGTTCTTATCAGAGTCTATCAGAATATCTTCGTCGGATGGATCGAATATCAGCTCTACACCTGACGGACAGCGGAATACATGCGCATCATGGATTTCCTTGCACAGCGGGTGCAGGCGGACGGCGGCGATGCTGAACTCCACAATTCCGGCCTCTATCTTCGAGAGGTCGAGAATTTCATTGATGAGTTGCAACAGACGTTCGTTGTTGGCTTCCACAATGTTGTAATATTCTTTGCGCTCTTCCGTATTTTCGCTTTCGGCAATGATACGTGAAAAGCCTACGATGGCATTGAGCGGTGTACGTATCTCGTGGCTCATGTTGGCAAGGAAGGCTGATTTGAGTTGGTCGGAGGTTTCGGCTTTCTCTTTGGCTACCATCAGTTCCCGTTTCATCAGTTCCATTTCTGTGATGTCCCATTCTATGTTCAGCAGGATGGGGGAGAAGTCTTTGCTCTCTATTTTCATTTTCCGCTTGTCCAGGAAAAGCGGATTTCCATGACCGTCACGTTCTTCTGCAATCCAGTGCATCTCTTGTCCGGTGGTGGCTATATCTTTGTCCTGTCGGCGTTTCTCACGGGCTATTTCGAGAGGATAGAAATCGAAGTCGTCTTTGCCCAAAGCCTCTTCCATAGGGACGTCACGGTTGTACGATTCACGATTGCGGTACAGGTATTTGAAGTTGTTCCTGATATCTTTCACAACAATTCCTGCGGGCAGATGCTCCATGGTTTTGTCCAATATCTGGTTGAACCACTTGATCTGTTGTTCGTGGCGGATGCGTTGTGAAATGTCCCGGCCGAAAGCCCAGATGGTTCCTACGCCTTCATCGCTGGTCACCCAATAGGCATTGCCTTCGTACGCCAGTATTTCCGGGAAACGCGGCAAGGGGTTGTATACCATAAAGGACTGGTGTTTCTCTCCCTCCTTGATTGAAGCTATCATCTTTTGCCAACCCTCCAGGGTACGTGTATACGAGCCGATTTCGTATATTTTTAGTTGGCTGATATCATCCGTACTTCCCAGCTCATGGTGCAGCTTGAAGAGGCGGTTGGCAAAAATCAGGGTACCGTCTTCCTTGGCGGCGAAGATATCTTCTGTGGAATTGTTGATGGCGTGCGTCAGCAGGTTGATGTCATTGCGGCTTTTTTGGATGTCAGTAATGTTCTGTATGTATCCTTCCAGCGAGATGTTGCCGTCTTTATTGCGTTCGCGACTGAATGTTTTCAGGCGGATATAATGTACATCTTTGTTGTAGAGAATGCGGTAGTCCACAGTATTTTCCATGTTACCTTTCAGATTATCGCCGAGCCAGTTCTCAAAAGTATTTCTGTCTTCGGGCAAGATCAGGTTCAGGTATGCATCCAGTGGAATGGCTTGCTCATCCGTCTTGCACATGATGCCCGTATGTCCGGCATAACTGAATTCGCGGGTGGCTGTGTCAAACACCCACCTGCCGATGAATGCGGCTTTCTGTATCTCATATAGTTCCCGGTTTCTTCTTTCCAGCTCCAGTTTGCGCTGGCTGCGTTCGGTGATATCCCGGTATTGGCAAAGCACGAGGTCACCGTAGGGTTGCATGATGCATTTGAAGAAGTAGGTGTCATCCCGCAACATGAGTTCGTAATTGCGGACAGACTTTGTTCTCCGGAGCAAAACTTTCTTGAATTCAGGATAAAACTCACTGTATGTCACCGGAGGTAGCAGGTTCAGCAGATTCTTTCCGAGCAATCTCTCTTCGTTCATAAACCATAGGTCTACGTTGTGTACGGCCATGTCTACACAAACACCGTCCTTGTCCATGAGTATCAGGGTGTCTGATACCATGTTCAGTAGTTTTTCGGAGTTATTTGTGTCTTTCAGAATGCTTTTCATTATTTTCTTTGTATTAGATTTTTGTCGAGGTATTTCCGTCTTAACTTGCCCTTCGTGCTTTTTCCCAGGCTCCGCTTTTATTGCCTTTGCGCTTACTCAGGTAGCGGAATCCTCTTAGCACATTGACGTTCATGAAGAGGAAGTAGTAAGGGATGAAAAGAATTTTGTTTTTGATGTGTTTCCTGGAGAGGATATATCCCCAGATTCCCATCAGGTAAAACAAGATTTGCAGTCCCAGTATAACGGCGTAGAACAATGGCTGTGCGGTGGTGAAAAGTAGCGCTACGTTGAGAGGGAGCAACAGGAACAATAGGATAGGAGTGATGGACCATCGTAAGACACGATGGGATACGTATTGGAAATTGAGCAGACCGTAGCGGAAAGGATTCAGCAGCGGGCGCAAACGCCAGATGGACTGTAAGCCTCCGGCGGCGATGCGTACTTTGCGCTTTTCTTCTTCCTGCATATCGGCGGAGCCGCTTTCGGTGGCATAAGCCGCGGCACAGTAGGCAATGGTGTAGCCACGCATGGCGATGCGGAGGGAGAGGATGAAATCATCGAGTAGTGTGTCCGTCCGCATGTCTTCGAACAATTCCCGGCGTACGGCAAACAGCTCTCCGGCAGCGCCTACGGCTGAGTAGAGTCGTGAATCGAGTGCTTTCAGGGTGGATTCATATTTCCAGTAAATGCCTTCTCCTCCTGATGCGGCATTGTCTTTGCTTTGCATGGCAATGCGTTTTTCGCCTGCCACGCAGCCCACTTTGGGGTTGACAAAAGCATGGACGATTTCTCGCAATGCTTCCCGGTTCAGGTGGGTATTGGCATCGGTGAATACGACGAGTGGTGTTTTCACGAACTTCATTCCGCGGTTGAGGGCGGCGGTTTTTCCTTGTCGTTCGGGTTGGTGGAGGACGGTGGCACGGGACCAGTGGGAAAGCCGTTCGTTGGTGTGGTCGTTGCTGCCGTCCGTGACCCAGAATATTTGCAGTTTGTCTGCGGGGTAATCCAGCGCCAGGCAGTTCTGCATCTTTTCGTCCACCACGTCTTCCTCATTGTAAGCTGCGATGAAGAGTGTGACTTCGGGCAGTTCCTCGTCAGCAGGCATGGAGTAGTGTACCGGTTTGCGGAAAGTTTCTTTAATTTTGACCAGAATGTATAGCACAATTCCGTATCCTATATAAGTATAGAATACAATAAACAGGCTTATCCAGAATAATATCTCGAAAGTTCTCATTGTGTAATGTCCTCAGAGTTGTTTGTTCAAGGTAAACAAAATATTTCTCAAAAGTATGGATAATCTTTTACTGATGCAAGAAAAGAGGGAAAAATAAATAACGGAAAGGATAAGGGGGGGAAGATGCTGGCGGGAGTTGTTTGTTTGTAAACGGGTCATGATAATAATTTTAGGCGCGGATTACACGGATTACGCGGATTTATTTTCTGTAATATAGTGTGATAGCGCAGCCTTTAATCCGTGTAATCCGCGCCTAAATTACTATCAGCATTTAGTTCATTTCCATACTTTTCAGAACGCTTCCGTCATATTGAAATAGAACAACGTCTGATTGTTGACCGTATTTTTACCCAGGTCGAGTCGTACGTTCATACGTGGTTGCACTTCGATGCGCAATCCTACGCCATAATTAGGCAGCACACCTTCTATTTTGCCGGGGGTGGGTCCCATGAATCCGCAGCCTGTCCAGGCCACGAAGCCGACGTGATTGAGCATGCGTTTCAGCCAGGTACTTTTATCGGTATTTATCATCTGACGGTATTCGGCCATGACTACGTGGGATGATTTATCGCGATACTGCCCCATGTAATATCCCCGCAGGTCAAAAGGAGTTCCTGTCAGGATATATTGTGTCAGGGGTACATCACCGAATACGTTTTTGCTTTGAGCAGTCCAGGCAATGACTTTGCGCTTACCGACAGTCTTATATTGTCGATAGTCTATTTCCAGACGATAGAAATTGTCATCACTTCCAAGAAATTTAGTATACATCATTCCCCGGAAATCCAGATACGTGCCGCGATAGGCATTGGCGGGGATGTCTCTGCTGTCATAGGTCAGCAGGAAACCGACACCGGAATTGAAATTCTTGTATCCTTTGTCCGTTCCTCCGGCTGCTTTGTACGACGGTTCGTCCACCAGATATTTGGCTGGTTTCGTGATGTCGTCGTAATTTATATCTATCTGCGGTCCGGCGAATATGTTGCTGTTGCCCAGGCGGAACAGGAACCAGGGGTTGAACTGGATGCCGCTGTAGCGATACTGACTGGTAGTGTCGCTCCGGACATAATTCTTGTTCGTGCTGTAGCCCAAGCCATAGAAGTTATCTTCCGTATTCTTGTAGGCAAACTTTCCGAAGATGCGGAAACGGTCACCTTTAAAAAAGAGTTGGGGTTTAGAGAAAAGGTTGATACCGCCATTGAAGAGGAAAGCGATGGCTACGGGAACCACGGAGCGTAGTTGTGTGGTGTCACTTGGGTTCATGCGGAAGGTCATCAAGGCGCTTCCACCGAGTACGGCACCAAAGTCGGGGGTGTAACTCGGACCACCCAGAATGTTGTAGTGCAAATTTCGTTGCGCTACCTTCTGTTTTCGTAGTTCACGTTTAGTCAATGCCGGTGTAGTGTCACTGATGCTAACCAAATTTGTAGCTTCCTGAGCGGAAAGGCTTGTTACTGAAAGCAGTAACGTCATAATACCTATTATATATTTCTTCATATCGTGCGAATGAGGGTGCAAAGAAAACTAATTTATTTGGATAAGTTTTCAAATTGATAGACAATAAATCTAAAGATTTCACTAAAAGTTTCAAAAAAACGGCTATTTTTGCATGTAATCTGAAGCTTGGCTGTGAGAAATTCTAAATAAGTTTTTTCGACATATCGGATAATTAGACCAATATTCAGAGCCCTTCCGTACCCGGTCCGTGTCTGGCCCGTACCTGGTCCGTACCAAGTCCAAAGTCTTGGATACGGAGCAAACACGGATTTGGTACGGTTCGGGTAACAGGAAGCAAGAGAAACAGACCAATTACTATAAAAACCATATAATTTATGAATAAACGAATTTTATCCGTTTTTGTTTTCAGCGCCGCATTACTTTCCATACAGGCGCAAGATAGGAAAGGCGGTATCAGCGATGCGATGCTGAACCAGATCAAACAGAGTTACGAGGGAACCAGTGCCGACAAAGCTCTGCGTAATGCCATTGGCAACAATGACATCCGCAAACTTGCCCTCAACCAGGAGAATCTGACCGGAATGGATACTCATTTCTCCGTAAAAGTAAATTCGAAAGGCATCACCGACCAGAAATCATCCGGTCGTTGCTGGCTTTTCACAGGACTGAATGTGATGCGTGCCAAAGCCATCGGTAAATACGGTTTCCAGTCTTTTGAATTCTCGGAAATTTATCCTTTTTTCTGGGACCAGTTGGAGAAGGCAAACCTCTTCCTGCAAGGCATCATTGATACCCGTGACAAACCCTTGAACGATAAAACCGTAGAATGGCTTTTCCAACATCCGCTAAGCGATGGAGGAACTTTTACGGGCGTTGCAGACATTGTAGGTAAATATGGTTTGGTTCCTAAAGAAGCCATGCCGGAAACGAACAGCAGCGACAATACGTCGCGTATGGCAAATCTGATTTCTTTGAAGTTAAAGGAATACGGTCTGCAACTGCGTGATCTGGCTTCTAACGGGGCAAAACCTGCGGCGCTGGATAAGGAAAAGACTGCGATGCTCGGTACCATTTATCGCATGCTGGTGCTGAATCTTGGCGTTCCTCCTACGGAATTTGACTATGTGCGTAAAGATGCCCAGGGCAATCCTGCCGAAACGGAACACCACACTCCGATGTCATTCCTCAAGAAGTATGGCGACGAGAATCTGTTGACCAATTATGTGATGGTTATGAACGATCCCTCGCGCGAGTACTACAAGTGCTATGAAATAGATTACGACCGTCATCGCTACGATGGGAAGAACTGGACGTACGTCAATCTGCCTGTGGAAGATATCAAAGAGATGGCTATCGCTTCTCTGAAGGACAGCACCATGATGTATTTCTCTTGCGACGTAGGCAAGTTCCTGAATTCCGAGCGTGGCTTGCTCGATGTGAAAAACTATGATTATGAATCGCTCATGGGCACCACCTTCAATATGGATAAGAAACAACGCATCCAAACCTTCTCCAGCGGCTCGTCTCATGCCATGACCCTTATGGCTGTGGATCTGAATAAAGACGGAAAACCCGTGAAATGGATGGTTGAAAATAGTTGGGGACCTGCCAGCGGTTATCAGGGACATCTGATCATGACCGATGAATGGTTCGACGAATATATGTTCCGTCTGGTGGTTGAAACGAAATATGCGTCTTCCAAAATACAGGAAATACTCAAGCAGAAACCGATTCGTCTCCCTGCCTGGGACCCGATGTTTGCCGGAGAAGAATAGTCTTTTTCTTCTTTTTGAGAACAAAAGAAAGGCACTCTAAAGAATATTGTGTGCGACCACGAAAGGAATTGCGGATATTTTTCCGTAATTCCTTTCTTTTTTCCTCACGAATCCCAATCTTATTTATTACTTTTGCGGCAAATTTATGAAACCATTATTTTATATAGCATGGCAAATGTAATAAAGTTACGTAAAGGCCTTGACATAAACCTGAAAGGTAAAGCTGCTGAGACGTACACAACAGTGAAAGAGCCGGGATTTTACGCACTCGTACCCGATGATTTTCCTGGAGTGACACCGAAAGTGGTTGTGAAAGAGCAGGAATATGTGATGGCCGGTGGACCCTTGTTTATCGACAAGTATCATCCTGAAGTGAAATTTGTTTCGCCCGTTAGCGGCGTGGTAACCAGCGTGGAGCGCGGTGCTCGTCGTAAGGTGATGAACATCGTCGTGGAAGCGGCTGCAGAGCAGGACTATGAAGATTTTGGGAAAAAGAATGTTGCTTCGATGGATGCTGAAGCTGTGAAATCCGCTCTGTTAGAAGCCGGACTTTTCGCGTTTATCAAACAGCGTCCTTATGACATCATTGCAGATCCGACGGTAACCCCGAAAGGAATCTTCATCTCCGCATTCGATACCAATCCATTGGCTCCGGATTTCGAGTTCGCCCTCAAAGGCGAAGAAGCAAACTTCCAGACAGGGCTTGATGCTCTTGCCAAACTGGCAAAAACCTACCTGAACATCAGTGTGAAACAGAACGCTGCCGCACTGACACAGGCTAAGAACGTTACAATCACCGCATTCGACGGACCGAACCCTGCCGGTAACGTAGGTGTTCAAATCAATCACATCGCTCCTGTATCCAAAGGTGAGACTGTGTGGACGATCGATCCGCAGGCAGTTATCTTTATCGGCCGTCTCTTTAATACAGGCCGTGTGGATTTCACCCGTACAGTAGCTGTGACTGGTTCCGAAGTGTTGAAACCTGCTTACTGCAAACTTCAGGTAGGTGCGTTGCTGACTAACGTATTTGCCGGAAATGTAACGACAGGCAAGGATCTGCGCTACATCAGTGGTAATGTGTTGAGCGGAAAACAGGTATCACCGAACGGATTCCTGGGAGCTCTCGACAGCCAGCTGACTGTAATTCCCGAAGGTGACGACATTCACGAAATGCTTGGTTGGATTATGCCGCGTTTCAACCAGTTCAGTGCCAACCGCTCTTATTTTAGCTGGTTAATGGGCAAAAAAGAATATACGTTGGATGCCCGTATCAAAGGTGGCGAACGTCACATGATTATGTCGGGTGAATACGATAGAGTATTCCCAATGGACATTCTGCCCGAATATC
>OGHH01002113.1_pt1 | contig 12083 bp, 20 predicted proteins | sample 1571471 | NCBI WGS metagenome assembly OGHH01 (sample SAMEA2581936, study PRJEB24529) | metagenome | biome: Human gut stool | place: China | collected 2011
ATGTTGTAGGTCCTGTGATGGTCGGTCCATCGAGCTCCCATACCGCAGGTGCTGTAAAAATAGGATATATCAGCCGGAAGCTGCTGGGCGAACAGCCGGTCTCCGCACGGATTTTATTATATGGAAGCTTTCTGACAACCGGAAAAGGACATGGTACGCGGAAGGCGCTTGTGGCTGGGCTGCTTGGGATGCAGCCGGACGATGCGCGGATTCCGCAGGCGCTTACGCTTGCCGAAGAACGGGGCATGCAGATTGAATTCGGAGAGGCACAGTTAAAGGAAGCACACCCGAACACGGCACAGCTTTATCTGCAGGGACAGGAGGGCAGAAGCCTGGAAATCATCGGACAGTCGCTGGGCGGCTCCCGGATTAATATTGCCGAGATTGATGGAATCGAGACGAATTTCTCCGGTGATTATCCAACACTTGTCGTACACAATCAGGATCAGCCGGGACACGTGGCGGAGGTAACGTCGATGCTTTCACATAAAGGCGTGAACATTGCGTACATGCAGTTGTACCGCTCCAGCCGTGGCGGAGAGGCGGTTATGGTCGTGGAATGCGATCAGGAGATTCCGAAGGAGGGCATTGACTGGCTGAAGAAAGTCGAGGGCGTGAAGAAGGTCACGTATCTCGGACACGATACGGAAGCTATGGATAAGGGAGGAACTGCAAGATGATAACGTATCATTCAATTCAGGATATATTGGAATTGTGCGAGAAAGAACAGATGACGTTTGCGCAGGTAATCGAACGTGCGGATATGGAAGAACGCGCCGTGACGCAGGAAGCTTCCTATGCGAAGATGCAGAGCATGTATGAGGCGATGCGTCATGCGGATGCAACCTACGATGCAAAGCTTACGTCAGCATCCGGTCTGGTTGGCGGCGATGGCGAGAAACTTCGCGCATATAACGAGGCAGGGAAGAATCTCTGTGGTGACTTCTTAGGTCTGGTGATGGAGAAGGCAATCAAGATGGCGGAGGGAAATGCGTGCATGCGAAGAATCGTTGCGGCACCGACCGCCGGTTCGTGCGGCGTGATCCCGGCGGTGTTCCTGACGGCGCAGGAGAAACTTGCATGCACAGAAGAACAGATGGTGGCGGCGATGTACATTTCCGCAGGGGTAGGTGCCGTCATTGCGGAAAATGCTTCGATTGCCGGCGCGTCTGGCGGTTGTCAGGCAGAAATTGGTTCTGCATCTGCGATGGCCGCAGCAGGGCTATGCTTCCTACAGGGTGGCACGAATGCGATGATCGCAAATGCAGCCGCGCTGGCGCTGAAAAACATGCTCGGACTTGCGTGTGATCCGGTCTGTGGACTGGTGGAAGTACCTTGTGTGAAACGGAATGTTGCAGGAGCTGTCAATGCAGTAAGCGCGGCACAGCTATCTTTGGCAGGGATTAAGAGTGCGATTCCGGTGGATGAAGTGATCGACGCAATGCGTAGAATCGGAAATGAAATGTCTCCGAACATAAAAGAAACGGGTCAGGGTGGACTTGCAACCACCCCGACCGCGATTCAAATAGGAAAGAGTTTATAATTGTGAAGAAATATTTATTGTTTAAGGTTGTGTGACTGCATAATCCGAAAAGCTTGTAGTCGAATCTGTCTTATTTGCACATCCACCAAGCAGGGCAGTTGTAAGCATCGTTACTGTTACAAGTGGTAAAATGTTTTTTTTCTTCATAAAATCACGTCCTTTCAAATTGATTTTGTTTTCGTTTACAATACGAAGTATAGGGGACGAACCTTAAATCAACCTTAGAATTCTGAAAAAGTAGGGAAATAATAATCAAATATGCGAAACAGTGTTTAGCCTTTTCGGAAAATTAGAGATAAAAAATCAAGTGGTGACAATTTGCCACCACTTGTGAAAAAACAACCATATTTAGTTTACTTTTCATCCCTCTTCCGTACCGCCAGTGCCGGAACCAGTCCGATCACGAAAGGTACGATCCAGGTGAATAACCGGTAGATTACAAGTGCGGCTGCCACGGCATCGCCGTCCGGAATGACACAGGCGAAGAACAACGCGAATACAAAGTCAAGCGTACCGACACCGGATGGTGCCAGCATGACACAGCCAACCATGTTGCAGACGGCAGTAAGTCCCAGACAGGTTGCAACTGTGACAGAATAACTTCCGGCAAAGAAAATTCCCGGAATTGCATACCAGCATGCGAATTTGAAGAAATTCAAACCGACGACAGTCAGAAACAATCGCTTATCTTTCCATACGATGCGCCCTTGTTCCTGCAGATAGTCGATGGAAACCTGCGCTTTATCCAACAGCGGATACAGGCGGCTCTTTTGTTTCACAAGCTTTCGAGCCAGCTTCATGATCAGATCGGAGAATTTCTTGGAAACCGTTAATATAAACAAAAATAGACAGATTAACGAAATCACAACTGCACCGGCAAACATATACCACGCGTATTTGCGGATGCCACTGTGACCGCTCAGAATCAGAAGGAGAAATGACACAACGCCGAATAAACCAATCGTAATTTTCTGGAATGTATATTGTGCGAGGGACATGCCGGTTGCGGTACTCACGCGGATGCCATTTAGATTATAATAATAAAGCTGTGCGACTCCGGTTCCGCTTCCGAGTGTTGCAATCCGGAAAAATGTACACAGGTATGCACAGGTGATTCCCTGCCATACAGATAAACGATGGTCGCAGGTGTTCGTCATTTCGCTGATGATACAGCCTTCCGCGATGAAATACAGATTTCCGAGCAGCAGACACATAACCAGTTTCCATACAGGAGTTATCTGGATTTCTTCCAGTGCTTCCTGCATCAGATCTTGATTTTTATAGCATACAAAAGCAATCAGCGCAAAGATAACCAACCATTTTGCGATGCTTTTTAATACCATTTTCTGATTTTTATCTGACTGATGTGTATCGTCCATTTTGTTCCCCCATTATATGGAAATAAAAGATAATAGCGTTATTTTAGTATGTTTGTCCAATCTTTGCAAGATATATTCCTGTTTTCACATTTTTCTCACAAATACATACAATGAAGTATACAAAAAGAATGTAAGAGGTAACCAGTTTGGATTCTTATAGAAATTATGGCTGCGGCAGAGGCCGTGGCATGAATCCGCGCGGCGCAAATAGCTGCTATCCGTGTTCAGGTACCGGTCGTTGTGTGATGCCGGGCGATACGATGTGCCGGAAACCATCCACGCCGGATTGTGGTTGTGGAGATAAACCATTCATGCCGGATTGTGGTTGTGGTAATAAACCATCCATGTCGGATTGCGGCTGCGGAAATAAACCATCCATGCCGGATTGCGGCTGCAAGGAAATGCCGATGAAATCAGATTGTGGGTGTGCATCCATTCCACGCAGAAATAACTGCAGATGCGGAGATCCAAATGAACATATGCGGCACATGCCGGTTGGCATGGGCTATGTTCCAATGCAAAAATGGGAGGAAATGTATGATCCTGCGACGGCATTGTGTCAGGGTACAGCCTTTCCTTCTCTAAATCTGATTTTCTGCGGGAAGAGGGGGTAACGGATCATGAAACCTATGTGTAAAGCAGAGCTTCGACAGTTTATCGATCAGGTTTCCTTTATGATCGATGATATTACCTTATTTTTAGATACACATCCGGACTGCCGGGAAGCAATAGATGCCTACAATCATTTCAAAATGATGCGGTGCGAAGCAGTATCTGACTATGTAAAGCAGTATGGTCCGCTCAACCGTTATGATGTGGATACGTGCGACGATTGGAATGCATGGATCGATGGTCCGTGGCCTTGGGAAGGAGCGTGTGGTTGTTAAATGTGGATTTATGAAAAGAGACTTCAATGTCCCGTGAACATCAAGGAGACAAATGCAAAGCTGGCACAGGCAATCATATCACAATATGGCGGTCTGTAGACGTTTACTAATGGGAACTTATTCTTGTTACGGAATAAAGAAGAATTCCATTGTATCAGCTTCTTTGTCGTATATTATATGATCCACGATCGAATTGATTGCTGTTGCTTTTTCCGAATCACTTTGTGCATTCATGATAGTATCGTGAACAGTTCGAATGACATCTACTGTAACCGTCTTGGGTTTTACTTCGGGTACAACAAGCTCCTTCAGATGAGCAATCTCTGCTTCTAATTTTTCTTTATTTGCTTTATATTCCTCCAGTGTATCGATACCATTTACGTAAGCTTCTTTTACACGACCAAGCTTCGCCTTGACGCTTGCAATCTGTTTTGCAATCGCCGCTTCATCCTGGTTAAATTGAACGATAGGGGCAATTGTTTTTATATCTTTATCTTCGACGATGTTCAGCAATCCGTCAAGTACATATTGCGCCGCTTTACCTGCAGATATACTGTTCCTGGTTGCGCACATACCTTTCACATTTTTCCAGCACACAAAATAGGGGTAGTGTTTACCTGTTTTCGTGTCCAATCCATTTTGATATGCCAATGTACCACCACAATTCGGACATTTCAGCAAACCGGACAACCAATGCTTGTAAATATCCGGTCGCTTTCCGTGTCCCATTCGGGCAGTAATTTTTGCATATCGTTCCTGTGTTGCATCCCACAACTCCTGATCAATGAGTGGTTGATGTTTTCCGTCTCGGATAATTTCTTCTCCTACTCGTGGCGTAGTACGTCTGCTACTTGCACTGTTCCAACGGATTTTTCCAATATAAAATGGATTTTGAAACATATCAGTAATATTGCGAGTTTCCCAGCGCTTTCCAGTTCTTGTGCGATACCCCAAGTTGTTAATGGTCGCTGCGATTTTTGTCATAGGTATATGTTCGATTGCAAACATGTGAAAGCATCTTTGAACCATAGGACCATAATATTCGTCGATTTGTGGGATGGTATCAGGTCCCCTTTCTTTGGTATATCCAATCGGCACATTTGAATTGTATCCGCCGGCAAGAGCCTTCTGCGTCATGCCACGACGGACTTCACCGGAAAGCCGGATAGAGTAGTATTCATCCATCCACTCGAAGATACGCTCCACAAGCTCACCGATCACGCCATCTGGCAGCGGTTCGGATACAGATACTACATCCACATGATTCTTTTTTAACAGCGATTTGTATACGATGGATTCTTCCTGATTCCTGGCAAAACGAGAGAACTTCCATACTAGTATTGCATCGTAGGGATGCTCCTTGGATTTTGCCATTGCAATCATATCTTGAAATTGCGGTCTTTTGTCGGCATTTCTTCCGGAGATACCGAGATCTTGATAGATGTCTATAATTGTCATGTCGTGGGATGCAGCATACTCTTTCAGAAGCCGGATCTGGGCATCTGGTGAGTATTCTTCCTGTGAATCTGTAGAAACTCTGATATAAGCGCATACAGTCTTCATAAAACATCACTCCTTTATACAATTTGAAATTGTACATCGAGAGCCTTTATGATATAATATGCTTGCTTAGGGCATTATATCAAAGACTTAGGCTTTTGTTTAAGGCTCTTGATGTATTGCGTTCCCTCAGGTGTTTCCAGCACCTGGGGGATTTTTATTAAAAAATAGACCCCATGATAAATCATGAGGTCTACAAAAATAGTTTTTTAGTTACGCCAGTTAATGGCATTGTCTTCCAACGGATCCGCTAGGGACTTTGTTGTAAAACTATTTTAGTATATTATACTCATGATGTCAATGGAAAATACACGAAAAAAGGTAATATTTTTTTCGCAATATGTTATTTTTTTGTATATAATTCTTTGATTTTTTCATCTAGTTTATCCATACTTTCTGCAGACAAGCGAATGCCATGCAAAGTAGAACGCTTGGTCACAGGATTGTATATTCTGACTTTGCTTATAGTAGTGATTTGACTGACTAATGCAATACTGCCGGATTTCATATGTCCAATTTCTTCTAGGGCTTTTTCTACTGCCCCCATCTCGTTTTTTAGAGAAGCTAACTCATCGGTTTTCTTTTTATGATTTATCATATCGTTTAAAATAAGATTCATCAGTTTTTCATCAGATTCATCAGGTGAAGAACGTAATTTCTCTATATTGGAAACGAGGTTGTTATTGTAACCAGAAATTTCCTCTACTAAAACGCCGATATCGTGAGATAAAACTTCAAAGGCATTGTCATACTTTTCTTTTAACTGAGAATATATTATATCGCCTAAATCAATTGTATATGGAGATGGCTTATAGTTTTTCTTTTTTGATGTTAAAGGAATAACTGTTATAATATCTGATGAAGCGGGAATGATATTGTTAATTGCAACGACATAGTGTAACCCACCTTCCTCACATCCAATGTTAAATCCTAAATGAACTTGAAGAATATCTCCACGTTTGTATTTTTTTGATTTTGAGGAATCAAATGTTTCTTCTTTTTTCAGAAGGCGGCAATAATCGCTTAACCAATATGATAATAATTTGGATTTTTTAACTACCTTTGGTTTTATCGAGTTTCCGTATCTCTTTAATAGATTTTCGACATCGGCAGTTGCTTTATCAATTAATGGTTGAAGTTCTGGATCAATCATATGTACCTCCTACTGTATTTATGCTTTCCAAGAGTTGCCGCAATTCTGACATATGCATACGGATTCATTCTTGAATGTCGTTTTCTCACCGCCCCTTGATTTCTTCCATACAAGGTTAGACAATCCGAATGTACAAACAGCTGTAATACCTCTTGCGGCATTGTTCATATGACCACCAACGCCATTCCCTTTTTTCTTTGTTTTCCCCTCCGTCTGTATCATCTGGACATTAACGTTTTGACTTCCACATTTTGGACAAATCATATTTTCTTCCTCCTTAAAATTGTAAATATCATAAATGCCTTGGTGAGCAATTATGTGCATAATATAGTTAAGTTATGTATTGCCAGAATATCCACTTATTTTATCAAGCATTGTTTTTGCTAAGTCCACATCTTCTTCAGGAACACGCATGGCAGCATCGATTACTTTTTTATGATTTGGATTATGATATAAAAACTCTCCTACCTCTTGAACGTAACAACCGATTGTATCTTCGAATTGATATTGGTAAATAGCGTCTTCGTCCGTATCAGTAATTTTGTCCGTCCATCCCAGCAGTTCAGAAGGGGTTGTTTTTAAAGCTTTAGCAAATAACTCAATTTTCGTTTGTGATAAATCGACTTGCCCCTTTTCAATTTTGGCAATTGATGAGCGACTTGTATATCCCGTTAGTTTTGCAAGTTTTTCTTGGGATATTCCTAATTGCTCCCTTTTTATTTTAATATTCTTATATAGATCAAGCATATTTATCACCACCTTGGGTCTATTATAATTTGAATGTGAAAAAAAATCAACAAAAATGTGAAAAAATGTTGACATAAATTCACAACTGATGTATAGTGAATCTAGTTCAACAGAAAGGAGGGAAAATATGAAAGCAGAACTATTAAAAAATGCAATTAAGAACAGAGGGATGACTATTACAGCTGTTGCAAAAATGTTAGAGATTACAAGGGAGACCTTCTATAATAGGATGGAAAATGGCGATTTTAGGGCATCCGAAATAGTTGGTATTAGTAACGTATTAAATTTGTCAAAAAAGGAGCGAGACGATATTTTTTTTACCAAATAACGTGAATGAAATTCAACACTTTTTTTGGAAATAAATACGTCTTACTAAATTAAAACCATAGAAAGGAGAAGGGATTGGGATTTATAAAAAACTTTGTTGAATCTGAAAAGGAATTGAAATCAATTAGAAAAGACGTTAGAAGAGAAAAATTCCTTGAAGATAACAAAGGGTTTCAAGAATTTCATCATGTAACAGATGAAGAGATTCTTTTCTATGAGTACCTGTATAAAAGGGAACGCAAATATAGAACAGTAATTCTTATTTTAAGCCTAGTTTGCTTAGGATTATTACTGTCAATATGGATGTAACGATTGAAACAACTATAGGTGTGATAACGGAAGTAAGCACTCGTGAGAAAAATTTTTCCCTGCGATATGTTTGGTAGCGAAGATAATTGCTTGTGACAGAGTACGTTCCATCTGGTATGGATGAACCAATAATGTCTGTTTTTCCAGAACTGTTTTGGCGGATAAATTTTATATCAGAAAGGTAATATTCGGAATCACCAAAATATTCAGCTTTGGATTTCTTTCTCATGCGGGTAACAAAAAGCTTATATTTTTCCTTCATACTTAAAGTTATTTTTTCAAAATCGTAAACCATGTGACACACCATCCTTTTTTGGGAATAGTGTATCACAAATTTAATTTGATAGAAAGGAGAAGCATGAGCGAGTTAGTATGTGTAATTCTGATTGTGGTTGCTATCAGTCAGTTTGTAAGAGCAGCCGCATATAAGAAATCAACAAAAGCCCTTACGCTGTATCTGAAAGATATTGATGCTGTTCCCGATGAACAGACAATACAGAGATACAGCGAAAAGGCATTGCATTCATCAAATACCAAACTTTGATGGAAAGGAGAAGCATGGAAGGAAAATCAAAATATGAGGTAATTGCCGAGAAGCTGAAAGATGTAAAAACATTTGCGGAAGCGAAGGAAATCCTTACAGATGAAGAGATGGTTTATTACTTCATGGATGCGACAGACAATTTGCAGGAAACCCAAGAAGGCGAAGAGCTTGTTATCAGAGATATTTTGAAAGCTCTGGGAGCAAAAAAATATTCTGTGAAACATGCTCTATACCTGCTTGATGTGGCAAAAGATGTTTTATCTGTGATTGCCAGATTTGATTTTTAGAGCATCCATTCTCCAGCGTGCTGTTTCTTGATTGTGTTGAAAGATTCCTTATTCTTCACGTAATCATCAAGGAACTGCTCCGGAGTGGTTGCAGAAGATGTTTTGACCGTGTAAGCCAGTGCAATGTCTTCCAATTTGGTTAAAGCATCTTTGACAATATCATTTGACATGATTTCACCTTCTTTCATATGTATTGGTGTGGTGCACCTGTATGAAGTATAAGGCGAATTTGTGGATTGTTCAATGGATGAATTGATTTTGATGGAACGCAGTAAGCCCTAAGCAAGCACACTGTAGACCTTAGTTGAATAAGCTAATGCAGGAGGCGATGCGCTATGACCTATACATACAATGTGTTGGTTGATGGAAAATGGGTGGATTTGAAAACACTCCCACCAGAACAACAGGAAGAGATTAAGAAGAAGCTGACCGACAAGGTAGCGGATGCACTTGCTGTTGAACAGGCAAAGAAATGTTCATAAGATACCGCAGGCACGACCTGCGAATATGAGGACAAGCAGAGAGGAAGAAAGAGGATGAGCAACGACATGATTATATGGACCTACCGGCTGGCAACATTCGCAATGGTAGAAGGTGCTGTGCTGTTGTGGCTTGGCATGATCTATGGCTTTTGGATGATGCTTGTGGCTGTAATCTATAAGGAGCTGATTGAATATGCCAACAATGATGATATGGACCATGCAATCGAGATCTACAAAAAAAGCACCCTTGGGACTGGCATCCCGCAGGTGCAAATAACAAATAACACAATAAGAAGTATAACACGGAAGGGAGCGTAAATCAATGGTTACGATGCAGGTGCTTCCAAATCGTGAAGATTGGTTGAAGCACAGAACGAAGATTGGCGGATCAGATGCATCTGCAATACTCGGCAAGAATCCATACAAGACGAATGTGGAACTCTGGAAGGACAAGGCATTTCATCTGATGCCGGAGGATATCTCGGACAAGCCGTATGTGAAGTATGGCACCGAAGCAGAGAAGTATCTCCGGGAACTGTTCAAGATGGACTATCCGCAGTATGAGATGTTCTACGAGGAAAATAACATGTGGACAAATGACGCATATCCGTTCGCACATGCATCTCTGGATGGATGGCTCAAGGATGAAGCTGGTCGCATGGGGGTATGGGAGTGTAAAACAACAAATATCCTGCAGTCTCGTCAGAAAGAGAAGTGGGATCATCGCCTGCCGGAGAACTATTACATACAGATCTTGCATTATCTGATGGTGACAGAGTTTGAGTTTGTGGAGCTGAAAGCGCAGCTCAAATCAGTGTTCTCAGATGGAACGGTGTATTTGCAGACCAGACATTATCACATCGAGAGATCTGATGTGGAAGCGGATATTGAATATCTGGCGGATGAAGAGCGGAAGTTTTGGACATGCGTAGAGAACATGAAGGCTCCGCCGTTGGTGCTGCCGGAGATATAGGAGGATGCCATGTATGGTTATATCTGTCCGACCTGTGGTGCACATCTGGATCCACAGGAGCGATGTGAGGAATGCACAGAACAGAAGTTGAATGATCAGCGGGAGAGCGAACGTATCAAGCGTCTGCTCTCGGTAGGGAAGGATGCTCAATATGAGCTGGTATTAAGTTAGGAGGATATGAATGGAGTTAAGAGTAGAACCGGTTACATTTCCGGAAGCAATTCGGTTTAACTATGAGGAATTGAAAGCAGAGATTACAAGCAAGGTAGAGATGTATAAGAACCTTGTATATACAGGTAGTGATCAGATTAAGGATGCGAAAGCAGACAGAGCAGCATTGAATAAGCTTATTAAGGCTATGTCAGATGAGAGAATCCGTATCAAAAAGGATTGTTTGAAGCCATACGATGAATTCGAACGGAAAATTCGTGAACTCACGGATATTGTGAATGAGCCGGTACAGTTGATTGATAAGCAGATCAAAGAATATGAGCAGACGTTGAAGGAAGAGAAGCGCAAGGATATTGAAGCACTCTTTGAGACAATTGGATTTCAGGCATTTGTAAAGCTGGATATGATCTGGGATGAGAAGTGGCTGAATGCATCTGTATCGATGAAATCTATCGAAGAGAAGATGCGGGAACGTATGTATCAGATCAGCACAGATCTTCTGACGTTGAATAGACTTTCAGAATATGCATTTGAAGCGGTTGCGGTATATAAAGAGACATTGGATATGAACCGGTCTATCGCAGAGGCACAGCGGATGTCAGACATTGCTAAGCAGAAGGCGGAAACTGAAGCACGGAAGAAGGCGGAAGAAGAGCGGCGTGCCAAGGAAGCGGAAGAGAAGAAGGTGTATGAAAAAACAGCAATTATTTCAGAATCAGTACCGGAACAGCAGCAGCCGGAACACACGGTCACAGAGCCGGAAGAGCCGGAGAAGATGGAAGTGCGGTTTGCGGCACTTCTTACAACCGAAGATGCACTTGCCCTGAAAGAGTTCTTCCAGAGCAGAAATATAGAGTTTAGAGCGATTTAGGAGGATATGAAAAATGGTAAAAGTAGAGGACAACGTAGTATCAATTTACGGCGCAGAAGATACATGTGCAATCGAAATTGCAAAGATCCTTTGTGCATTTAAGAAGGTACTATACAAGAACTATTCAAAGGAAGAGGCAGAAATCAAATACGGTGCTGTTCTTGCGACAGCAGATGCGTTTTCGTATATATCTTGCAAGCAGGAGAAAAAGGAAAATGCAGAGACGGATAAGAAAATCGGATTGGATGAGATTTTGAATCAGCTGATTTTAGATTCTTTAGATGCGATTGTAAAGAAGGGAGACAAATAAGATGGTACAGAATAGTTTGGTTAAGAGTAAGCAGAATCAAATTCAGGACACGACAATGACCGGGTTCTTGAATCGTATGGATATCAAAGCGAATATTGAGCAGGCACTTGGTAAGGGAAATGTGCAGCGCTTTATCTCCGGCGTAGTATCGGCAGTCAGCGTGAATCCTGCTCTTGCAGAATGTACGAAGCCATCGATCCTGTCTGGTGCGCTGTTGGGAGAGAGCTTGAAGCTTTCCCCATCGCCACAGCTTGGTCATTATTACCTCGTGCCGTATAGCGACAATAAAGCCGGTACGAAGGTGGCACAGTTCCAGATGGGATATAAAGGGTATATCCAGCTTGCAATCCGCTCCGGTCAGTATAAGAAGCTTACTGTACTGGCTATCAAGGAAGGTGAGTTTGTCAGCTTTGATCCGATGAATGAAGAAATAAATATTCAGCTGATGGTTAATGACTGGGATGCACGAGAGAAAGCCGAGACGGTTGGATATTATGCGATGTTTGAACTTGTCAATGGATTTCGAAAGTCAATGTACTG
>OGHH01002114.1_pt1 | contig 12073 bp, 12 predicted proteins | sample 1571471 | NCBI WGS metagenome assembly OGHH01 (sample SAMEA2581936, study PRJEB24529) | metagenome | biome: Human gut stool | place: China | collected 2011
GGAAGGGCGTCACCAACACCGCCGTGCGGGATGAGTTCAAGCACTGCAACGCCTATGCCCGCCCGGAGTGCAAGGATTGCTGGGCCAAGCTCTACTGCTCCGGCGGCTGTGCGGCCAACGCATACCACGCTACCGGCAGCATCACCGGCGTGTACGAGTACGGCTGTGAGCTGTTCCGCAAGCGGATGGAGTGCGCCATCATGATCCAGGTGGCCAAGAACCAGGAGCTGGCCGCACAGGGCATCGAGGTGCCCATCGAACTGGGCAGCACTTGCAACGCCTGCGCGGACGGCGAAGCCTGCGAATGAGTATGACCACGCCCATCGTGGACTTTGTGCAGAACTACGCAAAGTCCGGGACGTCCCGCCTTCACATGCCCGGCCATAAAGGGCAGGCCCTGCTGGGGTTTGAAGGGCTGGACATCACCGAGATCCGGGGCGCGGATGAGTTGTACGAGGCCGATGGCATCATCGCCCAGAGCGAGGCCAACGCGACCCGGCTCTTCGGCACGGCCCACACCTATTACAGCACCGAGGGTTCGTCCCAGTGCATCCGGGCCATGCTCTGCCTGGCGATGCAGGCGGCCCCCGCCGGGCAGCGCCCGGTGCTGCTGGCGGCCCGCAACGCCCACAAAGCGCTGCTCTATGCCGCCGCGCTGCTGGATCTTGACATCCAGTGGCTCTGGCCCGCGCCGGACGCGGCCGGGGCGCTGTGCAGCTGCCCCGTGACCGAAGCTCAGCTTGCCGCCGCATTGGACCGGCTGGCCGGGCAGGGGAAGCCCCCCTTCGGCGTCTACCTCACCAGCCCGGACTACCTCGGCGGGATGCAGGACATCGCGGCCCTTGCAAAGGTCTGCGATGCGCACGGTGTGCCGCTGCTGGTGGACAATGCCCACGGTGCCTACCTGAACTTTCTGGTGGGCGGCAGCCGCCACCCCATTGCACTGGGTGCGGCGATGTGCTGCGATTCCGGGCACAAGACCCTGCCTGTCCTCACCGGCGGTGCCTACCTGCATCTGGGGCCGAAAGCGCCCGTGCAGGAGGAAACGGCAGTCCGCAATGCGCTGGCGCTGTTCGGCTCCACAAGCCCGTCTTATCTGATCCTGCAATCCCTCGACCGGTGCAACCGGTATCTTTCGGAGGGGTATCCGCTGCGGCTCTACTCCTGCTGCGGGCAGCTGACCAGGATGCGCCGGGTGCTGAACGAGCGGGCCGCTGCGGCAGGCTGTCCGTTCCCGCTGGCGGTGGACGACCCTGCCCGTGAGCCGCTCAAACTCACGCTGGATGCGGCGGCAATGGGCATGACCGGCACCGCGCTGGCCGAGGCTCTGCGGCAGGACCGCATCGAGTGCGAATATGCCGACCCCCGGTATGTGGTGCTGATGTTCACCCCCGAAAACCCGGCGCAGGATTATGAGCGGCTGGCAGCGGCAGTGGCACGGCTCTGCGCGGCTCTGCCGTCGGCCCCGGCTCTGCCGGAACCGGAAGCAGATGTCTTCACGGAACTGGCGGCGGAGGCTGCGCCGGTCTGCACCGTGCGGCAGGCGGTGTTCGCCCTGCAGGAGGTGGTTCCCGCCGAAACGGCGCTGGGCCGCATCTGTGCGATGCCCACCGTCTCCTGCCCGCCGGCGATCCCCATCGTGGTGAGCGGAGAACGCATCGGCCCGGCAGCACTGAAACTTTTTGCACGATACGGCATCAAAAATGTCGCAGTCCTGAAATAAAAACAAGGCGGCACCGGTCTGTAAAGCAAAAAAGCTTTGCGGGCTGGTGCCGCTTTTGCATCCCGACTTGCGCCGAAATGCTTGACAGGCACTTCCGCGGATGATACGATTTGGCTATCAAACAGGGGCGCGTCAAGACCGAAAGGAGAGATCCGAATGCTGGAGATCCGGCATCTGACCAAACAATACGGCGAGAAAACGGCGGTGGATGACCTCACACTGACCATCCGGCCGGGAGAGATCTTCGGCTTTATCGGGCCGAACGGGGCGGGCAAGACCACCACCCTGAAATGCTGCTGCGGCATCCTGCAGCCGGATCGCGGCGAGGTGCGGGTGAACGGCTGTTCCATGCGGGACGACCCGCTTGCGGCCAAGCGTCAGCTGGCCTATCTGCCGGATGACCCGGCCCTTTATGGCTACATGACCGGTATCCAATATCTGGATTTCATTGCGGACGTGTTCGGCGTCCGCGAGGCTGCCCGCGCCGAGCGGGTGCGGGTGTACGGCGAGCGCTTTGCGCTGACCGAAGCGCTGGGCCAGCCCATCAGCTCCTACTCCCACGGCATGAAGCAGAAGCTGGCCATTCTGGCGGCACTGCTCCACGCGCCCAAACTCATCCTGATGGATGAGCCGTTCGTGGGGCTGGACCCGCTGGCCTCCCACCAGCTCAAGCAGACCATGCGGGCCTTCTGCGATGCAGGCGGGGCCATCTTCTTTTCCACCCATGTGCTGGAAGTGGCCGAAAAGCTCTGCGACCAGGTGGCCATCCTCCGGCAGGGGCGGCTCGTGCGGGCTGGCTCCATGGCCGAGGTGCGGGGCGATGCTTCGCTGGAAGCGGTCTTTCTGGAGCTGGAAGGGGTGCAGGATGGACACTGAGACCAGACGTCTGTTCCGCGCCCTGTTCCGGAAACAGCTGCGGGAGCAGGGGGCCTTCCTTGTCCGGAGCGCCAGCACCGGCAGACACCGCACCAGAGCGGGCCGGCTGGCGTTCGGAGCGCTGTATGGGGGCATCGTGCTGCTGGTGATGGGCAGTTTCTTCTCGCTGGCGTGGCCGCTGGGGGAGCTGCTGCTGCCCGCCGGGCAGGAGGCGCTGTACTTCCTGACGATGGAGCTGCTGGCGCTGGCCGTTGGCGTGTTTGCGGGAGCATTTTCCAGCTATGGGAGCCTGTTTCAGGCCAGGGACAACGACCTGCTGCTGGCGATGCCCATCCCGCCGTGGATGCTTTTTGCTGTCCGAATGAGCGGGCTGTACGCGATGTGCCTGTTCTATCTGCTGCTGCTCTGGGTCCCGGCAGAAGTAGTGTATGGGCTGTATGCGGCTTCTCCGCTGGGCGGGCTGCTGAGTGCAGTCCCCATGGCGCTGGTGCTGGCCGGGGCAGCGTCCCTTCTGGCTGCGCTGCTGGGGTGGGCGGTCGCTCTCTGCACTGCGCGGGCCGCACACAAAACGCTGGTCACGATTGCGGCAACCCTGGGGCTTGCGGTGGTGTATGGTCTCGCCTACCAGCGGGGAATGGCTCTCCTTGAACAGGTGTTGGGGCAGGCGGCGCTGGGCGGAAGTGACACGGCCCTAACGGGCGCGGGGCGCTTTTGGGGAGGTGCCGCCTGCGGGAAACCGCTTTTGCTGCTGGTGCTGACCGTTGGCATCGTGCTGCTCTGCGCGGCGCTGGGCAGGGCGCTTTCCGGGCCGTATCTGACCTTGATGACGACCCGGCGCGGGGTCGTGAAACGGACGCGGGCGCGGCTGGCCCGCCGTTCCTCGCTGCGGCGGACGCTGCTGCGCCGGGAACTGCTCCATCTGGGCAGCAGCGCGTCCTATCTGCTCAACTGCGCCATGGGTTCGCTGGCGCTGCTGCTTCTCAGCGGCGCAATGGGGTACAAGGCGGACGCACTGCGGGTGTTGGCGGCGCGGCTGCCCGCGCGGGAGCTTGGCGTGGTGCTGCTGACCTTCACGGTGGTGCTGGTGGCCGGGATGAACCTCCTCACCGTGCCGTCCGTCTCGCTGGAAGGGGAACAGCTGTGGCAGCTGCAAAGTCTGCCGGTAACACCATGGCAGGTGCTGCGGGCGAAGCTGGACCTGCATTTGTTGGTCACTCTGCCGCCCGCGCTGCTCTGCCTGGCTTGCGGGCTGGTGCTTCTGCGCGCGCCGTGGACTTCGGTCCTGCTGGCGGGTCTGCTGGTGGCATTGGATGTTGTTTTCACAGCTGCCGCCGGGCTGATGCTCGGCGTGACGATGCCGCGCTTTCACTGGACGAGCGAGATGGCCGTCATCAAGCAGAACCCCAGCGTTCTGCTGGCACTGCTCCTCAACTGGGCCGCTGGCTTTGTGCTGGGCGTGGGGGTGCTGGTGCTGGCGCAGTTCGTGCCGGCCGAGGCCGCATGGATGGCAGCATTGGGCATCCTTGCCCTGGCCGATGGGGCTGCGCTCCGCTGGCTGAAGACGAAGGGCGCAGAACGATTGCAGAGATTATAAAAGATAAAAAGACCTTCTCCGGGCATTGCAGCAAAGCAAGGACGGAGAAGGTCTTTTTGGCAGGCGCGGCTTATTCGATGCCGGTCACTTTGTAGTCCTGGTCTTCAACGGCCTTCTTCAGGGTCTCGTTGGCGACATCGGCGCTCAGGGTGACGACGGCGGTGCCGGTCTCGTGGCTGACCACGGCCTCGTGGACTTCGGGTAGAGCTTCCAGTGCCTTCTTCACGCGGGCCTCGCAGTGGCAGCACATCATGCCTTCAACGTGCAGGGTCTTTTTCATGGAACGTTCCTCCTTGACTGTGGATTCCGAAACGGGTTCGGTCGTATCTTCAGCCTGCGGCTGCGCGGCAGCGGGCAGGGCGGAAGTCTTGATCTTGTGGTCGTGTTTGGTGCTGTGCAGGTCGAACAGATTCAGGCGCAGCGCGTTGCTGACGACACAGAAGCTGGACAGGCTCATCGCGGCGGCGCCGAACATGGGGTTCAGCGTCAGGCCGAAGGGGATGAACACACCGGCGGCCAGCGGGATGCCAATGATGTTGTAGATGAAGGCCCAGAACAGATTCTCGTGGATGTTGCGCAGGGTGGCGCGGCTCAGGCGGATGGCGGCGGGCACATCGGAGAGCCGGGAGTTCATCAGCACCACGTCCGCCGCATCAATGGCGACGTCCGTTCCGGCACCGATGGCGATGCCGGTGTCGGCGCGGGTCAGGGCCGGAGCATCGTTGATGCCGTCGCCGACCATGGCGACCTTGCCGGAGGCTTGCAGCTTGCGAATGACGGCCTCCTTGCCGTCGGGCAGGACGCCAGCGATGACCTCATCCACGCCTGCCTGACGGCCGATGGCGTCGGCGGTGCGCTGGTTGTCGCCGGTGAGCATCACGACCCGGATGCCCATGTTCTGCAATTCACGGATGGCGCGGGGGCTGTCCTCTTTGATGGTATCGGCCACGGCCACTACGCCCAGCAGACGGCCCGCGCCGCCGAAGTAGAGCGGCGTTTTGCCCTCGCTTGCCAGCGCGGCGGCTTTTGCCTTCAGGCTGGCGGGCACAGCGGCCTTTGTCGCAAGGAAGGACGCATGGCCTGCGTAAACTTCTTTGCCGTCCAGCGTTGCAGTCAGGCCGTTGCCGGGCAGGGCTGCAAAGTCGGAGACTTCCGGGGCCTCGATGGCATGGGCCTCGGTATAAGCGAGGATGGCCTTGGCCAGCGGATGCTCGCTCCTGCGTTCCAGCGCGGCGGCAAGGGTCAGCAGCTCGTTCTCGGAAACGCCCTCGGCGGGCAGGATGTCGGTGACTTTGGGTTCGCCGCTGGTGATGGTGCCGGTCTTGTCCAGCGCCACGATCTGGGTGCGGCCTGCGGCTTCCAGCGAAGCGGCCGTCTTGAACAGAATGCCGTTCTTGGCCCCCAGACCGTTGCCGACCATGATGGCCACCGGTGTGGCCAGACCCAGCGCACAGGGGCAGCTGATGACCAGCACCGAGATGCCGCGGGCCAGCGCATAGCCGAACTCCCGGCCCAGCAGCAGCCAGACGATGGTGGTGACCACAGCAATGGAGATGACCGCCGGGACGAAGAAGCCCGACACGGTGTCGGCGATCTTGGCGATGGGGGCCTTGGTGGCGGCGGCGTCGCTGACCATCCGGATGATCTGCGCCAGGGTGGTATCTTCGCCCACGCGGGTGGCCTCGCACCGCAGGAAGCCCGACTGGTTGGTGGTGGCGGCTGAGACCTTGTCGCCCTCGGCCTTGTCCACCGGGATGCTCTCGCCGGTCAGTGCGCTCTCGTTCACGGCGCTGCTGCCTTCCAGCACGATGCCGTCCACCGGGATGTTCTCACCGGGGCGGACGACAAAAACATCGCCCTTGCGCACTTCGGCGATGGGGACACTGACTTCGGTGCCGCCCCGCAGGAGAGTGGCCGTTTTGGGGGCCAGCTTCATCAGGCTCTTGAGCGCATCGGTGGTCTTGCCTTTGGAGCGGGCTTCCAGCATCTTGCCCACCGTGATGAGGGTCAGGATCATGGCGGCCGACTCAAAGTAGAACTCCATCATGTAGTGCATGACGAGGGCGTCGTTGCCATCCACCCGCGCACGGGTCATGGCGAAGAGGGCGTAGGTGCTCCAGAGGAAGCTGGCCGAGGAACCAAGCGCCACCAGCGTATCCATGTTGGGGGCGCGGTGGAGAAGGCCCTTGAAGCCGTTGATGAAGAACTTCTGGTTGATGACCATCACGATGCCCGCCAGCAGCAGCTGAACGAGGCCCATCGCGACGTGGTTGCCGTCGAACCAGTGGGGGAGCGGCCAGCCCCACATCATGTGCCCCATGGAAAAGTACATCAGCACCGCCAGGAAGAGCAGGGAGGCGATGAGCCGCTTTTTCAGTTTGGGGGTCTCGTGGTCTGCTAGGGCGTCGAGGTCGGCGCTGGGGTCCGGGGCGGCGGTGGGCCCGCCTGTTTTCGGGCTGGCACCATAGCCTGCATCCTGCACCGCCTTGACGATGGCGGCAGCACTCGCGGTGCCCTCCACGCCCATGGAGTTGGTGAGCAGGCTCACCGAACAGCTCGTGACGCCGGGCACGGCGTTTACGGCCTTTTCCACCCGTGCAGAGCAGGCCGCGCAGCTCATGCCGGTAACGTTGTATTGTTCCATAGTCTTCACTCCTTGCGATGGGTCAGCTTGTCCGAAAAAGGGTCATTTCATGAGTTTGGGCAGCAATTTCAGCAGCTCATCCAACTTTTCGTCGCTGCCCGCGCGCAGGTCGTCCGCGACGCAGGTGCGCACATGCTGGCTGAGCAGCTCTCTGGAAAAGGCGTTCAGCGCAGAGTTTGCCGCCGCCACCTGCACGAGGATGTCGGCACAGTAGACGTCTTTTTCGACCATGCCGCGGATGCCCCGGATCTGGCCCTCGATGCGGTTCAGCCGGTGGATGAGGCTCTTGTACTCCTCCTCGCTCCGCTTTTTGTGGCGGCAGCAGCAGGCGTGCAGGGTCTCCACTTCGGCCTGCGCTGTTTCGGCAGCTGCATCTTCGCAGCAGGGGGCAGGGGACGCTTCGTGCAGGGCACAGCGGGGGCAGGGTTCCATCTCGCTGCTCATGGGAACCACTCCTTTCAAATTACCCCTTGGGGGTATCTTTCGTACAAAGGCATTGTAGCACAGCTTGTCCTACAGAACAAGTAGGAAATGAGATTTTAATTGTGAATTTTTCGTGAACACAGAAGACAAAAAAGAAGGAGCTGCTGCAAACTCCCTCCGTCACAGCGTCGCTGTGCCAGCTCCCTCATGGAGGGAGCCTTGGCGCAAGGGTCAGCTGTAAAAGGCCCCCTCTCAGAGGGGGCTGTCACCGTAGGTGACGGGGGGAGTGTCAACAACTCCTGAAAGGCAAGCGCTTATTCGCAGAATTTCCGCATAAAGGCGATGTCGCTGGCGGCGCGGGCGGGGACGGCCTCCTCGCGCAGGACCGGGAAGGCAGCCTGCGGCATCTGCTTCAGCATGGCGAAGCCGCCTGCATAGTCCACGCAGGAATCCTCCAGGCTGGTGGAGTACAGGGTGCCGTCCGGCCGGAAGTTCTGGCCTTTGAAGTGGACTGCGGCGATCTTGTCGCCGTACCAGCTGCCCACCTTGTCCCAGATGCGGCGCTGCGCGTCCAGCGAAGCGTCCTCCGGGCCGACGTAGTTGGCGAAATCGCAGAGGACGCGCAAGTTGGGGCTGGCGATGGTGTCCAGCACCATCTTGACGGCCTCCGGAGTGTTCATGGCGTGGTAGTAGACGCACTCCACGGCGAACAGCACCCCCTGCTCCTCACAGATGGGCAGGATCTCGCCCAGGCTGCGGAGAAGGGCTTCCTGCGCTTCCTTGCGGGTGACACCGGGCTGCTTGGCCATGTTGGTGGTCTCGCTGCCCATGCAGCCGGCGCGGAGAGCCTTTGCCACCGGCACCTGGCTCAGGGCTTTCGCCACCTCGGCGCGGCGCTTGTCCTCGTCCGCATAGCTCAGCTCAACGTAGGTGCCGTCCACGGCGATGGACACGCCGCTCTTCTGGACGGCGGCATTGGTGGCGGCCACCAGCTCAGGGGTCACGTCTGCATAGCTTTTGACGCCCTCCACGGCCTTGGTGTAGGCCAGCTGGGTGCAGGCAAAGCCCGCCTTGCCGATGGAAGCAAACAGCTCATCCGGGGTGTGACGGCCAAAATCGTGCCCGCGGGCACCGATCACAAATTCAGGCATGACTTCCTCCTTCTCCAAAGATGCGTTCTGCGAACAGGTGCAGCTCCTTGCCCCACCAGTACCAGTCGTGGGAGACATCACTGCCCCAGAACTCGCAGTGGGCGGGCAGCCCGGCGGCGGTCAGGGCCTCGGAGAGGGCGCGGGTGTCGACCTGTGCCTCTTCCTCGTAGCTGCCCTGCCCGGCGCAGAGGATGAGGTCGTTCTCCTCCGCCTTGGCAAAGGCCTTTTTGTCCACGAGGCCGGTCTCGGTCAGGTAGGCGAGGGGTGCATTGCGGAGCACGAGGTCGTCCTCGGCGCTGCCCAGAAAGCGGCTCATGTCGTACAGGCCGGACAAACCGATGGCACCGCCGAACACCTCCGGGCGGCGCAGGCGGCAGTTGACGGCCTGACAGGCACCGGTGTCCACGCCGACGCACCAGATGAGCTGGTCTTTCTCGGTCTGATTCAGTTCCCGGATGCGGGCGGCCAGCTCGGTGGACAGGTAGTTGAAATACTTTTCCTGCATCTCGGCCCGGCGGCGGGGCGCAGCATCCCCGGCCAGCAGGCTCTCGGCGTCGATGCCGTCGGCGGTAAAGAGCTGGAGCTTGCCGCTGCTCAGCAGGGAAGCCACCGCTTCGGGCATCCCGTTGTTCTCCCAATCGTAGAAACGGCCCCCGCGGGCGGGCAGGGCCAGCACCGGCACACCGGCCGTGCCATAGACCTTGAACTCCATTTCGCGGCCGAGCATCCGGCTCCACTCTTTATAATAGGTACCTTGCATCATGAAAGCATCCTCCTGAATTTATACGAATTGATTCCGCACCGGGTCGTATCCGTACCCGGCGGCAGCGAGCGTTGCGCACAGCGCGGCCTTGTCCTCGTCCAGGTCGTCGCACAGTGCGTCGAGGCTGGGGTAGAAGTCGCGCAGCTTCAGGTTCACCATGCTCAAAAGCATGATGGGGTCATGGGGCAGAGCCATCTGAAAAACCTCCTCCTGGAAAACAAAAAAGCCGGTCACTCGACAAAGTGACCGGCAGATGCAGCTACTTAGACAGCGCGGGTAACTTTGCCAGCGCGCAGGCAACGGGAGCATGCGTAGATATACTTGGGAGAACCCTCCACGACCGCCTTGACACGACGGACATTCGGCTTCCAGGTACGGTTGGAACGGCGATGGGAGTGGGAGACCTTGATACCAAAGGTAACGCCCTTGCCGCAGCATTCACACTTAGCCATGATACTTGCACCTCCTAGCAGTGAAGTAAGGAATTCAAAATAATCAGCTTGACTATTGTACCAGAGTCGGGCAGAAATTGCAAGTATTTTTTTGAAATTTCTGTAACCTTTTTTATCTGTGGGCCAAGCCCTTGTCTGAAATCGAAAAACATAGTACAATAAGACAAAATAATCCACTGTTAGGAGAATACGATGACCTCACGCGGACTGTACTATCTTATCCGGGCGCTGGTGACGCTGGTCGCCATCCCGTTCCACGAAGCGGGCCACGCCCTCGCGGCCTGGCTGCTGGGCGACCCCACGGCCAAGCGGGAGGGCCGGCTGTCGCTGAACCCGTTCCGCCACTTTGACCTGATGGGCACCCTGTGCATGGTGCTGGCGGGCGTGGGCTGGGCAAAGCCGGTCTCCACCGACCCGCGCAATTTCAAGAACCCCAAGGCGGGCATGGCGCTCACGGCGCTGGCAGGCCCGGTGGCGAACCTGCTCCTGGCCTACCTCGCGATGGTGGTCTGGAAGCTGCTGTATTACTGGGCCCCGGTCACGGTCGGAACTGTGTTTGCAGCCCGCTTCCTGCAATATCTGGTCATGATGGACGTCAGTCTGGCGGTGTTCAACCTCATCCCGGTGCCGCCGCTGGACGGCAGCCGGGTGCTGCTGGCAGTGCTGCCCCAGCGCATCTACTTCGGCATCATGAAATATGAGCGGGTGATCCTCATCGTCATGCTGGCGGTGGTCTGGAGCGGCTTTCTGGACGGCCCGCTCACCCTGCTGAACGATGCCGTGTGGGACCTGTTGGATCTGGGCACCGGCTACATCGACCAGATCGCCTATTCCATGTATTACGCATCCATCGGGACGGTGATCTGAGTGGCAGAAGAGCTGACGTTCCATCTGGCGGACTTCGAGGGCCCGCTGGAACTGCTGCTGACGCTGGTGCAGAAGCACAAGATGGACCTGCACAACATCCCCATTCTGGAACTCATCGACCAGTACACCTGCACTGTGGCGGCGGACGCCGGAGCCGACCCGGAGACGGCCAGCGCCTTCATCGAGATGGCGGCGCATCTGGTGGAGATGAAGAGCTATCTGCTGCTGCCCCGCAGCGAAGAGGGCGAGCGGATGAAACAGGAACTGACCGGCCAGCTCATCGAGTACGACCAGTGCCGCCGGATGGCCGGGGCATTGCGCGCAAAAGGGGAGCAGGCCCCGGTCTTCGTCCGGAGACCGCTGGAAGTGGAGCAGGACAACACCTACGACCTCTTCCATTCGCCGCAGGTGCTGGCAGACTGCTGGCAGGCGCTGGCGGGCCGGAAAGCGGCCGTCGTCCGGCAGCCCACCCAGCAGCAGTTCGAGCCGCTGGTCACAGCGCCCATGGTGTCGGTGACGAGCCGGGTGGTGTACATTCTGCGGCACCTGATTGCCGGCACAGCGGCAAAAATGAGCCAGCTGTTCAGCCGCCAGCAGACCCGCAGCACCAACGTGGCCACCTTTCTGGCCCTGCTGGAGCTGGTGCGCGGCGGCCGCGTCACTCTGGGGGAGAACGGGGAGCTGACCATGCAGCGCACCCGGATAAAGGAGAAAAAATGAACCAGAAACAGATTCGTGCCGCAGTGGAGGCCATGCTGTTTGCCTGCGGGGAGCCCATCGGCTCCGACAAGCTGGCGCAGGCCGTGCAGCTGCCCCAGACCAGCGTGGAAAACGCGCTGGAAGAGCTGCGCACCCGCTACACCCGGGAGGACAGCGGCCTGTGCCTGCTGCACCTGAACACCCGCTGGCAGCTGGCCACCAAGACCGAGTGGGCCGACTGCATCCGCCGCCTGCTGGACAGCCGCCGCGCAGTGCCCCTTGGCCCCGCCGCCATGGAGACCCTGACCGTGATCGCCTACAACCAGCCGGTGTCCCGCGCCTTCATCGAGCAGGTGCGCGGCGTGGATTCCTCGTCCAGCGTGTCGGGCCTGCTGGAAAAGGGCCTCATTGGGGAAGCCGGACGCCTTGACCTGCCGGGCAGGCCGGTGAGCTTCCGCACCACCGACACCTTTTTGCGGGTGTTCGGCCTTTCTTCTCTGGCCGACCTGCCGCCGGTGCATGGGCAGGAAACGAAAACGAACGCATCACCGACAGAAAGTGAGGGGTAACGCATGGGAGCATTCCTCGCCGCGCTGGGCGCAGTGCTGCTGTTCATCCTCCGGGTGGTCGGCATTCTGCTGCTGGTGGTGCTGATCTTACTGGTGCTGTTGCTGCTGTGTCCCTTCTGCGCAGACCTGTGCTGGGAGCACGGCGTGCTCACCGTAAAGGCCGGTGCGCTGGGCATCACCTTCCCGGTGTTCCAGTACCCGAAGCCGGAGCCGCCGCCCGCACCGGAAAACCCGGAGCCGCCCAAGGGCTTTGGCAAAGTGAAAGCAAAATTTGCTGCATGGCGCGCTGAGCGCAAGCGGAAAAAGGCAGAG
>OGHH01002131.1_pt1 | contig 11986 bp, 9 predicted proteins | sample 1571471 | NCBI WGS metagenome assembly OGHH01 (sample SAMEA2581936, study PRJEB24529) | metagenome | biome: Human gut stool | place: China | collected 2011
GCCCACCAGACCGTTGGCGCGGTGGGCGAAGGGGGACATGCCGTTGTACACGTGGGTCATGGAGCGGGCACCGTTGGCATAGGCCATCACGGCCTGCTCATAGGTGGCGGCACTATGGCCGATGCTGACCACCACGCCGTGCTCGGTCAGGTAATGGGTCAGTGCAAACCCTTCGTCGTGTTCCGGTGCAAGGGTCACATAGCGGATGTGGCCGCGTGCTGCCTGCTGGTAGTGCTTGAACTGCTCCACGCTGGGCTTTGCGATGTACTCCGGAGGCTGTGCGCCCTTGTACTTCATATCGAGGTAGGGGCCTTCAAAGTGGATGCCAAGGATCTCGGCACCTTCGTAGCTGCCCTCCATCACGTCGGCCACATTGGCCACGGCGTTGGTCAGCACCTCCACGCTCTGGGTGACGGTTGTGGCCAGAAAGCTGGTCACACCCTCAGAGACGATATGCTTTGCCCAGTAGCGCAGGCCCTCCGGCTTTGCGTCGTTGGTGTCGAACTCGTAGGCACCATGGCAGTGGATATCCATAAAACCGGGCACGATGCGCTTGGAGCCATAGTCCACATCGGCCTGCTTTTCACCATAGGGGAAGATGCCGGTGATCTTGCCCTGCTCCAGCTCGACTGCGGCAGAAATGAACTGGTCGGCGATCCATACTTTTTTGCTCTGGATGATCATATAATCAGCCCTCCGATATCATCATAAAACCTGTATATGCTGCACACGACAGCACAACCATTCTGCAGAAAAGTATAGCATTTTCTGGCGGGAATAACCAGCCTTCGCGCGCCTTTTCAAAAAAATTAAGCTGGAAAATGAAAAAACGATCGCAGCTTGCACAAAGAAACAGCGTAAAACCAGAAACCCGGAGCCTTTTTGAGCCGTTTTGGCCGAAAAAAGGTTCCGGGTTTTGTGCATGATCTTTTCAGAGAGCTGTTTTGCAACAGCCCCTTAATATGAAGTAAGCCCTAGGCTTACATCCAAAGCCTGATCCACACGTTTCTGATCTTCCGGCGTGATCTGCCCGGCCCGCTCCCGCAGGCGGTGCTTATCCAGCGTGCGGATCTGCTCCAGCAGCACCACGCTGTCCTTGGCAAGGCCGGTGTCCGCCGCCCGGATGTTGATGTGGGTGGGCAGGCGGGCTTTGTCCAGCCGGGATGTAATGGCCGCCGCGATCACGGTGGGGCTGTGCCGGTTGCCGATCTCATTCTGCACGATCAGCACCGGGCGCACGCCCCCCTGCTCGCTGCCTACCACCGGGCTCAGGTCGGCATAATAAATTTCGCCGCGCTTGACATTCGTATCCACAAACGTTCACACTCCGCCGGAAGAAGTACCCGGAAAAAACGGGTCACTTTCATTCTCCCACGCAGCCCGGGGATTTATACCCGGTTTTCCCGCCCCGCTTCATTCTATGGGGCGGCAGGCGGCGGCGTGCGTCAGAACCGCAGCAGCAGCTCCCGCTCCGTCACCTGTCCGTTCTGTAAATACACCCGGGGCACCCGCTTGCTGACGGCGCAGGTCAGCTCATAGGGAATGGTCCCCGCCTGGGCGGCCATGACCTCCACCGGGTTGCGGGGCCCGAAGATCTCCACCTCGTCCCCCACGTCCACCCCCGGCAGGTCCGTCAGGTCGATCATGGACATATCCATGCAGATGCGGCCCCGCTGGGGCGCGGGCCCCTTGGCGGTCATCAGGCTGCACCGGTCGGACAGGCACCGGAAAAACCCGTCGGCATAGCCGTAGGGCACCACGCCCATGCGGGTGCGCCGCTGGGTGGTGAACAGCCGCCCATAGCTGACGGAGGTGCCCGGCTCATAGGTCTTGGTGGTGCTGATGGTGGTTTTCAGGGTCATCACCGGCCGCAGGTCCAGCCCCTGGGCAAACTCGCCATAGCCGTACAGCAGCAGGCCCGGCCGCACCATGTCCAGGTGCATCTCCGGATAGCAGGCGGTGGCCCCGGTGTTGGCGCAGTGGCGCAGGGGGAACCGCACCCCCCGCTTTTCCTCCACCGCCCGGATCACCCGGCAGAACAGGTCAAACTGCCGCCGGGTATAGGCCTGGCTCTCCTGGTCCTGCTCGTCGGCCACGGCGAAGTGGGTGAAGATGCCCTCGGCCTCCAGCCCCGGCAGGCCGCAGGCCTCACAGATGCCCTCCACGCCGCCGTCAAAGTGACTGCCGTCGCAGAGGTAGCCCAGCCGGGACATGCCGGTGTCCACCTTGATGTGGATTTTCAGGGTCCCGCCCAGGGCCGCGGCCTCCCGGCTGTATTCCAGGGCCTTGGCCTTGCAGGTCACGGCCTGGGTAATGTGGTGCTCTATCAGCCGCCCCACCTGCTCCTTGGGGGTGTGGCCCAGGATCAGCACCGGCATGGTCACGCCGTTGGCCCGCAGCTCCATGGCCTCGTCGATGCTGGACACCGCCAGATAGTCGGCCCCCAGCTCCTGGAGGGTCCGGGCCACCTGCACGGCCCCGTGGCCGTAGGCATCGGCCTTCACCACGCCCAGGAAGCGGACCTTCGGCCCGATATGCTGCCGCAGGCGGCCATAGTTGTGGGCCAGAGCGTCCAGGTCGATCTCCGCCCAGGTTCTCTTTAATGTGGATTCCATGATGATAGCCTCTCTTTATTCTGAAGTAAAGGACAGCAGCCGGGCCGTCAGCACCACGCGGCTGTCCTGAGAAAACTCGGCATACAGCGGGGCCCCGTCCCCGCCCAGCCAAACGGTGCACAGCACCTTGCCGCCGGGGGCGGTGGTGTCCAGGGCCAGGCGCAGGCAGTCAAGCCCCTCCAGGGTCTCCTGTCCCGCGTCCACCAGATACCCCTCCTCCATGGCCCGCAGCAGCCACGGCAGGCAGTTGGCCGGGGCCACGTCCCGCAGACTTCCGGCGGACAAAGCCGCCCCGTCATAGGACACCGTCAGCTCCTCTCCGCTGACGGAGGCCGTCAGCCCCGCCAGGTCCTCAGGGCCTGTAACGGTGGTCCCGGCGCCGGTGGGGGTCCAGTCGCAGGACACGGTGAATGTGCGGTTCTCCGTCTCCAGGTGGCAGGTGATCTCCGCCTCCATATGGGCGGCCTGCATCTCCCGGTACCGCTGGCGCAGACTCTCCGCCTGCGACGCGGCCTTTTTTCCGCAGCCGGCCAGCAGCAGCGCCGCCGCCAGCAGCCATACCAAGCATTTTTTCACGGTAAACCCTCCCTTTCCGGAAGGCTTTCCGTTATCCCAACATCTATCTGTCTGTCATGCTGCCCGCCTCGGACCGTTATGCGCCTCGCAGAGTTCGCGGCTCGCAGGCCGCGAATCAAGTCCGATCCATTTTTCGCGGCGGCGCCCCCCAAGGGGACTTCCGTTGGGCGTGTACGTCGCGAAAAATACTTTGCGCGGAGAGAGTGTGTCCAAATGAGCAAAAGGCTCATTTGGACGCGCGGGTCGGAGCGGGAACCTAATTTATCCAAAAGAGCAAAGCTCTTTTGGATAAGCCTCACTCCGTGACCTCCCGCAAAGCCGCCGGGATCCGGTCCAGCAGGTCCGATGGGGTCATGCCCCACAGGCCCACCTCCCGGGCGGCCAGGTCCCCGGCCCGTCCGTGAAGCCACACCGCGGCGCAGCAGGCGTCCATAGGCGGCAGGCCCAGGCCCAGCAGACTCACCAGCATCCCCGCCAGCACATCGCCGCTGCCGCCCTTGGCCATGCCGCAGTTCCCGGTGGGATTGCGCATACACCGCCCGTCCGGGGCGGCCACGATGGTCCCCGGCCCCTTCAGCACCAGGTATACCCCGTGCTCCCGGGCGAAGTCCGCCGCCGCCCGCTCCCGGCCCGGGGACAGATCGCCTCCGGCCCGGACAAACTCCCCCTCATGGGGGGTCAGCACGGTGATCCGGTCCCGCCGCCGGGACAATGCATCCATATGCCCGGAAAGGGCGTTTATGCCGTCTGCGTCCAGCACCAGGGGCCGGGGCAGGTCCAGCAGCCGCCGCACCAGCCCGTCGCACCCGGGGCTGCGCCCCAGGCCGCAGCCCACCAGCACCGCATCGCAGCCCCCGGCCCGCTGCCGGATGGCCTCCTCTGCCAGAGGGGACAGCTTCCCCTCCTCCGACGGCAGGGGGAAGGGCATCACCTCGTCGCATTTCATTGCCGCCACCGGCCACACCGGCTCCGGCACCCCCAGGTATACCAGCCCCGACCCGGTGCGCACCGCCGCCCGGCCGGCGAAAACCGCCGCGCCGGAAAAGCCCACGCTGCCGCAGACACACAGCACCTTGCCGAAGGTGCCCTTGTGGCCCATGGGGTCCCGCCGGGGCAGAAGCCGCCGCACATAGGCCGCCGTGATCTCCTCCATCCCGTCACCTCCCGGATTTTTCCCTTAGTATAGCACGGTTTTCCCCCGGTGGCGAGATTTTTTTGTCCGCCGCGTCAACAATTCCGCCGGTTGACAATTCCCCGGAAAAGGGGTATATATGGAGTAACGAATCAATTGCCATCAAGGAGGTCCCTTTCATGCTCGATTCCACCCGCCAGTTCATCCAGGCCATGGACGCCAAGAACATCAAGCACTCCGACATTGAGGTCACCCAATCCGGCATGGAGAAGGTCACCGTGATATACACCGGAGACAGCATCCCCTCCATCCGTATGATTTTTTTCTTCAGCAAGGATTGCGAGGACGTAGCCATCCGCGTGTTCGACATCGTGAAGCTCCCCGAAAACCGGGTGGAGGGCTTTTTCAAGGTGGTCAACGAGGCCAACCGCCGCTTCCGCTTTGCCAAGTTCGTGCTGGACACCAATGACAACACCGTTCAGGCGGAGATGGACGCCGCCTTCCGCACCCACGACGTGGGCGAGATCTGCCTGGAGCTGATGAACCGCTGCGTGGACATCTGCGACAAGGCCTATCCCGACTTCATGAAGGCCCTGTGGGCCTGAAAGCTCCCACTGTAATAACAAAAGCCGCCCGGCCAGGGCGGCTTTTGTTATTACGCTCAGATTTCCAGATAATTCTTCACCAGCACCTGCAGCAGCTCGTCCCGGTCCACCTTGCAGATCAGGGTCCGGGCGCCGTTGTGGTTGGTGATATAGGTGGGGTCCTCGGACAGGATATAGCCCACGATCTGGTTGATGGGGTCGTACCCCTTTTCCTTCAGCGCCTCATACACGGAGGTAAGGATAAAGTGGATTTGCTCGTCCTTATCCTGGGCGGCGTCAAACTTTCTGGTGAAATCATCCATGCGGGCTTTCTCCCCTTTCTATTGATTCACCATTAGTATACGCTATTTTTCCGGCGCTGTAAAGAGGGAAAAACGGATTTTACCGGGTGCGCAGCTCCGCGCCCAGGCGCTTGGTGAGCTTCTTGATGACGCCGGAGGCGCACTCCTCGATCTCCGTGGAGGTCAGGGTCTTTTCCAGGGAGCCGATGGTCAGCCGGATGGTGACGGACTTCTTCCCGGCAGGCACCTGCTTGCCGTGGTACTCGTCCACAAAATCCGCCCCATGGAGCAGGCCGCCCTCCCGGATGCCCTGGGCGATGACGTCGTACATCTGGCTCCACTTCACCTGGCTGTCGAACAGCAGGGAGATGTCGTAGTCGGTCATGGGATACTCCGGCAGGTGGGTGAACCGGTTGGTGCGGGAGCGGAAGGGCTTCAAGGCGTCCACGTCCAGCTCAAACAGCATCACCGCCAGGTTCTTGATGCCGCAGGCCATGGCGGGCTTCCGGGCAAGCAGCGCCAGATTGCCCACCTGCTCCTCGCCAAGGAAGATGTTCAGCCATACCACCTGGTCGGCCCACACCGGGCGCTTCTCCTGGCGGAAGGTGAAGCCCTCCATATGGGTGTAGCGAGGCATCTGCTCCACGGCACCCTTGGCCCGGCGGAACAGGGCCGTCACATCCTTGGCCGGGGCCACGAAGGCGCCGGCGATGTTCTTGCGCTGGGAGGGCAGCAGCTCCCGGGGGTCATAGGGGGCGGAATAGTCCGCGTCCTTGAACACCTGGGCCGTTTCAAACAGGGAGAACTCCGTGAAGTAGCGCTCGTTCTTCACCACGGCCTTGCACAGGTTGGGCAGCAGGGAGGAGCGGATCAGCCGCTCGGAGGGAGACGGCGGGGTGGACAGGGCCAGGATCCCGGCGGTGTCCTGCAAAATGGCGTTGACGTACTGCTCGTCCATCCAGGGATAGGTGAAGATCTCCTGCATGCCGCAGCGGATGGCCAGATACTCCTTGATCCGGCGCTCCAGGTCCTTGTCCAGCTGGTTGATGGCCCCGTCGAAGGAGGTGGTGATGGGGGCGGCCTGGAAGTTCTCGTAGCCCACCATCCGGGCCACCTCCTCCATGATGTCGGCCTTGATGGCCACATCGCCGGTGGAGCGCCAGGTGGGCACGGTGACGTGCATATTGTCGCCGTCGAAGTCCAGCCGGAAGCCCAGCAGGCCCAGCTTATGGGCGATCTCGTCGTTGGTCAGGTGCTTGCCCAGGCGGCGGTCCAGCCACCGCAGGGACACATCGATCTCCGCCTGGCGCAGCTTTTCGGGATACTGGTCGCAGAAGCTGGTGACACGCACGTCGGGATACAGCTCCCGGAACAGGGACATGGCCAGGGACAGGGCCTGGTCGCAGCGCTCCGGGTCGATGGCCTTTTCATACCGGGAGGAGGCCTCGGTGCGGTTGTCGTACCGCAGGGCCGTGCGGCGGACGCCGGCGGCCTGGAAGTTGGCGATCTCCAGAATCACCTTGTTGGTGGTGGGCGGGACGGAGTCCTTGGCGCCGCCCATGACGCCTGCAAGGCCCACCACCCCCGCCTCGTCGGCGATGACCAGATCGTCGGCGGACAGGGACAGGGCCTTGCCGTTGAGCAGCTCCAGCTGCTCGCCGTCCTTGGCCCGGCGGACGATGATGTGCCCGGCGATGTTGTCGGAGTCGAAGGCGTGGGTGGGCTGGCCGGTGGCCAGCATCACATAGTTGGTGATATCCACCAGGGCGTTGATGGGCCGCATGCCCACCCGCCAGATGCGGCTCTGCATCCGGAAGGGGGCGGGCTTCACGGACAGGCCCTCTACCGCCGCGCCAATGTAGCGGGGGCAGCGCTCCGTGTCCTCCACGGTGACGGTGAGGCCGTCGGACCCGGCGCCGCAGGTGAAGGGGGGCAGGGGCTTGAGAGGCAGGTCATACAGAGCCGCCAGCTCCCGGGCGATGCCGTAATGGCCCCACAGGTCGGGCCGGTTGGTCATGGATTTGTTGTCGATCTCCAGGATGATATCGTTCAGGTCCAGGGCGTCGGCAATGGGGGTCCCCGCCGGGGCGTCAAAGGCGCTCAGGTCCAGAATGTGGGCCTCCTCGGTGGTGGGGAACAGGTCCCCCAGGCCGATCTCCACCGCGCCGCAGATCATGCCGTAGCTTTTGACGCCCCGGAGCTTGGCCTCCTTGATCTCCACCGGCTCGCCCTCGCCGTGCCAGCGGCACATGGCTCCCGGGGCGGCCACGGCCACCTTCATGCCCGGGCGGACGTTGGTGCCGCCGCAGACGATATCCCGGATGTCACCGCCGCCGATGTCCGTGCGGCAGATCTGCAGCTTGTCGGCGTTGGGATGGGGGCACACCTCCGTGATCTGCCCCACCAGCATATGGTCAAACTGCCGGGCCAGGTCCGTGGCCCCCTCCACCTCCACAGTGGACATGGTCAGGTCATAGGCCAGCCGGGTCAGGTCCATATCCCGGGGCAGGTCCACGTAATCTTTGATCCAATTCAGCGATACTTTCATGTGTTTCCCCTCCTTTTAACGGAACTGTTCCAAAAAGCGCAGGTCGGCGCTGTGGAACATACGCACGTCATCCACGCCGTAGCGCATCATCACCAGGCGGTCCAGGCCGATGTTCACATAGAACCCGGTGTATTCATCCGGGTCCAGGCCCGCCGAGCGCAGGACGTTGGGATGGGGGGTGCCGCCGGGCATGATCTCGATCCAGCCAACGTGCTTACACACGCTGCACCCCTTGCCGCCGCAGACCAGGCAGCCCATGTCGATCTCGAACCCCGGTTCCACAAAGGGGAAGAAGCCTGCCCGCATCCGCACCGGGACGTCCCGGCCGAACACCTTGGACAGGATGCTCTTGATCATCACCTTGCCGGAGGCGAAGGTGAAGTCCTTGTCCACGATCAGGGCCTCATACTGGAAAAAGGCGCGCTCGTGGCGGGCGTCGGTGGTCTCATTGCGGTATACCCGGCCGGGGTACACGAAGCGGTAGGGGGGCTTGTGGGTCTGCATATAGCGGACGGAGCCGCCGGTCAGGTGGGGCCGCAGGCACAGCTTGTCCCAGCACTGGCCCTTGTCATGACCCTCCAGCCAATAGGTGTCCATGCTCTCCCGGGCGGGGTGGTTGGGGGGGAAGTTCAGGTTGTCGAAGCCGTACAGCTCGCTGGTGATGTCGGACTCCTCGAAGATCTCAAAGCCCATGGACCGGAACGCGTCGTTCAGGTCATAGCACATCTGGGTGATGGGGTGCAGGCCGCCGGACAGGGGGGCGGTGCCGGGGACGGTGATGTCGAAGTCCGGGTCCACCTCGGAGGCCTTCAGCTTCAGCTCCTCCCGCTTGGCCTCCAGCAGCTCCGTCAGCTGGGTCTTGGCCTGGTTCACGGCCTTGCCCATCTCCGGCCGCAGGCTTACGTCCAGCCGGGGCAGCTCCTTCAGAAGCCCCGTCAGGGCGCCCTGCTTGCCCAGCAGCAGGCCCTTGACCTCCTGCAGCTCGCCTTCGCTGCGGGCGGCGCGGATCTTCTCCTGCCCCTCCTGCAGCAGCTGTGTCAGTTTCTCTTTCATATGGTTCCTCCTTGATAGGATTTGGTTTTTGGGACGAAAAAAGCCCTTCCTCCCAATCACTTGGGACGAAAGGCATACGGCTTCCGTGGTACCACCCAGCTTCGCGGCAAAACCCGCGCACTCGTTTTCCCGATAACGGGGGACGACCCGTCCGCGCATTTCCTCGCGGCAGCTCCCGGGCGAACACCGCAGCGCCTGACGGACCGGCTTGCAGCCGGTGACCGGTCCTCTCTTGGAAAGGCGATGATTGCGGAACTTCCCGTTCAAAGCATTTTAAGCACCCCCATTTATACCATATTCCGCCGGAACTTGCAAGGGAAAATTGCAAAATACCCAAAATTGCTCCGGCCCCGGCACGGAAAAAAGAGGCTGGCGCGGGCCAGCCTCTTTTGGTTATGCCGTTATGGGAGACGGGGCTCAGCCCACGTACTTCATGCCGGAGTTCTCGGTGGCGGTGATGTCCTTGACCAGGTTGGCGGACCACTCAGAGTACGCCTTGTTCGTCATGGCATTGCGGACCTGGACCATCCAATAGGGATCGTCGGTGCCCACGAAGTACATGACGTGGTAGCCGATGTAGCTGCCGCCGGTGGCATCGTTGGCCACGATGCCGGTATCGCCCGCCTTGCGGCTCTCGTCGAAGCACCAGTCGTTGAACCCGGTGACCATCTTGTTCTTGTAAACCTGCTTATACAGGCCGCCGTTGGTGTTGGAGCCGGTGTCGTCGGACAGCTGGTTGGCCAGCGCGGCAAAGCTGTCCTCAGTGGCGTCGCCGTCCTTCCAGGCCTGGAGGGCGTTCTCGGCCTCCTGCTTCTTGCCGGCCTTCAGCTCCTCCAGCTTGGCCTGGTAATCCTCGGCCTTGCTGTCCAGACCGGTGGTGTCCACCTTGAACAGAATGTGGCGCACGTCCACGGTGTTGTAATCGTTGCGGGTCCGGCTGTGGAACACCAGCAGATAGATGGAGGTGCCGTTTTCCACGATCTCGGTGTCGCCCTCCTGGCGGCTCTCGTCAAACACCCACTTGGTGGCGGCATTGCCGCTGTAGGTGCCGGCTTCGGGGTGGGAATAGGTGCCGATGGGCTCATAGTCCTTGGCCGCCTTGGCCAGGAGCTCGCCGCCCTTGACCTGCTCCAGGGCCGCGTTGGCGGCGTCCTTGGCCTTCTGCAGGGCAGCGGCGCTCTCCTCCTCGGTGGGCTGGACGGTGTTGCCGTCGGCGTCCTTGGTGGAGGCGGCTGCGCCGTTGAAGGTGATCATCTCATAGTTGGCCACGTCGAAGGAGTTCTTGTTCTCCTGATAGTACTTCTGCAGCTCATCGTCGGTATACGTCAGGCTGTCGATATAGTCCTGCTGATAGTGGGAGGCGATGATGGTGTCCTTCAGGATGCCCTGGAAGATCTTCTTGGTCATGTTGCTGCCGTAGAGCTGCTTGAGGTACTCGCCCTCGCTCTTACCGGCGGACTTGGCGTAGGTGGCCAGGGTCTCCATGGTGGAGTCCAGCTCCTTCTGCATGTCGTCGTTCCAGGTGATGCCCTTCTCGGCAGCGCCCTTCTTGAGCATGGTGATCTGGATCAGGCTCTTCTTGGCGGCCTCCTTGAAATAGGCGTCCCAGGTCATGTCCTCGGACACGCCCAGCAGGGTCTTGGCCATGTCGCTGAGGCTCTGCTGGGTCAGGGGGGTGGAGGTGCTCAGCCCGTAATAGGAGGCGTACTGGTTCTGGGCAATGGAGTTATAGGCCACATGATAGAAATAGCTGACCTCGGCGGCGGAATAGGTTTCGCCCTCCACGGTGACGGCGGCGGAGCCCCGCTGGATCACGTTGGAGTTCCACACCAGCAGCGCAGCGGCCACCAGCACGAACACAATGGCAATACCGCCATAGAGCCGGTTGCTCCGGCGCTGCTTGGCCCGCTCCTGCGCCTCACGGGCGGCCTTGGGGTCCACTGCGCCGCTGGCGTTGAATTCCTGGCGGGCTTTCTTTTCTCTGGATGCACTCATAGTTGTTTCAGTCCTCTCGAAAATAGGTACGCGGTACCCTTTGTAATGTGCTATTGGTTGATTATACAGGAAAACCCGGCGCTTCGCAAGAGGAAATCGGGATTTCCCGGGAATTTGGGCGATTTTACTCCGCCTGATACACGATCCGGCCGTCGATGACGGTCATATACGCCTGGCCGCCGATGGTGGTGAGGGGATCGGCGGTCCACAGGACGAAATCGGCGTCCTTGCCGGGCTCCAGGCTGCCCACCCGGCTGTCGATGCCCAGGCTGCGGGCGGGGTTGATGGTGATGGCCCGCCAGGCCTCGTCCATAGGCAGGCCCGCGTCGGCGGCCAGGCCCGCGCACATGGGCAGCTTCTCCAGGGGGATCACCGGGGCGTCGGTGATGATGCTGACGGTAAGCCCGGCCTTGTACAGCGTTCCGGGGGTGGTGAAGCTCTTGTGGCGCAGTTCGGCCTTGCTCTTGCTGCCCAGGGTGGGCCCCACGAACACCGGCAGTCCCTCCTTGGCCAGCTCGTCGGCGATCAGCTCGCCGTCGGTGCAGTGGTCCAGGGTGGCCTTCACCCCGAATTCCTTGGCAATCCGCACGGCGGTGAGGATGTCGTCGGCCCGGTGGGCGTGGCACTTCAGGGGGATCTCGCCGTTGATTACCGGCAGCATGGCCTCCAGCTTCATGTCGAAGGGGGGATTCTTCCCGGTCAGCTTATCGTCCCGGTAGCGCTGGGTCTTGAACAGCAGCTCCCGCAGCAGCGCCGCCACGGCCATGCGGGTCATGGGGCTTTTCTTCAGGCCCTGGCCATAGCAGCCCTTGGGATTCTCGCCGAAGGCGCACTTCATGGCGGCAGGCTCCTTCAGCAGCATATTGTCCACCCGCTTGCCTGCCAGCTTCAGCACCGTGAAGGTGCCGCCCACCACGTTGGCGCTGCCGGGGCCGGTGCAGGCGGTGGTCACGCCGCCCCGGATGGCGTTGGGGAAGGCCTCGTCCTGGGGGTTGATGGAGTCGATGGCCCGCAGCTGGGGAGTCAGGGGGTCCACGATCTCGTTATAGTCCATGCCCTCCCAGCGCATACACTGGTTGTCCAGGCCGATGTGGCAGTGGGCCTCCACGCAGCCGGGAGTCAGCAGGCGGCCGCCGGCGTCGATGACGGTGCAGCCCTCCGGGGCGTCGATGTGGGCCGCC
>OGHH01002137.1_pt1 | contig 11945 bp, 11 predicted proteins | sample 1571471 | NCBI WGS metagenome assembly OGHH01 (sample SAMEA2581936, study PRJEB24529) | metagenome | biome: Human gut stool | place: China | collected 2011
ATGCCTGCCGCAAGATCGCTATTCTGGCCAGCCTCGCCTGCGGGCATCACGTCTACCCGGACAACATCCCGACCCGCGGCATCCGCGACATCACCGTTGCTGACATCAAGGCCGCCGAAAAGCTCGACAGCACCATCAAGCTGATCGCCTGGTACAACGAGGGCGGGGACGGTCAGATGGCCGCGGGCGTCGAGCCGATGCTCGTCTCCAACTCGAACCAGCTGGCGGGCGTCGATGACGTGTTCAACGCCGTTTTGATGAAGGGCGATATGCTCGGCGACGTCGTGTTCTACGGCAAGGGCGCGGGCAAGCTGCCCACAGCCAGCGCCGTTGTGGCCGACGTCATTGACGCTTTGAAAGAGGGCGTCAAGGTACACGACTCGCTGTTCTGGAAGCCCGCCGAGAAGCCGGAGGGCCTGCTCGAGGACAGGAACACCTACCCGTGGTATCTGCGCGTGACCGGTGTGGCGGCGGTGCTGCTGCCCAGCGTGGCCGGTGCGGGCCATGTGGTCTTTGAGGACAACGGCGAGGCCGCCTATCTGGTCGAGGCCGCCACGTCTGCGGATATTGCCGCGGTCACGGAGAAAATCGAAGTGCTGGGCGGCAAGGTCGCACTGGCCATGAAGAAGCTGGAAGACTGAGAGGAGGGCTGGGTATATGGTAACTGTAACCGTCCCGGCCACCAGCGCCAACGTCGGCGCCGGGTTTGACTCGCTGGGTCTGGCCGTTTCGATGCACAACGTCTTTACGTTTGAGGAATCGGACCGCATTCAGATTTCGTCCGTCGATGGGACCCACGTCCCGGCGGGCAGCAACAACCTGGTCTACCGCTCGGCCCGGGTCGTCTATGACCAGCTGGGTATCCCGCTGAAGGGTCTGCGGATCACCCAGCGCAACGACATCCCGATGGCGCGCGGTCTCGGGTCCAGCTCGGCCTGCATCGTGGCGGGCATCATGGGCGCGAACGCCCTGCTGGGCGACAAGCTGACCGAGCGCCAGATGCTGACGCTGGCGACGGCCATCGAGGGCCATCCCGACAACGTCGCCCCCGCCATGCTGGGCGGCTTTGTGACCAGCGTCATCGACGAGGGCCAGGTCTACAGCGTCAAGAAGGACATTGACCCCGAGCTGGCGTTTGCGGCGTTTGTGCCGGACTTCCGCCTGCTGACCAGCAAGGCGCGCGCGGCGCTGCCCGCCATGGTCAGCCATAAGGATGCCGTCTACAACCTGTCCCGCGCGGCGCTGGCCACGGCGGCCTTCTGCGAGGGAAACTACGCGCTGCTGGGTGTAGCGACCAAGGACGTGCTGCACCAGAAGTACCGCCTGCCGCTGATCGAGGGCGGCGACGACGTCTTTGAGCTGGCGCAGGACCTGGGTGCGCAGGCCGTTTACATCTCGGGCGCCGGGCCGACCATCATGGCCGTTGTGCACAAGGACGACATCGAGTTTTTCACCCGCGCAGAGGCAGCGCTGGCTGCGGACAGCCCGCTGCACCATTTTACCGTGCATCGTCTGCTGGCCGACAACGTCGGCGCAGTGGTGAGCTGATACAGGAACAGGGGAGAGAGTACACCAATGGGCTTGATCGTACAAAAATTCGGCGGCTCCTCGGTCAAGGACCGGGACCGCATCTTCAACGTGGCGCGCATCGTCATGAACACCCGCAACGCCGGCAACGACGTTGTCGTGGTCGTCTCGGCGCAGGGCGACACCACCGACGACCTGATCGCCAAGGCGGCGGAGATCACCTCCGACCCGTCCCACCGCGAGATGGATATGCTGCTGGCCGCAGGCGAGGAGATTTCGATTTCCTTGCTGACGATGGCCTTGCAGGAGCTGGGCGTCTCCGCCATCAGCCTGACGGGCTGGCAGGCGGGCTTCAATACAGACCGCGCCTACTCCAAGGCGCGCATCAAGCGCCTGGACACCGAGCGTGTCGAGAGTGAGCTGGCGCGCAACCGTGTGGTCGTCGTGGCAGGCTTCCAGGGCCTGAACCGCTCCGACGACATCACGACGCTGGGCCGCGGCGGCAGCGATACCTCCGCCGTGGCGCTGGCCGCTGCGCTGCACGCGGACCGCTGCCAGATCTTCACCGACGTCGAGGGCGTCTACACCGCAGACCCGCGCAAGATCCCCAAGGCAACCAAGCTCAAGGAGATCACGTTTGACGAGATGCTCGAGCTGGCGTCCCTGGGCGCGCAGGTGTTGAACAACCGCAGCGTCGAGCTGGCCAAAAAGTACAATGTCGAGCTGGAGGTCATCTCCAGCATCAATCCGGTGCCCGGCACCGTTGTTAAGGAGGAGACCAAAGTGGAAGGTATGCTCATCAAGGGTGTTGCAAAGGACACCGACGTCGCCGTTTTGACCGTGAAGGACGTGCCGGATGTGCCCGGTATGTCGTTCAAAATTTTCAGCCTGCTGGCCCAGAAGAACATCAACGTTGATATCATTCTGCAGACCACGGGCCGCGACGGCAAGAAGGACATGAGCTTCACCGTGCCCCTGGGCGACGCCGAGAGCGCCGTTGCCGCGCTGAAAAACGCCACGCACCGCATCGGCGGCGGCGACATCACCGTTGACAAGACCTGCGCGAAGGTCTCCATCGTCGGCGCGGGTATGCAGAGCCACTCCGGCGTGGCCTCCACGATGTTCGAGGCTCTGTTCAACCAGAACATCAACATCAAGATGATCTCCACCAGTGAGATCAAGATCAGCGTCATCATCGACGAGGCCGACGCCGACAAGGCAGTTGCCGCCATCCACGACGCATTCATCAACTGATTGTAAGGTCTTATATAGAGGGAAATGGGTCGTCCCCCGTGCACACGATGGTGCACGGGGGACGTTGTTGTTAGGGTAAACGGGCAGAACCCTTCCGGCCTTGCTGACGCGCGGCCACCTCCCCTGATGGGGAGGCTTTCTCGCGGGCGCAGCCCGCGCAAAAAGGCGCCCCATCAGGGGAGCTGGCCGAGTTTACGAGGCCTGAGGGGGTTCTGCCCGTTACCATTTATTACAAAAGCTTCTCACCTGCTGCAAACTTCGCCGTCAGCTTACCCTTGCCAAGGTACGCATACCGCTCCAAACGCTCCGCAGCGCTGAACGCCCGCATATTTTTAAGCGGGTCATCATCCAGCACCAGCGCGTCAAACGCATAGCCGTCCTCAAACAGGCCGACCTTCTCGCCAAAATCGGCCCAGAAATCTCCGCCGCCGACAGTCGCCATATACAGCGCCTCCACCATCGTCAGCGGCTTCTCACTCTGGTCGATATACCGCCAGCGCAGCTTGCTGACCTGCACGGCGGTAGCCATGACCGTGAACAGGTCCAGCGTCTGACCGCCGGCCACGTCGCTGCCCAGGCCGACGCGCCAGCCGCCGCGCAGGTAGTGCGCCGCGGGGGCGATGCCCGCAATGACATTCTCGTTGCTGGTGGGGCAGTGGGCGATCATGACGCGGTTCTGCTTCATCAGCGCGGCCTCGTCATCGGGGCTGTAGATGCAGTGCGCCATGACGGTGGGCACGCCGCCGCCGAACAGGCCGTACCGGCTGTAGCTCTCACCGTAGAATTTTGTGCCGGGGCACAGCTCGGCGACCCACGCGATCTCGCCCGGATTCTCGGACAGGTGACTCTGCGCAGGTACGTTGTATTCTTTTGCCAGTTCGCCGAGACCGCGCATATACTCGTCACTCGTGCTGGGGGTGAAGCGCGGCGTGATCATCGGGCGCACCGGGCCCGCGTGCAGGGTGTTTTCGGCGCGGCAGGTATCCAGCCAGCGGCGCGTCTCGGCCAGACCCGCGGCGGCGGACGGCTCACGGTAGCTGTCAGGGCTGTGGCGGTCCATGCCCAGCTTGCCGACAAAGGCGGAAAGCCCCGCGCCGCGCAGCTGGTGCATCAGTTCGAGCGTTGCGTCGGTGTGCAGCGTCGCAAAGATGCAGGCGCGCGTTGTGGCGCTGTTTTTCAGGTCGCGCACAAAATAGGAGTAGCCCAGCCTGGCGTAGGCCGGGTCGGCGTAGTGGGCTTCCTCGGGGTAGGTGTACTGCTGCAGCCAGTCCAGCAGCTCCAGATCCATTGCCGTGCCGCAATAGCTGTACTGCGGCGCGTGCAGATGCAGGTCCACAAGACCCGGCGTGATGATTTTACCCGTATAGTCGAGAACTTCCACCCCGGCGGGGGCAGTCTCGCTGAATCCGGCGCACAGGCCGTTTTCACACAGCAGATAGCCCTCGCGGACGCGGAGTGTGTCCGGGGCGGGGGTGTCGAGGAAGGTGCCTTTCAGGGTGAAAGTGTTCATATAGTATACCTCTTTATATAGAATTGCTCTGTAGGGGCCGGTCATGCCCGGCCCGCAAATTTACGGCAGGTGCCTGCCCACCCGCGGGGCGTCGGGGACGCTGCCCCCTACAAAGCGGCGATTCCAGACTCTATTATAAACAATCTGCCCCATCTGTTGCAAGTTTTTTATTTACTTTACGTCGCTAAAGCGGTATAATACTAATATCTATTGATGTTTGAAAGGAATAACGATTTGGAACGTAAACAACTCGCGCCCGGCGTTTGCATTACAACGCTGGATGCTTCTAAATTCAACCGCTGCCGCATCACGCTGCATCTGCGCTTTCCGGCAAAGCGGGAATCTGCCACCGACGCCGCGGTGCTGGCCCTTGTGCTGGAACGCGGCTACGCGGCCTGCCCCGATATGACCGCGCTGTCCCGCCGCCTGGCCGAGCTGTACGGTGCGGACCTCGGCGTTGACCTGGCCAGCGCGGGCACGGACCGCGTGCTCTCCGCCGATATCTGCGGCATCAAGGACGCTTACGCGCTGGCGGGGGAGAACCTGACCGCTGCCTACGCCGACATTGTGTTCGGCACGATCTTTGACCCGTATCTCGTGGACGGCGCGTTCGACCCCGAGGCCGTGCGCATCGAGACCGAGACCCAGGCCCGCCGCCTTGAGGCCGAGTTCAACTCGAAGCGTCTCTACTGCGTGCGGCAGGCCCGCCGCAAATTCTACGGCGACACCCCCGCGGGCATCGAGCTGGGCGGCTACCCCGGCGAGCTTGTCAATGTGACGCCGCAGAGCCTCAAGGCCGAGTATGACCGCATCCTCTCCACCGCGTACATCGACGTGATGGTGCAGGGCGTCGATGAGGCCCGCGTGGCCGATATGCTGCTGAAAAAGCTCGACGGCATCCGCCGTGACCCGCGCCCGTTTGCCGCGCCCGTCGCCATGCCCGCCACGCCGCTGCGCCATTTTAAAGAGGAGATCCCCGGCCTGACCCAGGCCAAGCTTTGTATGCTGTTCACCACGGGCGAAGCCAACCCCAACCCGCCCAGTGTCAGCATCCTGCGCGTCGCCATGAGCGTGCTGGGCGGCTCTGCCACCAGCCGTTTGTTCCGCAACGTGCGCGAGAAACAGTCCCTTTGCTACTACTGCGGTTCTGCCGCCCAGCGCGCCACCGGCGTTATGATGATCGACTCCGGCGTCGAGCCGGGCAAGGAGCAGCAGGCCGAGGCCGCCATCATTGCCGAGCTGGAGGGCCTGAAAAACGGCCCCATCACCCAGGAAGAAGTGGACGACTGCCGCCGCGGTCTTTTGTCCAGCATGGACGCCCTCGGCGACAGCCTGGCTGCGCTGGAAAACTGGTACTACGGCCAGATCACACGCGGCGAGCCGCTCTACCCGCCGGAGTACGGCAAGGTGCTGACCAGCGCCGTCAGTTTGGACGAGGTGCGCCAGACGCTGCAGAGCTACAGCTATTCGGTCTGCTACGCCGTGACCGCCGAGCCGGGCACGCAGGGGAAGGGAGGCAGCGAGGATGTTGAATAACGATCACGAGAGCTTCGCCGCTGCCCAGGCGCGCGCCGCTGCCGCCGTCAGCTGTGAAAGCGTCGTGCTGCCCAGCGGCCTGACTGTGCTCTGCCGCACGATGCCGGGCTACAGCAGCGTCCACGCGATTTACGCCACGGGCTTTGGCTCCGTCCACCGCGCGTTCAGGCTGGACGGCAAACAGGTCACGCTGCCCGCCGGTACGGCGCATTTCCTGGAGCACAAAATGTGCGAGACGCCCAAGGGCGACTCCTTCACCTTCTACGCCAAGACCGGCGCGTCGGCCAACGCCTTTACCAGCTATGACCGCACCTGCTACCTGTTCTCGGCAACCCAGAAAATTGACGAGAACCTTGACATTCTGCTGGGCATGGTCGGCAAGCCGTGGTTCACCAAGGCCACGATTGCCAAGGAGCAGGGCATCATCGGGCAGGAGATCAAAATGTACGATGACAGCCCCGACTGGCGGCTGCTGAACGCGCTGTTCCGCTGTCTCTACGCCGACCACCCGCTGCGCGACGACATCGCGGGCACGGTGGAGAGCATTGCCGAGCTGACGCCCCAGATGCTCTACAGCTGCACCAGGGGGTTCTACGCGCCGTCCAATATGGTGCTGAGCGTCGCGGGCAAGATCACGCTGGCGCAGGCTGTGGACGCCTGCAAGCGCAACGGCTTGTACCGCGCCCGCGCCCCGCATGAGGTCGAGTGGGACATCCCGACGCAGACCGGCCCGCTGCCCCACAAGGAAGCGTTCTTCACGATGCCTGTCACGAAGCCCTGCTTCGGCGTGGCCTACCGCGAGGAGCCGCTGGCCGAGGGTGACCTGAAGCGCGAGCTGCTGCTGGACATGCTGGGCGATCTGGTCGTCGGCGGCCTGACGAAGCTCTACCGCCGTCTGTACGATGAAGCGCTGGTCAACCCCGAGTTCTCCGGTGACTTTATCGCCGTGCGCGGCGCCTGCACCGTGGCCTTTACCGGCGAGAGCGACACCCCGCGCCAGGTCGTGGACCTTTTACAGGAGGAGATCGAGCGGATGCGCCGCGAGGGCGTTGACCCCGAGGTCTTTATGCTTGTGAAAAACCAGATGTACGGCGAGCTGCTGGGCGACGTGGAGGCCGTGGACGATGCCGCCGAGGAGGCCGCCGCGGCCTGCCTGAAGGGCCGCACGCTGGCGGACGAGATCGCCGCGCTGGCTGCGCTGACCGTGGAGGACGCCAACGCTCTGCTGCAGACGGCCCTGCGGGAGGAAAACCGCGCCTACGTGCAGATCGACCCGACAGAAAAATAACGAGGTTAAGTTGAAAATGGTCTATCATGTGCAATTTCCCGGGTTGGGCCTGGATCTGACGGTCAACCGTGTGGCGCTGGCCATCGGCGGGTTCAACATTTACTGGTACGGCGTCATCATCGCGGCGGGCATGCTGCTGGCGATGCTCTACGCCTTCCGCAATGCCGTGGACTACGGCATCGACTCGGACCGTCTGGTGGACGTTGTGGCCATCGGCACGGTCATGGCCATCGTCTGTGCCCGTATTTATTACGTAGCTATGGCACCCTTTGCGTATCAAAGCCTCTGGGAGATGATCGACATCCGCAAGGGCGGCATCGCCATCTATGGCGCGGTCATCGGCGCGTTTGTGTTTGGCGCCCTGGCCGCCAAATGGCGCAAGGTGCCGCTGCTGCCGCTGTTTGATCTGGTGTCGCTGGGCTTTCTGATCGGGCAGGGCATTGGCCGCTGGGGCAACTTCGTCAATCAGGAGGCCTTCGGTACAAACACGACGCTGCCCTGGGGCATGTACAGCGAGGGCACGGAGGCGTATCTCAAATCCGTGCAGGTCACGCTGCCCGCGGGCGTGACCGTGGACCCCGCCGCGCCGGTGCACCCAACGTTTTTGTATGAGAGCATCTGGTGTCTGGTTGGCTTCGCCGTGCTGGCTTCGTTTTACAAAAAACGGCGGTTCAACGGACAAATCTTCCTGGGCTATATCATCTGGTACGGCTTGGGCCGCGCCTGGATCGAGGGGCTGCGCACCGACTCGCTGCTGATCGGCAATACCGGTCTGCGCGCCAGCCAGCTGGTGGCGATTGGGTCGGTCATCGTGGCCGCCGCGCTTATGGTCATCGGTCTGCGCAATGCCAAGGGCAAGCAGCTCATGGTGCCGCTGGCTGTGAAGGACCTGAAAAAGCAGGCCGAGGCAGGGGACCGCTTCACGGCGGACACCCTGCCCGCCGGCGCACCCCACGCCGAGTTTGTCAAGGCCACCGATGCCATGAATGCGCGTCTGGATGCGCTGGATTTGAGCGAGGTCGAGATCGAGGAGATTGAGACGCCGAAGGAATAAACAAACGCTTTGCAGCGCGGCGATAGGCGCTGCTGGTGTAAGACCCGACACCGTTTTGCCCGCCCCGGCGGACAAAAAATACATTTGAAAGAGGGAACTATCATGGGAGCAACTGTCATTGACGGCAAGGCATTGGCCGCCGCCACGAAGGCCGAGGCCGCAGAAAAGGTCAAAGCGCTGAAAGCGCAGGGCATCAACCCCTGCCTGGCGGTCATTCTGGTGGGCGAGAACCCCGCCAGCCAGGTCTACGTCCGCGGCAAGATCAACGACTGTGCGCAGTGCGGCATCGAGAGCCGCAGCATCAACCTGCCCGCCGACACCACGCAGGACGCCCTGCTGGCCGAGGTGAAGAAGCTGGCGGATGACTCCGCTGTGCACGGCATTCTGGTGCAGCTGCCGCTGCCCGCCCAGATCGACGAGAAGGCTGTCATCGACGCCATCCCGCCCGAGAAGGACGTGGACGGCTTCTCGCCCGTCAACGTGGGCCGTATGCAGATCGGCGAGCCGTGCTACCTGCCCTGCACCCCGGCGGGCTGCATCCGCATGATCGAGTCCACGGGCACCGACATTGCGGGCAAGAACGCCGTCGTCATTGGCCGCTCGAACATCGTGGGCAAGCCCGCGGCGCTGCTGCTGCTGGCGAAGAATGCCACGGTCACGATCTGCCACTCCAGGACGAAGAACCTGAAAGAAGTCTGCGCCGCCGCGGATATTCTCGTGGCCGCCGTGGGCCGCGAGGGCTTTGTGACCGGCGACATGGTCAAGCCCGGTGCCGTCGTCATTGATGTGGGCATCAACCGCGGTGCGGACGGCAAGCTGCATGGTGACGTGAACTTTGCCGAGGCCGCCGAAAAGGCCGCCTACATCACCCCCGTCCCCGGCGGCGTCGGCCCCATGACCCGTGCCATGCTCATGCTGAACACGGTGGAGGCGGCAGAGCGGCAGGGCCGCTAATAAAGGCTTCCCCCTTGGGGGAAGCTGTCCGCGAAGTGGACTGATGAGGGGCAACCTTGCCATTGCAGCCCACTGATGGGATACAACCGCAGACTTGCCCCTCATCCGGCCCTGCGGGGCCACCTTCAGTCTACGCGCTAAGAGCCGCCTACGGCGGTTGCGCTCCGACACGCGCCTGCGGGCGCAGCCCCTTGGGGGGAAGGCAAAAGAAATTCTGAAATTTTAACCTTCCCACGCCCGAAAACCCCTTGACAAGCCCTGCTCCTATATGGTATGATACTAGAGCCGCATGGTATGGGCTCTATAAGTGTGTGCTTTTATCGGTGCAACGCCCTACAGACCAGCGAGACTTATTGAAAGAGGTTATCCACTATGTACGCAGTTATCAAAACCGGTGGCAAGCAGTACAGCGTTAAGGTCGGCGACGTCGTCTACGTCGAGAAGCTGAACGCTGAGGACAACAGCGAAGTCACCTTCGATCAGGTTCTCGCCGTTGGCGAGGAGGGCTCTGTCAAGGTCGGCGCTCCCGTTGTTGAGGGCGCTTCCGTTGTTGCCAAGGTCGTCAAGACTGGCAAGGGCAAGAAGCTCAACATCCTGACCTATCGTCCCAAGAAGGGCAGCATGGTCCGCAAGGGTCATCGTCAGCCTTACACCAAGGTGGAAATCACCGCGATCAACGGCTAAGGAGGTAAATCACAATGGCACATAAAAAAGGCGTAGGTTCTACCAAGAACGGTCGTGATTCCGAGTCCAAGCGCCTCGGCGTCAAGCGCGGCGACGGTCAGTTTGTTCTGGCCGGCAACATCCTGGTCCGTCAGCGCGGCACCCACATCCATCCGGGTGAGGGCGTCGGCATCGGCAGCGATGACACCCTGTTCGCTCTGGTCGATGGCCGCGTTCACTTCGAGCGCATGGGCCGTGACCGCAAGCGCTGCACGGTCAAGCAGTAAAAAAACCGGTACGGGCGGGCCTTTGCGGCTCGCTCGTTTTTTGTGATTTTTTGTAAATGAGGTACCACATGGCAACCAGTAATTTTATTGATACCGCCACGATCTGGCTGCACGCCGGCAAGGGCGGCGACGGTGCGGTGACGTTCCACCGCGAAAAATTCGTGGCGGCGGGTGGCCCCGACGGCGGTGACGGCGGGCGCGGCGGCGACATCATCTTTGTGGCCGACGACAACCTGTCCACCCTGATGGACTTCCGCTACAAGCGCAAGTACACCGCGCCCGACGGCGAGAATGGCCGTGCCAAGCGGATGAGCGGCGCAGACGGTGACGACCTGGTCATCCGCGTGCCCCGCGGCACCGTGCTGAAGGAGGCCGAGACCGACCTCGTCGTGGCCGATCTGACGGGCAGTGAGCCTGTTGTCGTGGCCAGGGGCGGACGCGGCGGCTGGGGCAACAGCCATTTTGCGACCCCGACCCGCCAGATCCCCAAGTTTGCCAAGCCCGGTCTGCCCGGTGAGGATATGCACCTCAAGCTCGAGCTGAAGGTCATTGCGGACGTGGGCCTGATCGGCTTCCCGAACGTCGGCAAATCGACGATTCTGTCCGTCGTGACGAGCGCAAAGCCGAAGATCGGCAATTACCACTTCACGACGCTGACGCCGAATCTGGGCATCGTCCGCCGCCACGGCAAGGACATTGTGCTGGCGGATATTCCGGGTCTGATTGAGGGCGCAGCGGACGGCGCGGGCCTGGGGCATGATTTCCTGCGACACGTCGAGCGCACTCGCCTGCTGCTGCATGTACTGGATATTGCGGGCAGCGAGGGCCGCGACCCGGTGGAGGATTTCGACCAGATTAACCACGAGCTGGCGAATTACGGCGAGCTGGCGGAACGTCCGCAGATTGTGGTGTGCAACAAGTCCGACCTGCCGGATTCGGAAGAAAATGTCGTCCGCTTGAAGGCGCACTTGGCAGAACTCGGCTTGGATTACCCCGTGTTTGTCGTGTCCGCGGCGACGCATCAGGGTTTTGACGCGCTGCTGGACAAAACGGGCGACATGCTGGAAGCGCTCCCCCCGATTGTGCATTTCGAGGAGGAAGTCAGCTACGACGACTCCGTCAAGCCCGGCACGTTCGAGGTTGTCCGCGACGGCGCGGTGTTCGAGGTCGTTGGCTCGTCCATGCAGCGCCTGATTGACTCGGTAAACTTCGATGACGAAGAATCCATGAGCTGGTTCCACCGCACGCTGCGCAAGTGGGGCGTCATTGTTCGCATCATCGACATGGAATTTGACTTTGTGGAATAACAGGAGAAAGCAAACAATATGAACAGCAAACAGCGCGCTATGCTTCGCGGCATGGCGAATACCATGGAAACTATTCTCTACATCGGCAAGGACGGCGTCGTCCCCGGCACGATTAAGCAGGCCAGTGATGCGCTGGAGGCCCGCGAACTTATCAAGTGCGCCGTGCAGCAGGGCTGCCCGCTTACCGCGCGTGAGGCAGTGACGGAACTGTGTGCCGCACTGGAAGCCGAACCGGTGCAGTGCATCGGCCGCCGCTTCGTGATGTACCGTCCGAGCAAGGACAATCCCCGTATTGTGCTGGAAGACTGATGGTCACGCATCCCTTTGCCCCGGTGGTAGATGAAAACTGCCGGACGCTGATTCTGGGCAGCTTTCCGTCCGTCAAGAGCCGCGAAAACGGCTTCTATTACGGGCATCCGCAGAACCGGTTCTGGCGGATGCTGGCGGCGGTGTATGCGGATGATGTGCCGGTGAGCATTACGGAGAAGACTTCCCTGCTGCTCCGGCACCATCTGGCGCTGTGGGATGTGATTGCGAACTGCGAAATCGACGGTTCGGCGGATGC
>OGHH01002139.1_pt1 | contig 11941 bp, 8 predicted proteins | sample 1571471 | NCBI WGS metagenome assembly OGHH01 (sample SAMEA2581936, study PRJEB24529) | metagenome | biome: Human gut stool | place: China | collected 2011
TTATCGTCTTGTCCCTGACATTGAGTGTGACAAGTATCAGGGCATCCCCCTGTCCCACGGTGTCAGCCTCTCCTCTGGCATCCACACCGATACACAGTATATTAATGTTGTCTTCATCATACATGTAGCTGTGACCTTCATACAGCATTTCAGCATCCCTGGATCTTTGTCCTCTGAGGGAGCTTCTGCCCGCATGAAGATATGCCGCACATACCAGGATCACCGCCACAACTATAGCCAGAACAGCCACGGCTGCTATGAGTAATTTTTTCTTAACTTTACTGTTACTTTTCATGTTCATGTTCTCAAAAAACGGCACGGAAACTTCCGTGCCGCTCTTGTTCTTATCTTATATGCCTGACGAACTGCAATGCATCAATATTTCTTATCGATTATGCATACAGTGGATACTTCTCTACAATGCTCTTTACAAGCTGCTCAGCCTTTGCCTTATCATTGTCAAGGACTGCTGCCTTTATGGCGTCTGCTATGATCTCCATGTCAGCCTCATTTGCACCTCTTGTGGTAACGGCTGGTGTACCAAGTCTTATTCCACTTGTTACAAATGGCGACTTAGGGTCGTTTGGAACAGTGTTCTTGTTTGCTGTGATATGAACCTCGTCAAGAAGCTTCTCAACTTCCTTACCTGTAAGTCCAAGTCTCTTGAGATCCATGAGCATCAGATGATTGTCTGTTCCGCCTGATACAATATCAAATCCTCTTGCCATGAGTGCCTTTGCAAGTGCTGCCGCATTCTTGACAACCTGCTCCTGATATGCCTTGAACTCAGGTGTAAGAGCCTCCTTGAAGCATACTGCCTTACCGGCTATCACATGCATGAGAGGACCGCCCTGGATTCCAGGGAATACTGCCTTGTTGAAATTGAACTTCTCATTTATCTCGTTGCTGCACATGATCATACCACCACGAGGTCCGCGGAGAGTCTTGTGTGTTGTGGTTGTTGTCACATGGGCATATGGGATTGGGCTCATGTGAAGTCCTGCTGCCACAAGTCCGGCGATGTGAGCCATATCGACCATAAGATATGCTCCAACCTCATCAGCGATCTCTCTGAATCTCTTGAAATCAATAGCTCTGGCATATGCTGAAGCTCCTGCTACGATAAGCTTTGGCTTGCACTCCTTTGCGATCTCGAGAACTCTGTCATAATCTATAAATCCGTCATCGTTTACACCGTATGGCACGCAGTGGAAATACTTTCCAGACATGTTGACCGGTGAACCGTGGGTGAGATGTCCGCCGTGATCAAGATTCATTCCCATAAATGTATCGCCAGGATTAAGTATTGCGAAGAATACTGCCATGTTTGCCTGTGCTCCTGAGTGTGGCTGTACATTCACATACTCACAGCCAAACAGCTCCTTGGCTCTCTCTCTCGCAAGGTCCTCAACAACATCCACATACTGACATCCACCGTAATATCTCTTACCAGGATATCCCTCTGCATACTTGTTGGTGAGATGGCTGCCCATGGCTGCCATAACCGCCTTTGATACTATATTCTCGGAAGCTATGAGCTCCAGATTGTTATTCTGTCTGTTGAACTCGTCTGTCATTGCTGCCGCTACTTCTGGATCTACCTTTGTTATCTCGTCAAAACTGAACATCGAATTTACCTCCATCAAAAATTTGTTCCTATTATACTCATATATATCACTGTTTTTCAACAGTAAAATTTAACATGTCCTTGTACTGGCCATACTCGTACTCATCATAAAAATATTCCTCAGGTCTTGCGGATATTCCAAGCTCGTCATACCATTCGCCGAGAAGCTTCTCTCTGAGCTTTGTCTTTGTCGGCTCCGCCAGCGTGTTGTAGTTCCACAGGCTGAAGTGAAGAGCGTAATTTATATAGTCCTTCTCTATCTCTGTGTACAGACCGTGATCCTTCAGCATCTGTCTGAGTGCCAGCAGCATGTGATAGAAGTTATCCCACGACTTCTCTCTGGTCTTGGACAGCGAATCCCGGGTATCCACTCTTCTGTGGATGAGTATCTCACTTACTGTACATATGCGCTCCGCCAGCACCAGCGCGCTGAACACGAACAGCGCATCATTTGTGGTTCTCTGCTCCTGGAATTTCAGATCATTCTTCATCACAAATTCCCTGAGATACAGCTTATCCCACGCCCATCCCACAAATGCTCTGAATATATTTGTGGATATCTGTCTGCGGTTAAACGGCTCATACGGTGGAAGTGCCCACTCTATCATGGCCCACTTCTCATATACATACTCCTCAGTATCCATGTTGTACTGGTCTGATTTGTAAATGACTATCTCCGCCTGCTCCTCCTCGGCTCTGCGGAAAGCCTTCTCTACCATCTCAGGCTCGTAGAAATCGTCGCAGTCGAGAAACAGTATATATTTTCCTGTTGCCTCCTGCATTCCGCGGTTTCTTGCCGCACCCGCTCCGGCATTCTTCTCTCTTATAAGTACGATCCTGTCATCCTTCTGCGCATACTGTTCTATGATCTGCGCCGAATTATCGGTGGATCCATCGTCAACGCATATTATCTGTATATTTCTAAGGGTCTGTCCGGTTATCATGTCCAGACATCCCTCTATGTAACTCTCCGCATTGTATACTGTCAACACAATCGATACATCAATCACTGATACACCCCCTCCATCTCATCTGTTAGTTTCTATGCAAAAGCTTCTTTACAGCCTTCTTCAGTGTCACCGGAACAAACATCACAGCCTTGCCCACACGGAACGTGGTGGATGTCTCGTATTTGATCCGCTGGGCTTCCATATCTCTTCTGAGTCCATCTGCTTCTCTGTGACTCTCGTCCAGCTCTTCAGCGCGTCGTCCCAGTTCATTGTTAAGGTCAAATATCTTCTTACTGTAGACTGCCTTACCGAGATAATATCTCTTGAGGAATCCCGGATCCTTTGCAAGGACATAGAGTCCGGTCTTCTCCTCCTGGCTGAACAGTTCCTGGTCAAGCTCATCAAGCTCCATGCTCCTGTGGAAGTCCACAGCCATGCGCTCCGCAAACTGCCAGCCCGCATCCTCTGTCATCCAGTGAAGCATCTCATAGTAACATCTCCATCTTTGAAGCGTGTAATATCCCTTCCATTTCTCCCACACAGACCAGTCCTGCATGAGATGATCCTTTATGCGGTCGTAGGTTATATTGACCGTGTACGCCGCATCCACATCGTCTATCCACACTGTGTCTATCTCAACTCTGTCACACATGTCACAGGCTGCAAACATCGCCCTATCAGCATGTGCAAATGCCATCCACAATATATACAGATCAGGAAACAGCCCCTGCTGATGTGCCTCCACTCCGTCGCAGTATGTGTCCAGAAAGCTTCTGCTGTAAAGCCCCGCGCACACATGCCGTATCGCTATCGATATCTCAGGAGACGATGCCAGGCTCATAACCACTTCCCGCTGGACACTGTCATCCATTCTGTCATCAAACACTCCGATAAATTCCAGTTTTCCCTGCACAGCCCTTTCTGCCAAGTGCTTCACAGCCTCCTCCGAAACAGCCACACATGGTCTCGCCAGAAAAACATAATCGCCAAGATCTATCTTTTTTAAGCTGACATTCTCTGTACTCACTCCCTGCCCTCCTCATGTAAATTTCAAATAATATACCGAACATTTTTCACCAGCGCCAATTATACCATTAATTTCATTTTTTGTGAATACAGAGAAGGGCACAGGAGTATTACCCCTGTGCCCTTCTCTGTATGACCTGTATTATTTTATCTCTCATTTCCTGCCACAAGAGCCGTTCCATCATAATCGATGACTATGGCTGACTGTGTGCTTACGCTGCCCGCAAGTATCATCTTTGCAACCAGTGTCTCCACATTCTTCTGCAGATATCTCTTGAGCGGTCTTGCGCCATACACCTGATCATATCCCTGATCGATGATGTGCTGCTTTGCACTCTCCGTAAGCTTGATCGCGATCTCTCTGTCTGCCAGTCTGCTGTTGAGATCTGCCATGAGAAGATCAACTATACCACTGATGTTGTCCTTGGACAGTGCCCTGAATGTGATGATCTCATCGATACGGTTCAGGAACTCAGGTCTGAATCTGCTCTTAAGCTGAGCCATTACGTCATTCTTCAGTTCATCTGTGATCTCTCCGCCGGCAGCTGCAATATCTGCACCACCGATATTTGATGTCATGATAATGATCGTATTCTTGAAGTCCACAGTTCTGCCCTGAGAATCCGTGATACGTCCATCATCAAGCACCTGAAGGAGCACATTGAACACATCCGGATGTGCCTTCTCTATCTCATCAAAGAGGACAACCGAATATGGCTTTCTACGAACAGCCTCTGTCAGCTGACCGCCTTCATCATAACCTACATATCCCGGAGGCGCTCCTATAAGTCTTGACACACTGTGCTTTTCCATGTATTCACTCATATCAATACGAACCATGTTCTGCTCATTGTCAAACAATGCCGCTGCAAGACTTTTTGCAAGCTCTGTCTTACCAACACCGGTTGGTCCAAGGAAGATAAATGAACCTATCGGTTTGCTAGGATCCTTTATTCCCGCCTTTGATCTGATGATCGCATCGCTGACATAGTCAACGGCTTCATCCTGACCTACAACTCTCTTCTTAAGTTCGCTGGCAAGATTGAGGGTCTTGCTCTTCTCGCTCTCAGTAAGCTTTGCAACAGGAATTCCTGTCCACTTGGATACGATCTTCGATATCTCATCTTCTGAAACTACCTCATGGACAAGCTCCCTCTCCTTATCTGAAGCTGTGGACTCAGCCTCTGCAAGCTCTTTCTGAATCGCTGGAAGCTTACCATACTGAAGCTCTGCTGCCTTGTTCAGATCATAATTTCTCTGTGCAGCCTGAATATCAGCCTTGACCTGCTCCATCTCTTCCTTGAGGGTCCTTATCTTCTCAACTGCAGCCTTTTCGTTCTCCCACTTTGCTTTCAAGGAATTTGCCTGATCCTTGAGTTCTGCCAGTTCAGCCTGAAGGTCTGCCAGTCTCTGCTTTGACAGATTATCCTCCTCCTTCTTAAGGGCTGTCTCCTCAATCTCCAGCTGCATTATCTTACGTGTGATCTCATCCACTTCAACAGGCATTGAATCAAGCTCTGTCTTGATCATGGCACACGCCTCGTCAACAAGATCTATTGCCTTATCCGGCAGGAATCTGTCTGTTATATATCTGTTGGAAAGAACCGCTGCGCTTACAAGGGCACCATCTGATATCTTAACTCCATGGAACACTTCGTATCTCTCCTTGATTCCTCGAAGGATAGATATTGTATCTTCAACTGTTGGTTCATCCACCATAACCGGCTGGAAACGTCTCTCAAGAGCCGCATCTTTCTCTATATACTGTCTGTACTCATTCAGTGTTGTGGCACCTATACAGTGCAGCTCACCCCTTGCAAGCATAGGCTTGAGCATGTTGCCCGCATCCATGGCACCGTCCGTCTTACCGGCTCCCACAATGGTGTGGAGCTCATCAATGAACATTATGACCTCGCCCTCGGACTTCTTCACCTCATCCAGGACGTTCTTAAGTCTCTCCTCAAATTCACCTCTGTACTTGGCTCCTGCCACAAGGGCTCCCATGTCCAGTGCAAATATCTTCTTGTTCTTAAGTCCCTCTGGCACATCACCTCTGAGTATCCTCTGTGCAAGTCCCTCTACAACCGCAGTCTTACCTACACCAGGCTCACCGATAAGCACCGGATTGTTCTTTGTCTTCCTTGACAGGATCCTGATCACATTTCGTATCTCAGCGTCACGTCCTATTACCGGGTCAAGTTTCTGCTGTCTTGCCCTCTCGACCAGATCATATCCGAACTTCTCCATAGCCTCATATGAGCTCTCCGGATCATCGCTGTCCACCTTGTGGTTACCTCTGATTTCTGCCAGCTCCTTGAGGAATGCATTCCTGCTAACTCCCCAGCCTTTAAGAAGCTCCTTGATATCCGAATCAGCCTTATCCACCATGCCGAGGAACAAATGCTCAACAGACACATATGTGTCGCCCATCTGCTTTGCTTCCTTCTCTGCCTGGATGAGAACCTTTGAGAAGTTATTTCCGGCATACATATTGCCACCGCTGACCTTCGGCAACCTTGCCAGCTCCACCGCATTCACGGCACCAGTAACATTCACGCCCATCTTCTCAAATATCTTGGCTATCAAACTGTCATCTATCTCAAGCAAGCCAGCCAAAAGGTGCATCTGCGTAAGTTCCTGATTGTCGTACTCCAGAGCTTTTTCTTTTGCTTTCTCTACAACTTCCAACGATTTACGTGTGTATTTATCCATCTCCATAGCTGTTTACCTCCTAAACTAAACTTTCAGGGAACTGATACCTTAATATCACTTCCCTGTCTGATGATAATATAACACACTTGTTAGCACTCGTCAACACTGAGTGCTAACATTTTTTTTATTATTTTAAATTATTTCTCTCTACGGTAAACTACCACCCCGGCAGCCCCTAATAAACATGTCATCATGACGATGAGCATCAATGCCACATTTCCGTCATCTCCGGTATTTGGAGCACCTGACTCCTTTTTTGAGTCTGCTACAGTTGTATTCTCTGTTGCGGTCACGTTAGTTTTCTCATCGGTTGTCTGTCTCTCTGTTGTTACCTTCTCTGTCGTCTGCTCACTTGACGTTGGTTTTTCAGTTGAAGGTTCATTTGTAGTTGGTTCATTTGTAGTCGGTTCATTTGTTACTGGTACATTCCCCTTCTTTACCACTACCTTTGCAGCAGGAGATGCATAATAATTTTTGGTCTCCTTATATCTCACATAATAATTTCCATCTGCAAGTTTCTTAAGTACCGTGCTTTCACAATCCAACCATTTTTTCTTGTCAACACTATATTCCATTGACGTCTTCAGATTTGATATCTGACCATCATTTTTCCCATCCACAGTTTCTGCCGTTGCGACCAAACCTGTAGGTGCCTTCTGCTTTGCCTTATCTATTGTGAACTCTTCCACGATCTGTCCATGCATGGTATTCTCACCCTTGATAGTAACTGTAGCTGTTCCCGCATCAATATTATCCGCATATACACATGAGTAACTTTTTCCCTCTGTCAGAGTCTTTCCGCCATAAGAAACCGTAACCGCAGGTTTCTTTTCTTTTCCATCGTACACATACGATTTTGGAGCAATGCTGACAGCGACATCTGCATCATCCGACAAGCTGCGGTAACGGAGAATAAAATCCTTAGCCTTGGCTCCTGTCTCATCATCAATGATTGTCGTTCCTTCTACAGAAAGTCCCTCTGGTACAAACTCCTTCACACCGTCAAATCCATCTGCAATATGCCCAAAGTTGCTAAGTCCGTCACTGTTCTGTACCGTAAATACACAGTCTGTATCCATCTCAAGTTTTTCAAACCAACACTGTGAACCGTTGAGCGTCACATTTGAGCCATTATTCAGACAGATTCCATCTTTTGTCATCCAGTTGATACTATCCGTAATGAATTTGACATTTGACAAAGTCAGCATAGCATTAGTAAATCCAACACTTCCATTTGTGATACCGCAATTTAATGTTCCGTTTTTCACGTATAACGAATAATCAAAATTCATCATCTGCAAAGTGACACTTTTACCGTTGAGATCTATAATGATATGTTTATTATGTTCACCATCATTGTATCCTATAGAAGCCGAAGGATCATATATATCACTAATTATACATATTGTATAGCCATTCTGTGCGGCTACAAATGCATCAGCCAGTGTAGCATATGATCCGATCTCATCGCCATTGCCATCCGTCACAATTGCCACATCCCCATCCGCGGCCTGCACCTTCACAGAGTTCTTTCCCGCAATAATCACTGCAGCAAATATACATGCCATAATCAACCCAGTTACCAATTTCTTTAATTTCATAATTATCCCTTTCCTCCTGTCTTTAATTCCTGGCAGTTACTGCCAGATATTGCCATCAACATAACAAATAATTATAATACACTGGGGCTTTTAGTAAACTAGCCAAACGGCTAGTTTTTAAAATTAAATGACTAAATGCATAACTTTAGTACGAAAAAGAACCAGCACTTATGTGCCGGTTCTCCCTGTTCTGATATTATTCTATTATCACAGCTCCTCACCATTGGTCTCTATAACATGTTTGTACCAATAATAAGAATCCTTCTTGTATCTGTTCAGAGTTCCACTGTTCTCGTCCTCTTCTCTGTCCACATACACAAATCCGTATCTCTTCTGATATCCGTTGAGCCAGCTGAGAAGATCTGTGTAAGACCATGTGCAGTATGCCAGGACACGGCAGCCATCATCACACGCTTTCTTGAGCTCCTCTATGTGATGTTTCAGGTAATCTATCCTGTACGGATCATGGATCTCCCCATCCTCAAACTTGTCAAATGCGCCAAGGCCATTCTCAGATATGACTATAGGAAGATCATATCTCGATGTTATCTGTCTGCAGCACATGCGAAGTCCCATCGGATCGATGGTCCAATCCCAGTCTGTCGTAGGTAGGAATTCATTTGCAGGATTCTTGTAGAGCCCCGGAACGCCCTGCACCTTTGCAGTACCCTTCTTGCCTGTGGTGTTCATCTCATGTGTAGCGCCAACTCCATCTATCGGATTGTACTCTGCAACACATGTTCTGTAGTAATTTACACCCATGAAATCGATAAGAGAGGCAGCCTTCTTCAGGATCTCGTCATCTCCATCTTCTATAACCGGCATCAGATCCTTGCTCTCAAGGTACGCCCTTGCAGCTCTTGGATAACGGCCATATGCATACATATCCATCCAGTAGAAGTTCTCAAGATCATCGTAATCCATCTTCGCCATGGCATTCTCCGGCTTTCTGTCAAATGCATACGCTGGAGTAAATGCGAATGACGAACCGACCTTTGCATCCGGGCAGATCTCCTTGAGTGCAATAACGCTCTTGGCGTGTGCCATAAATGCATTATGGTTTACCTGATAGAACATCTTCTGGTCATCAACCTTTCCTGGTGGATGCATTCCGGCATTCCAGCCAAGACCTGTAAATACATTCTGCTCATTCATGATTATCCAGTGCTTTACCCTGTCACTGTATCTCTCAAACAAAACCTTTGCGTATCTGACGAAATCATCGACTATTCGCCTGCTCTCCCATCCGTGATACTGCTCCTCAAGTGCCTGCGGCATATCCCAGTGGTACACGGTCACCATAGGAACTATATTATTCTTTACAAGCTCGTTGATAAGATCATCATAGAACTGAAGTCCCTTCTCATTGACCTCACCGTTGCCGTCAGGTATTATTCTCGGCCAGGATATTGAGAATCTGTAAGTCTTAAGTCCCATCTCAGCCATAAGTGCCACATCTTCCTTATATCTGTGGTAGTGATCCACGGCCTTATCTCCGGTAGTTGCCTTGAATGTCTTGCCCGGAATCCTCACGAACTCATCCCAGTTGGATGGACCTTTCCCATCCTCATTCCATGCTCCCTCAACCTGATATGCGGCAGATGCACTGCCCCACAGAAAATCTTTCGGGAAACCTTTGGATTTCTCAAAATACATAAATCGCCCTCCATATCGTATTTATATCAGGCATGCCTTCTCCATGCCTTTTTATCGTTATTACAGACTGCCCAGCACATCTCCTATCTTATCCGCTATCAGAAGATCTGCATTGCTGTCCGACTGTGTCGGGGACATATTTATAACCACCAGTTTCCGCCCCCTGAAATATCTGATAAGTCCTGCTGCCGGATACACAACAAGCGATGTACCACCGATTATCATCGTATCCGCCTCGGATATATACTGGAGTGCCCTCGACATATTATCCTCATCAAGTGCCTCCTCATACAGCACCACATCCGGTTTTACAGTGCCTCCGCACTTTTCACACTTAGGCACACCATCCGAATTGACTATATAATCCAGGTCATAGAAAGCATGGCATTTCTCACAGTAATTTCTATGAACAGAACCATGGAGCTCTATGACATTCCTGCTACCTGCCATCTGGTGAAGTCCGTCGATATTCTGCGTTATCACCGCCTTGAGCTTTCCCTGTTTCTCAAGCTCCGCCAGCTTTATATGAGCCTTGTTCGGCTTTGCATCAGCAAATATCATCTTGTCCTTATAGAATCTGTAAAATTCCTCCGGGTTACGTCTGTAAAAGCTGTGGCTGATTATAGTTTCCGGCGGATACTTATACTTCTGATTATACAGTCCATCCACACTTCTAAAATCCGGTATACCGCTCTCCGTCGATACTCCTGCACCGCCAAAGAAAACGATATTATCCGAATCTTCTATGATCTGTCTCAGCTCATTCAACTTTTCTGTATCCATATACATACACCTCCAGACAATGACTACTGTGTCTCAGTAACCTTTACCATAACTGTACACGTATTTACCACGGTGTACTTATCTCCATCAGGGACACTGAGCGTGATCGTATTATCGCCATATGAGAGCTTGGAAGCATCTATGGACAGCTTCAGGCTCTTGGCCGATACCTTAGACACCGCACTTGAGATTCCACTCACGGTTATCGTATTGCTATCACCCATGCTCATCTCATAGCTGTATCCACTCTGCTTGCCCCTCAGGATGATATCCCCTGTGGTCACCGTTATATTTCTTGTAACTGATTTCTCGATCGCTATCTTCACATTGATGTATGCGCTCTCCTTTGTCACGACCACACCCTCTGGAAGATACTTTGATACATCAAGTGTCGTCTCAACATCTGCTGTACATCCGCTCACATCAACATCCGTTATATCAAGGCTTGTTATATCCTTTATTATCGATGCGTCTCCACCTATATCAACGGTCTCCGGTACATATGTTATATCTGATACAAGATATCCATCCGCAGGATCTCCTGTGACATCCACATGAACAGGTATATTCTTAGTCTTGTATACCGGAACTGTGACTGCTATCGATATCTCATCGTAGGATATCGACTTGTCTGATATCTTCTCACCATCAGCGGTTACAAATACAGGCGTACAGTTTGTCGTTATATCATCCTTTGCACTGGTCACATCAACTGTCACCTCTGCACGATCTATGCTCGAAACTATACTTGCAGCACCCTTTATCGTTATGAGGTTTGGAGCTGCCACACTGTTACCAACCGTATATCCGGAAGCAACCTCGCCTGTTGTCACCACGGACACAGGAACTGACACTGACTTCTCGTCCTCAAGTTCAACTGACAGCACGTTGTCCACAACAGTTATGCTGACCTTTTTAGCTATGTTGGTGCTGTTCGCAGTTACAGTGATAGGCACCGCATTTGTTATGGATATCTTTGACATATCCGCTACAGCCTTGAAATCCGACGCATCAAGATCGCTTATAAGTGATTTACGTCCTTTGACGACTATATCCACGGTATCACCTGAAGTTATCGTGTACAACTGATTCTGACTTGTTATGGCGTCAGTATTTACCAGATTGACCGGAATGTCCCTTATGGTCCTTGTCACGGCTGAATCATCGATGTTCAGTACAAGAAGCCACACCAGAAATCCAAGCACAACCGACAGAAGCTTAAGACCTATATTGCTGTATATCTTATTTGCCTTTTTCTTAGGCTCTGCGCTGTTATTTTTCATTCTCATCAGCCTCCTTTCTGGAAGCTTTATTCTTATTCTCCACAACGACTCTCTTTCTCCGCTTAACCGGACGGGCACCTGAAGACCTGTGGCTCTTTCTTCCATTATACTCCTTGCACAGCGTCTGAAGATGCCTTCTCACGCCCTCGCTGTCCAGATTCCTGAAGAGCTCGCCTCCCTGTGCAATGGATATTGAACCTGTCTCCTCAGATACGATAAGAGTCATACTGTCTGACACCTCACTGATACCTATACCGGCTCTGTGTCGTGTTCCAAGCTCCTTGTTGATGGAGTCATTTGCAG
>OGHH01002149.1_pt1 | contig 11908 bp, 8 predicted proteins | sample 1571471 | NCBI WGS metagenome assembly OGHH01 (sample SAMEA2581936, study PRJEB24529) | metagenome | biome: Human gut stool | place: China | collected 2011
ATCGCCTGCTCGATTTTTAAATGCAGCTCCGGAAGCGGAGCCGCGTTCCCGGCGCGGGCGTTCTGCTCGGCTTCGAAGCAAAGCTCCCCGGCTGAATCAGCGCCTATTACGCGGGCGTTGTTTTTCAGCCCGTGTACCAGGGTGGTGTAGAGTTCGAGGTCGTTATCGGCAAGCGCGCTGGAAAGCCGCTCCAGCGACTTCGGAGCCTCCTCGGTGAACAGCCTGAGCAGCTCCCTGTAGAAATCCGGGTCGTTGTCGGAGTACTCCAGACCCTTTGCGGTGTTCAGCAGGGAGCTTCCAGGCTCTCTGGACTTCTGCGCTGACGGCAGGCTGTCCGTCACAATTCTGCCCGGAACAAGCCGCGAGAGCATTTGCTCAAGCTCCTCGGAGATTATCGGCTTTGAGAGGTACTCGTCGAAGCCCTCGCTCATGTAGCGCTCCCGGGCGCCGACTACCGCGTCCGCGGTCAGCACCGCAACGGGGGTCTCCCGGCAGAGGCTGGCGGGGTCGCTGCGCAGCTTCCGGAGCGCCTCCACGCCGGACATTCCCGGCATCATCTGATCCAGAATAATCATCTGGTATTCCCGTTCTTTTACCATCTGTACAGCTTCTTCTCCTGACACCGCCAGATCCAGTATAAACTTCCATGGAGCCGCAAGTTCCTGAAAAATCACCCTGTTTGCTTCCATATCATCCACCAGAAGGACACGTGCCCGCGGATAAATCCAGTTCGGCTGTATTTCTTCGACTTGCGGATCATTCTGTTCTTTTAATATTTCCCGTCCGATGTTTCCCGGCTCTGATATCTCAGTCGGAACCTGTTTCTGATAAAACCCAAAAGATACGCGTGTCCCTTTTCCCGGATCACTCTCTGCTCTTACCCAGCCATGCATCATTTCCACGAGCTGCCTGACAATTGACAGACCCAGGCCAAAGCCCTCTACCCCCATATCCTCGGAAAACGAGACATATTCCGCAAATACCTGTGCAAGTTTTTCCTTTGTCATTCCCACACCGGTATCTTCCACACAGCCGTCAAACCATACCTGTCCTTCTTCCATCTTACAGTGGAGTGACAGCGTGATCGTTCCCTGTTCCGTAAACTTGCAGGCATTCGATAAAATATTCTGAAAAATCTGTGCCACACGTAAATAGTCCCCACTTACCTGCTCCGGAAACCGGTCCAGAAACCTCACGGTAAATACGATATCTTTTTCCCGGATATTCAGCAGACAAAGACGGGCCTGTTCCTCGATCATTTCATAAAAATTGTATGTTTTGTCTTTGAGCGTCAACATTCCTGCTTCCAGCTTCGAATATGCAAGGATCGTATCCACCTGTTCAAGCAGATTATTTCCCGCGACACGGATATATTCAAGAATGTTTTTGCTCTCATCCGGAAGATTCTGCCTTTTTAAAATATCCGAACCTCCGATAATCGCATGCAGCGGACTGCGCAGATCATGACTGACCGATGCCAGAAAACGGCTTTTTAAAAATGACTGTTCTTCTGCTTTCTTTTTCAGATCCTCCATCAGAACCGTTTCCTTCTTTTGCTGTGTGATGTCGAGCAGGGTAAGAATATATCCTCTCACCACATTTTCACTGCAGACCGGATGCAACTGACACCTGCGATAACTTTCTTTCCACTGAACCACATAATCCTGATCCGGGTCTTTACTCCAACGCATCATTTTGGTATAAAAAGGGTACTCCTGCGGATCGTCCGTCAGTTCCCCCACAATTTCCGGAAACCATCGTCTGGCACTGGCATTGGCATCCCGGTAACGCATTCTGTTGTCAAACAAAAACGTAGGAATATCACTGATATTATAAAAGTTTTCCCGGATAATGTTCGTCACATTGGATAACCTGCCCGTCATCATCAGATAAAAGACAATCAGACAGGAAATTTCAAAAGCTCCCGGCACCAGAAATTCTTCCGCTTTCGGCGTAACCGCGCGAAACAACATTGCAACTCCCGGAAGTGCCATGCCAAGATACAACATATCATTTACATGTCCCTCCCAGACAGAAACCTCGCTTTTCACTCTCACATAAGTAGCCAGCCCCAGAAGAATTCCCGTATAACAAAGCAGCGCAATCCGAAACGCATCCTGATACGTCTCGTGCTGCGCAGCACGTATAATCAACATGGAATTAAACAGCACCAGACTGCAGAACAAAATCACTTCCGTCCTGAGTTTCAGCTGGAATTTCATAAAATCACCCACATAATGAATCATAAGATACAGCATGTGAATGGCCAGTAAATCTGTCAGTATACGAAGTGTCTTTGCCTCTCCCGTAACATAATAGGTAATGCGATAAAAACTGTTCAATGCAATCAGCCCTAAAACCAACGGCAGCAGCCGGTGTTCCCTTGCGTGAAACCCGCTGCTGACATAACTTTGTAATACAAACAGTGTAAAAAAAAGACAGATCAGATGGAAAACCAGTCCCATATCCGTTTTACCTCCAACCACTAAATATCCGCTCTACTTCGGATTTGATATAAATGGCTTTATATGGCCGCACAATATATCCTGCCGCATGCAGTCTCCGACAGGTCATTACCGTATGCGCATCACACATGGCCGTGACAAACAGAACCGGTATCCTTCCCCCTGTGAGCTTGTTTGCTCTCATAGTAGTCTCGATTCCGTTCATTTCCGGCATATCAACATCCATAATGATCAGATCCGGAAACTCATTGTGTTCCAGATAATGCAATGCCTGTTTTCCGCATTTACAGAGAATGACGGTATACTCATCCTCGAGAATTCCACGCATGGCATCCAGATTGGTCTTCATATCATCTACGATCATGATTTTTTTTCTGGCAGTTTCCTGAACCATCTTCTTTCTTTCCGGCTCTTCCGAATCTGGAGAAACCGTATCAAGATATTCCGGTGGAAGAATCGTAACATTTAAGTTTTTATTTTCCATCAGATCCAGTTTGGTCCCATCCGGCATATTCAGAATCGGTCGCAGATTATGCGGTCCTTTGTTTTCATAGATCAGGCCCTTACGTCCATCCGACAGATTTACCTCCGTTCCTCTCGGAAACAGCGGAACCCGCTCCATAAACACTTCCACAACATTTTTGTCAAACATAATGCCACAGGCTCCCATGAGATACTCTACCGCCTCATAAGGGGAATATGGTTTCTTATACGGACGTCTTGATGTCAGCGCATCATACACATCCGCCACATGTACAATTCTTACGGAGAGTGACTGTTCATCTCCCATCAGCCCCTGTGGGTATCCGCTTCCATCTACATTTTCATGATGAAGAAGTACCGTCTGCTTGATATGCGCCGAAATATTCCAGCGCTTCGAAAGCAGCTGGTACGAACGGGTCGAATGGGTCTTCATCAGCTGGTATTCATCCGGTGTCAGCCTGCCCGGTTTGTTTAGTATTTCCTTTGGAATGGCAAGCTTTCCCAGATCATGCAAAAGAGCCGCTGTAACCAGATAATTCAGATCGCGTTCACTCATTCCCATCCCCATACCGATCACACAGCAGAGCACAGCAACATTCACCGAATGTGCATATGTGTAATCATCGTATGAGCGCAGATCCGTCATATCCAGACACACATTTTCCCTGGACAAAAGATTCTCCACAATCTGTTGTGCAATCTCGGCACAACGGTCAATATCATTCTCCTGCACACATTTAAACCCTTCCTGGCGCAGTTTTTCCGGTATTGTTGCTTCGATGTAGATATCTTTCGACTGTTCATCCTCGATATAGATACCGCTAAATCCGTATTCGTTTAGTTTATTGATATAGGAAGCCGTCAGTTCACAGCCGCTTCCCACCATGGTACGTCCCATGGAATCATATAAATCATACGCAAGACACATTCCCGGTCTGGCATCTTCAATGGAAACAAAACGCATAAAGCCTCCAATTATAACTACAACTTAAATCATAACCAGATAAATTGCTGCAAGTGAAATTACAATCTGAATGATGGCAAAGCGAAATACTACCTGGGCATTGGACCACCCACCCTTTTTTCTTACATGGTCGTGGATCGGTGTGATGGTATTCTTTAGAATATGTATCTTTAAGAACCGAAGCAGTGAAACCTTTACCAGACCAAGACCACCGTCTGCGATAAGTACCGCAGCAACCAGCAGGTACATAAACGGGCTGTGCATCTTCAATACCGCAATGGCAATAAAAATACCCATTGCACGTGATCCGGCATCTCCCATAAGAAGCTTGCTCGGTGTTGCGTTATACCACAGATATCCCAGCAGACATACCGCAAACAGTAAAATACAGTAATTGAAAGAATCATTGACTTTTAAAATATTGTCAAGAACAAACACACTCATCAACGTGATAATGGTCAGTGTTCCCGACAATCCATCCACACCATCCGAACAGTTGGTAACATTGATGGAAACCCACACCAGAATAACGGTCAGAATGGCAAATACAACCGGTGGAATCACGATGGTCGTTCCCGTAATGGCAATGGTGATCTCACTGGAATTGTAATGCAGATAGGAAATGGCTACAACGACTGCCACTGCCAAATCCAGAATTCCCTTTAAATACTCTCCCCATGGTTTTTCTGCGGCATCATCAAAGAATCCGGTGAACATTTCGATGACGATCAGCACCAGATAAATGATAATTTCCTTATTCATTTTGCCAAACAACAATGCGGAAACAACAAAAGTCAACACAAAAATAATACCCGCACCTCTTGGTTTTCCTGCGGAAAGAGCTCCATCATGTGCATACTGTCTTCCCATGTCCTTCGGCAGATACCCGTTTAATTTTGCAATTGCAATACAGGTCGCTGCAAAAGCAAATAAAACACCGATAAAAGCAACCAGTGCGTGTTCATATGTTCCTAATAAGTATATCATTTTATCCTCCTTCGGGCTTTCACCCAATTTAATTATATTAGGAGACAGGAAAAAAGTAAAGTTTTTGCTTGCATTTTTATCGAATTGTGTTATTATATACTCACACGCGTCAAAGCGTTAAAGTGTAAAAGATTCAAAGAACCACAAGGAGGAAACAAAAATGGCTCAAAAAGGAGACTTAATGACAGCACGTTCCGATATTCGTGTATTGGACGCAACCATTCGTGACGGAGGACTCGTAAACAACTTTATGTTCTCCGATGACTTTATCAACGCACTCTACCGCACCAATGTAAAGGCCGGCGTTGACTATATGGAGTTTGGTTATAAAGCTTCCAAGGAGCTGTTTGACGTAAATAAATTCGGCAAGTGGAAGTTCTGTGATGAAGAATCCATCCGTGAGATCGTTGGTGACAACAACTCCGATATGAAGATTTCCGTCATGGCAGATGTCGGACGCTGCGATTACAAAAAAGATATCATTGACAAAAAAGACAGTGTAATTGACATGGTTCGTGTGGCAACTTACGTGCACCAGATGCCTGCTGCAATCGAAATGATTGAAGATGCCAAGGCAAAGGGCTACGAGGTAACCTGTAATATCATGGCAATCTCCAATGCCAAAGAATCCGATATTGACCAGGCACTTGAAATGGTCGGTCAAAGCAGCGCCGATGGCATTTATATCGTAGACAGTTACGGTGCTCTTTACCCGGAACAGATCCGTGCGATTGCAGATAAATACACCGAACTTGGTGAAAAATACGGCAAATACATCGGTATGCATGCACACAATAACCAGCAGCTTGCCTTTGCCAACACGATCGAAGCACTCTCCCACGGTGTCAGTCTTTTAGATGCTACCATGATGTCCATGGGACGTGGTGCCGGAAACTGTGCCATGGAACTGCTTCTGAGTTTTCTGAAAAATCCGAAATACAATGTATTCCCGGTACTCCGGTTCTTAGAAGACTATATGCTGCCGCTCAAAGAAACCGGTGCCGTATGGGGATATGATATTCCGTATCTGCTGACCGGACGTCTGAACCAGCATCCATCTGCTGCCATTGATTTTTGCAAGGACAACCGCAAGGATTACGCAGATTTCTATACCGATCTGTTAGACAAATAAAGCATAATACAAAACAGGCATCCGGGGTTCGCCAGATGCCTGTTTTATCTCTGTTATAAACGTTTAAATCTGTCTGCAAAGTGCATCCACTTTCGCAATTTCTTCCATCATACACATTTCTTTCAGATCCTGTGCATTTCCTTCGGAATGTTCCACTTCCTTTGAGAAAATACGTGCTACGTCAATACGGTCAGACATTGTGAATTTGCCACCGTTTCTGTGAAAACGTGCCGCATCCATATCTCTTACCACAAGGGTTGCCATCACAATCATTTTGGCATAGGATAAAATATCATAATCATATATCGCATTCATCAGATAACGATACACAAAATAAACCAGAAGATGTTCATAGCCAAGTTCCGAACAATCCGATGATCGCATATATTCTGTCAGAAATGCCTCATAGGTATCTTCGTGATACAGCTTTTCGAATTCTTCCTTGGTGTGAACCCATTCATCATCCAGCTCTTCCATATCGGCAAAAACCGCAAAACGTTCCTCAAAATCTTCATAAGAAAGTGCACGAACCGGCTTCTCTTTTCCCTCAATATTTTTCTGCTCCCACTCCCGAAGTTCATGACCGGCATCTTCGTATCTCCAGTCTGCCAGTACCGACATATCCTCTTTTGCCTGTGCATAATTGATCACGGTCTGTACACGGTCACACCACGCCAGAAACTCTCTCATGCGCTCCGGAATATTATGGGTACGATTCTGCAGAATATTCACCGACTCCTGCTGCACCCATTCCATGAATGCAACATATGCCGGATCGTCCTCACCGTCATCGCAATTTCCGGGCAGCTCTATATACACCAGCTTTTCCGGTTCTGTCCGCTCAAACAGAATCCGTCCGACTTCCTCGCAGGAAAGACTCAGTGCTTTCTGCTCCACATCTCCGTAAATCAGGGAAAAACGCGGATATTCTGTACACACTTCACACAGAGCCTCTTCCCCAAGTGCTGTATAAAGATCACAGAGATTATGATCATTGAGCATGGCACAGCGTTTCTTCCCTTTCAGCTTAAAACGGTATCCACCGCCATCATCATCCGGATCGGCCTCATACATACTTTCTTTGAGTCTTTTGCCAAATTTACCCTCCACACTGTTGTAATATGCATAGGAATCCTCATCAATGTCAATTTCCCAGCCTGCACAGCAACTGTCCTTGCAGCGGGATGCAATGCAGGAAAATTTCTCATAATATTCCGGAACCCGTAAAATCACGATGCCTGCCTCTCTTTCTCTTCTTTTTCTGCCATGTACTCTTTCTCCATAGTTTCCCAGTCCGGATCCTGTGTGCCTTTAAAGTGATTATAGGCTATATAGCCAATGCACCAGATCAATCCTGCCATCGTTGTTGAAAAAAGTATTTTGACAACACATACCGCAAGCAGTGTGATATTCAGGTCCCCTGCCAGAAAAGAAACTGCCAGAGTATGAAGCGGAAGCACAAGCATCTTCCACAACCCGTAATATGCTGCTGCAATCACACCGATTGTATAACAGACAAATCCCAACAATGCATTAATATGCTTTTTCATATGTATCCATCCTCGTTTTCCTAACTATTCCATCAACTTAACTATTTTGCCACTTTCCATGGTTTTTTTCAAGTCAAGAATGCGCTGATTGACCGATCCCCGGAACTTGAGCGTAATATCCTTCTGTTCCTCAATAAATGGACCGTCCACAAGTACATCGATCAGGGAAAGCAGGTCATCCGTGTCTTTCGTATGTTTTCTGCCTCCCAAAATCAGGTCTTTATCATATATATATCCGGTAAATGCCCAGACATTCTTATCCGGATACAAACTTTTTACTTTTTTCATAAAAGGAAGAAGAGCCTCCTGATTTTCTTCCTCAAACGGCTCTCCTCCCAACAGGGTCATTCCCTCTATATACTCCGGTTTCAGTGAATCAAGCACCTTTTGCTGTACCTGCTCATCGAAACATTCTCCATAGGTAAAATCCCATGTCTGTGGCTGAAAACAGCCCTTACATGCATTGCGGCATCCGGATACAAACAGTACCGTCCGACAGCCGAGACCGTTTGCGATGTCACAATACTTAATTCCAGCATAATTCATAATTTACTCTTTCTTTTTATTCAGGAAACGGATGCAGCCTGCTGCTGCCAGTAAAAAAACAATTACTGCTGCTCCAAATACCATCCGCAGATCAACCGCTCCTGTCTTTGGTGTTGCATCTGTCCGGTTTCCGTTTTTTGATGTATTTCCACTGTTATTCTTTTTGTTCGATGAAGTTTTATGTGTATTCCCGCTGCTGCTCTGGGAATCCTGCGTATCGTCTGTATCATCGTACGAATCGGTATCGTCCGTATCGTCTATATCATCTGTATACTCTGTGTCATCCTGACTGTCCGACTGACTCTGGGAAGTGCTCTGGGACTGTGACTGGCTCTGTGTCTGTCCTGCAGAAGCATCCACAACCGTTGTAACCGTAACCGGATTGTAACTTGCATCCGTCACTTCACGCACTGTCAGGGTAACTGGCATCGTTGTATATGCATTTTTCGCCTTAAAGGTAACCGTGGCAATGGTTTCATTCTGGGAATAAGTCTTATTTAAAATTGCCGAAAGATTAAGTGCCTGCTGATTATTTTCCGTAACCGGGGAAACCAGCTCAATATTTCCCGAATCCGAAGAAATCGTATTTGCCCATGTGGTTCCTACATATTCCAGATCAGAATCGTCATATGCCAGTCTTGCTGCAAATGTCGAAAGTCCCGGATTATTGCTTCCGACCAGACGCACCGTTACCGTATCTCCGGCTTTTGCATCATTGGTTGTTCCAACCGTCAGATTCATCTGGCTGTTCGCTGCCATAACCGGCTGCGGAACGGCTGCAAAAAGCAGCGCCAGCGCACATCCCATCATCAGTATCGTTTTCATCATCCCTAATTTTTTCATCTTCTGCCCTATATCCTTTTTGCTATGACTACGAGTCTCCCATTGTTTACCGTGTATTCACAGGTAGAGAGCATGATTGTGGTATCTCCATAGATAAGATGCTCCCCTGTATCATACACACGGTTCTCTTCCACAAAATCCAGCAGATTCTGAAACTCTTTCCGGTTTTTATAATTCCGAAACCAGTAATAACGGAATCCGGATTCGTCTTTTTCCTTTACATGTGTCTTTACCACCGCAACAATCTGATATTGTCCAGTTTCATAAATCGTATCAAAAGTAATCACCGGATGCTTTTTGTAAAATTTCTTATCCAGATAGGCATCCAGATCTCCAAACTGGCTTCCATCACTTACGTTGTGCCCAAAGATCACAATATTCTGATCCATCGGATCAATGCTGGCATCTGCGGAAACAAACGGGTTTCCCTTATTATCATCTTTTCCTTCAAAATTATGTTTCAGATAATATTCCCCGCCTGTATGATCCTGCATCACCGGATAATCGATTGGTGTCCCGTCAACTTTGATCCATCCAACCAGATCCGGATACATACTATATAATATATCATATTGGTCTAAGATTGCAAGCTGGTCCGTCTTTTCTGTCTCACGATTTTTCATTTGCTGCTTTTCTTTGCGGATATATTCCAAAACCGCTTCCTTTTTTGCCTCTTTGATCTGAAAATAATTCAATGCAAGTAACAGAACAACCGCCATGGCCAGGAAAGAAAAGGCGATGCGTCTGCATACCTTTTCCACCATCGGCCGATGGCGGTTTCTGCCACTCGGCCCGATGGGTTTTTCTTTCTCTTCCCGGGGTTGTGGATCTTCTACCTCATGGTGTTCATACAAATGGGCATATTGTTTCCGTTTGTTTTCTTCCATGTTTTATAAATGTAATACTCTTTCTTTGATTTCCTGTGTACGTCCCTGATTCCAGAACTGTGTTCCGATATACCCGCACGTACGACGTGCAACACTCATCTTATCCTGATCACGGTTTCCGCAGTTCGGACACTCCCAGACGAGTTTTCCGCTGTCCTTTTCCTCAACAATTTTGATCTCACCGTCATAGCCACATTCCATACAGTAATCACTCTTCGTGTTGAGCTCCGCGTACATAATATTATCGTAAATGTATTTCATGACGGCAATCACGGCATCAATATTATCCTGCATATTTGGTACTTCCACATAGCTGATTGCACCACCCGGAGACAGCTTCTGGAACTGTGACTCAAACTTCAGTTTATCAAAAGCATTGATATTTTCCGTCACATGCACATGATAACTGTTCGTAATATAATTTTTATCTGTTACGCCCTCTATGATACCGAAACGCTTCTGCAGACACTTTGCAAATTTATAGGTGGTGGATTCCAGCGGCGTACCGTACAGACTGAAATCCATATTTTCCTTTTCTTTCCACTCTGCACAGGCATCATTCAGACGCTGCATGACACGCAGTGCAAATGGTGTTCCGGTCTCCGGCTCCGTATGGGAAACACCTGTCATATAACGGGTACACTCGCACAATCCCGCATATCCCAAAGAGATGGTGGAATAACCGCCAAATAAAAGTTTGTCGATCGTCTCTCCCTTTTTCAGACGGGCAAGCGCTCCGTTCTGCCACAGAATCGGAGCCACATCACTCGGTGTGCCAAGAAGTCTCTTATGTCTGCACATCAGTGCCCGGTAGCACAGTTTTAGACGCTCATCGAGAATCTTCCAGAATTTTTTCTCATCTTTTCCGGAAGAACATGCCACATCCACCAGATTGATCGTCACAACTCCCTGGTTAAAACGTCCGTAATATTTCGGTTTTCCGGTTTCCGGGTCAATATACGGAGTAAGAAAACTGCGGCATCCCATACATGGATAGCAGTGTCCTTCCCCGTTCTTGTCCACTTTCAGTTCTTTCATCTTCTTTTCGGAAATATAATCCGGAACCATGCGCTTTGCCGTACACTGTGCAGCCAGGCGTGTCAGATAAAAATACTTGGAATCCTCATGGATATTATCTTCTTCGAGTACATAAATCAGTTTCGGGAAAGCCGGGGTAATAAATACTCCTTTTTCGTTCTTTACTCCCTTGATTCTCTGATGCAGCATCTCCTCAATGATCGCTGCCAGGTCATCTCTGGTCTGTCCCTCCGGTACTTCGTCGAGATACATAAACACCGTGATAAACGGAGCCTGACCGTTTGTGGTCATAAGCGTGATCACCTGATACTGGATCATCTGCACACCACGGTTGATCTCTTCTCTTACACGCATCTCTGCTACTTTATTGATTTTCTCCTCATCCAGATCCAGCCCGATCTTTTCAAACTCTGTCCGGACCTGTATCCGGAATTTTTCACGGCTCACCTGTACGAACGGTGCCAGATGGGACAGTGAAATACTCTGTCCTCCATACTGCGAACTTGCAATCTGCGCAATCGCCTGTGTTGCTATATTGCAGGCCGTGGAAAAACTTCTCGGACGGTCAATTCCGGTCTCGCTGATTACAGTACCATTCTGCAGCATGTCCTCTAAGTTCACCAGACAGCAGTTATGCATGTGCTGCGCAAAATAATCTGCATCATGGAAATGAATCAGTCCTTTTTCATGTGCTTCCACAATATCTTCCGGCAACAGGAATCTCTTCGTGATATCCTTGCTGACTTCTCCCGCCATATAATCTCTCTGTACACTGTTTACAGTAGGATTTTTATTGGAATTTTCCTGTTTTACTTCCTCATTGTTACACTCTAAGAGGGACAGAATCTGTTCATCAGTAGAATTGGATTTACGCACAAGTGCTCTCTTATAACGGTATGTAATATAATTACGGGCAACCGTAAATGCATGCTGGTTCATCAGCTGGTTCTCTACCATATCCTGGATTTCCTCCACGCTGGCAGACCGTTTCATGTTTTCACATGCCACTTCCA
>OGHH01002159.1_pt1 | contig 11887 bp, 7 predicted proteins | sample 1571471 | NCBI WGS metagenome assembly OGHH01 (sample SAMEA2581936, study PRJEB24529) | metagenome | biome: Human gut stool | place: China | collected 2011
AACCAGTGGCAAGGCATATATCAACGGCGTTGCCGGTGAGCGATTTGCAGTTCGTAACTCCGGAGCAACCGCAGTTGTTGAAGGTGTCGGCGATCATGGTTGTGAATATATGACAGGTGGTAAGGTGGTAGTCCTTGGACGCACTGGAAAGAACTTTGCAGCCGGCATGAGTGGTGGTATCGCATATGTTCTTGATATGGAGAATGACCTGTATAAGCGTCTGAATAAGGAAATGATCCATGTGGAAGCAGTATCCGACAAATATGAGATCGGTGAACTGAAGCAGATGATCATGGATCATGTAAATTATACAAATTCAGAGATTGGAAAACGAATCCTGGATAAGTTTAATGAGTATCTTCCAAAATTCAAGAAGATCATTCCAAAGGATTATGAGAAGATGATGAACACCATTGTTGCGATGGAAGAAAAGGGTTTGACCAGTGAACAGGCAACGATCGAAGCATTCTACAAGATTAAAAATGGAGGTAAATAGATATGGGAAAGCCAACGGGATTTTTAGAATATGAAAGAGAAACCAGTATAGAGATCGCTCCGGAAGAAAGAATTAAGAATTTCAATGAATTCCATATACCATTAAGTCTTGAAGAACAGAAGATTCAGGCTGCCAGATGTATGGACTGTGGTGTTCCATTCTGTCAGGCAGGTATGATGATCGGCGGTATGGCATCCGGTTGTCCGTTAAATAATCTGATCCCTGAATGGAACGATATGATCTATAATGACAACTGGGAACATGCTTATGCCAGACTGAGCAAGACCAATAATTTCCCTGAATTTACCAGCCGTGTATGTCCGGCTCTCTGTGAGAAGGCATGTACCTGTAATATTAACGGTGATCCGGTATCCGTAAGAGAAAATGAACGTGCGATCATTGAATATGCCTATGCAAATGGTCTGGTAAATGATCAGCCTCCAAAAGGAAAAACTGACAAAAAAGTTGCCGTGATCGGTTCCGGTCCATCCGGACTTGCTGTAGCGGATATGTTAAACAGCCGTGGACATGACGTCACTGTATATGAGAGAAGTGACAGACCGGGCGGACTTCTGATGTATGGTATTCCAAATATGAAACTAGAAAAAGAAGTCATCGACCGTAAGATCGCATATATGGAAAAGCGAGGCATCCGTTTTATATTAAATACAGAAGTGGCAACCGGAAAGTCCACAGCAAAGTCACCGTATCCAAAGGATGACCAGATCACAGGATATCTGAAGAATCCAAATCAGAAGTATGTAAAGGCAGAAGATCTGTTAAAGGAATATGATGCAGTTGTACTTGCCTGCGGCGCATCCAATCCAAGAGATATCAAGGCAGCAGGCAGAGATGCGAAGGGAATCTATTTTGCGGTTGATTTCTTAAAGACAACGACAAAGAGTCTTGTAAATTCAAAGTTTGCAGATAAGCAGTTCGTGAACTGCAAGGGTAAAAATGTTCTGGTTATCGGCGGCGGTGATACCGGTAATGACTGTGTGGGAACTGCCGTCAGAGAAGGAGCAAAGAGTGTTACCCAGCTTGAGATGATGCCGAAGCTTCCGGATCAGAGAGCAGAGAATAACCCATGGCCGGAGTGGCCGAGAGTCTGCAAGACCGATTATGGTCAGCAGGAAGCAATTGCAGTATACGGACACGATCCTCGTATCTATGAGACGACCGTTAAGGAGTTCTTAAAGGATAAGGATGGTAATGTGAAGGGGGCCAAGTGCGTAAAACTTGACTGGCAGAAGGATCCAAAGACCGGCCGTATGAATATGACAGAGGTACCGGACAGTGAGTATGTGATCGACTGTGAAGTCGTTCTGATCGCAGCCGGATTTCTTGGCAGCCAGAAGTATGTAGCAGACAGCTTTGGCGTAGAATTAAATGAACGTACGAATGTGAAGACTGCATGTCCGAAGTCCTATGCAACAAATGTGCCAAAGGTATTTGTTGCAGGTGATATGCACAGAGGCCAGTCGCTGGTCGTATGGGCGATCCATGAAGGTAGAGAAGCTGCTGTTGCAGTAGATTCGATGTTGGTTGGATATACAAACCTGAACAGCTAAATATATTTATAGAAGAAACTGTTATGCAGATGTCCGGAGTAAGGATGTCTGCATGGCAGTTTCTTCTGTTAAATATGTGCAAATTTTCTAATTTTTTGGGTTTTCTTTTATACTTATTGACAGAAAAACCGGGGACGTTTAAAATAGATGTTATCTAGGTGAACTCTGCCCGGGACGATGTTTTAACAGAACAAAATCAGGCAGATGAGTAAAAAGAAGGAGAGTAAACTATGAGAAAAGGTAAGAAATTTATCTCAGCGGCACTAGGGTTTGCGCTGGTATTCCAGTCGTTTGCCGGAATTGGTCCGGTAGCTGTCGCTGCAACGGGAGGAGAGGTAGATATCAATCAGACATTTACCGACGCGAACTTTCGTTCATATGTATCATCGAATTTTGATACAAATAAAGATGGCACGTTGTCAGAAAAAGAAATTGATGCGGTAACATCACTGAATGTAAGTATCAGTACATATTCAAAGAAGATATCAAGTCTTGCAGGCGTGGATGTATTTACGTCACTGGAATATCTGGACTGTTCCGGTCAGGCAATTGGAAGTCTGGATGTAGCGGATCTGGAGAATCTGAAATCTATTAATGCATCGAGCGACCAGTTGACGACATTTACATTACCAAAGAAAGCAGAACAGCTTGCTTCTGTTAATCTTTCCTATAATCAGATCACAGATATCACATTCCAGACGACTTATGCAGCTCTGAAAGAATTAAATGTATATGGAAACCAGTTGACTTCAATCGATCTGTCAAAGCTGCCGGCACTTGTGCGGTTGAATGTTGGTTACAACGCTTTGTCGGTACTGGATCTGAGCAAGAACACGAATCTGGAATTCCTGCACTGTCAGAGCATGACAAAGCTGCAGACGTTAGATATATCAAGCAACAGTGCGGATCATACAAAATTAGCCTATGTTGATTGTTCCCATATGTTGTCGGGTGGTCAGGGTGCGATCAAAGAACTGGATGTTACAGGTGATACCGGCCTTAAGACACTGATCGCAGATGATAACTCCATAGATGTATTAAATATGGATGGAGCAACGTCACTACTGACACTGAGTGTAGCAGGAAATAAGATCAAGTCGATCGATGTGTCCAAAGAATCCAGTCTGGAAACATTGAACCTGTCCAATAACAGTATCCAGTCTGTGGATGTCAGCAAGAATGCGGTCCTGAAATATCTGAATCTTGGAGCTATGCAGTTAAGCACGATCGATGTTACAAAGAATCCGTTACTGGAGAAGCTGGATCTGAATTCCAACCAGCTCATGGAGATCAATGTGAGCAAAAACACAGCACTGACAGAGCTGGATCTTTCGAATAACCGGTTACAGAGAATTGACGTTAAGAATAATACAGGTTTAACTACATTGAAGCTGGATAATAATGCTTTGGTTGCAATCGATGTATCTTCCTGTCCTGGACTGTTGGAGGGTGAGTTCTCCTGTACAAATAACAGCAGACATATTTCTCTTTCAGAGCCAAACTACATCTTTAATATGGCGGATTTGGTAGCCGATGGATATCAGTCAGAGTATTCCGGTGTAGACCGTAAGGATGATACGATCGGATATGCATGTATCCGTACGACGGATCAGAATGGTAATAATCTGATCAAGAATGCAACACTTCAGGGATACACCTTATATACAGACGTTACCAATGAAGAGACACAGAATGTTGAATACAGCTACTATATCGGACTTGGAAAACAGACAGCAAAGTTTAAATTAATTGTGGATAATCCATTATCCTTAATTGTATGGTATACCTCAAATGGCAGTATTGTGAACAGTGGAAATGCAGAGTTAAGCCTTCGTGTGGGTGATACCACAACATTAGTTGCAAAGGATAAGAAGGAAAACGAATATTCCAAGGATATCATTTCCTGGAGCTCCAGTGATCAAAAGGTATTCAAGGTAGATAATGATGGTACGCTTACCTGTGTTGGTGCAGGAACAGCAACCCTTTATGTAAATATCAATAACAAAGCAAGAGCTTATATGACGATCAACTGTCATAAGCCGGTAACAAAGGTTGTATTAAAAGACAAACAGAATGTTGAATATAATGATGGTGATACGATCGACCTGGTAGCAGGAAGCTGGGTTGGCGATGACCTGAAAACAAAAACACTTACAGCAACCTGCTATACAGATGAAGGCGTAGCAGACAAAGAGTATTCAGGCGTTACTTATAAGGTTACAACAACAGCAGATAAAGACAGCGCATCAAATTATAAAGTTGCAACCTGTACCAATGCAGGCGTGTTGACAGCAAAGGGAGCAGGTACAGTATACTTACATTGTATTTCAAAGGATTCAGGTGTAGATACAGTGTTAAAGGTAAATGTTTCCCAGATGGGCGAAGGTGTAACACTGTCAGAACAGAAGACAACGATGTTCACAGGTGTATCTAAGACATTCACAGCAACAGTAACACCGGATACCGCAACAAACAAAGAACTTGTATGGTCATCCAGTGATGAAACCGTAGCGCAGGTTGACCAGAATGGTAAGGTAACAGCAATTTCTGAAGGAACTGCTACTATATTCTGTAAGCTGAAGGCAAATCAGGGAATATATGCAAGAGCAGAGATCACAGTATATACAAGTGCAAATGGTGTAACCTTAAATCACACAGAATATACCCTGATCAAGGGAGCAACTGCAGAGGAAAGAAGAGTAACACTTGTTGCAAAGATCCAGGCAGAAGATACATCTTTATTTAAACCGAAATACAGCAGCAGTAATCCGGAGATAGCAACCGTAGGAACAACCACGGGTATTGTAAGTGCAGTAGCACCGGGAGAAGCCATTATTACCTGTACGATTGCAGATGGTATATCAACCGAGTGCAAGATCACAGTTATACAGAGAGTAACCGGAATCCAGATTGTAAGAGAAGGAACTGTTATGAATTCCGGAGAGAAGATGAAAGTAACAGCAAATGTTATGCCTGCAGATGCAAGTAATCCGGATGTAGAGTGGTCATCTTCGGATGAGAACATTGCAGCAATTGCTGCTGATGGAACGATCACTGCATTAAAGCAGGGTAAAGTAATCATTTACTGCAAGGCTCTTGATGGAAGCGGTAAACAGTCACAGTTTAATCTTACAATTAATGAACTTGCAAAAGATATTACCGTTGATCAGACAAATGTAGTCGCATATATTGATAAAGATACGGTTGTAAAAGCAAAGGTAACACCGGATACAGCAACCAAAAAGACACTGTCCTGGTCATCGGATGATACATCCATTGCAACCGTTTCGGGTGGAACAATGACAGTAGATGGAATCTCATATACGATCGGAAGAATCCGTGGTGTTGCACCGGGAACAACAACGATAAGATGTACAACACAGGATGGAAGTAATATTGAAAAAGAAATTAAAGTCACAGTTGTACAGCAGATCACAAATATCACACTGGATAAGACAGCAGTTGAGATCAATGCAGGCGAAAAAGCTTCGATCGCAGCATCTGTATTACCGGCAAATGCAGGTAATAAGAAGGTTGTATGGTCATCTTCCGATGAGAAGATCGCAAAAGTAGATCAGAAGGGTATGATCACAGCGGTTGGAAGAGGTACAGCCGTAATCACATGTAGTGCTGCAGACGGAATGGGTGCTAAGACAACCTGCCGTGTAACGGTTAAGCAGAGAGTTACATCAATCAAGTTAGATGCAACGACAATGAAATTATTTGTGGGCAATAAACAGTCCTTAACACAGACGGTATTACCGGAAAATGCGAATATGGCTACTGTAGAGTGGAGCTCCTCAAATGCAAAGGTTGCACAGGTAACATCTTATGGTCAGGTTACTGCAATGGCAGCAGGAAAGGCAGTTATTACATGTAAAGCAAAGGATGGAAGCGGCGTATTCGCAACCTGTAGTGTTACGGTTGTAAATCCGGTACAGACCATCAAACTGAATCAGACACAGAGAACAATCTTAAAGGGTAAGAAATATACCTTAAAAGCAAAGGTTGGACCAAAGAATGCAACCAGCAAGGCTGTAACCTGGAAGTCTTCAGACAAAAAGATTGCAACAGTAAGCTCAAAGGGTGTTGTAACTGCTAAGAAAGCAGGTCGTGTAACGATTACATGTACTGCGAAGGATGGAAGCAATGTTTACGCAACCTGTTCTGTAACCGTTGCAAATCCGGTTAAGACGATCAAACTGAATAAGAAAAAGGTTACGATCAAGAAGAAGGGAACATATTTGTTAAAAGCTACTGTAGGACCAAAGTCAGCAGGTAATAAGACAGTAAAGTGGACATCTTCAAATAAGAAGGTTGCAACTGTATCTGCATCCGGTCTTGTAACAGCTAAGAAGAAGGGCAAAGTAACAATTACTGTGAAGGCAAAGGATGGCAGCAAGAAAACTGCAAAATGTATTGTAACAGTAAAATAAATATAAGGATTTGGTGAACATGACCGGTATTTCCGGAGCATGGGAGCAGTAAAAAGCAGGATATCCAATACCTCCGATAAGGAGTGAGGATATCCTGCTTTTGTTATCTTAGGCTTTTGAATCTATTGGGCATATTGTGCATGAGATCCTTGAGGCGAAATAAATATTCGTGAAAGAAAGGACAGAGCTATAGAAAATATGCGCAGTCCGTATAAATTAAATAAGCCCTTCTCAAAAGAAAAGGGCTTATCTAATATCTTCAACAACAAAGAAAAAAATTATGAATTAAGAACTGTCTATATAATAACGATAAATTATGAACAAATTATGACCATAAAAACAACGATTTGCAAATTAAAAGTAAGTTTTTTTTGACATATTTTCATACGTTGTGCGTTTTATACAAAAAAATCCATGCGCATTGTTTATCTTGATGAATTCACCGGACGCATGGATTTTTGATTGTATTTTTTGATGTACAGGCAATTAATGTAATAAGTGATCGACCGGAAGATATACAGGAAGTCCATCTTTATACTGTAATGAAACCTCACCGATGATCAGAGGACGAAGATAGTCGATCATTTCGTCTGTGACATCATTTCCTGCTTCATTGATCCATTCAACCGGAACGGATTTTGCTTCGTTTGCAATATCAGCAACATCGGCGGATTTGATCACCCACTGATACGGATCGTTTGAGATTCGTTCGATCGCAGCCATGATACCGGTCTTGCCTTCAGCAGCATATTTGACTGCTGCCTGGCCAAGAGAAAAAGATTCTGTAATATCGGTTCTGGATGCAATATGACCGGCACAACGCTGTAATACATTCAGCTCGATGGAACGTACTTTAACACCGATTTCATCACGAACCAGATATTCCAGAGCCTTGCCGGCACCGCTTAACTGTGCATGACCGAATTTGTCTGCAACAGCAGAATCTGAGCTGATGTAGTTGCCGTCAGCATCGTGAATACCCTCCGAAACAGCAACAATAACCGTTTTCTGTTTTGTAAGTTTATCTTTAACATCGGCTAAGAACTGTTCTTTTGAAAATGCAACCTCCGGAAGATAGATCAGATCCGGAGCCTGACTGTAGGTTGTTCTGGCCAGAGCGGAAGATGCAGTCAGCCAGCCGGCATCCCGACCCATAATTTCGATGATGATAACTGCCGGAATCTTATAGATATAAGCATCATGTGCAATCTCTAATACGGTGGAAGCCACATATTTGGCAGCAGAGCCAAAGCCCGGTGTATGGTCGGTTGCAAACAGATCGTTGTCGATCGTCTTTGGTACTCCGATGATCTTAACATCTGACTGGATGGATTTGGCATAGTTGCTGAGCTTTAAAACTGTATCCATGGAGTCATTTCCACCGATATAGAAGAATGCACTGATTCCATATTCTTCAAAACGTTCAAATATCTGCTTATATGGAGCGGGATCCTCGGTATAATCCGGGAGCTTGTAACGACAGGAGCCAAGATACATGGCTGGTGTAAGCTCCAGTGTATTCAACATAGGAAAATGGGAGAGTGCCATCAGTGACATATCCATCATATTATTTTCCAGAACGCCGGTAATACCATGCAAAGAACCATAGATTCTTGTAAAACTACCGGATTTTCGAACTCCATCGATCACACCGGCTAAAGAAGCGTTGATTGCAGCGGTAGGACCGCCGGATTGAGCTACGATACAATTTTCTTTTTTCATTTTTGTCTCTCCATTCTTTTGTTCTATCAATTACTCAGTAGTGCTGTCAGATTTCAGCTAACTGAATGATTCCTTTTTTATAGAGGATATCCGGAACGTAGGACATCTTAGACTTACGAAGTCCGGGAAGTCCGAGATCCTCTTCGCGGTTTACATAGGTATAAGCCTGAAGCTCATGCGTGACAAATGACTGATTGATCATAGGATAGATGCCGTCAATACTGTCATCTGCTTTCTCAAAATGTACGTCAAAGGTATCTGCGGTCAGCGGTTCCCCTAAGGTAAATGCAGACGGGATGTGATTGACGTAGATGATTCCTCCGGTCATCTGAAGTTTTTTCCTGTTTGCAAGAGCTTTCCGGATGATATTATATTCATAAGCATGTTCTTCTGCAAGATCCGGCTGCAGGACATCGTGTTTTTCCACCCAGTATCTGGCGACTGCAAGACAGGCATCGATGTGCTCATCTGTGATTGTATAGTATTCATAATCCGGGTAATTACGCAGAAAGCTGTTGATATGATTCCGTTTGCCATGCAGCTTCTTTCCATGCAGACCGGTCAGCTTTTCTACTGTGTAGATATAGTCAAAATCACCTGGATCCAGAGTATAAGAGAAGTTTTTGCCGTACCAGCCGGAGATGATTTCATACATTTCCAGTGTCGCACAGTGGACACTGGGGGTTACACCCTTTGACTGAAACCAGGCACAGATTTCTTCAAATACGGCTTTTGCATTCTGAAGATAGACAGGATCCTGAAGATCTTTCACAAAATCTTTGCCTTTGCCGAGCGGAAACGTAAAAGAAGAAGGTTTTCCGCCTTCTTCTGATATAAATACAAGCATACCAGAGAGGATTGTATAGGATACATGGTATTCCTCTGCCCATAAGATGGCATTTCCAGGACAGAAACCACAGTCTCTGATACTGGTACCTCTCAGATACGGAGTTAAAATGTCAAGTTGCGATAAAGTTGGTTTTATAAGTTCCATGTATATGTCTTTCTAATTCTTAATTCTTCTACTATATTTTTATTCAGGACTATAGAGCAGGGTTAACAGATTCTTACGACCGTAGGTCATAAGGCCGTCAATGATCGCTTTTTTATTGTCCTCTGAAGTCCTGATCTCAACAAGCTGCAGCAATGCATTTACATAGCTGGTCCAGCGTTCATAGATCTTGCGCTGTGCATCTGTCGATACCGGAGGAAGCGAGGTGACTGGAGCATCGTCATCATCCGAGGATACGCCTGTTATATGGAATACAGGAGAGTCCGGTGTCAGGGCTTCAATTCCGTATGCGATCATATAGAGCTCTTCGGTTCGCACCAGACCGCAGTCATACATTTCCACAACCAGATCATTGATACATTCTTCCAGTTTGTTGAAATGATGTTCGCAGCGGAGACGGGTGATCGCATCGCCATCTTCCATATCCTCTTTGTTATACCAGTAACCCATATCGGCCGCTGTGTCACCTTCCAGTGCCTCTTCATATTTCTTTTTCACAGCAGTTGTCCGGCGGCTTCGTTTGTTTGCCATTTTTTCCTTTGATACCTGGATAGACCAGACGATCAGAGCGATAAATGCAAGAAGAAGTAATATGCCAAAAACAACTGTCAGAATCGATTTGATCATAGTTCATTACCTGCCATATTATTGATTGGATCTACATAAAATGCAATAAAAAAAATCATACCTACAACATATTATACTACAGAGTGCCATTCCTTTTCAATTCTTCTATTTGAAAAAATGAAGGCAATAACCAAATTTTAGGGCTTGCATGAGTAGTATGCCTATAGTATAATTACGTTAAAGCTGAGATGTACTAAGCTTCTTGCGATTTTGAACCTACATTTGAATAAAAGGGATTCCTATATTGCTGTTTGCGATGTCAGGCCTCTTCAAACGTGGAAGGCAGAGATTCAGTTGCGGTTGCCCACCTAGCATTGGCTAGGACTCAAAATGCAGGAACGCATTTCAGTTTTCAACAAATGATAAAGAGAGCAGCATCTATGATGCTGCTTTTTCTTTCGATATACATGTGCAGCAGAGCACATGTATAAATAAATTATGCCACAGGAAGTGGAATTTTATGAAAAATTTTTTAAAATTTTTAACCTTTTGTGTGATGATCCTGTTGGTCGTTTTGATCATTTATGCAGGAAAATATGCTGTAAAAGAAAAAGAAGAAATACCGGAAGAATATAAGCAGACCGATATTTCCATATTATCAAATCTTCGGGATTCAGCAGGTGCCGGTGTTGTAAAAGAGTCGGATAGTCAGGCAGATAAACAGGCACGGGAAGCCATGCAGACCGATCATACAGCGGAGCTTCCTGTTTTGTCGGAGCAGAACATGCCAGATACGATCCGTGTTCTGTTGTCCGATGACGGAAGCTACTGGCAGTCAGAAGTCCGGGTGAGCAGTGATTCGGATCTTCGTGTTATCTGCGGGCAAACAGAAACAAGCTATAAGAAAGGAACGGAGATTGATCTGGCAGAGCTTACCGGGGACGCAGATCCGGTTTCCCTGACGATCATTCCGGAAAAACAGGGAAAACTGACAGTAGAGAGTCTTCATAAATCAGAAGGAGCACCGTCCTATCGGGGAAAGCTGCAGATAAAAAAACAGGAAAATAAATACTGTATTGTAAACGAACTGGCGTTTGAGGAATACCTGTATGCGGTTGTTTCCAGTGAGATGCCTTCCTCATATGAGAAAGAGGCGCTGAAGGCACAGGCGGTATGTGCAAGAAGCTATGCAGTTAGAAGGATCCAAGATGGTGCATTTGAAGAATATGGGGCGGATCTGGATGACACAACTGCCAGTCAGGTATATAACAATGTATTTGAAACAGAGAAAACGATTCATGCAGTACAGGAAACCAAGGGACAGATTCTGACCAATGACGGGGATGTGGTAAATGCATATTTCTTTTCAACCTCCTGTGGAACGACATGCCGGAATGATGACGTCTGGGGTGGAGAGAAGTTAGATTATCTGAATGATCAGTTGGAGATTTATACAGAGGCGGATCGGAAACGGTTAGGAGATGCAACTGTTATGCTCGATCATGGATATTTTCAGATAGGGGATGGCAGATTGTCAACGGAAGAGGTATTCCGTGCATTTATCGATCAGACGGTCTATGTGAACAGTATTGAGAAAGAAGAACCATTTTACCGCTGGCAGGTTACGCTGACGGCAGATCAGATACAGACACTTGCGGGTGCAGATATCACAGATCAGACCGGAGAGATTGAGAAAGTCCGGATCACGAAAAGAGGAAATAGCGGAATTGCCCGGAATATGGTATTATACGGGAAAAAGAGTTCTGTTACGATTGAAGGACAGATGGAGATACGTGAACTTCTCTGTTCGCCGGATGTTGTGATCCGGAAACAGGATGGAAGTGAAACATCAGGTTTTGATCTGCTGCCAAGTGCGTATTTTTATATTACGCAGGATAAAGAGGGAAATTATCAATTGCATGGTGGCGGCTTTGGTCACGGAGTCGGCATGAGCCAGAACGGGGCAAATGATCTGGCAGAAGCAGGATATGGATATGAGGAGATCCTGTCTCATTATTATAATGGAACAGAACTTGAGAAATTGAGAGAAACGGGAAATAAAACAAATGAAGAATAAAGTAAT
>OGHH01002163.1_pt1 | contig 11869 bp, 17 predicted proteins | sample 1571471 | NCBI WGS metagenome assembly OGHH01 (sample SAMEA2581936, study PRJEB24529) | metagenome | biome: Human gut stool | place: China | collected 2011
CGCGGTAGCCGCCGGAGCCGTACTGGATGCAGCGGTTGATGCGGCTGATGGTGGCCGTGCTGATCTCCACCGCCTTCACGATCTGATCGTAGGTTCTGCCGTCCAGCAGCATCTTTGCCGCTTCCAGCCGCTGCGCCATATCCGAGATCTCCTTTACAGTGCACAGGTCTTCAAAGAAGTTGTAGCACTCCTCCCGCGTTTCCAGACTGAGGATGGCATCAAACAGTGCATCGGTGGTCTGGTTTCTTCTGGAATTTTTATCTGCCATGAATGTTCTCCTTGCCGCCGCAGCGGCCTGTCCGGTTTTGGGAGCGTTCCCTCTTTTAAATGTTCCGGAAATGTTCAGGTTCTTTCTTGCATCATCACTTTAGCACATCAAAGTGTGAAAGTCAAGCCCTTGGCGTGAACTCTTTTCATTCGTCGACGTGTGTAGTTTTCTTCGTTTCACGCATGAACAAAAATCACCTAAAAATTATTGCAGAACGCTTTCCTGAATTAGTGTATCCTCCGAACTTGTTCCAATGATATTGACAATTTGTGAATTCCGCACTAAAATACGGACAATCATTCGGCAAATGCGATGAACAGGACATGATTCTTTGCAGCACCCTCTCCCAGAGAGCCGCCCATCTGATGCAAGGGCAGCAGTCAGGAGCAAAGCGTTCTCCCCTGCGAGCAGCCTGTGTGAACAAAGGCGCTGACCCCGCCTTCCAGTAATGCATGGCCGTTTTGCCCACGTTACGGGGCTGCGTATGTATGTACGCCGGGAGTGGCTGCCCTGTGCAGCAAACGAAGTGGTATCGCGGAGTATTCCATACACGATGTGCAGTGTATGTGAAGGCCTTCGTCTTCGATGGTTCGTCCCAAATGGAACGAACGCAGGAGGACGAGGCCTTTTTTTACACCCTGCCGCACCCATGCCGCTGACATTTGCCGGATGCCAAGAAAGGAAAGAGGTAAAAACAATGAATACGCTGGTCATCGTATTGATCGCAGCCGTGTGTCTGTTTGGCGCTTATATGCTTTACGGCCGCTGGCTGGCAAACAAGTGGGGCATCGACCCCTCTGCCAAGACCCCGGCAGTTGTCCATGAGGACGGCCGGGACTACGTTCCCACCGACGGCTGGACCGTGTTTGCACACCAGTTCAGCTCCATTGCCGGTGCAGGCCCTGTCACCGGTGCCATCCAGGCTGCTGCTTTCGGCTGGCTGCCTGTCCTGCTGTGGGTGCTGCTGGCCCTGTCCGTGGGCCTTCCCCTGTGGCTGGACGGGAGCTTCGGCCCTCTGGCCGCCGCCGTGGGGTACGGCCTGGCGGTGTGGTACGGCTTCCGGAATCTGGACGGCATGTCCGGGGATATCTCCGGCTTTGCCCTGACCATCGGCGAGCTGTGCGGCTGCGGGGCGGCGATTCTGTGGAGGTGAGAGGATGGATCTGATCATTGGCGGCGCGTACCAGGGAAAGTGTACCTTCGCGGCGGAAAAATACGGCCTGGCGGCGGCAGATATCTGCGACCTGGCGGTAAGCGCCCCCGTTCCCGCCCGGTGCTATGTGCACCTGGAGGCCCTGACCCGGCAGGAGGCCCCGGAGACGGTCCTTCCCCTGCTGCTGGCGGCGGAGGTGGTGATCTCCCGGGAGATCGGCAGCGGCGTGGTGCCCATAGACGCCGGGGAGCGGGCCTGGCGGGAGCGCCATGGGCGGCTGCTGCGGCAGCTGGCGGAGCAGGCCGGTCATGTATACCGGATATTTTGCGGACTGACGGAGGAATTGAAATGAAGCTGACCCTTTTGCGCCACGGAGAAACCGATGGCAGCCGCCGGGACCTGTACTACGGGGCGGCGGATATTCCGGCCCTGCCGGAATCCCTGGCGGCGCTGCACGAAAACGCGGCGGCCTATCCCCGGGCCGCCCGGTACTACACCAGCGGCCTGCTGCGGACGGAGCAGACGTTGGAGGCCATCTACGGCCCCGTGGCCCATCAGCAGCTGCCGGGCCTGCGGGAGATGAACTTCGGCGATTTCGAGATGAAAAGCTATCAGGAGCTGAAGGACACGGCGGCCTATCAGGCGTGGATCGCCGACGTAGAACACAACCCCTGCCCCAATGGAGAGAGCGCCCCCCAGGTGCTGGCCCGGAACCGGGCCGCCATGGCCCGGGTGCTGGCAGCCGGGGAGGATGCGGTGTGCGTCATTCACGGCGGCGTCACGGCGGGGCTGATGATGACCTGGTTCGGCGGCGGGCGGTACGACTACTCCGTGAAGCCCGGTACGGGCTTCACGGTGACGTTCCGGGACGGGAAGCCTGTGTCCTATGAAAGAGTGCCCGAATAGAGGGGCTGCGGAAGCAAATTCTCCGAAAAAACCGAAATTTTCTTCCGGAAAGACCTTGACGGACACTTGCCCGTGTGATAAAATCAACATTACCTGTGAGTATGGGGCTTTCTTTTTGCGCGCTTTTCGCTTCGGCGCGGGAAAGACGCCCTGTCCGGCAGGGAGGCAGAGAGCGGCCTTCGCCGGCCGCCAATCTAATAAGGAGGTGCCGTTAGATGCGCGTGAAGATCACTTTGAGATGCAACGAGTGCAAGCAGAGAAACTACAACACGATGAAAAACAAGAAGAACAGCCCTGACCGTCTTGAAATGAACAAGTATTGCCCCTTCTGCAGAAAGCATACGGTCCATACCGAGACCAAGTAATTGGAAGGAGATAGCACGATGGCAGAGGAAAAAAAGGTCAAGAAGGACCACGGCAAGTGGTTCCGCGAGATGAGAAGCGAACTGAAGAAGGTCGTCTGGCCTGACGGCAAGACCACCGCCAAGAACACCGGAACGGTGCTGCTGTGCTCTGTGGCAGTGGGCGCCTGCATCTGGATCTTCGACGGCGTGGCGGTGCTGCTGATCAAGACCCTCATCGGCGCGTTCACCGGCTGAGGAAGTGCGGCATGGCTGAAAACGCGAAATGGTATGTGATCCACACCTACTCCGGCTACGAGAACGCCGTGAAGGCGGCCATCGAGAAATCCGTGGTCAACCGCGGCATGTCCGATATGGTCCTCAAGATGGAGATTCCTATGGAAACCGTCACCGAGGTCACCGAGTCCGGCGTCATGAAGGAAGTGGAGCGCAAGGTATTTCCCGGCTACGTCCTGATCAAGATGATCCTGACAGATGACACCTGGCATCTGATCCGCAACATCCGAGGCGTCACCGGCTTCGTGGGCGAGGCCAACAAGGCCATCCCCCTGACGGAGGACGAGGTGGCGGCCCTGGGCGTGGAAAAGCACGAGATCGTGGTGCTGTACAACGTGGGCGACACCGTGAAGATCACGGACGGCCCCTTTACCAGCTTCACCGGTACCGTGGAGGAGATCGACCCCGAGAAGAACAAGGTCCGGGTGGCGGTCTTCATGTTCGGCAGAGAAACCCCCATCGAGCTGGAGCTCGATCAGGTGGAGGTTCTGCACTGAGGCGCAGCAGTCTCTGCGCGGCAGGCCGGAGCATTCCCTCCGGCGCAAGTGGGAGAGACGGTGTCCGTCTCGCCAAAAGCGGTTTCCGGTATCGACCGGCCGCTACCACATTTTTATGAAGGAGGTGCCTATCCATGGCACAGAAAGTTGTTGGTTATGTAAAGCTGCAGATTCCTGCAGGCAAAGCGACCCCCGCACCCCCTGTCGGCCCCGCTCTGGGCCAGCACGGTGTCAACATTCAGGCATTCACCAAGGAGTTCAACGAGCGCACCAAGAATGACATGGGCCTCATCATCCCCGTGGTCATCACCGTCTACTCCGATCGTTCCTTCAGCTTCATCACCAAGACGCCTCCCGCGGCTGTGCTGATCAAGAAGGAGTGCAACATCGAGTCCGGCTCCGGTGTGCCCAACAAGACCAAGGTGGCCACCATCTCCAAGGCCTCCGTCCAGAAGATCGCCGAGCTGAAGATGCGCGATCTGAACGCCGCTTCCCTGGAAGCAGCCATGAGCATGATCGCCGGCACCGCCCGTTCCATGGGCGTCGTCGTGGGCGAATAAGGAGGGTGTAAGAGATGTTTAGAGGTAAGAAGTATAAAGAAAGCGCCAAGCAGATCGACCGCGGGACCCTGTATGATCCCAAGGAGGGTCTGGAGCTGGTCTGCAAGACCGCATCCGCCAAGTTCGACGAGACCGTCGAGCTGCATGTGAAGCTGGGTGTCGACTCCCGCCACGCTGACCAGCAGGTCCGCGGCGCCATCGTCCTCCCCAACGGCACCGGCAAGAACGTCCGCGTTCTCGTCTTCGCCAAGGGCGACAAGGCTGAGGCTGCCAAGGCTGCCGGCGCTGACTATGTCGGCGAGATGGACCTCGTCGAGAAGATCCAGAAGGAAAACTGGTTCGACTTCGACGTCGTCGTCGCTTCCCCTGACATGATGGGTGTTGTCGGCCGTCTCGGTAAGGTGCTCGGTCCTAAGGGCCTGATGCCGTCCCCGAAGGCCGGTACCGTCACTCCCGACGTCGCCAAGGCTGTTCAGGAGTCCAAGGCCGGTAAGATCGAGTATCGTCTGGACAAGACCAACATCATCCACTGCCCCATCGGCAAGGTTTCCTTCGGCGCGGACAAGCTGTATGAGAACTATACCGCTCTGCTGGGCGCCATCATCAAGGCCAAGCCCGCCGCCGCCAAGGGCCAGTATATCAAGTCCTGCGTGGCCGCTTCCACCATGGGCCCCGGCGTCAAGATGAACGCCAACAAGCAGCTGTAAAAAAACCGGCTGAAACATTTGATATCTTCGGCTTGACAAACCGTCACGCCCCTGATATAATACCAGATGCGTTCCAAAGACAGCAGGTGGCGCAAGCCGTAAGTCCTGCCGAGGATGGCAAATCGTTTCGATTGCTTTACACCGTCCTTGTGTCCTTGGATACAGGGACGGTTTTCTTTTTGAACGCACCGACAATTTTTCCGGAGGTGAAATCAAAGAATGCCCAACGCAAAAGTTCTGTCTGAAAAGCAGGCCATCGTGGCGGCGCTGACCGAGAAGCTGCAGAATGCAGCCGCCGGTGTCATCGTTGATTACAAGGGCATCACCGTGGCAGAGGACACCGCTCTGCGCGCGGACTGCCGCGAGAACAACGTGGAATACGCTGTCATCAAGAACACCCTGCTGCGCTTTGCATTCAACAACGTGGGTCTCAACGAGCTGGATGATCAGCTCAACGGCACCACGTCCCTGGCCGTGTGCATGGACGATCCCGTCGCTCCTGCCCGCGTCATCGCTGACTATGCAAAGAAGCTCAATGGCAAGTTCGAGATCAAGGGCGGCTTCATGGAAGGCAAGGTCGTCTCCCTGGAGACCGTGAATGCTCTGGCTTCCATCCCCGCTCTGCCCGTGCTGCAGGCCCAGGTTCTGGGCACCATGCTGGCCCCCATCTCTGCTCTGGCCTGTGTGCTGAAGCAGATCGCCGAGAAGAACGGTGCTCCCGCCGAGGAAGCTTCCGCAGAGTAATCGTCTGCACCCAACTCAAAAACTAAAACAAATATCTTAAAATTGGAGGATCATTACAATGAGCGAGAAAGTTACCGCTATGATCGAAGAAATCAAGGGCCTTACCGTCCTGGAGCTCTCTGAGCTCGTCCACGCTCTCGAGGAAGAGTTCGGCGTTTCCGCCGCTGCTATGGCTGCTCCCGCTGCCGGCGGCGCTGCCCCCGCTGCCGAGGAGAAGACCGAGTTCGACGTCATCCTCGCCGGTTTCGACGCTGCTGCCAAGATCAAGGTCATCAAGGCTGTCCGCGAGATCGCTGGTCTGGGTCTGGCCGAGGCCAAGGCTTTCGTCGAGTCCGCTCCGAAGGCTCTGAAGGAGGGCGTGTCCAAGGAGGATGCCGAGAACTTCAAGAAGCAGCTCGAAGAGGCTGGCGCGAAGGTCGAGATCAAGTAATCTCACCCTACTGCGAGGTTCAAAAAGCCCGTGTCACAGGACACGGGCTTTTTCTTTTTGACTGTCTTATGGAATAGAACATCTGTTGACATAATATATGCGCGTGTACGTCAAAAGGACGTGCGCACCATGGGCTCGGACGGGGCAACGATGTCGATGATCTGATTCCGCGTGTAAATGCCGTAGTGCTTCCACGATGCGGGAGCGTCCGTTCCATCGGGTATAAGATGGACATCAATGGCACGGGGAAGATAGTAGTCGAGCAGTTTGGACCGTTCGAACGTGCAAAGATAGGTGCCGCTGTGGACTTCGTCTGCGTCAAATACGCAGTAGGATTCGTTGCGCACCTGATAGAGCAGGTAATTTTCAAAGATGAGCTCGATCTTGGCGTTTTCATCGGGGCACAGCGGCGTACAGTGCGCGAGAATGTCGTCGGGGGCGGCATTTCCTGTGGACGGAGTCTGTGCATTTGGCTCCGCTTTAGCGCAGCAGATGGTGATGTGCAGCTCGTTTTCGCCGCCCTCACACAGCGTCAGGAGAAACGGTGCACGGCGGCCGACGGCCACAAGGCGGCCTGCTTCGGCGAATGTGGTGCAATGAGACATGGGAGTCACCTCGTTTTGTAAAGTATGGAAAATACTGCTCACCGTGTGACGGTCAGGCAGTAAAATGATAACCGGTTTGTCTCCTTGCTGCTCCAGAGATCAGTTTCGTCGAGCTCGCGCAGATCCTCCGTGACCAATTCATCAAATCGCACAGTAGCGCGGCGAATGACAGGGCGCTCCTCGAACGAGTAAAAGCCGCCCTGCCAGACGTGCCAGAGCTCCACGCAGGGCGCGGATTCGAGGGCAGAGTCAATGTAGTCGATCAGCTGCCGCGCGCGGCCCTCGGTATAGTAGGCCCAGTCGAGGCAGACGGCAAAGGCTTTTTCGGTATAGAGAAAACTGTCTGGGTAAGTGCGCAGCGAGAAGTTGTCGTCTGCGCCGCCGTCGTCGATCGTACCGTCGTCCACATTGATGGCGAGGTAGTCGTACTCCGGCGGAGGAAAGACCCCCGGCAGCGGCGCGTCGGAAGCGAAAAAGATGCAGGCGCTCATCATGATCCTCCTGTAATGCCTCATTTTCCTTTTGGTACGGCGATCATATCATAAAAGATATGAACAAATCTACTGCGGTGCTGTTACGAGACCCTTGCGCCGCGGTGCGGGAAGAACGCGCGCCGGTGAGGAAAAGGCTGGAACAGCCATAATATAAACCGCTCGAGCGCTTGACTTTTTTGTGCAGCGGCATTAAAATGTATAAAATATAAGAGCAGGATTTTCATGCGTTGTGTATCCTGCGTACAAAATCTGATGAGAGACAGGCTGATGCCCGCGTGAGCCGAGGAATGCTTACGCGGTTATTTTTTCACCTGGATGGGAGAAAACATGAAGAACACCAAAAACTTTGCGAGCCGATGGGGCTTTATTCTGGCATCCGTCGGTTCAGCGGTCGGCATGGCGAACGTCTGGGGCTTTCCTAACAAGCTTGGCAGCAACGGCGGCGGGGCATTCCTACTCATTTATCTGCTGTTTATTTTCATCTTCAGCTATGTGGGCCTGCCCGCGGAGTTCGCCATGGGCCGCCACGCGGCGACGGGCACACTCGGCGCGTATGAAAAGGCGTGGTCGACGCGCGGCAAGGGCGCAGGCAAGGCCGGAGGCCTTCTTGGCTGGCTGCCGCTCGCGGGCTCGCTGTGCATTGCGTTCGGCTACGCGGTCATCGTCACGTACATCTTAAAGGCACTGGTGGATTCTCTCGTCGGCACGCTGATGACGGCGGACCCCGCGTCGTGGTTCGGCACCTTCTCCTCCACGCCGTACGGCGTCATTCCGTATCACATCATCGTGGTTGTGGGGACGCTGCTGACGCTCTATTTGGGCGCGCACAGCATCGAAAAAACCAACAAGATCATGATGCCGCTGTTTTTCATCATCTTCCTGATCCTTGCGGTGCGCGTGGCGATGCTGCCGGGCGTGAGCGAGGGCTATCGCTTCATGTTCACCCCGCGCTGGGAAGCGCTCAAGGACCCGATGATCTGGATCTGGGCGATGGGACAGGCGTTCTTCTCCCTCTCCGTCACGGGCAGCGGCATGATCGTGTACGGCGCGTACCTCTCGAAGGACGAGGACGTCGTCGGCGTCGCGCAGCACACGGCGCTGTTTGACACGATCGCCGCCGTCGTTGCGGCGCTCGTCATCATCCCCGCATGCTTCTCCTACGGGCTGGACGTCGGCGCGGGCCCGAGCCTGCTGTTCGTTACGTTGCCGACCATTTTACAGGATATCCCGATGGGGCGGCTGTTCGCCATCATCCTCTACCTTGCGATGATCTTCGCGGGCGTGAGCTCGCTGCAGAACATGTTCGAGGCCGTGGCGGAATCGCTGCTGCACAAGTTCTCCAAGCTCAGCCGCACGGCGGTGCTGGCGATCCTGTGTGTGCTGTGCCTCGGCATCGGCATTTTCATGGAGCCCATCAGCAAGTGGGGCCCGTGGATGGACCTCGTGTCGATCTACATCATCCCCATCGGCGCGACGCTCGGCGCGATCTCGTGGTTCTACGTGATGAAAAAGGACGAGCTGCTCGCCGCCGTGAACACCGGCAGCAAGAAAGAGCGCGGTGCGCTGTGGTACAACGTGGGCCGCTTCGTCTACGTGCCGTTCGCGGTCATCCTGTGCTGCGTGGCGCTGTTCATGCATGTGGCATTCTGAGTTTCCCCTGAACAAAAAGGGAGTAATATGAAAACAGGCAAGAAGGTGTGCATAGCCGTACTTTCGGTGCTGGTATTGGTCGCGTGCGCTGTGGGGATCATCCGGAGCACGACCTTTCCGCTGGACCCGGCGACGCTGCCGGACCATATCTGTGATTTTTACAATATCGGCAGGCCCCAGCCCCTCTCGCCGAGTATTCGGGTGTACGACAGTGTTGAACTCGAAAATACTGTGTGGTATCTCATGGAGATTGGCGAGGACATAGATCTGGGCTATGTCAAGCTGGAACGGAATTTCCTTGGCCGCTACAAGATTGTGCGCCTCGGCTACGGCGGCGGGAGCTTCCGTGACGGCGTTGTGCGCAGTGGGGAGAAAGCCTACTACCTCTTTGGCGGGCGCGATGTGACCGGCCGCATCGCAAAAATCACTATGACGCAGAACGGCGAGACCTGCACGATGGAAAATGCGGAGGGAAAGACGCATTTCCTGTTCTGCACAGAGCTTTCTCCACAACTCGGCGACTATGACTTCGACCGCAGCACGCTGCGGTTTTACGACAAAGACGGGAACGACATCACCGCGGAGTACAATTTGAGCGGTGGTGGAATCGCGTAAAATCGACATAAAAAAGGAAGTGCCTATCGTAAGGGCACTTCCTTTTTAAATAAACTTGTTGACAAATCAACATTAATGCGCTATGATAAACGAGCTTGTTGATTTGTCAACAAATAGGAAAAAGGAGAATTACCAATGGAGGAGCGCTTTGAGACCTTTACCGTCCTGATTGCGCGTATCAGCCGCAGCATCAAGCGCATCAAGGCGGACGAAATGGCGGACTTCGAACTGAAAGGGCCGCATGTGTCCTGCCTCTACTACCTCTCCCAGCGAGACGGCATGACAGCCGCCGAGCTCTGCGAGCGCTGCGACGAGGACAAGGCGGCCATCTCCCGCTCGCTGGACGACCTCGAGAAAAACGGTTACATCACCTGCGCAAGCGGCGCGGGCAAGCGCTATAAGAGCCCACTGCGCCTGACGGAGCGGGGCAAGGCGGTCGGCCGCGCGATCGGGGAGAAGATCACGCGCATCGTCGAGGCGGCATCTGAGGGCCTGAGCGAGGCCGAGCGGCAGACGATGTACCGCGCGCTCGCGCTCGTGAGCGAGAATTTGGAACGGATTTATACCCATAAGAAGACCGCGGGCGACAGAGCCGCCCGCGACGAACAATAACGGAGGAAAAGCATGAGTGTTCAGATCATTGTGGATTCGACGGTCGACATGCCAGAGCGCATGAAGGACCGTTTTCGCATCGTGCCGCTCACGGTGCATTTTGGCGCGGAGGAGTACATCGACGGCGTGACCATCGATAAGCACCGCTTTTATGAGCGGCTTGTCGAGAGCGACGAACTGCCGACGACCAGTCAGGCGTCGCCCGCGGCATTCGACGCGATCTTCTCCGACGTTGCGTCGGTGGGCGACAGCGCGGTCGTCGTGACGATTGCATCGAAGTTTTCCGGCACGTACCAGAGTGCCTGCATCGCCGCGGCGGAGTACGACAACATCTACGTTGCGGACAGCAAGAGCGCGGCTATCGGCTCGGGCATCCTCGCCGAGTACGCGCTCGAGTGCGCGGACAAGGGCATGGACGCGAAGACCATCGCCGAAACGCTGGAGAAAAAGCGCGACGAAATTTGCCTCATCGCGCTGCTCGATACGCTCGAATACCTCAAAAAGGGCGGGCGTATCTCGAAGACTGTCGCGTTTGCGGGCGGACTTCTCAACATCAAGCCGGTCATCACCGTGGTCGACGGAGAGATTCAGGTTATCGGTAAGGCAAGAGGGTCGAAGCAGGGCAACAACCTGCTCGTGCAGAAAATCCACGAGAGCGGCGGCATCGACTTCGACGAGCCGATCATCCTCGGATACAGCGGGCTGAGCGATTCGTATCTCAAAAAATATGTCGAGGACAGCCGCGACATCTGGCAGGACAAGGCGGACTCGCTCGACTCCACGCTCATTTGCAGCGTGATCGGCACGCACACCGGCCCCGGCGTGGTGGCGGTCGCATTCTTCAAAAAAGGCTGAGCCTCTAAAAAATCAGAAACAGCAGCAAGCCGGCGTGTCGCGCCAACTTCCTGCTGTTTTTTCTTAAATATTCACTTTGACCCAGCGATTAAAATACCAACGGCGCTTTCGAATGGCGCTGGCACTCGCTGTAGCTTGACAACAGACGGCACGGCGAATTATAGTGATTCTATAAAGGTATATTGATATTCAGCGGCTATGTCTTGCGTGAAAGCGGTGCTTTGCACTGGTATCGGTTTGCCCGTGAAACAGGTTGAATGGGAAAAGGAGAATGCGGCATGCAGTGGACGGACGAGAGCATTGTGTTTTTGCGTGATGCGGCGGCGATGAACCGCTATTATGAGACCATCGCGGAGAGGATCGCGCCGCAGCTCCAAGAAAACGCGCACGTCTGCGACGCGGGCTGCGGCATCGGCGAGCTGATCATCCCGGCCAACGAGCCCGGCTCTTCCATCATGCCCGGCAAGGTCAATCCCACGCAGTGCGAGGCCGTCACGATGGTGGCCGTGCAGGTCATGGGCAACGATACGGCTATCGGCATCGCGGCGTCGCAGGGCAACTTCCAGCTCAATGTGTTCCTGCCGGTGACGATCTATAACTTTCTGCAGTCGGCGCGTCTGCTTGCCGACGCCATGGATTCGTTCGAGGCCAACTGCGTGCGCGGCATCCGCCCGAATTATGATGCCATTCAGGCGCATCTGGACGCATCGCTCATGCTCGTCACGGCACTCAACCCGCACATCGGCTATGAAAACGCCGCAAAAATCGCAAAGCACGCCCACGCCACCGGGCAGACGCTCAAGGCTGCGGCGGTGGAGCTCGGTCTGCTCACGGCTGAGGAGTTTGACGCCTGGGTGCGCCCCGAGGATATGGTGCACCCGAAACAGGAGGACTGACCATGGATTACGCAAAAGAATCGCTCCGGCTGCACGAGCAGTGGGGCGGCAAGATCGAAGTCAACACCCGCGTGCCGGTCTCCACAAAGGACGACCTGTCGCTCGCGTATACGCCCGGCGTGGCCCAGCCGTGTCTGGAGATCCAGAAGGATGTGGAGAAGAGTTATGAGCTGACTCGCCGTCATAACCTGTGTCTGGTAGTGACCGACGGAAGTGCTGTACTTGGACTCGGTAATATC
>OGHH01002169.1_pt1 | contig 11837 bp, 7 predicted proteins | sample 1571471 | NCBI WGS metagenome assembly OGHH01 (sample SAMEA2581936, study PRJEB24529) | metagenome | biome: Human gut stool | place: China | collected 2011
TGATGAACATATTTGTTACAAAGTGAGCCTGCCAAGCAACCTCAACGATGAAACGGATAGCCATTCTTGTATCCTTGTTAGCGCCGCAGAATGCGTCAACTACGAAAAGTCTCTTATTTGAAAGTTCCTTGATAGCGAGTTCCTTAACAGACTTCCAAGCCTCCTGTGAAGCTGGGTGGTTGTCGTTCTTGTACTCGTCAGAAGTCCACCAAACAGTGTCCTTAGAATTTTCGTCCATAACGATGAACTTATCTTTAGGTGAACGGCCTGTATAAACGCCTGTCATAACGTTTACTGCGCCAAGCTCACTTTCCTGACCCTTTTCATAGCCTTCGAGTGTTGGCTTTGTTTCTTCCTCGAACAGCTGCTCGTAAGAAGGGTTGTAAACAACTTCTGTAGTTCCGGTGATACCGTACTTGCTCAAATCGATCTTTGACATGTTGCAATAACTCCTTTTCAAAAAAATATCGTTAATAGGCGCTATAATGAAACAGCACACGCTGAAGCATTCATTTTCTTTCCTTATTATTAAGCATAAGCTATACAGAAATTCATCTGACAATTGAAAACACACTGTCAGCATTTCATGCTGTGCTCCTATTACAGCAATATAATTATACCACATATTTTTCTGAATTGCAAGGGTAAACGCAGATTTTGTGAGCTGATTTTTTACATTTCGCTTAAATCTATAACGATTTTTTATGAATAAATGTAATTTCATGGTATAAAATAGATAATAAAAGATATTGACTATTATCAATAGTTAGTCTAAGCTTGCGCGGACGATTTTGCAGTATCAATATAAAATAATTGCATTTTTATGCTTCTTTGCAAAAAAACGCCCCAAATTATGCAGGCAAATTCCGCTTTCCTGCAAACAGAAAAAAGGCAGTCCACAAGGAACTGCCCTTCTCCGAAATATCAACAATAGGGGAGATCTTATTTACTTTTTCTTCTTAGCCATGACCACAGCCGCACCACTCAGAAGCGCAAGGGCGAATGCTCCGCCTGCAACGCCGGTTGATGGGTTTGTGTTTGAAGCGTTTGAAGCCGCCTTTGAGCTGCTGTCTGACTTGCTGTCAGTTGACTTGCTGTCGGAAGATGAGCTGTCAACAGCAGAACTGCTTGATATATCAGAAGAATTATCAGAGCTGTTCTCGCTGTCAGGCTGTGAAGAAGCAGGCGCTTTCTTTACAAGGTTTGCCACAGCATCGTTTATAGCCTTTGCCATAGCGTCCACATCAGCCTGCTCTGTGATGTTCTTTGTTCTGTCAATAGCGGCAAGAGCCTTTTCGACTTCTGAGAAGTCCTCATAATCGTCTTTGTTGAGAGCCTTTGCGGCTTTCTCTGCCTTGTCAAGCTCTGTATAGTCTGCTGACTTGTAAACAAGTGCTGCAACGGCATCGTTTATGTCTTTCGCCATTTTGTCAACATCTGACTGCTGTGTAAGGTTTTTAGTTCTGTCGATAGCTTCAAGTGCCTTTTCTACGGCTGTAAAGTCCACATAGTTGTCCTTCTTAAGAGCCTTTGCAGTTTCTTCTGCCTTGTCAAGCTCTGTATAATCTGCCTTTGCATACTCAAATACAGCCGAACTGTCTCTATGAACTGCGAATGGTTTTTCACATTCATCAGTATGGAATGTACCGCCCTTTATCTCGCACTTTTCGCAATCGTAAAGGAAAATTCCGATGTTACCACCGAGTGTGATATCTCCGCCGGAAATTACCGCATTCTTAGTATTGCCTGAACCAACATAGATATCTGCAAGTTTACCATTGATATCTAACTTTCCGTCCTCTATGATCAAGCCTGTCTTAGGCTCAGGAGCACCTATACCAACTACTAATATTCCTGCTCTTCCTGCATTGATACTCACATCTCCGCCGTATATCTCAACAGAGCCGTTTGCATACAAACCGTCATTCCAGCCACCATCGGCAACTTCACTTGTGTCAATATTAAGAGTTGCGTCCATTACCTTTATGGAATAAAGTGTTATGACAGCACCGCCCTTTGCGTTGACAGTTCCTGACTCAAAAGTAATATTAGGCTGATCCGTTGAAGGAAGATTGCCTGTTTCAACAAGGCTAAGCTTACTTTCTTTAGCTTCGCCTTTTAAAGTCAAACCAGCATCTTTTGAGGCTTTATCATTCCTGCCAATAATAGTTGTTGATGATTCAAGCTTGTTCTCACCCTTGAAAAGTATCGTTGTAGACTTTAAGCCGTCAACTTTTATACTCGACTTATTTCCTGTAGAAAAATCTACATTGTCAAGAGTAAGCGTCAGGGTATCAGCGTCCCAGCTCCAGCCCTCGTCTTCATTTTTCTGATCGTTCTGAAATTCTGACGTTGTAAGGTCAAGAGTTGTAGTTCTCTGCTGATTTGCCGCAAAAACATTTATTGCAGGCAAAGATGCCATACATATGACCGTTGCGAGCATTGTGCTAAAAATTCTTGTCTTTTTCATATTTTATCCTCCCGAAATATAAGACTTCATATCATATTTGCATTGCGTTATAAAACCGCCCTGCTTATAATTATGATAGCAGAACAGTAATAATTTTTCAACTATTTTGACACAAACGGTCAAAAACCTGCACAAGTGGTATTCATTTAAACAAATAATGTATGAAAGTCCCACTTGATTGCTTTATATATCTATTTAATGGATATATTACTTTTTCTTCTTAGCCATGACCACAGCCGCACCGCTCAGAAGTGCAAGAGCGAATGCTCCGCCTGCAACGCCGGTCGATGGGTTCGTGTTTGAAGCGTTTGAAGCCGCCTTTGAACTGCTGTCTGACTTGCTGTCAGAAGCGGAACTGCTTACGCTGTCAGGCTGTGAAGAAGCAGGAGCTTTCTTTACAAGGTTTGCCACAGCGTCATTTATAGCCTTTGCCATAGCGTCCACATCAGCCTGCTCTGTGATGTTCTTTGTTCTGTCAATAGCGGCAAGAGCCTTTTCGACTTCTGAGAAGTCCTCATAATCGTCTTTGTTGAGAGCCTTTGCGGCTTTCTCTGCCTTGTCAAGCTCTGTATAGTCTGCTGACTTGTATGCAAGTTCAAAAGCCTGTGTATGTGTTGCGATATCCGCTGAAATAGTTATTTCCTTGCTGAGAGGCTCGCAATCGTCAGCAGTTACATCTACTGTGTAAGTACCTGCTGTAAGCATTGCAGTATTGCTTGTTATCTCTTTTTCGTCTACCTTTATTACAACATTTTTCAGGTCAGCAGGTGTTACTTCAAAATCAACTGCATACTCCTTAGTTGGCAGGACAGGCGTTTTTCCCTCAACATACTGATACTTTGCACCGTCGGCTGTCAGCTCGTCATAAAATTCTTTTGTTGTCATATAGTCATAAGCTTTAGCCTTGCCTGCTTCTTTATTTGAACCGCAAGCTTCAACATTTTCTGTTTCTGTGAAATAGTTGTTTTTAAAGTCAGTTGTAGACGAGGAATCCTTCCCCACTATTCCGCCGAAACGTGTATATGGCTTTTTGGCTGAGTACTGTGAAAGGTCAATTTCTCCTGCAAAATAGCAATCACTTACAGAACCGCCGGCTACTGAACCAACGATACCGCCTACATCTGTGGTTCCGTTGCCAACCGGCGTGAGTTTTCCTGTAACATAGCTGTTTATAACCTTGGAATCGCCATACAAACGTCCTACGATACCGCCGGCGTTTGGTGCAGCATATACCATATCGCCTGTGCTTGAACAATAGCGGACTTCCGTTCCAATCTGCGCATATCCAACTATACCGCCCACATAAACACTTCCGTTGTCGCCTGAGATAGTTATGTCTGCTGTGTTCTCACAATATTCAAAAGTTGTGCCGTATGCCTGACCTACCATGCCTATGAAGCCATAAACATATTTGCCGTTATTGTTGAACGATACGTTTGACACACAATCAGAAATAGTACAATCACCTGCAAATCCTGCAATAGTGCCATAAACAGTATATTCGTTATCAGTATTTGTCACATCCAGATTTCCCTCTATAGTCAGACCTGATACCTCTGCTTCCTCGATATCGCCAAAGAAACCGACCAACAAATCTTTACCATAAATAGACGTAAAATCAATGTTTGAAATAGTATGACCGTTTCCGTAGAATTTGCCGCTGAAACAATGTTCAATATAGCCGTTTTCATCGAAAACGTTTCCGATAGGCGTCCATACAACACCTGTCAAGTCAAGGTCATTTTCAAGAACAACAACTGCGTCCTTATTCTTGTCATAATCTCCGTTGTTTACCGCTTTTGAAAACGCCAACAGGTCGTCAACAGTTTTTATTACCGTCTTATTGTCGTCTGCAAATGCCGTTGTCGGCACAAACAAAAGACAGCCCGTCACCAAAAGACTTAAAATTTTCTTTTTCATTCTAATTCCTCCATAATATTTTTTTGTTGCTGATTTTTCTTTTTTACTCAGAACATAATTTTACTCAATTGTTTTAACATAGCCTACACACTTTGTCAATAGATTTGGCACAAACGGTCAAAAACCTGCACAAGCGGTAATAAAATAAATGAATAATGCTTGAATTTTGCTTTGATATGTGTTATTATATATTAAGAAATCATGTATAAGAAAGGATTTTTACAGTATGAGAGTGGCATTGGTAGACGATAATAAAAACGACCTTGCACTTCTTCATGAATATATTTCCGAACAAACCGCTCACAGCTGTCAGATAGATACGTTTTCAAGCGGAGAAAGCTTTTTGTCATGTTGGCAGATGGGAGCTTATGATCTGGTTGTGCTTGATATATTCATGGGGAAAATGACAGGGATAGAGGTCGCAGAAAAGCTTCGTGAAACAGACAAAAGCGTCCATATCGCATTCGGCACTTCAAGCAACGAGTTTGCAAGCGAAAGCTACGACCTCAACGCCTGCTACTATCTTTGCAAGCCCTTTCAGGCTGACAAAGTAAAAGCCATGCTTGACCGGATCGGTTCTGATGAAATTGATCGTATGCGTTCCGTTAAGCTTCCCGATGGTCAGAACGTGATACTCAGAAATGTTATCTACATAGACTGTGCGTCACATATCGTGACTATCCATTGCACAGACGGTGAAAACATAGTTTCAAGAAATTCTTTCGCTGAGATCGAGAGCATTTTTTGCAGTCATTCATACTTTTACACCTCCACCAAAGGCGTCATCGTGAATTTCTATGAGATAGCCCAGCAAAAAAGCGACCTTTTCATAATGAGCGACGGCACACATATCCCCATAAGTCGCCGAAAATCCAGAGAAACATTAGACGCCTTCGCTCAGTTTCGCTTCAGTGATCTGCGAAAAGGCGGTGAGCAGTAATGCCTCCTTTATACCGCCTTGTGGAAGTGGGCATATATTCCCTTCTGAATTTTCTGCCACTTATGGTGCTTGCCCTTTATCCCTTCCGGCATAGGCTTCGCTTTTCCAAAACAGCTACTGTGGGACTTGTTGTGGCTCTTTCACTGGTGCAGATCTTCTTAGGCTGGCAGGCGGCATTTTTCAGCACAAATGCAGGTCTGCTAAGTGCAGTCAGCACCCTGCTCTATGCGCCTTTTTACTTTTTCGCTGTGAAGGTCAAGGTCGGCAAAACAGGCTTCACACTGCTTCTGCTTTCAAATAACGCAAGCTTTATCGTCATTACCTCAAAATGTCTGGAGGGCATTCTGTTCCCGTCACTTGCCTATGAATCATACCGCTGGTCGTTTTCCCTTTGTATGCTTATGACAGAAGCCGTGGTATGGGGACCGCTTTTTATCTACATGAAAAAGGTCTACACACCTGCGGTGGAAAGAGAGCCGTCAGGTCTGGAGTGGCGCTATCTTTGGCTTATCCCATTTACGTTCTATATAATATGGTATTATACTCTCTACGGCAACTCTGCGAAAAGCAGCTTAGAGCTTGCTCTGTAGCCAAAGAACACCATAGCTCTGTTCTTTATAAACGCAGGAGCGTTCCTGGTGTACTACATCGTGGCACGGCTGGTCATCGAGCAGCAGAAAAATCTGCGGCTTCAGGAAAATAACCACCTGCTTGAAATGCAGAACCTGCAATATGACTATTTGCAGGATAAGATAAAAGAAACAAGACGATATAAGCATGATGTCAGACATCATATCGCTCTTATGCAGGAGCTTCTGAAAAAGGGCGAATATGATAAGCTTTCGGAATATCTCAACGCTTTCAGGGATTCTATGCCCGATATATCAGAACACATTTACTGCAAAAACACATCTGTAAGCGCACTTCTTGCATATTTTGCTCAAATAGCGGAAAGCAGCGGCATTGAATACAAGGTGAGCGCTGACATCCCAGATGATATAAAAATAGACATAACCGACCTCTCTGTGCTTTTCGGAAATCTTATCGAAAACGCCATTCACGGCTGCGTGTCTGACAGTGCAAAGAATAAAAAAATAATAATCAGAGCAAAGGCTGACAGCTATTCCCTATGCCTGGCGGTGGACAACACCTTCACCGGAACTATCCTCACCGACCCCGAAGGCGGTTTCCTTTCCTCAAAACGCAAAGGCAAAGGTATCGGCACAGAGTCTGTCAAGAACATTGCCGCCAAATACAATGGCGTAGCTAAATTTGAATATGGTGACGGAATGTTTTACGCTTCCGTAATGCTGAACATATGAAAAAGGCGGAAAGCTCGCAAAGAGCCTCCACTTTTTCTGTTATATATAGTATATCCGTTTTGCTGTTCTTAATTGTCGCTTATATCACACACTGCCACGCTTGTAACAGGGTCAATGTCAGAGATGTCAACGCCGTATTGATATGGGTTGAGTTCAAAAGTCTCGCTGTCCGTCTGAGCCTGCATTCTTTTATATGTTTCATCAAGCTGTTCGTCAGTGAGGTCAAAGCCGAACCACCATGTTCTGCCGTTTATTGTCGCTGATACGATTCGGTTTCTGTCTGTATTTGAAAGATACATAAGTGGCTTTTCACCCAGAGCGTTGCAAAGCTCGTTGTATGTCATGCCCACATAGATATTCTTTGTGATGTATGCACCATTGTAAAGCTCCACCCTTGTGACAGGCAGGCTTTCGTCAACATAGCCCTTGCCTGTTTCGGTATTCAAAGCCGCCCTGCCGAAGTGATACTGCGGAAAAGCCGAGCACTGATACATAGAATCATAGCCGTTTTGAACGAATGTTGGATAAACAAACTCATAGTTGTTGTCTGCCATTTTGAGCATATCCCCCACTGTATTTGAAAACAGCTCCTCGCCTGGGTTGTCTGCACTTGGGAGGACAGCGCTTGTATTTTCGCCTTGCGTATCTGTAACAGGAGTATCGGTTTGCACAGGTGCAGGTGCAGTTGTCACGGCGGTGTCTGTTACCTTTTCAGGCTCGCTTGACGGCTCAGATATGCTGTCTGTTTCAGCTTTTGACGAACTGATTTCAGGTATCTTCTCTGATGAAGCGTCTGCCATACTGCTGTCAGAAAGGTCAAGGCTATCATCATTTAAGCTGTCTGAAACACTGCTGTCATCGTGAACGCCGAAGCCGTTGTTGTTCACTCCACGGAGAGCCAATGGTATGCTCACTGCCACCACCACAGCCGCCGCAGTTCCCACTATCTTTATAGCAGCGGAAGAGGTTTTCAACGCTGTAACAGGTGAAGCCGCTGTCATTGCATACTTTTTCGGCAGAGCCGCTCTCATCATTGCGCTCATAGGCACAGCCGCAAATGCGCCGCCCTCAAAGATACGCTCTATCTCTTTCTTTATCTTTGCCCTCGCCTTAAAAAGCTTCTGCTTGGCGGCATTCTCGCTTATCTCCAAAATCTCGGACACTTTTTTCAGCGGCATGCCGTCATAATAATAAAGTATCACCGCCGACCTCTGCTCAGGCTTCAGCCCCTCTATGACCTTTTTCAGACAGCGTTTAAGCTCCTTGCTGTCGGCATAATCCTCAGGGAGCATAACAGTATCGTCAGCATGGATATCCTCGCTGAGGTTTTCGTCATCAAGGCTTATGTTATCCTCTCTGCCCTTTTGTCTGAAATACATTCTGCACTTGTTGAAAGCGATAGAGTGAAGCCACGTTTCATAATGCTCAGGCTCTTTCAGCGACCCTATCCCCTCCATTGAAGCCAAAAAGCTGTCCTCGGTGATATCCTCTGCGGTATGCTTATCCCCAACGTTTTTCAGCACGAAGAAATAAAGCTTCTCGTGGAACTCTTTGTACAGCTTCTCAAAAGCTGTCTTTTCGCCATTCTGAGCCTTTTCTACAACGGCTCTCAATTCATTCTTGTTCATTCACATATCCCTCCAAGACAAGTATGCGTATCAACCTTTTCATCTGCGCCTCTGCCTCCTCGTCTGTCTGACGAGTTTCCTCGTTCATGGACCTTAGGACAAAGGCGATGACATCTCCAAGCTTTGCATTTTTCATTTTTATCTCCGTTTCATGCTCTCTCATTTTTGCCCTTTCATATACTTAGTTGCAGTTATCCCGATATGGTTATCATAACATCACACTTTTGTATATCTGCACAAAAACGCACCCCACAGCCTATGAAAAATACACAACCTTATGACGCATACTGTCTTAATACTCATTATACTATATTTATGTATATTAAGCAACTATTTTTCAAAACTTGCCACAACAAATAATTCACATATCATTTATAAAATGTTCCTTGCATCTTTTGTGCAAAATGCTATAATCTAATTGAAAATACGGAGAGAATTCCGTATAAAGTTAATAAATCAAACAAATCGGAGGTAATTCATTATGATGGGAAGACTCAGAGCAATGCGTGAGCCGCTCAAATATGTTCAGGGCAGAGATGCTACACTTAAGTTTCATGAAGAAATGGGCTATATGGGCAAAAGGTGGCTGTTTGTATGTTCAAACAGCGGCTACAAAGCCTGTCATGACAAGATAGAGAAAAGCTTTGGCGAGCTTGACGATTACAGACGCTATGAAGTATTTGGTGGTATATCAAGCAAGGGCGAGATAGCCAAAATGGAAGAGATAGTAAAGGCTGACAACATCGACACAGTAGTTGCAGTTGGCGGCGGAAGCGCAGTTGATACTGCAAAAGCTACAGCATACTACACAGGCAAGCACATTGTTATCGTGCCTACAGTTGCGGCAACAGATGCGCCATGTACAGGTCTGTCAGTAATATACAATGATGACCACAGCTTTGACAAATATCTTTTCTATCCTACCAATCCAGACGCAGTAATGGTAGACACAACAGTTATCGCAAACGCACCTGTAAAGTTCCTTATTGCAGGCATGGGCGATGCACTTGGTACATATTTTGAGGGCAGAGCTTCCATAAGAACAGAGTCCGCAAGCCTTGAAGGCACAGGCATCACAAGAGCAGGACAGGCACTTGCAAGACTTTGCTATGACACGCTGAAAACATACGGCAAGCAGGCAGTTGAGGCTTGCAAGGTACACGCAGTTACACCTGCCCTTGAAGCTATCTGCGAGGCTAACGTATATCTTTCAGGCGTTGGAGCAGACAACGTAAACTGTGCGGCTGCACACTCGTTCTACAATGGCGTGACATCATTGGGAATCAAGCACGCAGACCACGGCTGTTGTGTAGCCCTTGGTACACTGGTTCAGCTTGTACTTGAGGGTGCGCCAAAGAAAGAGTTTGAAGAGGTACAGAACTTCTGCCTTGAAGTGGGACTTCCTGTCACACTTGAAGAGATCGGTGTAACGACACCTGAGCAGGTAGAAACTATCGCAAAGAACGCTTGTATCTCAGGCGAAACTATCCACAATCTTGCAGGCGACGTACAGCCTATCGAGCTTTATGACGCTATCATGCAGGCAGACGCAATGGGCAAGATAGCGCTGGGAAAATAAAGAATAGTGTTAATTTAAAATAGTATTGCCACCCACGGCTGATTTGGCTGTGGGTGGTTTTTTTGTGCGAAACCAAAAAAACAGAGAAACCCGATCAATGGGTTTCTCTGCCTCTTTTTGCTGTATTAAATCACAATATCTCAGTAAAGTATATCTTCCTGCGAAGCTCAGTTGTTTGCAACGTCCATAAGCTCAACAGCAATATCGTCAGACCCGGAATCATCTGCGTCAACCTGAATATCGTCCGGCTTATCGTCCTCTATGAAAGCTCCTGTAAAATCAATACAAACATTCTCGTTTTTGCCAAAACGAGCCATTGTCAGCAGATCGGTGACAGTCGAGCGTGTGACATGAGCGCCTGTGAAATCCATCATCACATTTGCAGAATTATCCTCGCTGTTTTTGCTGTTGATCTCATCACGAAGCTGGTCAAAATTCGTATTCTCAAGGTCTGCATAAGCTGAAAACTCTTTTGGTGCATAAAGCGTTGCAACAGCGTGCATAGCAACGAATACAAACCTGAAATCTTCGCAATCAAAGGTGCTGAAAGGTATCTCAAACAGCCTCAGCATACCCTCGTCGGTCTTTTTGCATAAAACAGGCTTATATCTGTTCTGAGCCAGATCGTAGGTGTATCTGTCTTCGTAAGCTTCATCGGTTAAGCTGCCGTCTGGCATAGGCACGATCTCAAAACGAGAAGTTTCATCGCACGTATTGCAATAGCCTCCGACTATCACAAATCTGAAAACATAGTCGGTATTTTTCTCAAGCTTTTTGTCACAGCATATCTGCGTCCAATCCCAATTCCAGTTTCCAATAGAATAGGCAATAACGTTTTCGCCGTCCTTATCGGTCACAAAATATTTAGCTATGACATTGTTTTCGCAGGACTTATCTGCCTTAAAATCTCTAGGATCAAAATCTATTACTTTACTCATATTATTTACCTCCGTAACATCCACGGTCGGCTTATGAGTATCCAACATTCTTATAGTACATTTTTCACAGTCGCTTGCATACTCTGCCCGACCGTTCTTAACAAGCCCCTTAGCCCTTTTGGGATAGGTAGCTCCGATTCGTTTTCCGTTTATGTCTGTAACAATAACGTTTTTTTCTATGGGTATCTCCCCCTTGCACAGCTATATTAAATTAGCACCTGTATTACACAGGCTTGCGTTTAGCTCCGACGCTGTTATTTTCTATGGGTGTCGTCCCCGGTCTTTGCTTAGGATAAGTTTAACAGACGTCCGGTCTTTTGTCAAGACTATATGCACCTTTTCGACATTACATACAATTGCGATCTTGTGGGCTTAGCACATATGCACAAGGGACATGAGTACATAAAATGCCCGTCACGACGAGTGATTTCAAAATTTATCATAACGCAATTCTATCTCACCGGGAACAAAAAAATCCGTCCTACCCAAAGTAAGACGGAAATTGGGTGCAGGGTCGAAACTTTCGGAAAAAGACCAACGATTGGTGCTTGAAGTTTCTGAAAGACTAGGAAAAGAATAATTTTTGAGGCCTCGAACTGCAATATCAAAGTAAAAATAAAACAGCGTACCGCAGCCCCCTGCGATACGCTGTTCTCATATAAAATTACTTCTTAGTAGTAACACTCTTTGAAGCCGACCAAGCACCGTAGTATTTCGTACCATTTACAGTTGTGTACGAACGAACACGAACATAGTATTTCTTTTTGCCTGAAAGCTTTGAAACAGTGGTCTTGTCGGTCTTGTTGTTTGTTATGGTAACTTTCTTTGCTCTTGTGAACTTTGAGTTGGTAGCGTACTGTATCTCGTATCCGGTAGCCGAGCCTTTCTGCGCCCAGTCCACAAAGAATGCCTTGCTTTTAGCCGTGAGTTTCTGTATCTCCTGCTTGGCAGGATTTATCTTGAACGTCTTTGTGATAACTCCGCAATACTTGCCCTTGCCTGTTATCTTTACAGTAGCCTTGCCAACTTTTTTGTTGTTG
>OGHH01002170.1_pt1 | contig 11829 bp, 10 predicted proteins | sample 1571471 | NCBI WGS metagenome assembly OGHH01 (sample SAMEA2581936, study PRJEB24529) | metagenome | biome: Human gut stool | place: China | collected 2011
CGCCAAGCAAACGTCACTCGCGCCTCACGATAGTAAGGCGCGGTTGAGAGTTGTCGCGAATCGCAGAAGATTCATGGCGAAGCCATGTACACCGCACCCGATTCCGCAGGCTGTGCAGCTCTTCGAGCTACAAACTGCCAATGTGCGGGGTCAGGGGGGAAGGCCCCTTGCCTTTCTCTGGGGGTTCCAAAGGGGGGTGTTCTCTTTGGAAAGAGAACACCCCCTTTGACCGGCAGCAGCGCCTACGCGCTGCATTCCCCCTCCGCGCAGTGCGCGGAAAAAACCATCCTGCCTGCAAGGCAACCACCCTTTACACCCATTGGTGTAAAACAATTTAGAGGAGTTTTATGTCAGAAAAACTCGTGACCAAAGGCATCGTCCTTCGCGCGACGGCGACAAAGGAGGCCGACTACATATTGAATATTCTGACCGACTCGCTCGGGCGGATCGCGGTCGTGGCGCGCGGGGCGCGGCGCAAGGGAAGCCGCATCGCCGCGGGCAGCGAGCTTCTGGCCTTTTCCGAGCTCGTGCTCTATCAGCGTGGGAACTGGTACTACCTCGACGAGGCGTCGACGATCTCGCTGTTTGACGGCATCCGGCGAGATATCGAGTTACTGTCGCTCGCGTCGTATTTTGCCGAGATGACCGAGTGCGTCACGGCGGAGGACGAGCCCGTGCCGGAGATCTTATCGCTGCTGCTCAACTCGCTCTACGCGCTCGACACGCTGCAAAAGCCGCAGAACATCGTCAAGGCGGCGTTTGAACTCAAGCTGCTTGCGCTCTCGGGCTACGAGCCGCTGCTTGACGGCTGCGCCGTCTGCGGCACGCACAACCCGAAAGAGCCGGTGTTTGACGCGCAGCAGGGCGTGCTGCTGTGCAGGGAGTGCGCGGGCCACGGCGGGGGCGGCCTTCTGCCGCTGGACGCGGGCTCGTTCGCGGCGATGCGCCATGTGCTGTTTTCCGAGCCGAAGCGGATGCTGTCGTTCTCCCTCTCGGGCGAGACGGAAAAGCGCTTTGCCGCAGCGTGCGAGGTGTTTGCGCAGGTGCAGCTTGACCGGCGATTCAAAACGCTGGACTTCTACAAAAGCATGAAAATTGACAACTAAACGAAATATCTGTCGAAAGAAATACGAATCGGAATCAAAATTTCGGAGAAAACTATGAGTGAACTGTTTGAAAAATCCATCCGCGTGCTCGAACTGCCGCGGCTATTGGAGATGCTCGAGCATCACGCGGTGAGCGCGGAGGCCAAGGCGCGGGCGCGACGGCTGACGCCATCGGATGACTTCGGTGAGGTCAACCGTCTGCTCGACGAGACGGACGCGGCGCGCAAAATGATCATGCTGCGCGGCAGCCCTGCCTTTGGCGGCGTGCGCGACGTGGGCGAATCGCTCTCGCGCGCCGAGCGCGGCGGCATGCTCAACACGCGGGAGCTTCTCGACATCGCGGGGCTTCTCACGAATGTGCGCCGCGTGCAGGATTATTATAAGGAGGACGAGGAGGGGACGGTCATCGACAAGCTCTTCCTCTCCCTGCACCCGAACCGCTTTCTGGAGGAGAAGATCACGACCGCGATCCTCGACGAAAACGAGATCGCCGACGCGGCCTCGCCCGAGCTCGCGGAAATTCGCCGCCACAAGCGCGCGGCGGCGGCCAAGGGCCGCCAGATCCTGCAGCGCATCATTTCGTCCCCGAGCTACCGGAACGTTTTGCAGGACGCGCTGATCACGCAACGCGGCGGGCGCTTCGTCGTGCCGGTGAAGGCCGAGTGCAAGGGCAGTATGCCCGGCCTGGTCCACGACATCTCCTCCTCCGGGGCCACGTTGTTTGTGGAGCCCATGGGCGTGGTGCAGGCCAACAACGAGCTGAAGGAGCTGGAGGCCCGGGAGCAGAAGGAGATCGACCGCATCCTGCGCCAGCTGTCCGCCGCCTGCGCTGCCCAGATGGAGAACATCCTCTGGGACTATGACATTCTGGTGCACCTGGACGTGATCTTCGCCCGGGCACAGCTGAGCTATCAGCTCAACGCCAGCCGTCCGGAGGTCCGCCGCCGGGGCGGCGTGACACTGCGCCGTGCCCGGCACCCCCTGCTGGACCAGGCCAGGGCCGTGCCCATCACCGTGGAGCTGGGCCAGCAGTTCGACACCCTGGTGATCACCGGCCCCAACACCGGCGGCAAGACCGTGACCCTGAAAACCATCGGCCTGCTGTGCCTGATGGCCCAGTGCGGCCTGCACATCCCCGCCGACAGCGGCAGCGCCGTCCGGGTGTTCCACCGGGTGCTGGCAGACGTAGGCGACGAGCAGAGCATCGAACAGAGCTTGTCCACCTTCTCCGCCCATATGTCCAACATCGTCCAGATTCTGCGGGAGGTGGACGACCAGAGCCTGCTGCTGTTTGACGAGCTGGGAGCCGGTACGGACCCCATCGAGGGCGCGGCCCTGGCCATTGCCATCATCGAAAGCGCCCGCAGTCAGGGGGCGCTGATCGCCGCCACCACCCACTATGCCGAGCTGAAAACCTTCGCCATGACCACGGCGGGGGTGGAAAACGCCAGCTGTGAGTTCGACGTGCAGACCCTGCGCCCCACCTACCGACTGCTGATCGGCATCCCCGGCAAGTCCAACGCCTTCGCCATCTCCCGGCGGCTGGGGCTGGATGAGTCCGTGATCCAGGCCGCCCAGCAGCAGATGGACAGCGACTCCGTCCGCTTCGAGGACGTGCTGACCCAGCTGGAGGAGAAGCGCCAGCGGCTGGAGAAGGCCCAGGCCGAGGCGGACCGCCTGTGGCGTCAGCGGGAGGAGGACGCCCGAAAGGCCCGGACCTTCCGGGAGCAAATGGAAAAAGCCAAGGACAACGCCCGCACCAAGGGCGAGGCCGAGGCCAAGCGCATCGTGCGCCAGGCCCAGGCCCAGGCCGACGAAATTTTCGCCCAGTTGGACCAGCTGCGCCGCCAGCAGCAAAAGCAGATCAACTTCCAGGAGCTCAACGACGCCAAGGCCGCCGTGCGGCACAGTCTGAACCAGGCCCAGGAGGCCCTGCACCTGCGCAGCGAGCCCCAGGAGCCTGCCTATGCCCCCAGCCGCCCCATCGAGGTAGGGGACCTGGTGGAGCTTCCCGGGGTGAAAATGGCCGCCTCGGTGCTGGCCGTCAACAACGACGGCACATTGCTCCTGCAGGCGGGGAAGATGAAGATGACCGTCAAGGCCCAGCAGGTGCGCCTGCCGGAGGGCCAGCCCAAAAAGAAGCCCGCCGCTCCGGTGGGCGGCAGTCCCAAGCTGAATCTCCAGTCCCGGGCTTCGTCGGAGCTGGATATCCGGGGCTATGAGACCCTGGAGGCCGAAAGCGTGGTGGAGAATTACATCGACAGCGCCGTGATGGCAAAGCTGGGCACCGTGACCATCATCCACGGCAAGGGCACCGGCGCCCTGCGCAAGGCGGTCCACGAGATGCTCAAGCGGAACAAGGCCGTCAAGAGCTTCCGTCTGGGCCGCTATGGCGAGGGAGAGGCCGGCGTAACGGTGGTGGAGCTGAAATAACAGACGGAGTTTGTGGATTCTGCCAAAAGGGCCAAACTTTTTTTCAGGCCCCGCTTCAAGAATTTGTAGCTTTGGATATTGCTTTCTTTCCCCGTTTCGGTATAATATTATAGTGTGAGAGAAGTATGTCCCCGCATTTTGCGAAAATGCTTCATAAAAGGAGTGCAATGGAATGTTTACACAGGAAGTTACCGTGAACAATGAGGTGGGCCTGCACGCCCGGCCTGCTACCTATTTTATCCAGAAGGCCAACGAGTTCAAAAGCGGCATCTGGGTGGAGAAGGAGGAGCGCCGGGTCAACGCCAAGAGCCTGCTGGGCGTTCTGTCCCTGGGCATCGTGAAGGGCACCACCATCACCCTGATCGCCGACGGCCCCGACGCCAAGGAGGCCGTGGAGGCCCTGGCGCAGCTGGTGGACAATCAGCTGGGCGAGTAAAAACGAAATAACCGGAAAACACCGGAGGGACGGCTGTCCCTCCGGTGTTTGTTTTCATACCTCAGTTCAGCATATCGGCGTTGGTATCGAACAGCTGGCGGATGCGCCGGCGCAGGGGCCGGTGGGCCGGGTCCGTCAGCTCCGGGTCACGCTCCATCAGCTGCCGGGCCGCCGTCTGGGCCTCGTCCAGCAGCCGCATGTCGCAGCTGAGGTCGGCGATCTTCATGGCCGGCAGACCGTGCTGCCGCTGGCCGAAGAAATCTCCCGGCCCCCGCAGCCGCAGGTCCTCCTGGGAGATGCGGAAGCCGTCGTTGGTCTGGGTCATCACCTTCAGCCGGGCCCGGGTCTCCTCATTCTGGCTGTCCGACAGCAGGATGCAGTAGCTTTTGGCCTTGCCCCGGCCCACCCGGCCCCGCAGCTGGTGCAGCTGGGACAGGCCGAACCGGTCGGCGTTTTCCACCACCATGCAGGTGGCGTTGGGCACGTCCACCCCCACCTCCACCACGGTGGTGGACACCAGGATGTCGCTTTCTCCGGCGGCAAAGGCCGCCATGACCTTCTCCTTCTCCCTGGGCTTCATCTTCCCGTGGAGCACCGCCACCCGCAGGTCCGGAAACACCTGCTCCTGCAGCTGCCTGGCGTAGGCCGTCACGGCCTTGCGCTCGTCGGGGATCTGGTCCGCCTCCCCCACCAGGGGGCACACGATGAAGATCTGCTGTCCCACCGCCGCCAGCTTCCGGATAAAGGCCTGCACCCGGGGGCGATAGCTCTCCCCCAGGGCGAAGGTGTCCACCTTCTGCCGCCCGGGAGGCAGCTCGTCGATCACCGACACGTCCAGGTCGCCGTAGATCACCAGGGCCAGGGTCCGGGGGATGGGCGTGGCGGACAGCACCAGCATATGGGGGTCCTCCGCCTTCTGGGACAGGGCCGCCCGCTGGTTCACGCCGAACCGGTGCTGCTCGTCCGTCACCACCAGGCCCAGCTTCCGGTACTGCACGTCCTCCGTCAGCAGGGCGTGGGTGCCGATGCACAGGTCGATGGACCCGTCCGCCAGCCCCGCTAAAATCTCCCGCCGCTCCTTGGCCCGGGTGGACCCGGTCAGCAGGGCGCACCGGATGGAAAACCGGGCCAGCAGCGGCGCCAGCCCCTGATAGTGCTGCCGGGCCAGAATTTCCGTGGGGGCCATCAGGGCCGTCTGCCACCCGCTTTCCACGGCGAACCAGATGCACGCCGCCGCCACCACGGTCTTGCCGCTGCCCACGTCCCCCTGGCACAGGCGGTTCATGGGCTTGCCGGACACCATGTCCTCCACGGCGTCGGCAATGGCCCGGCGCTGTGCCCCGGTCAGGGCAAAGGGCAGCCGCCGGTAAAAGGGCTCCATGCTCATCCGACGGCAGGCCGGGCCTGCCACATCCCGCCGCCGCTGCCGCAGCAGCTGCAGGCCGCAGGTCAGCAGGAACAGCTCCTCGAACACCAGCCGCCGCCGGGCCACCTCCAGAGCCTCCGGCGAGGCGGGAAAGTGGATGTTCTCATATGCATAGTTTACATAACACAGCTTGTGGGCCTGCCGAACCTCATCCGGCAGCACATCCGGCAGCAGCTCCCGGCAGGCGTCCAGCCCCTGGCGGGCCGCCCGGGCCATCAGCCCCTGGGTGACTCCGGCGGTCAGGGGATAGATGGGCATGATGCGCCCGGTGACCTGCTGCCGCCCCTCCGGCTCAAACAGGGGGTTGATCATCTGCTTGCGCCGCAGATTGTCCTCCACCTTGCCGAAAAAGACGCACACATCCCCCTGGTGCAGGGCGTCCCGCCGGTGCTCCATGTTGAAAAACACCAGGTCCAGGGATCCGCTGTCGTCCACCACCCGGGTCTTGGCGATGGTGCGGCCTCCAGAAATGCGATAGGCCGTCAGGTCCGCCGCCACCATGCCCCGGACGCACACGCTCTCCCCGGCGGTCAGCTCCCGGATGGGCCGGACCTGGGTCCGGTCCTCATACCCCCGGGGAAAATAGGCGATCAGGTCCCCCAGGGTGGTAATGCCCAGCTTTTCCAGGGCGGCGGCCCGGGCCTCGCCGATGCCCTTGATATATCGCACATTGGTGCCCAGGTCTGCCATAAGACCGCCCCCTTCGTTCTTATTTCCGGCGGTAGGTCACATATTGGAACGACACGCCGCCGGAGGTAAATGTCTCGCTTTGTTCCGCCTCTGTCCACGCACTGTCCCGGGATAAATCGGGGAAAAACGCGTCGGCCTGGGGCGCGGCGAAGATCCTCGTCAGATACACGGTGCTGCACCGGGGCAGCAGCTGGCGGTACACGCTTTCCCCGCCGATGACCACCGCGTCCTCCGGCACCTCCGCCAGGTCATGGATCACCTCCGCCCCCGGGGCGGTGAAATCCGTATCCCGGGTCAGCACCAGGTTCCGCCGGTCCGGCAGGCCCCGGCCCCCGGGGAGACTCTCCAGGGTCCGGCGGCCCATGACCACGGTTTTCCCCAGGGTCAGCTGCCGGAACCGCCGCAGGTCCTCCCGGATGTGAAACAGCAGAGCCCCCTCCCGGCCGATGCCGCCGTTTTCGCAGACGGCTGCAATGGCGGTCATTCCTCGTCCTCCCCGTGGGGACGATGCAGCCACACCACCTGCTCCGGGGCCGGAGTCAGGCCCAGCTTTTTCTGCAGGGCGTGGGAAGCGGGGTTGTCCTCATACACATGGCAGAAGGGGGTCCAGCCCCGCTCCAGGTGCCACCGGATCAGCCAGCCCTCCAGGGCCATGGCCAGGCCCCGGCGGCGATACTCCGGCAGGACCTCTAAAATGCCCATGCTGCCCTCGTGGTGCACACCGATGAAAGCCGCCAGCTGCCCATCTTCAAACAGGCCCCATAGCTGCCCCGCCTCCATCCGGCTGCGCAGATATGCCGCCTCGTCGTCCTCCGGGTGATAGTGGGCGGCGCACAGGGGGAGGTATTCCTCCGTTATAGGCCGCACCTCCGCGGCGGGGACCCGGGGCGGCTGGCTTTCGCCATAGACCCACTGGGTGCAGGGGACGCCCTTTTTCAGGCTAAAGGCCCGGGCCACCTCGTCACTGGCCCCCTGGGGGACGCAGAAAAGCCCCCCGTTTTCCAGCCCCAGGCGGCGCAGAAGCGCCGCCAGAGCCGATCCGTCGGCGATATCGCTCATGACCAGGTGGTCATTCCGGACCACGCTGCCCCCCGGGCCCCGGTACAGCAGATGTTCCTCCCCTTTTCGCAGCAGCACCTGATCCACGTTGGCGCTGTTCCATTTGTTATGCATACGGATTCTCCCTCTTTCCTTAGTGGTGTCTTTTCCCCCTATTATACCTTCTGTCGAGGAAAATGTAAACTTCCTTTCCGGTGGTAAACGTGCTATACTGGGGAAAACCCTGAAAGGAGGGTCGCCATGACCAAGGATGAGCTGCGGCAGAAGGCCAACGATCTGCCTCTGGCCCCGGGGGTTTATCTGATGATGGACAAAACCGGTAAGGTGATCTATGTGGGCAAGGCCAAAAAGCTGAAAAACCGCGTCAGCCAATATTTCCAGGACACTGCCTCCCACAACGAAAAGACCCGGGCCATGGTGTCCCAGGTGGACCATTTCGACACCATCTTCGTCTCCACGGAGTTCGAGGCCCTGATCCTGGAAAACTCTCTCATCAAGCGCCACATGCCCCGGTACAACATCCTGCTGAAGGACGACAAGGGCTATCCCTTTGTGCGCCTCGGCACAGAGCACTATCCGCGCTTTACGATGGCCTCTAAGCCTGCGGACGACAACGCGCTCTACTTTGGCCCGTTTGGCGGACGAAACGAGACGCGCGCGGCCATCGACGCGATCTGCGCGGCATTCCGCCTGCCGACGTGCAGCCGCAAATTCCCGCGCGACATTGGAAAGGAGCGCCCCTGCCTCAACCATCACATGGGGCGCTGCGACGCGTTCTGCCGCGGCACGCCGGATGAGGATGAGTACATGCGCCGCATCGGGCAGGCCGAAGAGCTGCTGAACGGCCACTACCGCCGCTTAACGCGCGCGCTGCGCGAGGAGATGGAGCAGGAGGCCGCAGATCTGCACTTTGAGCAGGCGGCGGCACTGCGCGACCGCATCCGCGCCATCGAGGTGCTGGGCAAGCGCCAGAAGGTCATTGCCGGCATCTGCGCCGATACTGATATCTGGGGCGTTTACCGCGGCGCGCTCAAATGCGGCAGCGCTGTGCTGCACATCGAGGACGGCAGCGTGACGGGTCGAGACCTGAACCTCTTCGCCGCGCCGCAGGACGAGAGCGAGCAGATGATTCTGTCTGCGCTGCTGCCGCAGTATTACCTCAATAAGAGCGTGCTGCCGCGCGAAATTCTTCTGCCCTGCGAGATCGAGGGCGCGGACGAGCTCGCACAGATCTTGACCGAGCGCGCGGGCCGCAAGGTGACGCTCCACGTCCCCCAGCGGGGCGAGAAGGCCGAGCTCCTTGCCATGGCGCAGCGCAACGCGCGCGAGGACGTCGAGCGCGTGACGACCGCGCAGGAGCGCGAGAACCGCACGCTGACGCAGCTTGCGGGGATGCTCTCACTCCCTGAGCCACCCGGGCGCATGGAGTCCTACGATATCTCGAACACCGGCGCGAGCGATATCGTCGCGTCGATGGTCGTCTACGAGGGCGCAAAGCCCAAGAAGAGTGCCTACCGGAGATTCAAGATCAAGAGCCTGTCGGCCCACCCGGACGACTACGCGTCCATGGAGGAGGTGCTCACGCGCCGCATCCAGCGCTATCTGGACGGCGATGAGAAGTTCAGCCCCCTGCCGGACGTCATGCTCATCGACGGCGGCATCACGCATGCGGGCGTCGCCGAGCGCGTGTGCGCGCAGATGCACGTGCACGTGCCGATCTTCGGCATGGTCAAGGACGACCGCCACCGCACGCGCGCGCTCGTCACCGCGCAGGGCCGCGAGATCGACCTGCACGCCGCGCCGAACGTCTTCGCCCTGATCGGTCAGATCCAGGAGGAGACGCACCGCTTCGCCATCACGTTCCACCACGAGAGCCATTCGCGGTCCTCGACCCGCTCGGCGCTCGACGGGATTCCGGGCGTCGGCAAGGTGCGCGCTCAGGCGCTGCTCAAGACGTTCAAGAGCGTCAGGGCGATTCGGGAGGCGGACATTTTCGCCCTCGAACGTGTGCTGCCGAAAGACGCCGCGGCGTCCGTTTACCTTCATTTTCACGGGGAAACGGACGGAAAAAAGGATGAAATGTAACTTCCTCTGCGATCGCCCATTTGACGGGAAAAGCGAAAAAGAAGCGCAATTTTTGTGACCTTTGCCAACAAAAATCAAAAAATCAGGTTGACATAAATGGATTTCAATAAATGAATTTTCAAAAAGTCAAACTTGCATATTTTGGCATCGCGACACGCTGTTGAGGCGGCTTTTCGTCCCCTGCGCCCGGAAAGGGCGCAGGGGGCGTTCCTTTGCTGTCCGAGGGGATAGAGCGTGCGGCGGAGAAGCAAAAAAGCCAGTGTTTGCAGGGCTTTCCGCGTTTTTGTCGCCTTGCGGGGCGGGAGCGGGACACACCCGGCCTGCTCCTAAGAGTTTTTTGCCCGCTCGGACGGGACAAAGAGCGTCGGCAGGTGCGCCACCTCTTCGACGCCGAGATGGCGGCGAGGCGGGGGAGAGGGGTGACGATGGTTTACATAAATCGAAAAAATCACGAATTCGATGACTTGAATCGCAACTTTTAGAAGATGAAAATAAGAAAAATATCGAAAATTTTATAAAATACAGAACATTTGGCGAACAAACGGCGGAAACTTGACAAATTCTTTTTCAGGCGGTATACTGCCAGCAAGTTTTGGAAAAGTTACATTTTGTAATCTTTTCCGGACGCAGCGCACTTCCTCAGCTGCGCGAAGCTGCGGCGGCTCACGCCGCGAAAAAAGGAGTATCCCATGCAGAAGTTTTTGAAAAATTTGTTCACAGCCCAGCGCTGCCGCAGAGCGATGTTCTTTCTGCTTTTCGCGGCTGTGATGCTGCTGAACAGTTCGCCCGAGCTGCGCGCGGACGCGCTGTACCTCATCGCCGACGGCGATACGGTCAGCGTGCTCGACGGCACGACGGACATCCCGCAGGAGCGCGTCATTGTCACCGGCGCGCAGAGCGCCGACGCGGAAGTCACACTTCCTGCCGGTGAAAAGGTGACGGTGACGCACGGCGACGACATCGAATACGCCACCACGAGAAACGGCGAGCGCGTCAGCGAGCTGCTGCGCCGTTTGCAGATCTCGGTCAGCCCGCTTGAGATGGTGCTGGTCGACGTCACGGAGGAAGAGGTCGAGATCACCGTTGCCTCTGACTTCACCTACTATGAGACCGCCACCGAGGCGGCTCCCCACACCACGCTGACCTCCACGTCGTACCGCATCCCCAAGGGCGAGACGCAGGTCGTCCAGCAGGGCATCGACGGCACGCGCGACGTCGTTTATGAGGTCGTGTATGCCGACGGCCAGTTCGTCTCCCGCCAGGCGGTGGAGGAGAAGAACGACACCTCCGTCGCGGAGATCACCTACACCGGCACGCTCGTCGACAAGGCGCAGAGCGGCGACACGGTCAAGTCCGTTGTCACCGAGAGCGACGGCAGCGGCTATCTTCTGATGAAGTCCGGCGATTCCGTCCACTTCTCCGGCTCGATGAAGGTCACCTGCACGGCCTATACCGCGGGCTACGGCGGCGTGGGCACCAGAACGGCCACGGGCACGACGGTCCACGTCGGCACTGTCGCGGTGGATAAGAAGGTCATTCCGCTGGGCACAGAGATGTTCATCGTCGGCTCGTCGGGCTATACCTACGGCAACGCTGTGGCTGAGGACACCGGCGTGCGCGGCGCGGCGATTGACCTCTATATGAACTCCTATCAGGAGTGCAAGCAGTTCGGCCGCCAGAAAAACTCCACGGTCTACTTCCTCGACTGAGCGGTGCGGTTTGTCGAATAATACGATAAATGCATGTTCCGGATGCGTATGTTGCGCATCCGGAACATTTACTTTATTGCAGTGACATGATACAATTACCGGAAGAAACCGAAAGGAGAACACAGGATGAAAGCCATTATTACGGTACTGGGAAAAGATCAGGTCGGTATTATCGCGGGCGTCAGCTCGCTGCTGGCAAGGTGGAACGTGAACGTTCTGGATATCAGCCAGACGATTTTGCAGGAAAATTTCACCATGGTCATGCTGGCGGATCTCGAAAATTGTTCGCTCTCTTTTGCGGAACTGACGGAAAAGCTGAGCGCCCTCGGCGCGGAGATGGACATTGCGATCCGCATGCAGCGGGAGGACATCTTCAACGCCATGCACCGCATCTGAGGGGGCACAGCCATGATCAACCGCAGTGAAATTTTGCAGACGATCGCCATGATCGACCAGCAGCACCTGGATATCCGTACCATCACAATGGGTATCTCCCTTCTCGACTGTATCGACAGCGACATCGACAAGGCTTGCGACAAGGTATACGACAAGATAATGCGCAAGGCTGAGAACCTTGTAAAGACCGGCGAGGACATCGAAAAGCAGTACGGTATCCCGATAGTCAACAAGCGTATCTCCGTTACGCCTATCGCGATGGTCTCCGCTGCGTGCAAGGGCAGCCCCGTGAAGTTCGCGAAGGCGCTCCAGCGCGCTGCCGACGGCACCGGCGTAAACTATCTCGGCGGTTACTCCGCGCTTGTCCACAAGGGATTCTCCGCAGGCGACCTGGAGCTTATCCAGTCCATTCCGGAGGCTCTCGCTGAAACAAGCAACGTTTGCTCCTCCGTCAACATCGGCTCCACAAGGGCTGGTATCAACATGGAC
>OGHH01002174.1_pt1 | contig 11807 bp, 15 predicted proteins | sample 1571471 | NCBI WGS metagenome assembly OGHH01 (sample SAMEA2581936, study PRJEB24529) | metagenome | biome: Human gut stool | place: China | collected 2011
GCGGCAGGCAAGGTGGGAAAGCATGAAAATACAGTCCGATTTCGGATCGGTCAGGCAAAAAACCTGCTGAATTTAGATGACTATGAATTTATTGAAAAAGTATCCATCGCGCTTAAAGCGAGAGATATTTTCGGGCAGCAAATGGGGGACGACTAAGACTCTGTTAAGGAAAATATGAATCCGGCGACGTATCTGCAACAATTGGATTTTGAACCTGCCTTCTGGCCCGGATAACTGGCAGAAGGCGCGCGTATCGCTTGCGCCGCGGGCGCTTCCAGATGCTGCCAGCGCTTCCACGTCCCACTGGATCGGCTCCATGCCTATCGAGCGGATGGTGGAGATGACGTGGTCGTCATACTCGCCGAACGGGCAGCGGATGAGCGTCGGGCGGACGCCGGTCAACGCCTCGATCTTATCGTTGCAGGTGTTCACGTCTGCGATGATCTGGTCGGCGGTGAGGGAATTATAATGATCATGCGCGTTGGAGTGGTTCATGAGCTCATTGCCGCTGTCCACGATGGCCTTGGCCTGTTCGGGATACTGATCCGCCCAGTTGCCCACGACAAAAAAGGTACAGGTGACTCCGTACTCCTTGAGCACGTCGAGGATCTTCTGCGTGTTGTCCGCGCCCCACGCCGCGTCGAACGAGATGGAGCACACCTTCTGGTCGCGCTGGACACAGTAGATCGGCAGCTGGCGCGTGGCGGCCGACGCGCTGACGGCGGCGGGATAATTGACGGCGGCAAAGATCGCCGCGGTGGCCAGCACCGCCGCGCCCAGCGTCAGCCATTTGCGCCGGAGCACCAGAAAGCGCGGCGGCTTCTTCTCCTTTTCAGACTTCTTCCTGCGGTCAAAATGAAACAGCATCAGCATATCCTCCCCAATTCTCTTGGTAGAGGGTATGCTGATGCTGTTCATATCATGCAAGGGGGACGGGCTTTACTCGATGCCCGCCAGCGTTTGGGCTTCGGCGACGTACTGGTCGATGAGGCCCTGCTCCTGCATTTCAGCGATCTTTTCGTTCAGGTAGGCGACAAAGTCCTCGTTGCCCTTTTGCACGCCGATGCACTGGCCCTCGCTGTCGCTTTCGATGCCGATGTCCTTGACCGTCAGGTCATCGTTCGCCGCGGCGAATGCGAGAGCTGCGGTGTAGTCGATGTACACAACATCGAGCTTGCCGCTCTTGAGCTCCATGATGAGATCCTGCGCCTTGACGAGGCCGACGACGTTCTCTTCGCCCGCCAGCTCGTTGGCGATGGGTACCTGAATGGTACCGTTCTGCACGCCGACCTTGTGACCACTCAGGTCTTCGGGCTTGTTGTAGAGCGCGTCATCCTCCGCGCGGATCAGAATGGCCTGCTGCTGCTTAAAGTACGGGTCAGAGAAATCGACGGACTTCAAGCGCTCCTCGGTCGAGGCCATACCGGCGATGACAATGTCAAAATCACCCTTGGCGAGGTTGATGCACAGGTTGTCGAACGACATGTCGACGACCTTGAGTTCGACGCCGAGGTCATCGGCGATGTACTGCGCGATAGCAACGTCAAAGCCGACGATGGTGTCCTTGCCGTCCACTTCCGTGTGGAATTCGTTCGGGGGATAGTCGGCAGAGGTTCCCATCACGAGCACGCCCGCCTCCTTGATCTGCTCGATCTTGGACTTGGCGGTGTCATCGGACGACGCATCGCCGTCCGAGCTGCCCTGCGCACTGTCGTCGCTCTTGCTGCCGCAGGCGGCAAGAGACAGGATCATCATAAGCGCCAGAAGCAGCGCCGCAAATTTCTTGAATGCGTTCATCTTTGTTCCCTCCTACGTGTCTTATTCCCACAGGGGCTTGTCCCAAAGGTTCACCTTGGTGCCGATGCCCATTTCCGTCGCGTTCAGGTAGAGCTGATAGGCGATCATGATGTCCAGCGCGCCGAGGCCCATGGACGCGGCGGCGACGAACTGATCGTCCGAGGTGCGCAGCTTCTTCGTGCCGAGCACCAGCTCGCTCAGGTCCATGATCTGGCTCTCATCGAGCTTGCCCTCCTTCGTGAGCTTGGACAGCGGGTTCGTGTGCTGCTTGAGCTGTGTCCAGTAGTCGGCGACGATGCCGTCGGCCTTGAGGAAGACGTCTTCCATCACCTCGTTGGAGTGCATGGAGACGAGACCGCAGCCGGGCGTCAGCCAAGAGGTGCCCATGAACGGCTTGGGTGCGGTGGTCTCGCCGACGATGAGCTGGGACTTGAGCGCCGCAGCCTTGCCGTCGCTCGTCGGGATGATCTCGACGCCCAGGCTGTCGCCGTACTCCTTCGCGATGCCCTCGGCCTTGGCGACATCAATGTCGCAGAGGTACATGGTCTTGATCTGGGGCAGCGCCTCGTGCACGGCGGAGATCATCGTGCGGCCGATAACGCCCGCGCCGACAAGGCACGCGGTGTCCGCATTGGAGGGGGCGGCATACTTGGCCATCAGGCCGCCGACGGCGGAGGTGCGCATCGCGGTGATGAGCGTGCCGTCCAGAATGCAGAACGGCAGCACCGTCTCGGGGTCACTCAGAATGGAAATGTCGATGCCGTAGGGGATGCCGGGGATCGTGGCGTTCTTCTTGGACTCCGCCGCCCACTTGATGCCGCCGATGTTGACATCGCCGCCGATGTAGCAGGGCATGGCGTTAAAGAACGACTGCCAGTTTTCCTTGTCGGGAATGCTGGTGTTGGTCTTGGGCGGGTTCTTGATGAGGCCCTGACCGAGCATCGCGTAGGTCTTTTCCGTAACGGCCAAGATCTGTTTCATATCGAGAAGGCCGGCCTTGATAACATCTTCCTGCTTGAGGAACAGGCTTTCGGGATTGATCGTGTGAAGCATTTTAATTTTCCTCCAATAATATCGTAAATTTTTTAATTTTCGTTTTGTTAAATGACGTTGATGACCTTGGATAAGAACTCTTTGGTTCGCGCGTTCTGCGGGTGCTCGAAGATCTCCTCGGGCGTGCCCTGCTCGGCGATCTGTCCGCCGTCCATGAAGAGCACGCGCGTGCCGACCTTTCGGGCAAAGCCCATCTCGTGCGTGACGACGACCATCGTGATGCCGTCGCGGGCGAGGTCGGAGATGACCTGCAGCACCTCGCCGACCATCTCGGGGTCGAGCGCGGAGGTCGGCTCATCGAAGAGCAGCACATCGGGCTCCATCGCCAGCGCCCGCACGATGGCGATACGCTGCTTCTGCCCGCCGGAGAGCTGGGAGGGATAGGCGTTCGCCTTGTCCTCAAGTCCCACGCGCTTTAGAAGCTTGAGGGCCTTTTCCTTGCTCTCCTCTTCCGACTGCTTTTTGACCTTCGTGAGCGAGATCGTGATGTTTTCAAGCACCGTCAGGTTGTTGAAGAGGTTGAACTGCTGGAACACCATGCCGACCTTCTGTCGGTGCTTGTTCACATCAAAGCCCTTGGCCGTGATGTCCTCGCCCTCGAAGTAAATTTTGCCGGCGGTGGGCTGCTCCAAGAGGTTCAGGCATCGGATAAAGGTGGACTTACCGCCGCCCGAGGGACCGATGATGACGACCACGTCGCCCTTGCAGATGGTCTCGCTCAGCCCGTCGAAGACGGTCAGGCTGCCGAACTTTTTCTGCAAGTCCTTGATCTCGAACAATACGTTACCGTTCACTCTTTCTCAGCCTCCCTTCAAAGATGTTCAGGCCCTTGCCGAGGATGATATTCAGCGCCAGATAGATGATGGCGGAGATGTAGTAGCAAGGAAGCGGGTTATAGGTAGCGGTGACCACGATGCCGTTGTTGTACATCAGATCGCCGATGCCGAGGTACTGGATGATCGAGGTCTCCTTGACCATCGTGACAAATTCATTGCTGATGGCGGGGAGAATATTTTTGACCGCCTGCGGCATCACCACGTAGCGCATGGCCTGCGCATTCGTCATGCCGCACGAGCGCGCGCCTTCCATCTGGCCCTTGTCCACCGCCTGAATGCCCGCGCGGATGATCTCGGCGACGTAGGCGGAGGAGTTGATCGAAAGAGCGATGATACACGGCAGCGCCCGCTCCAGATCGACGCCGAAGAGGGTCCCGGTGGGATAGCTGATAAAGTCGAGCTGGTAGCAAACGATGTAGAGCTGCACGAGCATCGGCGTACCGCGAATGACGGTGATATAGATGCTGGCGAACTTTTCCAGCGGCTTAAACTTGGATAGCCGCATGAAAGCGATCAGGCAGCCGAGGATCGAGCCGCAGAACACGGTGAGCAGAGAGATGAGGATGGTCGTTCGCGTCCCTCGCAGGAAGTATTGATAATAATTCGTTGCAATTTCCCAAATGTTCATGTGCTGTGGTTTCCTCCTTCATAGGACTGACTGTGATGCCGATTGTATATTTATGTTCATAAAATGTCAATAACAAGAATAATAATTCATGTCAAGATTGCAGTACTGAATAAAGAGGCGAAATAGAGTGGAAAACGATTCGGTAAAAATATACACAAAAGTCAGCATAACTATGACGGTCGAACATCCGTTGCGGCACAATACAGCGTGTTTATAAGCAAGCAAAAAGATTTTGCTGCATGAAAACACGCAAAATAGAAAGGTGCCGGGCTGAAACGTTCACTGTTTCAGTCCGACACCTTTTTCATAAAAGTGCAAAAGTGCGCAAATGACCCCTGCCATCCCCAAATGGCAGGAGCCGTCTGCGTGATCGTGTGGGGCGCGCACGCGCCCTGGTATCATAAAGCCGTGAGCGGCTCTATCATCATGCGTCGTTTTCGAGCATCCGGTAGCCCACGCCGATCTCGGTGAAGATATACTCGGGCGAGGCGGGATTCTTCTCGATCTTGCGGCGGATGTTCGCCATATTCACGCGCAAAATCTGATTGTCGGCCTTGGCCTTCGGCCCCCAGATCTGCTTGATGAGATAGTCATACGTCAGCACCTTGCCAGCGTACTTGCCGAGCAGCGCCACGATCTTGAACTCGTTGAGCGTCAGGTGCACATCCTGATCGCCGATGAGCACGTGGTGCTTGTCATAGTCGATGGTCAGGTCCTTGACGGTGAACTTGCCCGACTGCGCGATCTCGTTGTTGTCGAGCGGCGTGCGCGTGTGACGGATGGCCGTGCGGATGCGCGCGAGCAGCTCGCTCGTGCCGAACGGCTTTTCGATGTAGTCGTCCGCGCCGAGGTCGAGCGCCATGACCTTGTCATGCTCGTGCGTGCGCGCCGAAACGACGATGATCGGCAGGCTCGACCACGAACGGACCTCCTTGAGGATGTTCATCCCGTCCATGTCGGGAAGTCCCAGATCGAGAATAATGAGATCGGGGCAATGCGAGGTGATCATTGAGACCGCCTCGGCGCCCGTCTGCGCCACCAGCACGTCGAAGTCGTTCGCGGTGAGAACCGTCGAAATAAAGTTGCTGATGTTCTGCTCGTCTTCCACCACGAGCACTTTATCCTTCAATTTCACTGTTGATGCCCTCCTCCAGCGGCAGATAGAAGCGGAAGCATGCTCCGCCCAAATCTAAATTTTCTGCGGTCATCGTGCCGCCGTGCGCCTTGACGATGGTATAGCACACGGAAAGGCCGATGCCCATGTTTTTCTTCATATCAAAGTTGTTGTGCGACACGCCGGAAAGCCCGCCGTTAAAGATAGTCGTGAGCTTCTCCTTCGGGATGCCGACGCCGTTGTCGCTGACGGCAAAGCAGGCGTTCGTCCCCTCGCGCGAGAGGCAGACGCGGATCTGCGTGACGTTTCCGCCGTGGATGGCGGCGTTTTCCAGCAGGTTCATAATGACCTGACGGATGAGCGTCGCGTCCATCGGCACCATCAGCACCTCGTCCGGCACCTCGATTGAGACATGGATCGCTGGGAATCGCTTGGTGAACTTGCTGACCGAGACGCCGACGATCTCCTCGGCCGCCTCGCAGTCCTTCTCGATCTTTGCCTGTCCGCCGCTCATGCGCGTAATGGACAGGAGATTTTCGACCATGCGGATGAGCCACTGCGCGTCCTCGTTCACGTCTTCCAAAAGGCGGCGCTTTTGCTCGGGCGGCGGTGTTGCCGACGATGCTCGTCAGCGGCGTGCGGATATCGTGCGACATCGCGCGCAGGAGATTCGCGCGCACGGCTTCCTTCTCCGTCTCGATGCGCAGCCGCTCCTGCTTTTTGATCTGCGTGTTCATCGCGCTGATCATCATGGACACCGTCAGCATCGCAAGGAAGGTAAACGGGTAGCCGGTGATCGTGAAGTTGAATTCCCAGTAGGGATATGTAAACACGTAGTTGACGAACAGCACACCGGAGACAGCGCTGAATATCCCCCAGAAATAGCCCTCCGTCCAGCGCGAGATGGTCGCGACCGCCAGCACGAAGATGAGGTTTACGTAGCCACTGCCGTCGTCGATCCTTCGCAGCAGCGTGCAGAGCACCGTCGCCGTAGCCAGGATCGCCGCCGTCAGCAAAAGGTCGTAGATCCAACGCATTTTTTCGGGGATTTTTGCCATGTCGCCGCCTTCTCTCGCTTGATCGTTGGCGCGGAGAAAGACTCCGCATGCTTTCCGTCCCTATTATAGCATACAGCCTGCTAATTTTGTGCTAAATCGAATATTTTTTTCATGGTAGCAAAAAGGACGGCGCGATGCCGTCCCTTTCGCTGATAAAGGAAGAAGTGGAATTCAAAATTAAATCTTGCGGATGCTGACATTCGTCACATTCGCCATGTTGAAGCCGGGCTGCTGGGCGATCGCCGCCATGATGGCGACCTTGACCTCGTCGGTCAGTCCGTCGGCAGGAACGGCGGGCGCTGCCGGTGCGGCAGCTGCAGCGGCGGGCTTGGGAGCCTCGGGCTTCGAGAGGATCTTGCCCATCAGGATCGTCAGGAAGATGATGCAGGTAAGGCCCACGAATGTGACGCCCATACCCATGACAACAACAAATGCGCTGGAAACTTGCATCGGCGGATACGCTCCTTTTATGTATTCTGGCGCTATTATAGCGCGCAGAATTTGCATATCAACCGTTTGGAAGCCCTCTTAGCATTGGCTTAACGCGAAGGGTTTTTCCCTTAACAGCGTTTTTATTGATGTTCAGTTTCCGCTAAAGATAAAACAGTCAGCACGCCGTCCTTTACGCGGAACTTCACATCCCAGCCGCCAAAGCTCATGCCGTATACGCGCTCGGGGTCGTTCTGGTACTGCGGGCGCGGGTCCTGCGCGAGCACGCCGAGCAGCGCCTCGCGCCGCCCCTCCGGCAGCTTTTGCAGGAGCTCCGGCGGGCTTTTGACTTCGATCGTCTCTTTCGGCGACGGGGCAAAGCCGCCCAGCGCCTCGGGGTGCGCGTCGGCGTAAGGAAGGTAGGGCTTGACATCATAGATCGGCGTGCCGTCCATCAGGTCCGCGCCGGAGACGATCAAAACGTCACCGAAGCCATCCTCATGCTGCACGCTTTCGAGCTTCACGCAGGAAAGGCCGATGGCGTTCGGCCGGAACGGCGAGCGCGTCGCAAAAACGCCCACGTGCTCGTTGCCGCCAAGGCGCGGCGGACGCACCGTCGGCGACCATGTGTCGCGCACGGCGGCGGAGAACTGCCAGATGAGCCACAGGTGCGAAAAGCCCTCAATGCCGCGCAGCGCGTCGGGATTCCGGTACTCCGGTTCGAAGACGATCTTCGCGCGAAGCGCGGGGACGAGCCCGCTCTGGCGCGGGATGCCGAATTTTTCCGGAAAGTCAGAGTGGATTCTGGCAATGACTTTCATTGTATGTTCCATAGAATGCTCCTTTTTTCGCACCTGACAGAGGTGCGTGAGTTTTGCAGCGCCGCGGGCGCTGTATGGGGGTCCCCACCTGCCGTGGGGCGCGGGGCAAAGGGGGTATTCTCTTCTCGAAGAGAATACCCCCTTTAAATCCCCCAGAGAAGGACGAGGGGAGCCCCCCTCGACCCCCTACATTGGCAGTCGGGCGCTTGAATGACTGCATGCGCTGCGCAATCGGGTGCGGTGTACATGGCTTCGCCATGAACCCCTGCGATTCGTAACCGTTTTGCAACCGCGCCTTACTATCGTGAGGCGCGAGTGACGATTGCTTGGCGGCAGACTGCGTGCCGAATGCGGCATTGCTGGCGCTCGCCGCATTGAGGAGTGTTCCGGTAGACGGAGATTCGGCTACACCACTACGAGACTGGCAGAGCGGCAGCAGATGATAGGAGCACATCAAGTCGTATAGCAACACCCAACGCGGCAATGCCGCGCAGGCACTCTCATTCCGGAGGCGCAAAAGTCGTTCGAGCCCGAGACTGCCAATCAAAAGCCTTTCTCTTGGGGTTCCAAAGGGGCCATTCTCTTTTGCGAAAGAGAATGGCCCCTTTGCCCCTGCCGCCCGCAGGCGGCATATCCCTCCGCGCCGTGCGCGGAAAGTAGTGCACCCCTTTGCGGCGCGCAAAAAAAGAGCTGTCCTTTCGGACAGCTCTTTTCAAATCTTTGTTCCTTATTCGGTGACGAAGGGGAGCAGAGCGATCTGACGGGCGCGCTTGATGGCCTCGGTCAGCTGACGCTGATGCATCGCGCAGGTACCGGTGGTTCTGCGGGGCAGGATCTTCGAACGCTCGGAGATGAAGCGGCGCAGCTTGGCGGCGTCCTTATAGTCGATATACTCGCACTTGTCAACGCAGAACTGGCACACCTTTTTGCGCTTGCGGTTCGGGCCGCCGGCGCGAGGGGCTCTGTTTTCGCGTTCCATAGCCATGGATGATTCCTCCTTATCAGAATTGGGGCTTTCGTACCCACATTAGAACGGCAGCTCGCCGTCCTCTTCAATTTCGGCAAAGCCGCCGCTCGCAGGAGCAGTGTAGCTCTCGGCGGGAGAGCCGTAAGCGGGGGGCGCGTAATCGCCGCCCGACTGGCTGTCGCGCTTGCTGTCGCCGAAATAAATGTTGTCGGCAACCACTTCCGCGCTGCGGCGGTTGTTGCCATCCTTGTCTTTCCAGTCGCGGATCTGTAATCTGCCCTCGACCACGGCCATGCGGCCCTTGGTGAAATACTGGCAGACAAATTCAGCGGTCTGGCGCCAAGCGACTACGTCGATGAAATCGGTGGCCTTCTCGCCGCTCTCGCGGCTCTTGAAGTCGCGGTCGACCGCGACAGAGAAGGACGTCACCGCCGTGCCGTTCTGCGTGCGGCGCAGCTCGGGATCACGGGTGAGTCGACCCATGATGACGATACGGTTCAACATAGCGCTGCCCTCCTTATTCGCCCTTGCAGACGATCATGGAGCGGATGATACCATCGGTAATGCCGAGGATACGGTCCAATTCCTTGGGGAAATCGGGCGCGCTCGTGAAGGAGATCAGAACATAGTAGCCTTCGGTGATGTAGTTGATGGCGTAGGCCAGCTTGCGCTTGCCCCACTCCTCAACCTCCATAGCCGTGCTGTTCTGCTCCACGAGGGTCTTGAACTTTTCGGTCAGAGCGGCGACCTGCTCTTCGGGCAGTCTGCCGTCCATGATGAAAACGACCTCATAGTTTGCGGAAATCTTAGCCATTCTTGGTTGCACCTCCTTTTGGACTGATGGCCCACACGGATTCATGTGAGCAAGGATTTGCCTGCAATGCATATTACAAGCTCTACTATTATATAAAACTTTTCCGTAAAGTCAAGCAATTTTTCAAAAAATATCGTTCCTTTTGCGCGAAAAAATCAGATTTTCCATGTTTTTCCAGTGTAAAGACGGCCGCATTGCTTGCAATCGGGCGGAAATTCGTGTAAAATTGTCGGTAGAGTTTACTAAAGGAGCGATACACCATGAAAAAGTTTTTCGCCGCGGCGCTGGTAGTGAGCATGCTGACCGTCCTTTTGAGCGGCTGCATGTGCCAGGTCGCCGATACGACGTTTCAGTTTGACGGCAGCGGCACGGTCGAGGCCAAATTCGGCTTCTCCGAGGAAATGGTCAACGCGATGAATATGCGCGCCGAGATGACCCAGAACGGCTTTTCCTACTTCCGCTACAACGGCCACAGCTACTACGGCGACCAGGCGAGCGAGTCGTTTGCCAACGCTGATGAGTTCAATGCGATCTTTGCCGAGGTCTCCGCGGAGATTTCCGAGGTGAGCAAGGCCGCCACGCCCGGCACGGTCACGCTTTCCGTTGCATCTGACGGCGGGCTTACGCTGACGGTGCAGAACACCCAGACCGACCGCCGCGCCGCAATCAAAAAGGCGCTCGCCGCCGAGCTGCCCGACTACTCTGACGCACAGATCAACGCGCTACTTGAGGACATGGTGATGACCTACCGCTTCACCTTCCCCGAGGCGCTTGTCGACTACAACGACGGCACGGGCGTCACGGTGGAGGAAAATGTCGTCACGGTCGACTACCTCACGCTGGAGGCGGGCACGTACCGCTTTACGACCTCTGAAACCGAGAGCCTGCACCAGCGTCCGCTCGGCACTGTGACACAGGAGAGCATTCCCGCGAGCGGCAAGGCCTATATGCGCCGCCAGACCATCGAGCTCAACGGCCACGACGTCACGCTCCAGACCTACGCGCTGCCCGGCAGCAACGGCGGCGAGACGAACTACGTCCGTCTGCGCGATATTGCGTCTCTCCTGAACGGCACGAACGCGCAGTTCGGCGTGGACTGGGACGGCAATGTCATTATCGTACCGGATGAAGCCTATAAGCCAAACGGCACGGAGCTGAAAGCGCCGTTTTCCGGCGACCGCCGCTACCAGAAGGCCGATGCCAAGACTGTGATCTACGGCGAGAGCATCCCGTTCACGGCGATCCTGCTGACCGACAATCAGGGCGGCGGCTACACGTACTACAAGCTGCGCGACCTCGGCAAGGTGCTGAACTTCAACGTCGGCTGGTCGAACAGCCGCGGGATCTATATTGAGAGCAACCATCCATACGAAGGCTAAAGCCTTCAAAAAAGCGGCCCTTTAGGCCGCTTTTTTGAGTGGGAGCGTTGCAGTAATTCGCCCGCCGCAGGCAGGTGAATTCCACACTTGCGGCCTGAGAAGTGTTTTTTCCGACGCGCGTGTCGTCAGAAAAAACGATTAAAATTTATTTCGAGCCTGTGGGCTCGAAAGTCTGCGACGCTTTTTGGTGCATTCTTAAATAAAAAAGAGGACTTCCGAAAGTTACCTACGCATAAGGACAACATTTCAAATTACCGTTCAAGTAGCATTGAAAAGGCCACTGACTCTGAATTATTCAGGGTCAGTGGCTTTTCGTTGAAAACGAGGCTGCATTCTGGTACAATCTATGTGTATAAAAGGAACTTCTCATAATTGCACCTTATCGGAAGTTGAAAGGAGGGGCACTGTGAGCGAACTTATGACGAAACACGAGATGACTGAGGAAGATATCAAGTTACAGTATATTACTCCAGCGATTGAGAGCGCAGGCTGGGATAAACTTAAGCAAATTAAAATGGAGTACAACTTCACGGACGGTCGTGTCATCGTCCGCGGAAATGTCACAGCCAGGGGAAAGAGAAAGCGCACAGACTATCTGCTTTACTACAAGCCCAATATTCCTTTGGCTATCGTCGAGGCAAAGGATAACAGACACAGTGTCGGAGCCGGAATGCAACAGGCCATCGAATATGCCGAGGTGCTGGACATCCCGTTTGTGTACAGCTCAAATGGCGACGGTTTCTTGGAACACGATATGAAATCCGGCAAAGAGCGTGAATTGATGTTGGAGCAGTTTCCCTCGCCGCATGATCTCTGGCAGCGGCACATCGGCGACGAGCATTTCGCGATGGTCGTCCACGATTATGTGATTTTCGACCAGCGCCCCTCGGATTTCCGGCGGGATATGCTGC
>OGHH01002175.1_pt1 | contig 11803 bp, 10 predicted proteins | sample 1571471 | NCBI WGS metagenome assembly OGHH01 (sample SAMEA2581936, study PRJEB24529) | metagenome | biome: Human gut stool | place: China | collected 2011
ATGGTCGTGGCGGGCGACCACGCCAACAACGATATGGCTGGTGCGGACGAGGATTCCTGGAAGACCATGTTTGAGGCCGCCGGTCTCACCGTGAACTGCCAGATCTCCGGCCTGGGCCGTATCGATGCCATCCACGCGCTGTATGTCGCCCACACCAAGGCGGCTATCGACGCCATTGCGTAACAAGGACTGAACGGGCTCCGGGGCGGTATACCATCGCCTCGGAGCCTTTTTCAAAGCAAGGAGGACTTTACCATGAAAAAAATTCTTTCGTTTCTGCTGGCCACTCTGATGATGACAGCGCTGCTGGTGGGCTGCGGGCAGCAGCAGACCGATGCCCCCGGCAACGAGGAGCCCGACCAGCCCGCTCTGGCGGACGGCGTATACACCGCCGACTTCAACACCGACAGCAGTATGTTCCACGCCAACGAGACCTGCGATGGCAAGGGCGTGCTGACCGTGAAGGACGGGCAGATGACCATTCACGTCAGCCTCGCCTCCACCAGCATCGTCAACCTGTTCCCCGGTCTGAAGGAGGATGCCCAGAAGGACGGCGCCGTGCTGCTGCAGCCCACCAAGGACACCGTCACCTATCCCGATGGCCTGACCGAGACGGTCAACGGCTTTGATATCCCCGTGCCCGCACTGGACGAGGAGTTCGACGTGGCCCTCATCGGCAAGAAGGGCGTGTGGTATGACCATAAGGTCTCCGTCTCCAACCCTGTTCTGAAGGAGGATGACGGCGTGGACGCTGCCGCCATCGCATTGGCGGACGGCACTTACACCATTGAGGTGGGCTTTGAGGGTGGCTCCGGTAAGTCCCATGTGCTGACCCCCTGCACCCTGAAGGTGGAGAACGGCGCTGCCACCGCCACCATCGTGTGGAGCAGCCAGAAGTACGACTATATGCTGGTGGACGGCCAGCGCTATGACGTTCTCACCACCGAGGGCGGCTCCACCTTCGAGATCCCCGTGCGGGCGCTGGATACCCCGCTGACGGTGATCGGCGACACCACCGCCATGAGCACCCCCCACGAGATCGAGTACACCCTGACCTTTGATTCCACCACGGTGGTGGAGGCAGCCCAGTGAAACGGCTGACCGCCGCGGTACTGGCGCTGCTGCTGATGCTGTCCCTCTGTGGCTGCGGCACGGCAGACGCCCCTGCCAAAACAGATGGACAAACTGTCTCCGTATCGTGGGATGAGTTGGTCTTTGACCGTACCATGCCCCTGCGCTATGCCCAGCAGTTCACCGTGGAGTACGCCGGAGAGAGCTACAAGCGCATTACCATCAACAACGACCGGGTGTACCTGCTGGTAGCGGAGGGCGCGGCGGTACCGGAGGGCGTACCCGCCGGCGTCACCGTTTTGCACCAGCCGCTGGATCAGATCTATCTGGTGGCGGCCGCCGCCATGGACTACTTCGACAAGCTGGACGCCGTCGGGTGCATCACCCTCAGCGGCAAAAAGCAGTCGGACTGGTATATCCAACGTGCCAAGGACGCCATGGACAGCGGAGCGCTGGTATACGCCGGCAAGTACTCCGAGCCGGATTATGAGTTGATCTTGTCACAGGGTTGCGATCTGGCGGTGGAAAACACCATGATCTATCACTCTCCGGCGGTGCTGGAGCAACTGGAGCGGCTGGGCATCCCCGTGCTGGTGGAGACATCCAGCTACGAGACCCAGCCCATGGGCCGGATGGAGTGGATCAAGCTGTACGCGGCGCTGCTGGACAAGGAGGACGAGGCCGAGGCGCTGTTTAATGAGAAGATGGACAGCGTGGCGGACGTACTGGAGCAGCAGCCCACCGGCAAGACTGTGGCGTTTTTCTACATCACCAGCAGCGGCGCTGTAAACGTCCGCAAGTCCACGGACTATGTGGCGAAGTGCGTTGCCATCGCAGGCGGAGACTATGTCTCCTTCGATGAATCGGCGGAGGACAACGCCCAGTCCACCGTCAACATTCAGATGGAATCCTTCTACCACGGTGCAGTGGACGCCGATGTGCTGATCTACAACAGCGTCATCGATGGCGAGCTGCACACGCTGGACGAATTGGTGGCACTGGATCCACTGATGGCCGACTTCAAGGCCGTCAAGAGCGGTAATGTGTGGTGCCTGACCAAAAACTTCTATCAGGAGTCGCTGGAGCTGAGCGATCTCATTCTGGACGTGAACCATGCGTTGAACGACGCGCCGGATACGGCTTTTCACTTTCTGACACGGATGAAGTGAGCATTTTTTACATCATAAGGAGGAGCGGCATGAAGAGAAACCGAACACTTCGCATCTGGGGAGGCTTCTTGCTGCTCCTCCTGCTTTTATTCACATTTTTGATTTGGAATATCTTCGCGGGAAGCGTTTCTCTTTCCGCGTCTGAGATATGGCGGATCCTGCTGGGGGGCGATGTTGGCTTTACCCAGAGCCAGATCATCGTAAAGATCCGTCTGCCCCGGCTCCTGTCGGCGCTGATCCTGGGCGGGGCGCTGTCCCTGTCCGGCTATCTGCTGCAAACCTTCTTCCACAACCCCATCGCGGGCCCCTTCGTGCTGGGCATCTCCTCCGGCGCAAAGATGACGGTGTGCGTGGCCATGCTGGCGCTGCTGAGCCGTGGCAAGACCACCTCCTCCGCCATTCTCATCGCGGCGGCCTTCGTGGGCGCCATGGTATCCATGGGCTTCGTGCTGCTGATCTCCCAGCGGGTCAAGCGCATGAGCCTGCTGGTGGTCTGCGGCGTGATGATCGGCTATATCTGCTCGGCACTGACGGATTTTCTCGTGACCTTTGCCGACGATTCCAGCATCGTGAATCTGCACAACTGGTCTCTCGGCTCCTTCTCCGGCATGAGCTGGGACAACGTAAAGACTATGGCCGTTGTCTGCGGCATCACGCTGCTGCTGACCTTCCTGCTTTCCAAGCCCATCCGGGCGTACCAGTTGGGCGAGGTCTATGCCCAGAATATGGGCGTCCCCCTGCGGGCCTTCCGGACGGCGCTGATCCTGTTGTCCAGTGTGCTGTCCGCCTGCGTCACGGCCTTTGCCGGCCCCATCTCCTTTGTTGGCATCGCAGTGCCGCACCTGATGAAGTCCCTGTTCAAATCGGCGGAGCCGCTGTGTATGATCCCAGCCTGCTTCCTGGGCGGCGGCGTGTTCTGCCTGTTCTGCGACCTCGTCGCCCGCACCGCCTTTGCCCCCACAGAGGTGAGCATCAGCTCCGTCACGGCGGTGTTCGGCGCACCCATCGTCATCTACATGATGATCCACAGAAAGGCGGCGTGAGTATGGCAGCATATCTGGAAACCAAGGCGCTTGCCGTGGGCTACCACGGCAAGCCGCTGATTGAAGATGTCGCCCTCCATGTGCAGCGGGGCAAGATCGTGACGCTCATCGGCCCCAACGGGTCGGGAAAATCCACCATCTTAAAAACCATTATCGGCCAGCTCTCCAAGGTGTCCGGCACAGTGTTTCTGGACGGCAAGGCCATGGAGGAGCGCAGCCGCAATGAGATCGCCCGGCGCATGGCCATTTTGATGACGGCCCGCATGGAGCCGGAGCTGATGACCTGCCGGGACGTGGTGAGCAGCGGCCGCTACCCCTATACCGGGCGGCTGGGCATTTTGCAGCCGGAGGATCAGGCCATCGTGGAGCGCTCTCTGGAGCAGGTAGGCGGCATGGAGTTTGCTGACCGCCCCTTCTCCGCCATCAGTGACGGACAGCGCCAGCGCATTCTGTTGGCCCGGGCGCTGTGTCAGGAACCGGAGATCATCGTGCTGGACGAGCCCACCAGCTTTCTGGATATTCGCTACAAGCTGGAGCTTTTGACGGTGCTCAAGCGCATGGTGCGGGAGAACGATCTGGCGGTGCTGCTGTCCCTCCACGAGCTGGAGCTGGCGGAGCGCATTTCCGACACGGTGGTGTGCGTGGCGGGCGACCGCATCGACCGCATCGGCACCCCGGAGGAGATTTTCACCCGCGAGTATATCGCAAAGCTGTACCGGATGGAGCACGGGAAGTACGATCCCTGCTTCGACAGCCTGGAATTTGTGCCGTAAGGAGTGCTATCATGGAAAAACAAGGTGTTTTTTACGCCGTCAGCGTGGGTCCCGGCGACCCGGAGCTGCTGACCCGGCAGGCGTGCCGGGTCTTGACGGAGTGCGGCGTGGTGGCCGCTCCCCGGATGAAGTCCGGGCGGATGCTGGCGCTGGACATCGCCGCCGGTGCTGTGGATATGCAGGGCAAGACCATATTGCCGTTGGATTTCACCATGGCGCGTGACGCGGCGGTACGGGAGGACAGCTACCGCACGGCGGCTGCCGCCATCGAAACGGCGCTGGCGGCCGGGCAGGACGTGGCCATGGTCAATCTGGGCGACGTGTCCGTGTACGCCACGGCCTACTATATTCTGGAGCGCATCCGCTCTGACGGGTTTAAAACGGTGATGTGTTCCGGCGTCACCAGCTTCTGCGCCGTGGCGGCGCGGCTGGGGCGCAGCCTCACCCGCATGGAGGAGCCCCTCCACATCCTGCCGGGCAGCGCCAATCTGGACAGTGCGCTGGCGCTGCCGGGAACGAAGGTCATCATGAAGTCCGGCAAGGCCATCCACGAGACGGCGGCGGCGTTAAAGCGCCACGGCCTGCTGGCAAATGCCGGGATGGTGGCGGACTGCGGACTGGAAACAGAGCAGGTCTACACCGACCTGCGGCAGTTGCCGGAGGAGATCAGCTATTTTGCCACCATCGTGGCGGATTGAGAGGTCGCTATGGAGCAAAAAGTCCCCCGCTTGGTGCTGGCCGGTACCAACAGCGGCTGCGGCAAAACCACCGTCACCTGCGCCGTTTTGCAGGCGCTGGTAGCGCGGGGTCTGCGGGTAGGCGCGGCAAAATGCGGCCCGGATTACATTGACCCCATGTTCCACAGCCGGGTCATCGGCGCGAAAAGCTCTAACCTCGACCCGTTCTTTTTTGACCCCGACACCATGCGCTATCTGCTGGCGCACAATGGTGAGGAGTGCGATGTGACGGTCATTGAGGGCGTCATGGGATACTATGACGGGCTGGGGCTGACATCCACCCGCGCCAGCACCTATGAGACGGCGCGGGAAACGGAAAGCCCCGTGGTGCTGGTGGTCAACGCACGGGGGGCGGCGTTGTCCGTTGTGGCGGCGGTGCAGGGCTTTCTGGACTTCGCGCCGGACAACAACGTGCAGGGCGTCATTCTGAACGGGTGCAGTGCCATGAGCTACGGTGCGCTGGCGCGGGAGCTGGAAAGCCGGCTGGGCGTCCGCGCCTGCGGCTATCTGCCCAGGCTGCCAGAGTGTACGCTGGAGAGCCGCCATCTGGGGCTGGTGACAGCGGACGAGGTGGCGGATCTGCAAGAGAAGCTGCGCAAGCTGGCGGTCGAGGCAGAAAAAACGCTGGACATAGCCGCCTTGCTGGAAATTGCGGCTGCCGCGCCGCCGCTTCGCTTTACGCCGCCGGTGCTGCCGGAGGCGGGCGCGCCGGTGCGGATCGGCGTGGCGCGGGACAGGGCGTTCTGCTTTTACTATGAGGACAGTCTGGACCTGCTGTGTCGCCTCGGTGCGGAGATCGTAACGTTCAGCCCGCTGTCGGATGAACGCTTACCGGAAGACCTGCATGGGTTATATCTCGGCGGCGGCTATCCCGAGCTCTACGCGGAGCGGTTGGAGGCAAACGCCGCCATGCGCGCTTCTATCCGCGCGGCGGTGGAAAGGGGACTGCCCTGCGTCGCCGAGTGCGGCGGCTTTATGTACCTGACGCAGTCCATCGCGGGACATGCGATGGCGGGCGTTTTATCGGGCAGCTGCTTCGACACGGGGAAGCTGACGCGCTTTGGCTACGCGACATTGACGGCGCAGCGGGATTCGATGCTGTTTGCCGCGGGCGAGCAGATCCCCGCGCACGAGTTCCACCGCTGGGATGCGGAAAATCCGGGCGAGGACTTCCTCGCGGAAAAGCCGAGCGGAAGAAGCTGGCGCTGCGCGTATGCGGGCGAAACGCTCTACGCGGGCTATCCACATTTCCACTTTTACGCAAACCTGAGCGCCGCGGTGCGCTTTGTTGAAGCCTGCCGAAAGGAGAAACACCGCCATGAGTGAGCCGATGAAGCCGATGGAAATTGAACAGCGCAGCTTCGAGATCATCACGGAGCTGCTGGGAAACCGCGTGCTCGACCCCGAAAACGAGCTTGTCATCAAGCGCGTCATCCACACGACGGCGGACTTTGACTACGCCGACAATCTGACGTTTTCCGATCACGCGGTGCAAAAGGGCATCGCCGCGCTGAAAGGCGGCTGCGACATTGTCACCGACACGCAGATGGCAAAGGCGGGCATCAACAAGATGATCCTCGCGAGCCTCGGCGGCGAGGTGCATTGCTTCATGTCCGACCCCGATGTCGCGCAGGAGGCGAAATCTCGCGGCGTGACGCGGGCGTTCGTCTCGATGGAAAAGGCGGCGGCGCTTGAAAAGCCCTGCATCTTCGCCATCGGCAACGCACCGACGGCGCTGCTGTCGTTAGAGCAGCTGATGGAAGAGGGAAAAGCCGTCCCCGCGCTCATCATCGGTGTGCCGGTGGGCTTTGTAAATGTGGAAGCGAGCAAGGAGCAGATCATCGCCGCGGCGCGCGCACCGTACATCATCGCGCGCGGGCGCAAGGGCGGCAGCAACGTGGCCGCGGCCATCTGCAACGCCCTGCTCTATCAGATCAGGCGGTAAAAAGATGGAAGAATATCTCGTAAAGGACGGTAAGCGCCTGCGCCTCGGCTATACGACCGGCTCGTGCGCGGCGGCTGCGGCCAAGGCTGCGGCGTGGATGCTGCTGACGGGCAGAAAAAAGGACACGATCCGGCTGCAAACGCCCAAGGGCATCGAACTCAACTTAGACGTACTGGAAACGGAACTGTCTCCGGACGGGGCGCACTGTGCGATCCAAAAGGACAGCGGCGACGACCCCGACGTGACGCGCGGTACGCTCATTTTTGCCGCGGTGAGAAAATCGGCCACGCCCGGCGTGACCATCGACGGCGGCGAGGGCGTCGGCCGCGTGACGAAGCCGGGGCTCGACCAGTCCGTGGGCGAGGCGGCCATCAACTCTGTGCCGCGGCAGATGATCGAAGAGAACGTGCGCGAGGTCTGCGCGCTTGTCGGCTACGACGGCGGCCTTGACGTGACGATCTCCGCGCCGGAGGGCGAGGCGCTCGCGAAAAAGACTTTTAACCCGCGCCTCGGCATTGAGGGCGGCATCTCCATTCTGGGCACGACCGGTATCGTCGAGCCGATGAGTGAGCAGGCATTGCTCGATACCATCCGCGTGGAGCTGCGGCAGCGGCGTGAGAGCGGCGCGGACTACGTTCTCCTCGCGCCCGGCAACTACGGCGCGGACTACATCCGCGATTTTATCGGGCTTGACCCGAAGACGGCGGTGCTGACGTCGAATTTCATCGGCGACAGTTTGGAATTCTGCAAGGAATTCGGCTTTCGCGGCGCGCTGCTCATCGGGCACATTGGTAAGTTCGTCAAGCTCGCGGGCGGCATGTGGAACACGCACTCGAAATTCGGTGACTGCCGCATGGAGATCATCGCCTCACACAGCGCGGCGCTGGGTCTGCGCGCAGAGCATGCGGAGGAAATTCTGCACTGCGCCACCTGCGACGACGCACTGCGCATTCTGGACGAAGAGGGGCTGAAGGATGCCTTTCTCGTGCGTCTGGGACAGCGCATCGGCACGATGCTCGGCTATAAGAGCGGCGAACTCCAGAGCGGCGCGATCTTATTTTCGAAAGAATACGGCTTCCTCTGCGAGACGGAACACGCAGAGGAGTTACTCAAAACGATCAGGGAGGGCTGAACGTGGTACATTTTGTGGGCGCCGGCAGCGGCGCGCCGGACCTCATCACGCTGCGTGGGGCGCGGCTTCTCGGTGAGGCGGACGTGGTCATTTACGCGGGCTCGCTCGTGAATCCCGAGCTCTTAACGCTCACGAAACCGGACTGCGAGGTTCACGACAGCGCGAAGCTGACGCTTGAAGAGGTCATCGCCCTCATCGAGCGGGCAGAGCGCGAGGGAAAGACCACCGTGCGATTGCACACGGGCGACCCGAGCATTTACGGCGCGGTGCGCGAGCAGTTCGACGCGCTCACAGAGCGCGGCATCGATTTTGATGTCTGCCCCGGCGTCAGCTCGTTCTGCGGCGCGGCGGCGGCGCTGCGGGCGGAATACACACTGCCGAACGTGAGCCAGACGGTCATCATCACGCGCACGGCGGGCCGCACGCCGGTACCCGAGCGTGAGTCCATCCGCAGCTTGGCCGCGCATCAGGCGACGATGGTGCTGTTCTTGAGCACCTCACTCACAGAAAAGCTGCAAGGCGAGCTCCTTGCGGGCGGCTATGGAGAGACAACGCCCGCGGCCGTCGTTTACAAGGCGACATGGCCGGAGGAGAAGATCTTCCGCTGCACGGTGGGCACGCTGCATAAGACGGTGACGGAAAACGGCATGAAAAAGACGGCGTTGATCGTGGTGGGCGGCTGCCTTGGCGGCGAGTATCTGCGCTCGCTGCTCTACCATCCCGACTTTACGACAGAATACCGCAAGGGGAAGGCATGAAGATCGCAATTTTTGCCTACAGCCACGGCGGCTGCGCGGCAGCGCGGCGCGTTTGCGCGGTGCTGGCGGAGGCGGAAACCGTCTGCTACGCGGTACCGCGATTGGAAGAAGCGGGCTTCCTGCCGCTTGCGAAGGACATCTACCGCGAGCGCTTTTCGTCGATGGATGCGCTCATCTTCATCGGCGCGTGCGGTATCGCCGTGCGTGAGATCGCGCCATATCTTGCAAGCAAAAAGACTGACCCTGCGGTGCTGTGCATCGACGAGAAAATGCAGTTTGTCATTCCGCTGCTCTCCGGTCATATCGGCGGGGCGAACGATCTGGCGCGCCGCCTTGCCGCGGCGCTCGGCGCATCGGCGGTCATCACGACGGCAACGGACGTGAACGGTAAATTTGCCGTCGATGCCTGGGCGGCAAAGAACGGCTGCGCCATCTCGAACATGCCGCTTGCAAAAAAGGTCGCGGCGGAAATTCTGGAGCGCGACGTGCCGCTTGTGAGCGATTTTCCGATCAAGGGTGCATTGCCCGGCGGAATTGTGGAAAAAACGCAGGGCGCGCTGGGAATTGTGATCGGATACTGCACGAAAGAACCGTTTGCCGAAACGCTGCGCCTCACGCCGAGAGTATTGCGTGTCGGCATCGGCTGCCGCAAGGGCATTTCGAAGGAAGCCGTCGAAGCCGCCGTTCAGACGGTGTTTATGGATCATGACTTAGACTTGAATGCCGTCAAGGGTGTCTATTCCATCGACTTAAAGCGGCAGGAGGCGGGACTGCTCGCCGCCTGTGCGGCGCAAGACTGGTCCGCGGCGTTTTATACGGCGGAAGAATTTCACGGATTCCCCCTTCGTGCAGGAGATGACGGGCGTCGGCAACGTCTGCGAGCGCGCAGCGATGCGCGGCGCGGAGAAATTATTGGTGAAAAAGACTGCGGTGGACGGCGTGACCGTCGCCGTGGCGGCGGAGCATTGGGAGGTTACCTTTGGGTAAAGTGATCGTGGTGGGCATCGGCCCGGGAAGCTATGAGGATATGACGATCCGCGCCGACCGCGCGCTGCAATCGTGCGACGCCATCGTCGGCTACGGAGTTTATGTTGACCTTGTGAAGGAGCGCTATCCGGACAAGGCGTTTTATGAAACGCCCATGACGCAGGAGGCAAAGCGCTGCGCGCTTGCGCTTGATCTGGCGCGCGCGGGCAAGACCGCAGCGATGGTCTGCTCTGGCGACAGCGGCATTTACGGCATGGCGGCGCTCGTGTACGAGCTGCGCGGCGAGAGCGAAGAGCCTGAGATCGAGGTCGTCCCCGGCCTGACCGCGGCGTGCAGCGCGGCGGCGCTTTTGGGCGCGCCGCTGACGCACGACTTTGCCGTCATCAGCCTGAGCGACCGCCTGACGCCGTGGGAGACCATCGAAAAGCGCCTGACGCACGCGGCAAAGGCCGACCTGACCATCGCCCTTTACAATCCCGCGAGCCGCTCCCGCCCCGAGCATTTGAAGCACGCGTGCGATATTCTGCTGCGCGACCTGCCGGACAGTCGCCTCTGCGGCATCGCGCGCAACATCGGCCGCGCGGGAGAGAGCTGCCGCATGCTGACGCTCGGCGAGCTGCGGGAGGCGGAGGTCGACATGTTCTGCACGGTGATCGTCGGCAACGTATCAACGAAGGAAATTGCGGGGCGGCTCATCACGCCGCGAGGGTACAAAAATGTGTAAGATCTGCATTTTCGCAGGTACGACGGAGGCGCGCCGACTCGTGGAGCTTTTGAGCACCCAGCCGGTCTCCGTCACGGCCTGCGTAGCAACGGAATACGGTGAAACGCTCCTGCCCGAAGGGGGCAACGTGACGGTGCGCTCGGGGCGTATCCCGGTGGACGGGATCATTCAAATGCTCTCCGACACGAAATTTGATTTGGTGATCGACGCGACGCACCCCTACGCGGCATCAATCACCGAGAGCGTTGCGCGCGCCTGCGCGGAGACAGGGACAGAATATCTTCGCCTTCTGCGCGAGGAGTCTGACAAGGTATCTGACTTTACTTGCGTGTTGAATGCGGAAGCAGCAGCGCTGTTCCTGTCGAAGACGGACGGAAATATCCTGCTGACGACCGGCAGCAAGGATCTGAAAACGTATAGCAAGGTAAAAGACTTTACAGATAGAGCCTATGCGCGCGTGCTGCCGCTGGACGCGTCGCTCGCGCTCTGCCGCGAGGCGGGCGTGCAGCCGTCGCACATTTTAGCGATGCAGGGGCCGTTTTCCGAGGAGATGGACGAGGCCATGCTGCGCGCCGTGTCGGCTAAGTGGCTTGTGACGAAGGACGGCGGCGAGGCGGGCGGCTTTGCCGCCAAGGTCGCCGCGGCGCGAAAGGCCGGGGCAAATGTGCTCGTGATCGGACGGCCAAAGCAGCGGGAGGGGAAGTCCTTTTCGCAGGTGTTGGACAGCTTGGAGTGCCGCTTTGGTTTCCGATTCGCGCAGAGTGTGAAGATCGTCGGTATCGGGCCGGGCAGCAGGGATGCGATGACGCAGGAGGCGCGCCGCGCGATCGAAGAGGCGGACTGCCTCATCGGCGCGAGACGCATGCTGGATGCCGCCGCGCGCGGAGGGCAGAAGACTTATGCCGCCATCGCACCACAGGAGATCGCGGACTTCATTCACGCGCACTGCGAATACCGGCAAAGCGCGGTCGTGATGTCGGGCGACACGGGCTTTTTCAGCGGCACGAGGAAGCTGCTGCCGCTGCTTTCTGACTGCGAGGTCAGCGTGCTGCCGGGCCTGAGCTCGCTTTCCTACCTCTGTGCAAAGCTGCAAACGTCCTATGAGGACGTTCATGTCGTCAGCCTGCATGGCCGCGCGCACGACATCACGGCAGACGTGCGCGCGCACGCGCGCGTTTTCGCGCTCGTCGGCGGCGAGAATGGCGTGAACGGCCTGTGCCGAACGCTGGCGGAAAACGGCCTCGGCACCGTGACGGTGAGCGTCGGCGAACAACTGAGCTACGAGGATGAGACCATTACCACCGGCATGGCGGAGGAGCTGCAAAGTAAGGCCTTTGCGCCCTTGAGCGCCGTGCTGATCGAAAACGACCATCCCGATGCCATCATGACGCACGGACTGCCGGACGAGGCGTTTTTGCGCGGCGCGGGCGAGGGCGGCATTGTGCCGATGACCAAGAGCGAGGT
>OGHH01002177.1_pt1 | contig 11795 bp, 10 predicted proteins | sample 1571471 | NCBI WGS metagenome assembly OGHH01 (sample SAMEA2581936, study PRJEB24529) | metagenome | biome: Human gut stool | place: China | collected 2011
ACTTTTTATGATGTGGCGTGAAGCGGCGGGCTTTGTAGGGCAGGGCGCTGTGTCTTCCTTTTTGTCATTTGGTGGCGGAGATGCCTATTTATCCATTGCCGACGGTCTTTTTGTGCCGGAATATATTTCAGAAAGTGACTTTTACAATCATCTGGTTGTAATCGTAAATGTGCTGCCGGGGTCTATTTTGTGCAAGACTTTGGCAGGGATCGGTTATTTGTGCGGAGAGGCGGTCGTTGGAACGATAGCCGGTGGATTTGCCTTTGCGGTGGCGGGATTTGCCTGTAGTGTTGCCTGCTCTTGTTTTATCTTTTATCTGGTTTACCACTTGTATGACAGACTGGAAGGATGTGCCGTTTTTAAGGTAATCAAAAAGGCAATTCGCGTTGTTGTTTCGGGACTTTTGCTTACCGTGATGACAGGGCTTTTGTTGTCCGAGATGGAGATTAATTCAAATCCTGAGATTCCGCGTTTGGCGGTTCCCACAATGATTGCTTTCTTTTATTTCGTAAATCTGATATTATATCATAGGAAATGGAAAAACATCGGACGCATTGTCGTATCGCTTGTGCTTGCTTTTTTACTGTGCAATGTGCTCGAAGTTTAGAAACAAAGGAAAGCAGGTTATACTTATGCATATCTGGAAACATTTTTCTACGATTACAAGGCACCGTCATAAAGTAATCGTGCATTGCTTTATGGCAGGAATTTTCTGGCAGGGGCTTAGACACGATTTGTCAAAATACAGTCCGGCGGAATTTATTCCGGGGGCAAAAAATTATCTCGGTGATAAAAGTCCAAATGAAAAAGAGAGGGAACGGTACGGCTTTTCGCGTGCGTGGCTTCATCATCAGGGACGCAATAAACACCATTTTGAATACTGGGTTGATTACAATCCGAAGTTAAACCGGAAAGAACCGGTGGAGATGCCAACCCGTTATTTGATTGAAATGTTTTGCGACCGCGTGGCGGCAAGTAAAATTTATTATGGGGATGACTATGATATAGAGAAGCCGTTTCTTTATTTTGACAAAGGGAGAAAACGACGCTGGATGCACCCGGTAACGTCGCAGAAATTAGAGGATTTGCTGATTATGCTGCGCGATAGGGGGGAAAAAGAGACGTTTTCATACATTAAACACGTGATGAAACCGGAAGGAAAAAAAGATAAAGCTCATTGGAAATAAAAATTAAAAAAGCCTTTTTTGTGACAAAAACCTATGATAGGATTTCTTCCAGAATATGGGTGGGCATGCGATTTCATTAAAGGAGAAAAGGAAAATGACGGAAAATGTTATTTGGCAGCCGAATAAGGTTTCGGCGAAAGACCGTTATCGTGTGCTCGGACAAAAGGGGCTTGTTGTTTGGTTTACGGGACTTTCCGGTTCCGGAAAATCAACGATTGCGGTAGAACTGGAGAAAATGTTGAATGATGCAAAAAAAGCAGTTTATCTTTTAGACGGAGATAACATTCGACATGGAATCAATTCGGATTTGGAGTTTACGGATAAGGACCGTGATGAAAACATACGGCGGATTGGAGAAATTTCTGCCCTGTTTTGCGACGCAGGAGTTATTACACTGGCTGCTTTTATTTCCCCGTTTCGTAAGATGCGCCGGTTTGCGAGAGGGCGCGTCGGGGAAAATCAATTTCTTGAGGTATATGTGAGTACGGATTTTGAGACCTGTTGTAAGAGGGATCCAAAAGGTTTGTACAAAAAGAATATTAAAAATTTTACGGGAAAAGATTCCGGTTATGAGAAGCCGGAGAATCCGGAAATTGTTTTGGATACCATACATTTCACACCACAGGAGTGTGCAAAAGTTGTATATCAGGAAATTTTAAAAAGAATCAATTAGCAAAACGTGCATGGAGGAACAAAAATGGATAATTATTTTGTGTCTTCGTGTAAGAGGGTGAAGGATTGGATTTGCAGGCAGTTTGGGCAAAAGGAAAAAAAGACGGTTCACCACAAGAAATTTGCCGATGGCGGTGAGGTGATTGTGTGGGAAACCGGACGGGCAGGTGAAGAAGCGGCGTCGTATGAGAATTTATTTCTCCGCAAAGAAATCGCAGGATTTCGCACGAATATACGTCGTGAGCAGTCCTGTTCCATAAAGTCACTGACTAGAGACTATTTGTATAAGCAGCTTTTGAGCAGTGGTGAGTACACGTTTGACCATATGCTCGTTATAAAAGATCCATATGGAGAGGCACCGTTGACTGCACTTGCTTTGTTCATTTTAGAAGAGCCGGCATGTGTCCGTGTTACGACAAAAGGAAATTTAAAGGAGACGGATTTTGTTACAGAACTTCCTAAGAAAAAAGAGCATCGAGTGCCGATTTTAGGGATGTATGCTGAAAAGGCAAATGACATCGTCATAGAGATTCTCGATGATGAGGGAAACTGCGTAAAAAGCCATACTTTCACGATACGAACGAAAAGACTGCCGAAGTCACTGCGCAACGTGATTACGGTGAAAAAATGGACCGACAAACCGGCGTATTCCAATATTATGATAAATGGCGGTGTCAAAATTCATACCTGCGTGTTTGATATCGAAGGGCAAATACGTTATTATCTCAGCCGCAAACCGAGAGGATATGGTATTTTTCCATTATCGGATGGTCACTTTTTTTACATGGAAAAATATATTTCCGTGCCATCCTATTCCAATCCCCAGACAGTAGAGTCTTATGATATGGACTATTTCGGTCGTGTGTTTCGAACCTATCTGACGGAAAAAGGGGTTCACCACACGGCGGAAGAAAAGGCAGGCGGCAACATTCTCACCGGAAGTAATTCGATGCTTGAGCATACGGAGGACTGCGTTATTGAGATTGACAGACAGACCGGTGAAATTGTGTGGCAGTTAAATATGGCAGAGATTTTTGATGAAACCTATCAGAATATGATGGACTGGTGCCATGTAAATTCCGCTGCGTATTATGAAAAAGACCGCACGATTTTGATTTCCCTCAGAAATGTGCATGCGGTAATTTGTGTAGATTACGATACGAAAAAACTCCGCTGGATTTTATCTGACCCGAAATTCTGGGAGGGAACAAAGATGACACCATATCTTTTGCAGCCGGAAGGTGATGTCAAATGGTGTTACCAGCAGCATGCGGCATTTGAAATTGCACTCCCGGATGAATCGAATCCGCAGAAAAAACGGATTATTGTTTATGATAACCACTGGGCAAAGCGCCGTAAGGCGAAGTCTTTTGATAAAGATCCGCTCAGTTATGTGAGTTTTTATGATATTGATGAGGAAAAGAAAACCGTTTCGCTACATAAACGATTTGCCGGACCAAAGACAAGAATCCGTGCAAATGGAATCTATGTTCCTGACAAAAAGCGTGTGTATAATATGGCAGGTTCTTATGCAGAGCCGGTGGACGGCGATGGCGGTGGTATTTTCGAATACGATTATGAGACCGGCGAGGTGCTTTCCGAGTTTGGCGTAAAACCGGGATTTTTCCGTGCGTATCCGTTTGAGCCGAATGTGCAGGAACTGGCAGAGCCGATGCAGGTGACCGGCGATTATCAGGTAGGTCAGATTAAACAGCCGCAAGAGATATCAAGCAGCAAATACTGCAAGTTAAAATCGGAAAAGAAACATCATATCAAGAGTGCTGCTATCGAATATGAGATGCAGGAAGATTTACTTTTTGTGAATAATGTAGACCACGAAGTGGAAAAAGTTTATTTTATTGGTGACAAAGGTGGTTATCAGGTTGACTTTGATGACACATACCAGACAATGGATGTGTTCCGCACGATGGTTTATAAAGTTGCCATGCAGCTAACCAATCTGCCAAAAGATAAATATAAAATTTATTTGCAGGTGAAAGGTGAACTGCAGACAACAAAAAAATATATCAATATATCAGCCGTTAATTAACTTTTCATAAGCTGCATAATCGGCAGCGTAGTATTGTCTGCCGATGAGCACCATGAGCAAGTCGCCGGGCAGAATTTCGGTGTCGCCTTTCGGCGTAATCGTGTGACCGTCACGCTCAATGGATGCAACCAATGTATTTTTCTGCCAGTCAATCTGGCAGATTTTTTTATGGCAGACCGGACTGTCAAAAGGAATGACATAAGTAACCAAAACTTTTTCTGCCGACTCTTTAATTTCCAGTTCAGTCTGTTTGTTCAGAATATTTTCCAAAAGGGATGTATAAATTGGTTTGCTGCCAAGCAGGTTTGCGATGATATAAGCAATACTGCTCACGACAGCGATGTCTAACATCCGGTGCATATTGCCGGTCATTTCGGTAATCAATACAATACCGGTAATCGGTGCACGCACGATGCTCGCAAATAATCCCGCCATGCTGATAACGATAAACTGGGGAAGTAAATCGTTTGGCAGGGAGAGAGCGTGGATGGAAAGGTTTCCGAAAATTGCACCGATGTAGGCGCCTAAAATCAGAAGTGGGAAAAAGATTCCACCGGGTGCGCCGCATCCGAAACTAACTGCCGAAAATAAAAATTTAACGACAAGTAAAATGCAAATCATGGAAAGTTCCGGTTTCCCATGCTCTAACAAAGCAATCATGCTGTGACCGCCGGCTAATACCTGCGGAAGAGTGAGACCAAGAATCCCGGAAATGACAAAAACAAAGGCAATCCGGATTTCTTTTGGTATTTTTTTCAAGCGGTGGAAAATAGCCTGCATTTTTAACATGACAAAATTATATCCGGCACCCGCAAGACCAAGCAAAATACCAAGCAATGCTAACAGCCAATAATAGCGGAGTGCAAGAGTCGATGTCGTAAACGAAAAAATAGCAGACTGTCCAAAAAATATTTTTGAGACGAAGTCGGCGCACACCGTGGCAATCAGACCGGCGACTAACATTGTGCGGTCAAAGGTGTGGTGGATTTCTTCAAGAACAAACATAATGCCGGCAAGCGGTGCATTAAAGGCGGCGGCAAGTCCGGCACCTGCGCCACACGATAACAGACCGATTTCTGTTGTTTTATCATAGTTTCTAAGGCGGGAATAACTTTTTGCCACCATCGCACCAAGCTGAATGGACGGGCCCTCTCTTCCAAGGGACAGACCGCCGAAGATACTAAGTGTACCACCGGTGAATTTGGCTAAAACGACACGCCAAAAACTCTGGTCCAAATAACCGCGGACCTCCCCTGAAACCTGCGGGATCCCGGAACCGGCAGCCATTGGCTCCCATTTCACAATCTTTGCGACAATACATCCCATCAAAATAAGAGCGGCAAACCAGAGGGCGGTAACACCTGCATTTCCGCGTATGAAATTCAGAACCGCATATAATCCGCTCTCTGCATAAGTTAGGCAGTATCGGTATAGAACGGCAGTCAAGCCGGCCAAGACACCGATTAAAGCACCTTCTATAACGAGTGTAATACTTCGCTTTGCCGTATTGTTTTCCAATTTTTCCAAAGTATGTTGATATTTATTCATAGGTAAACTTTCTCCTTGTTGTTTTCTTTATCCAATCAACCAGAGATATTTTACATCCAAATGCATTATTTTGCAAATACCCTCTTATTGCTCCTAAATGTAATGAAATTAAAAAATCTTTGCCGTTATAAAACCGTAACCATACATTCCTTTGTTACACCGTCAATCGATGCCCGGATTTTTGTTGTGCCACGTTTTATTGCCGTGACTTTTCCGCGGCTGTTGACGGTGGCTACACTTTTTTTCTGAGACTTCCATGTTACTTTTTTCCCGGAGGACACTTTTGCTGTCAGAAGAAGTGTCTGATTGCGGGACAAAGATGCAGAAGTATAATTAAGTGTAACTTTAGGTTTTTTTACCGTGACATGACAGGTTTTTTTTGTACCGTCTGCCTTTGCGGTAATTGTAGTCTCTCCTGGTTTCTTTGCTGAAATTTTACCGTTTTCGTCAATTTCGGCAACGCTTGATTTTTGAGATTTCCATGAGATAGGTGACCTATTTGAGGTCTGCCCTTTCAGAGTAACCTGCGCTCCGTTTTCCATTGTAATGGAGGCGGTTGATAATGAAATGATAGTTTTCGTGACGGTAATTTTACAACTGGCTTCCCCACCTGCGACTTTTCCTGTAATCGTGCAGGTGCCCGCTTTTTTTGCGGTGACTCTGCCATATGTATTTACCGAGGCGACAGCGCTTTTACTGCTTTTAAACCGAACCCACTTGCCGTTGCTTGCAATTCCCGCAAGAGTAAAAGAATCGCCAATTTTTAATGTGGCGCGATATCGGGAAAGAATTACAAGAGCCGGTGAGGCGGCATCTGCTGTCAAAGGTGCGGAAAAAACAGAGGCGGTAAACAGTACCGCTGTACATAAAAGGGCAATGCTCCGCCGGCAAGCCGCTTTCAAAAAAATAGACGTGTGTTTCATGATAAACCCTCCTTTTGTGGAGCAATAAGAGGGTAAATACAAGATAACACACGTCTAGTCATAAATCAAGTATTATTTTAATCTTCTTCTCGTCCGGGTAAAATGGCATTTAACAAAACGCCCATAATAGCGGCAATTGCAAGACCGGTTAAAGTGATGCTTGTTCCTGCAATCTGGAAGGTAAGTCCGGAAGAGAAACCAAGTCCGCATACTAAAATGGTAGCCGCAATAATTAAGTTTCTTGATTTGGTGAAATCAACTTTGTTTTCTACGACGTTTCGGACACCGATGGCGGCAATCATACCGTAGAGAATAAAACTGACACCGCCGACAATTGCTGCCGGAAGGGTACTGATGATACCGGCAAATTTCGGGATGAAACTTAAAACGACAGCGTAAATAGCAGCCAGACGGATTACTTTCGGATCATGTACACGGCTTAGTTCGAGAACGCCTGTATTCTCGCCGTAAGTAGTGTTGGCAGGACCGCCGACCAAAGCGGAAAGGGAAGTTGCCAGACCATCACCGATTAATGTGCGGTGAAGACCGGGATCTTCTACATAATTTTCGCCAACGGTTGCGGAAATGGCGGAAATATCGCCGATATGCTCCATCATGGACGCAATGGCAATCGGAGCCATAGCAAGGATTGCAGTTAAGTCAAATTTACAAAACTCAAATGGTGGAACATTAACCCAGGAAGCTTTGGCAATTTCTGCAAAATTAAAGATGGCGGAACCATCCGGATTTGTGATACCGCAAAAGTGCAGAATCAAGGCAACAGCGTAAGCACCGGCAATGCCGAGAAGAATCGGAATGATTTTCCACATACCTTTTCCCCAGATGTTGAAAATCACAATGATGGCAAATGCGATAATGGCTAACAGCCAGTTTGTCTGAACATTATTAACTGCGGATGGTGCTAAGCTTAAGCCGATGCAGATAATAATCGGACCGGTGACAACCGGTGGAAGAAAACGCATCGCACGTTTCACACCGACTAGTTTGATAATCAGTGCAAGCACCAGATACAGAGCACCGGCTACTACGATACCACCGCAGGCGTAAGGCAGTTTTTCGCCCATGGACATATCTTTGAAAATTCCGGTGTCCAATTTGGAAACGGTTTCAAATCCGCCGAGAAAGGCGAACGAAGAACCAAGAAAAGCGGGAACTTTTAATTTCGTACACAAATGGAAGAAAAGTGTGCCGACACCGGCGCAGAATAATGTAACCTGAATGGAGAGCCCCTCTCCTTTAAAATAGTTGTTTACCAGAATCGGTACTAAGATTGTGGCACCAAACATGGCGAACATATGCTGTAGACCTAACAGTAGCATTTTGGGGATGCCAAGCGTTCTGGCATCGCGGATTGCATTGTTTTTTGTTTCCATAAGAAACCTCCTCATAATCGTTATTGAGTTTATTATAAAGAAAAAAAGTTCATCTGACAAGCATTGTTGCAATTGTGGCGTAAGAATAGTAAAATGAGGGAGGAAATGGCAAGGTGAACAAAGATGAAGAAGAGATTTACGGCGGGTGTTTTATTAGCCATTTTTACATTTTTATTTTTAGAGACAGAATATTTATTTGTGAATATAATGAGTGCGTTTTCATCTTCGCAGCAGGCGGTTAGTGCGCAGGGAATTGTGCTGGGTGTCAGCGTCATTGGTTTTCTTTTATATGCTCTATTTCACAGGATAAAATCTGCTTTTGTAAAAAGAGTGGTGACAGTCATGTTTCCACTTGTTATGGCGGTCTGCTTGTTCTTTTTATATGAAGCAGATAGTTACGCCATCTGTCTTTTTGTAGGCGGTGTTGTATTTGTGCTGCTTGGATTGTTTGGCAGTGCTCTGCATTATCATGCACTTTTTTATGTTGGCAGAGATTCGCACCTGGCACTTTTGATTGGTGTGGCTTATGCACTGGGGTTGCTTTTTCAGTTTATATGTAACAATCTTGTTCGCAGCCAGATGGTACAGTTGATTTTTGTATTTATTCTTTTTGCCGCCACGGTTTATTATCTGCTCATACAAAAGGAAGCAGTGGAGTTAGAGCCTGTGGACAAGGGGGAGAAACAGGAGAAAATAACAGGGTTTATATTGGTTTTATGTGTTTTGTGTATGACGATGATTTTTGCGGCATTGGATAATGCAGTTACATTACAGCATGCAAAGGGAAGCTTGGATGTTGGACAGTGGCCGAGGCTTCTATTGGCGGTAAGCGGGATTTTGGCAGGCTTTTTGTTTGATTTAAAAAATCACCGGTATATGTCGATTGTGATGTTCTGCGTCACGCTTTTATCCGTACTCTGTGTGCTTGTTATTGTGACAGGCGGCTCGGTGCTTGCCGGACTTGTTATTTTTTATTTGTCATCCGGATTTTTCGTTGTCTATTTTACGACGAGATTTATGAATTATGCGGTACAGAGTTCCATTCCTGCACTCTGGGCAGGCATGGGAAGAGCGGTAAACAATGCGGGAGCGGCGGTCGTGACCGGAGGATCGATAGCCTTAGTAGAAGGTGGGAATGTAATTTTGATTTCTTCTGTGGTGCTTTTGCTGTTTGCGCTTATCAGCATTGCGATGTTTGCGACGGAGAGGCAGCAGGGAAAGAAAAAGGCAGAAGATGCACAGACACTTGACTTAGGAGCATTTGCAGAGAAATATTCCCTCACGAAAAGAGAAACGGAAGTTTTGGATGCATTGTTAAATTTTGATGACAGTGCGAAAGATTTGGCGAAACAATTATATATTTCAAGAGCTGCTTTGTATCGGCATATTTCTTCCTTGAATGAGAAAACGGGTACAAAATCGAGAATTGGCTTGATTCAGTTCTATTATCAGCAAAAAAATGAAGAATGAGATAATGCGAGATTGTATTTTTTTACAAGAAAAGGTACAATAATAGAAAACGCGAAAGAAAATGGAGGAAAGAAAATGAAACAGATTACTATAATGGAACATCCGCTGATTCAGCATAAGATTTCGATTTTGCGAAATGAGGCAACAGGAACGAATGAGTTCCGCCGTCTGATTGAGGAGATTGCCATGCTTATGGGATATGAGGCACTCCGTGATCTGCCGGTTGAAGATGTGGAAATTAAGACGCCAATTGAGACGTGCCGGACACCGATGATTGCCGGAAAGAAGTTAGCTATTGTGCCGATTCTTCGTGCCGGACTTGGTATGGTAAGCGGTATTTTATCACTGGTGCCATCAGCAAAAGTCGGACATATCGGTTTGTACCGTGATGAGGAAACACATGAACCTCATGAGTATTACTGTAAGCTTCCGGAACCGATTGACCAGAGAACGATTGTGGTTGTAGATCCGATGTTGGCAACCGGTGGTTCGGCAGTGGCGGCAGTAGATTTTATCAAAGCGCATGGTGGAAAGAACATTAAATTTATGTCGATTATTGCTGCACCGGAAGGAATTGAGCGTCTGATGAAAGCACATCCGGATATTCAGCTTTATGTGGGCTGCAAAGACCGCTGTCTGAATGAAAATGCGTATATTTGTCCGGGACTTGGAGATGCCGGAGACCGAATCTTTGGAACCAAGTAAGAAATGTTAGAAAATAAAATGCTTAGAAAGCGAAATCTGATGTCAGGATTTTAGCCTTCTAAGCATTTTTTTATTTACTCCACAAGTAACAGTAAGATTGCGTTCTTGCGGCGAATAATTCCGTTTTCAGAAGTTTTTTGACTTCGTCTTTTGTGTACCAGCCGGCTTTTATTTCCTCAACAGTGGAACTGCTTTTGGAAAAGGTGCCGTCTGCAACACCGACGATACAGAGGTTGGTTTCATTGGCAAAGCCAATGGCACTGTAACTTAAAGGAAGAATATCGTTTACCGTCAGTAAATCAAGTCCGGTTTCTTCTTTTAATTCGCGCCTTGCGCTTTCGATTGGCTCTTCGCCTTCATCAATCAGGCCTGCCGGGAAATTATATACCCAGTCGCCTAAAGCAAGGCGGAATTCTTTATTTAACAGTATTTTTTCGTTCTTCTCATCATGCATGATTAAAACAACAGAGTCCGGTGTTTTTGCCTGAAGCTCCGAAAGTGTGGAAATGTCCGGATTTCGGCTAATCATTTCATAAACTTTTTCTTTTCCATCGACCGTTTCATATGTGATATCATAGCGGTGGATAAAGTGACCGTCATGAATTTTTTTTAAACTTTTAAACTCCATAAAAACCTCCGTAGGTTCTACGATTTATTCCTGATAAGTTTTGACAGATTCAAATTCTTCAACAATTTCTTTGGATGGTGCTTTTGTAGCCAGACTGAAGATAATAATCATCGCAAGGCTGACAGCAAAACCTACAGCCAGAGAATAAAGTCCTGTATAAGAACCCAAAGTCTGTCCTGCCACAAGCGGTATATAATCCCAGATGATAACTGCCACACCACCGGATACAATTCCTGCAATTGCTCCCGGTTTGTTCGTACGCTTCCAGAATAGTGACAATACTACCAGTGGTCCAAATGCAGCGCCAAATCCTGCCCATGCATTGGATACCAGTCCCATAATGGAGTTGTTCGGATTCAGTGCAATGATATAAGCAATAATCGAATAATTCATAATTTGATTTTCCTTTTAGTAATAAAGTAAACTATTTTTTCAGGATATCCTGAATATCATTGAGTCCTTTTATTGTAGTGACAACAACGACTGTATCTTTTGCCTGAATCGAGTCCTGACCTCTTGGAATCAGGATGACACCATTTCGGTTAATGCAGGCAACTAAGAGGTTGTCGCGGATATCTAAGTCAGCCAGTGGGATATTTAAAAACGGACAGTCATCGTGGATGGAAAATTCAAGAGCTTCTGCTTTATTATCAAGAATCTGATAAAGGGTTTCCACATTGCTTCCGATACTGTTCTGCATGGCACGGACATATTGAAGAATATAATCGGCAGTAATATATTTGGGATAAATCACACTTCCGATATCAAGACCTTCAATGATATCATCGAACGCAATCCGGTTTACTTTTGAAACTAATTTTGCATTACTGTTTTTCTTGGCAAATAAAGAAAGCAGGATGTTTTCTTCATCCAGATTAGTTAAAGTAACAAAAGATTCCACACGGGTCAATCCTTCTTCCAAGAGCAGATTTTTATCGGTTCCGTCTCCGTGGATAATGGTAGCGTCCGGTAATAATTCACTTAACTGTTCACAGCGGGCGGCGTTGGATTCCACAATTAAAACACGAATCTTCATACTTAAGAGAATCTTGGCAAGATAATAAGAAAGAGTACCACCGCCTACAATCATGGTGCTTTTTACCTGATGTGTATGGATTCCGATTTTTTTAAAGAACAAAGCGGAGTTGATTGGTGAAGCGATGACAGACACAATATCAGTATCCTTTAAAATAAAATTACCAGAGGGTTGTCTGGCTT
>OGHH01002181.1_pt1 | contig 11778 bp, 6 predicted proteins | sample 1571471 | NCBI WGS metagenome assembly OGHH01 (sample SAMEA2581936, study PRJEB24529) | metagenome | biome: Human gut stool | place: China | collected 2011
TAGAGGAAGCAAAGCTTGAGGCTGATAGCATATTGGACAAAGCAAAGGCAGAGGTTTCGTTTGCTTTCTCCCTGACGTATTTCGGCGTTTCTTCCAAAAAAATCCTAAAAAGTTTATTTCAAACGCCGAAATTGCCCGCGATCTTCAATTAAATCTTGTAAAGTTGCAGGAATCATGTAAACTGGAATACAACATTGTGTCGCAACCGCAACGGGGAGATTTCGCTTTCCGGCAGGGCGGCAGGAAAAGGAGAGTTTCTATGAGAAACGCAAAGCAAAGCATCCGGCGCACCGTGGCCGGACTGCTGGCAGGCGCGATGCTTCTGGGCATGACACCGCTGGCCGCGTTTGCGGAGGGGTCTTCCTCCGCATCGGGCGACTGGCAGTTCAAAGCCTTCGGCACCTCCACTGCAGCAGGAGTCAACACCATCGCAGATGGCGCGGACATCAACGGCAAGGTCACCCTCAACTCCTGCACCATCAAAGATGATGGCACCATCGACAAGAAGGGCGGCAAGTTCGTCGCGGACTCCCCGGCAGACGGCCTGTCCTTCTACTACACCACCATCGACCCGACCACCCAGAACTTCTATCTGCAGGCCGATGTCACCATCGATTATGTGAACCCGGCTCCGGACGGTCAGGAGGGATTTGCCCTCATGGTGCGCGACAGCATCAGCGGCTCCGGCAGCTATTTCTCGAATCAAATTTCTGTCGTCGGCACCAAGCTCCCTCTGGACGGTGTTGAGATCAAAGACGCTGTGGGCGTCCGCAGCTACACCGGCATCATCTCCAACGAGACGGCTGCTTCCAACGACGTCAAGTCGAATCGTGCGGCGTTCAGCTCGCAGGCCATCAAGCAGGGCGACACCTACCGTGTGAGCCTTGCCAAGACCAGCAACAGCTACGTCGCCACCCAGTACGCCATCAACGCCGACGGCTCGACCGGCGACGTCGTCGGCTCTTCGACCTTGTACATCTCGGCGAAGGACAGCACCGCTTCCAGCGTCTCCAAGTACGCAGAGCTGGACGACCCCATGACCGTGCAGGAAGCCAACAAAGCTTATCTGGGCTTTGCGGCGGCGCGCGGCATGAACGTGACCTTCTCCAACATCACCTACACCACGAGCACGTGGAACGCTTCCGAGTGGACGCTCCAGCCTACCAGCTATGTTGCCCCCGTTTACCAGATCACCAGCCCTGCCACCTGCACCGGTGACAGCTATGAACTGGTGTTCAAGGCCAACGCCGACGGCAAAGCGACCGTCTCCGCAAACGGTGTGGTCGTGGACAAAAATGTGGACATCAAGGCAGGTGAGCCCTTCTCCAAGAGCTACGCCGTGACCGGCGATACCACCTTTAAGGTCAAGTTCACCCCGGACAAAAACTACGCTATCAGCGCGTACGAAAAGCTGAGCAGCTACGATTCCGCTGCTATCGAGAAGAAGGTTTCGCTCCGTACTCTGGGCGCGAACGGCATCATCGTCGTCACCCCGGACGGCAGCGCAGCTAACAATGGCACCCGTGCGGAAGACGCAGTTGACATTCAGACCGCGCTGAACTACGCCGCAGCAGGCCAGACCATCCAGCTGGAAAGCGGCACCTACCATCTGACCGGTGAGCTGAAAGTCGAGCGCGGCCGCGACGGCACCGCAGAAGCTCCCATCACCATGACGACTGCTGACGGCAAGTACGCAACGCTGGACTTCGGCGGCGTCGGCACTGGTTTCAGTGTCTGGGGCAATTACTGGAACATCAGCAAGATCAACATCACCAACACCGCAGACGGCGCGAAGGGTATGCAGCTGGCCGGCAGCTACTGCGTCCTCGAGCAGATGAATTTCTACAACAACGGCAACACCGGCCTGCAGGTCTCCGGCCTGTCCACTGATAACAAGGCTCTGTGGCCCAGCCACAACACCATCAAGAACTGCACCTCCATGAACAACGCAGACCGCGCGATGGAAGACGCCGACGGCTTTGCCGCCAAACTGACCACCGGCGAGGGCAACGTCTTCGACGGCTGCATCGCTGCTTACAACGCCGATGACGGCTGGGATCTCTTCGCAAAGGCTGCAACCGGTTCCATCGGCGCGGTCACCATCCAGAACTGCGTCGCCTACAAGAACGGTTATCTGATGCTGGCTGCAGAGCCGGTCAAGAAGCAGTCGCTCCAGTTCCCGACCGTCACCTGTGACGACGACGGCAACCTGAGCTTCAGCAATGTTGCTGTCACCATCGCGGCAGGCAACGGCAACGGCTTCAAGATGGGCGGCACCAATCTGCCCGGCAACCACAAGCTCCTCAACTCCATCTCCTACGACAACGCCGCCAAGGGCATCGACTCCAACTCCTGCCCGGACGTCAAGGTCTACAGCTCCACTTCCTACAACAACGAGGGCTATAACGTCGCGCTCTACACCGGCAACAAGTCCGCTGTGACCGACTATGCCGCCGACGGTGTCATCTCCTTCCGCAAGGGTACCGACGGCAAGGAGCAGCTGGCCCTCCAGAGCCAGAGCAGCACCGCTGTCTACGGCCCGAACAACTTCTACTGGGATTCCGAAACCCAGACCAGCCACAACAAATCCACCAACACCGTCACGGTGAAGGAGAGCTGGTTTGAGAGCCTCGACACCTCCGTTGCTCCGACCCGGAACGCAGACGGCAGCATCAATATGCACGGCCTGCTCCTGCTGACCGCTGAGGGTCTGGCCGCCACCGATGCAGGCGCACGCGGTTCCGCATGGGGTCAGCCCGAGGCGGCCAAGGCGACCATCTGGGTCGTCGGCGACTCCACCGTTTCCGCTTTCGACGACAGCTATTATCTGCCGCGTGAAGGCTACGGTGAGGAGATTGCGAACTACTTCAACGCAGATGTCTACAATCTGGCTGTCTCCGGTGCGTCCAGCAAGGACTTTACCGGCATGAGCAGCTACAATACCCTGATGAACGGTTCCGATACCGTTCCGGCTCTGGGCGACGCTTCCGGCGACAAGTTCCTCATCATCGGCTTCGGCCACAATGACGAGAAGACCGAGCCTGCCCGTTACACCAACCCCAACGGCGACTACAAAACCGAAGGCTCCTTTGCCAACAGCCTCTATGTCAACTACATCCAGCCTGCTCTGGAGCGCGGTGTCATCCCGGTCGTCTGCACGCCTATTGCGCGCCTGACGAACGAGAACACCAAGGCCAGCTACGACAGTGCTTCCGGCCACAAGACCCAGACCGTCACCATTGGCGACACCGTCTATGAGGGCGGCTATTACGCACAGGCCATCCGTGATATGTGCAGCGAGCTGCACCTCATCTGCGTGGATCTGACCGATGCCACCATCAACGAGAACATCACGATGGGCAAAAAGGCTCAGTACACCCACAGCTTTACCGGCGCAAAAGAAGGCAAAAAGGGCAATCTGGTTCCCACCGGTCTTGACTTGACCCACACCAACAGCTATGGTGCAAAGCTGAACGCATGGCTCATCGACCAGCTCACCATCGACACGCCGCTGGGCGCGTACAGCAAACACAAGGAAAAGCCCACCTACAAGCAGTTCTACGGCGATGCCGCAAACCCGGATTACGTTCCTTCCAGCTATGTCTCTCCCACCGAGAACAGCACGCTCTGGCCGGCCTTTACCGACGCCAACGGCACCGTCTGGAATGGTTCCGTCTTCGGCAATGTCGGCGGCAATGATAAAATCTCCGGCGGCGATTTCACCGCAACAGTTGACGGCCAAAACATCACCCTCGGCGTCACCAACAACCGCGGTAAGATCGCGTCCACGGTGGACGGCCTGATGATGTACTACGTCAAGCTGCCTGCAGGCACCAACTTCACTCTGACCGCAAAGGCCACCGTCAACTCACTGGCAAAAAACAATCAGGTCTCCTTCGGCCTGATGGCCCGTGATGAGATGTATGTTGATACCAGCATCTCCGACCCCATCGGCGATTATGTCGCCGTCGGCACCCGGAATCAGGGTGCGATCAACTGCTTCGGCCGCAAGAGCGGTGAGTTGTACGACGGCCCGGCTGCGACTGTCAAGTACGGTGCAGGCGACACCGTTGACCTGAAGCTCATCGGCACGGCAGATGGTTTCACTCTGATCTACGGCGACAACGAGACGGCTTCCACAGGCTTCGACTACGCACTGACCGCCATTGATTCCGATTACATCTATGTCGGCTTCTATGTGGCACGCAATGCAAATGTCACCTTCAGCGATATCCAGCTGACGACCAACGGCGTTTTCTCCGCTTCCGGCTCCGGCCTGAAAGCGGTATGGAACAAGGTCAAGGACCTTTTCCCGTTCTAAGCTTCGCCTGATTTTCGGGTTCTTCTTCTGATCCCTTACACACGCAAAAAAGACCAGCGTTGCGGATGCAATGCTGGTCTTTTTTCAGGGCTTTCGCTCTGCGTTATGAACATACACGAAGAAAGAAGGAAGGCAATTACTTCAGGAAGTCCGGCAGGGGTTTGCCCTGCTTGAGCCACTGATGATACTCGGCGGTCGCAGCGAACTCCACGTCGCCGGCGGAGTTCAGCGCAGTCTCCACAGAGTCCTGGATCACGCCGATGATGAAGCCGACACCGACCATCTGCATGGCCACATCGTTGGAGATGCCAAACAGGGAGCAGGCCATGGGGATGAGCAGCAGAGAGCCGCCGGCCACGCCGGAAGCGCCGCAGGCACCCAGAGCGGACATGGCGCTCAGGACGATGGCGGCAGGCAGGGTCACGGGGATGCCCAGCGTGTTGGCCGCAGCCAGCGTCATGATGGTGATGGTGATAGCCGCGCCATCCATATTGATGGTAGCGCCCAGAGGGATGGAGACGGAATACATATCCTTATCGAGGCCCAGCTTCTCGCACAGGGCCATGTTGACGGGGATGTTGGCCGCAGAGCTGCGGGTGAAGAAAGCGGTCAGGCCGGACTCCTTCAGGCAGCGGAACACCAGCGGATACGGGTTGCAGCGCAGATAGAGGAAGATGATAAAGGGCGAAACGATGAACGCCATGAAGAGCATGGTACCCACCAGCAGGGCCAGCAGCTTGCCGTACTGGGTAAAGATGGCCAGACCGTTACCGGCCACGTTGGTGTACACCAGACCCATGATGCCGAAGGGAGCCAGATTGATGATCCAGCGCACCACCTGAGACACAGCGTCGGCAGTGTCGGCAAGGAACTTCTTGGTGGTGTCAGAGCCGATGTTCTTCATGGCAAGGCCGAACATGCAGGCCCAGAACAGGATGCCGATGTAGTTGCCGCTCATCAGAGAGCTGACAGGGTTGGCGACGAAGTTGGTGAGCAGGGTGCTCAGCACCTCGCCCAGACCCTGCGGCACCACGTCCGACTGGGCAGCGTCTGCCAGAACGACCGACACAGGGAACATGAAGCTGGTGATCGAAGCGATAGCAGCCGCAAGGAAGGTGGTGAGCATGTACAGCCAGATGACCGTACCGAAGCGGCGGTCCAGCTTGGAGCTGCCCTGTGCCAGCGCGCTCGCCACGATGACGAACACCAGCACCGGAGCGATGCCCTTCAGTGCGCCGACGAACAGGCTGCCCAGCTCGCCGACCCAGCCTGCACCCGGCACCGCAAGCGCCAGCACCGCGCCGATGACCAGACCGACGACGATGCGAAGGATGAGGCTGACCTCATTGTACTTCTTCATAATGGCTTTTGCACCATTCATCATATAAAACACTCCTCTGTATTTGTGCGTCCTCGACGCACACTTTTCCTGTCTCTTACCCAAAGACAGTTGTTATTATAGCACACACGGAAGAAAAGTCAAAGGTTTTCAGTGAATTTTTCGGGCTGTTTCGGCAGATTTTTCGTTTTCAGCCTTCCTCCGCGCCGCCTCAAGTGTACGTCATAGGAATACACAATTAAAATATTTTACCGCTCAGGGCAGAAAAATCCCCCGGCAGAGTTTGTCTGCCGGGGGATAGTCATTCTTATTTATTTTTTCTGATTTTTCAGTCGTCCAGATAGGTCACTTTGCCGGGGACGAAACCCTGGATGCCCATGCCGGGTGCATCCGAGACGGTGATATTCTTCTCGTCGAAGACCGCGCCGCCGAGGATGTGGTCCTCGCTGCAGAGCACCGGGCCGTCCAGATCAACTTTGGTGATGATCTTCTTGGCGCAGGCCAGCTCCACGGCTGCGTTGACCGAAATCTTGGCTTCCAGCATACAGCCGATCATGCACTCCACGCCGTAGACCTCCGCCGCCGAGGCGATGCGGAGGGCGTTGGTGATGCCGCCGCACTTCATCAGCTTGATGTTCACAAAGTCGGCTGCGCCGGTCTGCATGATGCGCAGGGCATCCGCCGGGCTGAACACGCTCTCATCGGCCAGCACCGGCACACTGGCGTGGCGGGTGACGTACTGCATCCCCTCGAGGTCAGCCGCAGGGACAGGCTGCTCGACGAACTCGATGTCCAGGCCCTTCTCCTGCATCTGGTCGAGGATGCGGACAGCCTGCTTTGCATTCCACGCCTGATTGGCGTCGATGCGGAGCTTGACGTCCTTGCCCACGGCCTCGCGGACGGCGGCCAGACGGGCCACGTCCAGCTCCGGGTCGATGCCCACCTTGACCTTCAGGCAGTCGTAACCGCGCTGGATGGCGGTGCGGGCGTCCCGGGCCATCTCCTCGGGCGGGTTGACGCTGATGGTGATGTCCGTCACGATATTGCTGCGCGCGCCGCCCAGCATCCGGTAGACCGGGGCGCTGTACTTCTGGCCCAGCAGGTCCCACAGGGCCATATCCACGGCAGCCTTGGCGCTGGTGTTGTGGACGAGGGCCTTCTGCACGGCGGCGGTCAGATCCTCGAACTCGTCGAGGCCGCGGCCCAGGATGGCCGGGGCGATGTGGTCGCGGATGGCGCCGATGATGGCACCGGTGGTGTCGCCGGTGATGACGCCGGTAGGAGGTGCCTCACCGTAGCCCACCGCGCCGGTGTCGGTGTGCAGCTCAACGATGACGTCCTCCACGCTGCTCACGGTGCGCAGCGCTGTCTTGAAGGGGACGCGGAGCGGGGTCGAGATTCGGCCCAGCTTTACCTGTGTGATCTTCATGCCAGTCCCTCCTTATTCTTCCTGCATGTGTACGGTGGCCGACAGCTTCTGATAGGCGACGCGGAGCGTGCCGTCTTCCACATGGATGATGCCGCAGCGGGCAAAACCGTTCTTCTCGAGAAGATGCTGCATGATCTTGTTGTCGGCGTGGGTGTCGGCCCGCAGGCTCTCGCAGTGCTCGAGGCACCATGCGATGACCTCAGACGCCACGCCCCTGCGGTCACCCGTCGAGGCCAGCCGGTGGATGGTGCCGTAAGGCACCTCATCGTTGAGCCACTGGCCGTCTTCGATTTTCGCGTAGGTGGGGTCCGGCCCGAGGATGAAGGCAAACACCGCCTCGAGACGGCCGTTCACCGTATAGACGAACAGCCGGTTGGAGTCGATGTCTTCTTCCAGCATCTCCTGCGGCGGATAGCTGTCACCCCACTGGGTCGGGTTGCCCGAATCCGCCATTGCTTTCCGGGCATGGGCATAGATCTCTAAAATTTGCTCCAGATCAGAGCGCCGTGCTCCACGAAACATTCCGTTTCCACCTTCTCTTTCCGTGCGCCGCAGCGCACTCCCGCATTTTTGCAGGTCTGGCTTTTATTGTAACACACTCTGCATCGTTTTTCCATCTTAAGACATCAAAAGACGTCCCGCAGACACGGGACGTCTTTTTTCGCGGTGTGCTCAAAGGTCAGGCCGGTGTGCGGGTGCGGGCCGCGCGGCTCTGACGGTACTCACGGGGGCTCTGGCCGTACCGCTCGTGGAACAGGCGGTAGAAATAGCTGGTGTTCTCGTAGCCGACGTAGGTGATGATCTGCTGGATGTTCCAGTCGCTGCGGCGCAGCAGGCGGGCGGCAGTCTCCATCCGGTGCTTCTGGAGCAATTCCTTATAAGTACGGCCTGTCTGCGCCCGGACGCACTCGCTGACATAGGCCAGAGAGACGCCGTAGCTGCGGGCCACATTGGAAAGGCTTGCTTCGCGGTAATTCTGGGTGATCTCCTGTAATGCCGCCTGGACCAGCGCTTCGCGGCTGACCGCCTCGCCGCGCGTTTCCAGCGGGAAATTCTTGGTGTTCATAGGTATCCTCCGTTGCGGCGCAGCCGGGGACAGGGGGGATGTCGGAGCCGGGCCGCGCTCAGGTCTCATAAGCGTCCCTCTGTTGGGAGGCTTCTGCTTATAATACGGCGCAGCCGGGCCGGAAATTGCATAAGACAAGAAAAAACTCCAAAATTTTTCAGACGGGGTTTCGGCGCACATCAGAGGCCCAGCAGGGAGAGAAGGCTGAATTCCTCGGTCAGGCCCAGGTCGCTGACACTTGCGTTGTAGTGGATGGTCGCTTTGGTCAGCGCTTCGTTTCCATCCGACTCGACCTTCATGTTGGCCCAGTCTGCTTCGCTGCCGCTGTAGTAGATGTCCTTCAGCTTGTAGCAGTTTTCAAAGGCGCTGAGCTCGATAGATGTCACAGCCTTCGGGATATAGACCGCCTTCAAATCTGCGTACCAGAACACCTGATGCGGGAGCTTCTGGATGCCCTTTGAAAGCGCCAATTTTTCAATTCCGGAGAACGCGAACGCATTCTCGCCGACACTCGTCACCGTATCGGGCAGTTTCACTTCTTTGACTTGCAGGCTCCGCAGTGCAGCGTCTCCAATCGTTTTCAGATGAGAGGGCAGATTGATCTTCTGGATGGGGCAGGCAAAGAATATTTGACTGGGGAGCTCTGCGATATTGTCGTTCAGCTGGACTTCTGCCAGACTTGTGCAGCTTCCAAATGTGCTTGCCGTACCAGATGTGTTGGCCTCGAATTTCGGATTGCCCTTGATAACGAGCTTTTTCAGATATTCATTATCATAGAACGCAGCATATCCGATCTTCGTCACACTGGCCGGGATGGTGGCTTCCAGCAGTCTGTCTTTGTAGAACGCATATTCTCCGATGGTCAGCAGCCCTTCCGGGAAAGTGACGTTCCGGAGTGCCGTACATTTCTGGAAAGCTCGGTCTCCGATCGACTTGAGGGTGGTCGGCAGAGAAATACTGGAAAGCAGGGTGCAGTTTTCAAAGGCGCTGCTGCCGATGTCCGTCAGTCCTTTCGGCAGAGAGATGCCCGTCAGTTCGGTACAGCCCTTGAAAGCGCTGTCTCCGATGGTGGTCAGCCCCTCCTGCAGGGTGATGCCGGTCAAGGCCGTGCAGCCCTCAAATGCGTGCCCTTCAATGGAACGGACACCTTTTGGAAGAAAGATACTCGTCAGGCCGGTACAGCCAAAAAATGCCTGATAGCCGATATGCTCTACTGTTTCCGGCACCTTGATACTGGTCACACCGGTACAGCCCTGCAATGCCGAAACACCAATGCTTGTGACGGAAATTTTTCCGCTGACCGTATCGACACCATCCGGCAGTACCACACTGCCAGAGGGAATCACGCCATTTCCATCATAGCCGGACAGTTCCAGACCCGTGCCATCCGAGCGGAATGTCCACACGACCCCGTCCGCTGTTCCATTGCGGAGTGTCTCATACTGCTCCGGCGTCACGTTGTAGACGATTTTCGACCGGTTCCAGCTGTCGTTGCCGGAGTCGATGGAAACTTTCTTCCACTCCGACTCGCTGCCCTCGTAGTAGAACGTATAGCCCGTCACCCGGGTACAGTTAAATGCATTTTTTCCAATTTGTTTGAGGCTGTGGGGCAAATAGATGTCAGGCGCTCCTGTATTGTCAAATGCGTTGTCGCCGATCTCTTCCACGCCCGGCATCAGCTTGATGCTCGTGAGCGTGCTGTCTGCAAAAGCATTCTTCCCGATCTTCTTGACATTTCCCGGGATGGACATTTCACTGACACCGGCATATGCAAAAGCCGACTCGTCGATGGTGGTCAGCGTATCGGGGAGTGCCAAAGCCACACTTCCATCCAGCGCCGTATAGAACGCCTCTTCCCCGATGCGCTCGAGCTTTGCCGGGAGATGGATGACATTCAGGCTTCGGCAGACTGCAAAAGCACCCTCCGGTATCTCAGTGATGCCGTCATTCAGGTATACTTCTTCCAGATTACGGCAATAGTAGAACATGCGCTTTCCCAGCTTGGCCGGGCCTTTGATAGTCACTTTTTTCAGGCTTTCCGCAGCAGAAAATGCCCAGTCGCTAAACTCAGTGACCGTCGCCGGAACGGTGATCTCCGTGATGGCTTCGCCGTCAAAAATTTTGCCGGTGATGGCTGAGATGGTGTAGTCTCCCAGTTTTTCCGGGAAGGTCACGCTCTGGGGCAGAGTGCCTTTTTCCTTGTCATAGCCGACAATCGTGCCGGTGGTTCTGCTTGTGGGGCTGACCACCCAGAAAATGCCCGTTGCTGGGTCAGCCAGCGTCACCGTCTCGCCGGGCAGCGGGTCCGGCTCCGGCGTCGGAATGGGGTCAGGGTCCGGTGTAGGCGTCGGGTCGGGTGTCGGGGCAGGGTCCACCGTGGACGAACCTCCGCTGGAGCTTCCTCCTCCGCCGCCTCCACCGCCGCAGCTTGTCAGAAGCATCGCCGCTATCAGGGCTGCGGCCAGCACAGCCATCATCTTATGAGAAATCTTATTTTTCGACCGCATATCACTTTCTCCTCTCTTGTTCTTAACTTTTATCTTACCCCCCCCCGGCGCTTTTTGTCAATGATTTCCAAATCTTTCTCTGTTTTGCTCAAATGCGTTGCAAAATTTCGGAGAAACAAGCAAAAGCTGCCGCCTGCCTCGGGCAGCAGCTTTTCAGGAAAAGAAAAAGAGGAAAACAGAACTCAGAACATCTTCTCGTGGTGATACCGGCCCGTGCGCAGGAACTCCACCCACTCGGCGATGTTCACGGCGTGGTCGCCGATGCGCTCGAGGTACTTGATGACCATCAGCACATCCAGCGCGGCGTCCACTTTGCCGGGGTCGGCGGCGATCTCCGCCGCCAGCATCCGCTTGATGGTGTTGAAGTCGTAGTCCACCGCGTCGTCGGCGTCGATGACGGCTTTTGCCGCCGCCTCATCTTCTGCCGCAAAGGCGCTCATGGCGTCCTGCAGCATCTTGTGGGCTTTACGGCCCATCTCAATGCTCCTGCTCACGGCGGGGTCGCCCGCCTTGCGGACGCCGGCCAGATGGGGGACGATCTCCGCGATGTCGGCGGCATGGTCACCGATGCGCTCCACGTCTGTCACCACTTTCATGGCAGCAGAGATAAAGCGCAGATCACTTGCCACCGGCTGCTGACGCAGCAGCAGGGTCATGCAGCGGTGCTCGATGTCCCGCTCCATGTTGTTGATGCGGCTGTCGCCCTTCACGATCTTCTGGGCGGCTTTGGCATCGGCGGTGCACAGTGCTTCCAGAGCGGCCTCCACGGCCTCGGCAGAGTTGCTGCCCATTTCCACCAGCGCCGCCTTGAGGGCTTCCAGATCGGTGTCGTACTGTTTGCGGATGCTCATTGGTCTTTCCTCCTCGATTTAACCGAACCGGCCGGAGATGTAATCCTCGGTGCGCTTGTCCTGCGGGGCGCTGAAGATCTGGTTGGTGGGGCCCACCTCCACCAGCTCGCCCAGCAGGAAGAAGGCCGTGCGGTCGCTGATACGGGCAGCCTGCTGCATATTGTGGGTGACGATGACCACCGTGTAGTTCTTTTTCAGCGCGCTCATCAGCTCTTCCACCTTCATGGTGGAGCCGGGGTCCAGGGCGCTGGTGGGCTCGTCCATC
>OGHH01002187.1_pt1 | contig 11756 bp, 10 predicted proteins | sample 1571471 | NCBI WGS metagenome assembly OGHH01 (sample SAMEA2581936, study PRJEB24529) | metagenome | biome: Human gut stool | place: China | collected 2011
AATAGTAACACATTTATTAGTTTGTAAATGTGTCTACCTATATCAGGATAAGACATACCGACACTATATGCAGCTTATTCTCAGATGTATGGTCCTTTTAAGGAGGAATGGCGTGGAAAAATCGTTGCAAAAGAGATTGTTGCAAACCAGATGCCCGATGCAAGATATGACCGTATTGTATTCTTCTCCGGTGGTGTTGATGCCATCCATGCAGGAATAAACAACCCTGGTAAACGGAATGTTTTAGTCAGTGTGCCAAGCATAGAGGTACATTCCAGAAACGAAGGTGCCTTACGGAATGAAAAGTTTGTTATGATAAAAGAGTTCTCCCGTGTTATAGGAAGCGATTGGCTTTTGGTTGCCAATGATTTCAACCAAGTTGTTTTCGATGATGAAATAGGAAGAAATGGTAAAATTACGAGGTACCTTAGGAACACTCTCCAGCTGAATACGGTAGCATTTAATCATTCAGGCTTTTGGGGAATGAGGTATATTCCCAATTTGTGCTCAGTGGCTCCTTTTGCATACGCTATGGGAATAAAAGAACTCATCATGGGGTCTTCTTTGATAGAAGATAAACTTGAACCAGCTTTGGATGGAACCAACCCATTGTTAACCAATGGGTTCAAGTTCGTAGGCATTTCTTTTGCGGAACAAGACGGGCTTTATACCCGGCGTTCCCAAAAAGTGAAAAATATAGTTTCTACTTTTAAGAACCAAGGCAAACATGTTAGGATTTGGGCATGTTTTGTAGACAACAGCGAACAGTGCGGTGAATGTGCCAAGTGCGTTAGGACGCAACTCAATATCCTTTGTACCGGAGAAAACCCGAAGGATTGGGGATTCGCCCGCTTTGATGAAAAAAAGTTCTCGCAACTGGTGCGTTCTTACTGTTGGTTTGAAAATAGTATTGATGATGTATGGGGTATTATTGACTCCATAGACGACTCCCGTACTTATCCTTATAGTAACGAACTGCTGCATTGGCTTAAGCGAGTAGGTTATAAACGGTATTTCAACCGTTCCCGATGGATGCGCAAACTGATGTTGAACATAATTTTTAAGTTCAGTAAATATCCGCATTATATTTGTGTTGCTTGGCACAAAATGATAGGAAGATGAAAACGGCAATAAACTCGTAGAGCTGATTCTTATACATCCAAATTACAATCAAGATATGAAAGCAGGTTAAGAAAAATATAAAATAAAAAATATGGCTAAGGAAAAATTTTATACATCAGAGAGGAATGTACAAATCGTGTTGTCGTTGTTGAAAGCCAATGGTATTAGAAAGATTATAGCTTCACCGGGTGCTACTAACTTCACATTTGTAGGTAGTGTGCAAAATGATCCATTCTTTGAGGTCTATTCTGCTGTGGACGAACGTTCGGCAGCATATATGGCTTGTGGCATGGCGGCTGAAAGTGGAGAAGCTGTGGCTTTGAGCTGTACGGGTGCGACCGCCTCGCGTAATTACTATCCAGGATTAACAGAGGCTTTTTACCGCAAATTGCCGGTGCTTGCCATCACTTCGCACCAAGGGACAGATAGGATAGGACAACTTATTCCTCAGAACATAGACAGGCGTATTCTTCCGAATGACATAGCACGGCTTTCGGTAGAACTGCCTGTGGTCAAAGATTGCAGGGACGAAGACTATGTCGTGATGGAAGTAAACAAAGCCATGCTTGAGTTGCGTAGGAATGGAGGAGGACCGGTTCATATAAATTTGATAACAACCTACAGTCGTGATTTTTCGGTGAAAGAATTGCCTCATGTGAAAGTCATACGCCGCTTCCAGGCCTGGGATGAACTGCCTGTGCTGCCTGAGGGAAGAATAGGTATTTATGTGGGCTCTCATACACATTTTTCTGAAAAACAAAATAGGGCTATTGATCGCTTTTGTGCCACTTATGACGCTATAGTGATTTGTGACCATACGAGCGGCTATTACGGTAAATACAAGTTACTTCCGACGCTGGTCCAGTTGCAATCCGATATCACTTCACCATTCCCTCCATTGGATTTGATGGTTCACATCGGGGAAATATCAGCAGCTTCTTTCAACGATACAATCCCAGCAAAGGAGGTTTGGCGAGTAAGCGAAGATGGGGAATTGCGTGATCCGTTTAAAAAACTGACAACGGTATTTCAAATGTCCGAAGAAATTTTTTTTCTGCATTATGGGAAAGATGGTTGCAATCGGCACGTTTTGATAGATGAATGCCGAGAACTATTTGGTGAAATCTATGAGCAAATTCCTGAATTGCCTTTCTGCAATATTTGGACTGCCATGCAGCTATCTTCGAGACTTCCCAAAGGAGCGTTGTTCCACATGGGCGTTTCCAATACCCGGCGTTGTTGGAATATGTTCCAGTTGCCGGAAAGTGTTGAGTCTGCTTGTAATGTAGGTTGTTGTGGTATTGACGGTTGTGTCAGTACATTGGTCGGGGCTTCATTGGTCAATCCCGATAGGCTTTGCTATGTCGTAGTGGGTGATTTGACTTTCTTTTATGACCTGAATTCCTTGGGCAACCATCATATAGGGACGAATTTACGTGTTATGCTTGTCAATAACGGGAGGGGTACGGAATTTCGCTTGGGCATTCATCATTGCAATGTTTTTGGCGATGATGCCGACAAGTATATGGCTGCAGCTGGGCATTTTGGTAATAAATCTCCTCTGCTGGTTAAGCATTATGCTGAGGATTTAGGTTTCCACTATTTGTCTGCTACTACCAAAGAAGAATTTATGACTGCATTGTCTAATTTCACCAATCCACAGTTAAGTGATCATTCTATGATATTGGAAGTCTTTACTGACTCGAAAGATGAAAGCGAGGCTTTGTATCTGATGAGCCATATTCAAAGCGATGCCAAAGGCATGGTACGTAGTAAGCTGAAAGATGCGGTAAGGAATGTGGCAGGAGAAAAAGGCATTAATGCTATAAAAAAAATTTTGAAAAAATAAAAGATGGAAACGTATTGTTGGTGGGAATAGGTGAGGCTACAACTACGGCTGCAAAGCCATCGGGTGTGGGACGGTGAATATCTTGGAGCAGGTAGATTTCACGTTTCTTTTTTGCAACTTGTGAAATTTGAATATATCTATATGAATAATAACTGTTTAACAAGCGAAAAGGTAGAAAATATTCAACTACTGATTCGCATTATTTAAGAAATAGTGCATATCTTAATAATTTCTCTTCCTCTTCATACCAATATAGGAGGAATATTACAATCCTATGCCTTACAGACTGTTTTATCTCGCAATGGTCATGATGCAATAGTTCTGAACAGACCATTTTGCAGTAAGCCCAGTGTTGCGAAAGTTCTAGCCAAGGCTTGTTGTAGATTGCTTAAGAAAATGCTTGGTCGTGAGACTGTACCATTATTTTATGACTTCAAGCATTATAAAGAATATACTGTCATCAGTCAGCATACTGAGGCATTCATAGAGAAGAATATCCATTGTCGTTATTACAAACGCTATACAGATATACGGGAAGCGGATTGGGATGCTCTCGTGGTGGGTAGTGACCAAATCTGGCGGCGCAACTTCAATCAAAAGATTGAGAATGTATTTTTCGATTTTGCTTGGGACTGGGAAAATGTGAGACGGATTGCCTATGCTCCTTCTTTCGGACTGGATACTTGGGGATATTCAGATGTTGAAACGAAAAATTGTGCAGGGTTGGTGAAGAAGTTCAATCTTGTTACAGTACGTGAGGAGTCTGCAGTGGGGCTTTGCGAGAAGCATTTAGGCGTAAAGCCTATGCATGTCTTGGATCCAACGATGCTTCTCGATCGAAAGGATTATGAAGCACTGACATCAGAAGTTAAAGAAAAGTCTGATGGTGATATGTTGGTCTACTTGCTCGATCCGATGGAATCAAACCTTGTTACGGTAAAGGAGGTGTCTGCAGTGCTTCATCATAAACCTTTCTATGTATTCTCAAAGGTCAATGACACAAGTCTGCCACTCAGTGAACGTATACAGATTCCGGTAGAGAAGTGGCTAAAGGGGTTTCAGGATGCTAAGTTCGTGATTACAGACAGTTTCCATGGCTGCATATTCTCTATTATCTTCAATGTGCCTTTTGTGGTGTTGAGAAATGAACAAGGTGGATTGGCGCGTATTTATTCTCTTTTGAGCATGTTCTGTTTAAAAGACCGTTTAGTAGACTCAGTTGATGATCTGAAGCAGTTGAAGATTATTGATTGGAATAAGGTCAATGCCATCCGAGAAAAAAAGAAGTATTTTGCATTGGGATTAATTGATAAAATACTAAGATAAACCAACAGCTTCCTTTACAATAATAAATATGTCTTTATGCTCTCAATAATTATTCCCCTTTATAATAAGCAAGCTGTAATAGCGCGCACCATTGAGTCGATACTCAGCCAATCCTATATCAATTGGGAACTGATTATCGTGGATGATGGATCTACCGATGGCAGTGATGAAGTGGTGAGACTGTATCTTGGTGATCAGCGTATACGGTATATACGTAAGCCTAATGGTGGGGTGTCATCAGCCAGAAACCGGGGTATCAAGGAGGCTAAAGGGGAGTGGATATGCTATATTGATGCGGATGATTATTTTCTGCCGGAGGGATTGAAGACAATGGTTGAATTGGCAGAGAAATATAATGTAAAGGTGGCTGCAGGACGTTTTTTGATAGAAATTAAAAAAAAGAGATTTCCGGGAGTGAATGGTAAAAGAGAAGGCGTATTGGAAGATAATTTTAAAGAGTGGTTTTTTAATAGGGTGATACCTCGTGCAGGAGCTGCTGTCTTTCATGCCGAATTATTGAAGAATCATTTGTTTGATGAGACATTGAGTCGATATGAAGATGCAAAATCTCTTTTTGAAATTTTACGTGAAAACAGAATGGCTTATACTCCTATTGATGTGATGACTTATTCTCTTGATAATCTCGGTCTAAGTGGTAAGGTGGCTGATTTTTCAAAGGATTTTATATTTAGTATGAACTTTGATGGAAAGTCTTATTGGGAAAAAATGCTTTTGGGGGATATGCTCAACCAGGGATTAAAGCTATATCCCGAATATAAACAATTCTTATTGAATAAATATGGCAACGATTTAATGTGGAGTAATAAGGCTAAACGATGCAATTTTATGAATAGGATAATATTTATTCCGAGAAAACTAATAATGAAGTTAAAGTTTTATTTGTCAGGTCCTTTAGCGGGATAAGCTATTGATAATGAGTTTATTATTGGTGAATTTTGTTGTTTTGTATAAATCTGATTTCTTGCCTAAAGTAGGTAAAAGGCTAAACCTTGATTGAAGTTAGTCCGACTGACGCACCCGATTACTGGGCTATACGTGGTTGGACAAATACATTGCAAAAAATGAGTTATGATGCGGATATTTGCTTTTTGGGTAATTCAATTACGTATGCGAGTAATTTTCAAACTTATTTCACGGATAAGAAGATTGTAGAACTAGGCTATCCTGGTGATACCATGATTGGCATGATGCGACGTATGGATATGCTGCGTGCTGTTTGTCCTGAAAAAGTGTTTTTGATGGCAGGTATCAATGACTTGGCAAATCAAAGTATGGATATGGATGAGTTTGCTGAGCGGTATAATGTTTTAGTGGATTCTATAACTAACGCTTGTCCTCATGCAGAAGTCTATTTGGAATCTATACTTCCAGTCAATCGTAGTCATAGAATGTATAGAAACTGTGACAGAATTATTCAAGCTAATCAAATTATTACTCGTATAGCAGGTGAAAAAGGAATGATATATATTGACCTATTTTCTCTATATTGTATAGATGGACAGCTGCCTGATGAACTAACTAATGATGGCATTCATCTTTTACCAAAAGCTTATGATAGATGGGCTGAAGCTATTCGTGAGTATGTAACAAGTTCTCTCAAATAAAAGTATATAAGACCACTAATACTCTTTGTGCTATTGATATATGGTTGTTTTGATATGGTGAATAAGAAAAACAATAGGAGTTCATTTTTTTGTGTATTTAAATACTTGATATTTATATTACAACATTTTCTAAGATGGATTTTTATTAATAGTTTATCTAGAGGATTTTATTATAGTATTAAATATTCTAGTACGGTTACAATAGGTTATGGAGCTAAGGTTACCCGTATATCTAAGTTTGAAGGATGTAATAGAGTTTGTGCGCACAGTACATTTAATGGCACATTAGGTTATGGATCTTATATAGGATTCAATTCAAGAATAAGTGGAGAAATTGGACGTTTTACTTCTATTGCAGATGATTGTATGGTTGTTCGTGGACGTCATCCTTACGAGTATCCTTATGTAGCCACAAGTCCTATGTTTTTCTCTATGATGAAGCAAACTGGATATACTTTTGCTGATAGGCAAATTTATAATGAATTTAAATTTGTAAGAGAATGTGTTCCAGTGGTTATTGGTTCTGATTGTTGGATAGGAGCAGGAGCAAAAATCATTGAAGGAGTTACGATAGGTATAGGGGGCATGGTACTTGCTGGCGCTTTAGTTACTCATGATGTACCCCCTTATGCAATAGTGGGAGGGGTTCCCGCTAAAGTCCTCCGGTTTCGATATAATGAAGACGCTATACAAATGCTTCTGAAATCTAAATGGTGGGAGAAAGATGAAAAGTGGTTCAAGATAAATTGGCGTTTACTAAATGACCTAGATGCTTTTGAAAAGTATTTTGCTAATGAAAGTAAATGAGATGGGGAATTCACTAACTAAAACAAGATGCTGATATATATATTACTGATTATATTGTCTACCATAATATTTATTTCACACATATATGTGAAAGATGAAAAGGTCAATTTTGTGACAGCATTTGTGTGGGTATTGTTGATGACACTCTTTGTTGGTTCACAAGATGGTATAGGAACAGATCACAGTAATTATATTGCTCAAATAGAGAGCCCTTGGGTTGTTCCATCAGAACCTTTTACGATTTTAGTTTTTGCAATAATTCGTTCATTTGGAATATCTTCATATGCCTTTTTTTATATATATGCTTTCTTGACTTATTTTTATTTAGCAAAAGCAGTGCTATTATCTGATCGAAATATTAGGTTTATTGTTGTAATCATGATATTACAATCATTGTTGTTTTTTCAATCATTCAATTTGGTTCGTCAGATATTAGCTTGTGCCATTTTCTTGTATGGCTTAATGTTAATTTCTTGTGGGAAGAAACATTACATAGTTTTTGTTTTGGCTTTTCTAGTGCATTATTCTGCATTGTTCGGGATATTGATGATTGTATTAGCTAAAATGATAAAGGTGAATATTGTAGTGTTGATGATATATATAGGATCCGTTTGTATCTTACTATGGGGAGGATTTATGAGTGGCTTTATATCAATATTTGAGCCTATAATTGGAAAAACGTATTATGGCTATTATTTGGAATCAGCACTTATAAATGAAAATCAAACAGCTCATTTTGGTGTAGTATATCAAGTGATATTTGTATTATCTCTTATTGTTTATGCGAAGAGAAATTATTATGTATCGAATAATTTAGAATTGATTTTGAATGTTTTTTTTCTTGGTCAGATAATGTATAATGTGCTTTCTGCTAATATAACTTTACAAAGAATTACATATTATCCCTATGTCTCTATGGTTTTTGTAATTCCTTTATTGGCTAAGTCTTTACATTCTTATTGGACGACTAGAAATGCTTTATTATTATACTTGATTTATTTTGTTTTCATCTTGGCTTCTTTATCTTCCAAAGGAAGCCCGTATGTACCATATAAAAGTATTTTATAAATATTTGCAAAATATAAAGTGATGAAAGTTCTTTATTTAGGTTGCTTTTGTGAACCTACAATTTCTACATTTATAAAAGAATGTACAAAAGGGGTTATTACAGTAAGCGCAACTACATTTCAGAAAGCTCTTTTAGCGGGATGTAACGAGTGTGGTATAAGACCTGATTATATAGTGAATGTACCTGATATTGGTAGTTTCCCATTTCGTTGTAACAATTTGTTTTTTTCAAAATCTGGGGATGTATTTATAACCATAGAACAACCAAAACTAATCAGAAATATCCGAGTGTAAATCTTTAATTACCAGCATATTCTAAAATTTAACACTTTTCGGTTGCCATTTGTCGCTTCCCAAATTTCCACATATTTTTGAGACGTATTTCTGACGTGGAGAATTTGCGGGGCTTGTTTTTTGTCACACCGTGCAGACAGTTGACAAGGGTTTACAACCGTTTACGACAAGCGACAATAACCGCCCCGATATGCGGAAACAGTCACACTGTGTAGAAAAGCGACAATGGTTGACTTCCGTTCACATCCGTTTACCATTTCAGAGATATAGGATTGAAGAAATGAACCATTAAACGATAAAACGGTATGAAAGCAACCAGAAAATGCAGTTTTTGCGGCAAGTCCTTTGTAACCCGAAGCGGTATGCAAAGATATTGCAGTGAGGCTTGTCAGGCAGAAGCCAAACGAGCCAGAGTGATGCAGAAGAACAACCTCTTCAAAGTCGCCCAACCCTTGATGGAGATACAGCATCAGGAGTATCTCACCTTTTCCAAAGCAGCCATCCTCATGGGCTGTTCCCGACAGTACATTTACAAACTTGTAGCCATCGGCAAGCTGAAAGCCTCACGCATCAGCAACCGCATGGCATTCATCCGCAGAGCCGACATCGAGCAGATGTTGGAGGGCAATCCCTATCACCGCATCCTGCCCGGCAACACCTCCACACCAAGGAAATCATCTTCATCTTCCTTACCTGCCAAAAGAGAAAAAAGGGAAAAGGAAAGCGAAGAAGTGTTGGACTTCTATTCGGGCGAGGAGGTGATGTCCCTTTTTAAGGTAAAGCAGTCATGGCTTTACACTTCCGCCAAGCGTAACCATATCCCCATCTGCCGTATCGCAGGAAAGAACTATTACAGCAAGAAGCATATTGACGAGTTTTTCGGTGTGGCAGTTGATATTAGCGAAATTACCGACTGGCTACTGACCGAGGAGGTGGAGGAACTGTTCGGCATGAAGCCGACCGCACTCCGTGCCTACACCTATCGCCATAAGATACCCACTAAAAGAGAGTACGGGCGTACCTATTACTCCAAATCACATTTGAACGAACTCCGCAGAACTGACCTTGTGAACGATGAACGCTACTATACCGTTGAGCAGGTGCAGCAAATCTATGGTCTTTCGTCAGCCAACATCTGCCATATCGTCAAGGTGAAGCACATCGAAAAGATAAAGGTGGGTGTGAAAAACCTGCTTTTGCGCTCAGATGTGGAGCGTGTCATGGCTGAAAGGAACAAATAACCGTGAAAAATCGGGATTATCGAAAATTATTTCAAAATGATGTATCGTGGAGGTATTCACGGATATTTCACGTTGTTCCTTTGCCATCGGAAACATGGATACAACTCCAAAATGTATACAACCAATTAAAACATAATTATTATGAGTAAATGCAAAACAGTTACCTTGCGTAAGCGCAAGATTAAGAACGGGACACAGTATTCACTATGCCTTGACTACTATCCCGGCTACCGTGACAATGTCACCATGAGAGTGATTACACGTGAAGCCTTAGGAATTTACATCTTCGCCAAACCTGCAAACCAGCAGGAACGGGACTTCAACGCACGCATGATGAAGAAAGCGGTCATCCTGCGCAACCAGCGCTACGAAGCCATTTTCAATGAAAACAACGGCTTTTTTGACAAGACCAAGATGAAGGGCGATTTCCTTGCCTATTTCAAAGGACTGGCTGACCGCAAGAATATCAAGTGGCAGCACGTATACAAGCATTTCCAGCGGTTCGTGAACGGCAAATGCACCTTTGAGGAGGTGGATGTGGATTTGTGCCGCAAGTTCATGGAATACCTGCTTGATGCACCCCAATCCATCCACACCAACCAAAAGCTGCACATCAACTCCGCAGCAGGCTATTGGTCAACTTTCCGTGCCGTGCTGCACACCGCTTACCGTGACAGGAAGATAAAGGAGAACCCAAACGGCTTCTTAGACCGCATCGAGTGCATTCCCACCATCAGGGAGCATTTGAGCCAAGAGGAACTGATACGGCTTGCCGAAACACCCTGTGAGGAGGAGGTCTTGAAAAAAGCTTTTCTTTTCGCCTGTCTTACGGGACTGAGAAAGAGCGACATCAGACAGCTCACGTGGCAGCAGATACAACCATACACCAACGGCAGGATGTTCGTTACCACCCGTATGCAGAAAACCAAAGAAATAGTGCATAACCCCATCAGTGATGAAGCCTATGGACTGCTGGGAGAACGGGGCGAGGGACTTATCTTTGAGGATTTCAAGGACAAGATGCTGCAAGGACCACTCCAACGGTGGCTCACGGCAGCAGGGATAACCAAGAAAATCACCTTTCACTGTACCCGCCACAGCTTCGGAAGCCTGCACGTGGAAATGGGAACGGACATGGCTGTCATCCAAGCCTATCTCGGACATAAGAACATTACCACCACACAAATCTATTCCAAGATAGCAGCGCAGCAGATGTGTCAGGTGGTGGACAAGATAACCTTGAAGCGCAAGGAGGCATAAATGTCTCACATTGACAGGTATTCAGAGGGGCGGTTATGGCTACAAGGCTATAATCGCCCCTCTATGTTTTTGGCTTGATGCCACCATTTATAAGCCCCTCAGAGTATGAAACAGAGTATGATATGATGACATTTCGTGAAATACATTGAAAAAGACCGTTCTAACCGCAAATAACGGGCAGTAATTGGGAAAAATAGCATTAACTTTGCACAAAATAATACAGGAACATTCAATCTCTCAACGAAATATGGAATCATCAATCAAGGACAAATACATCATCTTGGGCTTTGTCGGCTTCGCCATCGTCCTAATATCTTCCATTGCCACGCTGGTAATAGCGGACAGCTTCAACCAAGACAACTTTGTCAGGTGGATAGTATTCGTATGCTGTAACCTGTTGGGATGGTTGCTCTATCTCTCCTTTCAGACACTTATCTTTGATACATACGAAATCTACAAAATCAAGTTCGGCAAGAAAGAAACGATTGCCGAAGCCATAGAGGTGCAGGAAGAACTGTCACAAAATACACTTGAAGAAGCCACATCTGTGCCTGGACCTACATCAGTCCCTGAGCCTGTACCCGAATCATCCCCGACAAAAGAAGAGACACTTATCCAAACACAACCGATAGAGCTTACTATCGCCCCGGATCTTCACGAAAAGAACCGTGCCAATTACGCAAGCAGAGAGCAACGGGAAAAGGAAGAGCGCATCCGCATGGTCATGGAGTATTGCCATTATTACCTGCCTCGCATTGCCGACCAAGAAACCGTGAACCACATCTGTACTGAGGTGGACAAATGGATGAATCTTAACACTTATACCCCGAAGCCCATACAAAGACCGTTTACCAAAGACATCAACAACATTCCACTCCGTCACTTCGTATGGAATATCTCTGAGCGTTTCCTGTACAAGAGATACTACAATGGGGATAACCGTGCCAAGTTCATCAAAGCCCTTTTCCCGAAATCGTTTGCTGATACAGACTTATCAACCATCAAGAATTTCAAGGTAGAGCCGTTAAAGACGGAAATTCCCATTGATGAACCCGAAAACGGCAAACTTGATTTCCACTATCCCGAGGATTATGTGCGGAATTAGGATAATGGAAAATCCAGTGTAAGCTGCCCCCTAAAACCAAGCGATTCTGCCCCCTTGTG
>OGHH01002194.1_pt1 | contig 11735 bp, 8 predicted proteins | sample 1571471 | NCBI WGS metagenome assembly OGHH01 (sample SAMEA2581936, study PRJEB24529) | metagenome | biome: Human gut stool | place: China | collected 2011
CGCCACCTTGCCAAGGTGGAGGTAGCGAGTTCGAGCCTCGTCGGCCGCTCCAGACAAACAAGCCACTGCAAAACATGATTCGTCGTGTGATGCAGCGGCTTTTTTGTACGTTGAAAGCTTTTTGGAATTGGAAAAGGAGGGAAAAACGCAGTGATATTCGGCAAGTACATCAACCGGTATTACCTCAAGCATGCTCCCGTACTGCTGCTGGGCCTTGCGGCCCTGCTGACGGTGGATTACATCCAGCTTTTGATCCCCCAGCTCTACCGGCTGGTCATCAACGGGGTGAACCTTGGCCAGGTGGTGGTGAACGGTGAGACGCTGCTCTTTACCAAAGAGGTGCTGCTGCAGCACATCTGCCTGCCCATGATCTGGATCGTGGTGCTCATGGTCATTGGGCGCTTTTTGTGGCGTATCTGCTTTTTCGGCTCCGCTGTGTGGGTTGCTGCCAACCTGCGCGAGCGGATGTTTGACCACAGCCGCCAGCTTTCGCAGCAGTATTACCAGGTTAACAAGGTCGGCAACCTGATGAGCCTTTACACCAATGATATTGATACCATCCAGGAATGTTTTGGTGATGGTATCCTGATGTTCTTTGACGCTTTGGTTCTCGGCCTGATGGCCCTGTACAAAATGTGGCGCATGGATTATAAGCTCACCCTGCTGGCTTTGATCCCTGCCCTCATCATGTTCGGCATCGGCACCGTCATGGGCACCGCCATGACCAAGCGCTGGGAAGAACGCCAACAGGCATTCTCCGATCTTTCAGACTTTGCACAGGAGAATTTCTCCGGCATTGCCGTTATCAAGGCGTTTGTCAAAGAGCTGAAAGAGCTCATGGCGTTCCGCAAGCTGAACAAACAGAACGAGGAGATCAACGTCACCTACACCAAGATCGCCACCCTGCTGGAAGTCCTCGTGACCCTCTTCGTCGAGTCGGTCATCTGCATCATCCTGGGCTACGGCGGCTATCTGGTCTACTGCGGCCGGTTCAATGCAGGCCAGCTCGTGGAGTACATCGGCTACTTCGAAGCCATCGTCTGGCCCATCATGGCCGTGTCCATGCTCATCGAGAAGACCTCCCGCGGCAAGGCGTCCCTCAACCGGATCACCGAGCTGCTGGATGCCCCCATCGACGTGGCCGACCGCCCCGGTGTGCCCGACCTGAAGGACCCGAAGGGCACCATCGAGTTCCGGGACCTGACCTTCCGCTACCCGGACGGCGAGTTCGACGTGCTCAAGAACATTTCCTTCAAGATCGAACCCGGCGAGAGCGTGGGCATCGTGGGCAAGACCGGTGCGGGCAAGACCGCGCTGGTGGACCTGCTGCTCCGCACCTACAATGTGCCGGACGGCACCCTCTTCGTGGATGGGCAGGATGTGAACCGCGTGTCCATCCACTCGGTGCGCAATGCCTGCGCCTATGTGCCGCAGGAGAACTTCCTCTTCTCAGACACCATCGCCCACAACATCGCATTCGGCGTGGATGACGCCACCCAGGAGGACATCGAGCGGGCCGCCAGCCTGGCCGATGTGCGGGACAACATCGTGGACTTCAAGGACGGCTACGAGACCGTCCTCGGCGAACGCGGCGTCACCGTTTCCGGCGGGCAGAAGCAGCGCATCTCCATTGCGCGCGCCCTGCTGAAGGATGCGCCCATCCTCATTCTGGACGACTCCGTCTCGGCGGTGGATACCCGGACGGAGAAGATCATTCTGGACAACCTGAAGGCCAGCCGGGCAGGGAAGACCACCCTGCTCATCGCCCACCGCATTTCCACGGTGGAGCGGCTGGATAAGATCATCTTCCTCGAAGACGGCTGCGTCGAGGCCGTTGGCCCCCACGACGCACTCTATGCCTCCTGCGGGGAATACCGCCGCATGGTCGATCTGCAGCGGCTGGAAGACGAAACGGGAGGTGACGAGGCATGAGTTGGAATCCGCTTTTGCTGGTGGGCGCGGTCATCGGCGTCATCACCGCGCTGCTCATCGCCGCCTATGTCGGCGTGAAGGATAAGAAGACCTCCATGGGCTTCGAGCGCAACATGGACGACGGCGAGATCCTGCGCCGCCTAGCCGGGTATGCCCGGCCCTATCTGGGCCGGTTCGTCCTCGTGGGCTTTCTGATGCTCTTCTCCATCGCCTACGACATCGTTTCACCCCTTATCGTCGGCTCCATCGAAGAGCTGGTCGTCGGCGAGTTTGAGCTGAACGCCCTCTTTGCGGGGGTGGCCGTGTATGCGGGCGTGCTGGTCTTTTCCATGGCCAGCACCTATTTGCAGGCCGTGATCTTGCAGCGGGTGGGCCAGCGCATCATTTCCGACCTGCGCGAGGACCTCTTCACCCACATCGAGTCCCTCTCCCATGAGCAGCTGAACGAGATCCCCGTGGGCAAGCTGGTCACCCGTGTGACCAACGACACCAACGCCATCTCGATGATGTTCACCAATCTGCTGGTGCAGCTGACCAAGAACTGCTTCGTCATCCTGGGCATCCTCATCGCGATGATCTGCCTGAACTACGAGCTGACCCTGATGGTGCTCTGCTTTGTGCCCTTCATCGTGCTCTTCACGGTCATCTTCCGCAAGTTCTCCCGCCGGGCCAACCGCAAGCTCAAGAACGCGACCACCGATATCAATACCTATCTTTCCGAGAACCTGTCCGGCATCAAGGTCACCCAGATCTTTGGCCGCGAGGACGAGAAGATGGCGGACTTCCGCAAAAAGAGCCAGAATCTGGCCCGGGCCAATCAGGAGCAGATCTTCGTGTTCAGTGTGTTCCGTCCGCTGGTGTATATGCTCTACATCAGCTCCATCCTCTGCCTGTTCTATCTGGGCGGCATGGGCCACCTGAACAACGTCCGCTTTCTGGGCCAGACCCTTTCCAGCGGCACGGTCGTTACCTTTTATATGTACATCTCCAAGTTCTTCACCCCCATCCAGAACCTGGCCGAGCAGTTCAACTGGCTGCAATCGGCGCTGGCCTCGTCGGAGAAGGTCTTCTCCATCATGGACCTGCAGCCGAAGATGGTGGATGCCCCCGATGCCATCGAGCTGGATGAGGTGAAAGGCGAGATCGAGTTCCGCGACGTCTGGTTCAGCTATGTCCCCGGCGAGTGGGTGCTGCAGGGCGTTTCCTTCCATGTGGAGCCCCGCCAGACCGTGGCCTTCGTCGGCTCCACCGGCTCGGGCAAGAGCACCATCCTCTCCCTCATCTGCCGCAACTACGAGTTCCAGAAGGGTGAGATTCTGATTGACGGCATCGACATCCGGAAGATCAAAATTTCCTCGCTGCGCCGCCACTTCGGCCAGATGCTGCAAGATGTGTTCCTCTTCTCCGGCACCATCCGCAGCAACATCGTCCTGCGGGAAGAGGGCATTTCGGACGACGAGATCCTGGAGGTCTGCCGCTACGTCAACGCCGACAAGTTTATCGCAAAGCTCGACCACGGCCTGGACGAGGAAGTCCGCGAGCGCGGCAACAACTTCTCGGCCGGTCAGCGCCAGCTGCTCAGCTTTGCCCGCGCCATCATCCACAAGCCCAGCGTGATGATCCTGGACGAGGCCACTGCCAACATCGACACCGAGACCGAGCTGCTCATCCAGGACTCGCTGGAAAAGATGCGCACCGTCGGCACCATGCTCATCGTGGCGCACCGCCTGTCCACCATCCAGCATGCGGACAACATCATCGTCCTCTCCCACGGCAAGATTCTGGAGCAGGGCACCCATCAGCAGCTTCTGGCCAACCACGGCCGGTACTATCAGCTCTATACGCTGCAGTACCACAAAGAGCAGCTGAGCCAGTGACCGCCGCCCCTGCCCGGCAGAGGCTCTGAACAAAACAGGAACCCCCTCTTCTGCGTTTTCGGCGGAAGAGGGGGTTCCTTTCATTCAGGCCCAGCTGGATGAGCAGGATAGCGGGCCTCCTTTTGGCTGGGATCATGCGGCATCCAGGAACTCTTCCGGGTCCTCGATGACATCTTCGATGACATCCTCCGCCTCGTCCGAAACTTCTTCGTCCGGGGCGGGGAAGAACCAGCCCTGGATCGCATCGCGGAGCGAGAGCAGGGTGGTATCCATCTCGGCATTCTGGCGCAGCAGCTCATGCACCAGGTCGGGCTTGTCGGTGATGAGGTCGTCTGCGCCCAGCTCCATCATGTGGCGGGCATCGTCCTCCTGGGCGATGGTCCAGGCCGAGATGGTCTTGCCGCGCAGGTGGATCTGGTTGACCATGCCGGAGGTGATGAACGTATGCTCCACGCTGAAAAAGTCGGCATCCGGCAGGTCGTAGTAGTTGCCGACGCCCAGCGCCAGAATGTAGCCGGTGGGGATATCCGGGGCCAGCTCCTTGACTTTGTGCAGCGTCTCATAGCTCTGCGAGGTGATGACGCAGTGCCCCTCGAAACCGTACGCCCGAAGCAGGCGGATGGTCTCGGCTTCCAGCGTCGGGGTGGCGGCGCTGGGCTTGATCTCCACGTTCAGGTCGATGCGGCCCTGACAGAGCTGCAGCACTTCCTCAAACGAGGGGATGCGCGTCCCGGCAAAGCGGGCGCTGAACCAGCGGCCCGCGTCCAGCGCTTCGATCTCCGCAAAGGTCAGGTCGTACACCTTGGCGTTTTTGCCGGTGCAGCGCTTCAGGCTGGTGTCGTGGGTCACGACCACCACGCCGTCCCGGCTCATCTGAACATCCAGTTCGATGCGGTCGCCGCCCTTCCGGATGGCAGACCGGAAAGCGGGGATGGTGTTTTCCGGGGCAATGGAGCAGTCGCCGCGGTGGTAGGTGACAAGGGGCGTCACACCGCCCACCGCCGAGAGCAGCGCGTCGTCCTGGGGCAGGCTGAGCAGATAGACCGTGGCGGCGCAGCTCGCGAGGGTGACGCCTGCCACCAGAGCCGTCAGCAGCAGGCGGCCGCTGCGGCGGGCGGGCTTATCGCCCGGCTGCACGTCCGGCTGGGGCAGGCCCTGCATCCGGAAATAGAGCAGACCGAGGATTGTGCACTGGGCCACGGTGACCCGGCAGTCCAGCAGAAAGCCGAAGAAGGGCAGCTCCACCAGCTGCAGTGCACGGGAGAGCAGCAGCATGGCGCGGGTGCTTTCCAGCCCCACCAGCGCCGCGATGCCGTACAGCAGGGCAGCGGCCAGCGCAAAGAGCAGGCCGGTGCGCAGCAGCACCCCGATGTTCCACCGGGCCAGCGCAGTCAGGACTTCGCAGAACCGCTGCTTCACACAGCGGCAGCTCTCTTTTACGGCGGAGCCAAACGATTTGCGTTCCAGCATGAACAGGGGCAGCACCAGAGCAAAGAAGACGGTCAGCAGCACAACGGCCAGAATGCCTGCCCCATACAGCGCCAGAATGCCCGGCTTTGCCCGGATGACGCCCAGGATATATTCGGGCACGGCCAGCTGGGTGATATAGCTGGCGGTGACGTACATGTCCGTGAACGGGATGAGGAGCACACAGTAGAGCAGGATGGGCCAGTTCTTCGGGTGCAGCACGTGGCGGATGTCCGCGAGGGAGACCCGGAACAGGGTGGGCAGACCGGAAGGCTCCCCCCGGCGGGCCCGGTCCAGCCCATGCAGCACGATGGAAAATTCATACAGGTTCCAGAGCGCCACCAGAATGGCGATGAGCGCGATGCCGCCCAGAATGCTGGGGGCCGTAAAGATCTGGTGCGCGTTGGTGTTCGTCAGGTAGTTCACCGGCGAAACGCGGAGCGTCAGGCTCCAGATGCCCCGCATGGCGGGGAGGAACACAAGCTCGGTGAGGAGCTTATACAGTATGATGGCGGTGATGAGGGCAGTTTCGGCCCGCCGGACGAGGGCCTGTGTTTCCTGCCGAAGCGCCCGGTAAGCGGCATTTGCCTGCCGCAGGGTGCAGTTGGAACGGCTCAATAAGATCTCACCTCGGTTGAAGAATCCGTTTTTTCAGAACGTTATATATTTATAAGTAGTATACCACAAAAAACAGCAAAAGAAAACGACTCTTCCCGACCGTTTTGCCCAAAATTTGAGTCGATTTTTCTGGCATCTTTTCAGCGGAGCGGAATCATGATACAATAAGAAAAACATCAGCAGGAGGAAAACGGGATGGAATTCCATTATGAGATCAGGCCCGGCCGCTACCGGCATTTCAAGGGCCGGGAATACGAAGTGCTGGGCATGGCACACCACAGCGAGACCGAAGAAGAACTGGTGGTCTACCGCACCCTCTATGGAGACCACGACCTCTGGGTGCGCCCGGCGGCCATGTGGTGCGAGACCGTGGAGCGGGACGGCAGAGTCCAGCCCCGCTTTGCCTACATCGGGGAGTGAGCGGATGAAGATCGTAGACCGTTTTGGGAGCCGGCCGGGGGCCGAGCTGGTCCGCCTGCCGCAGGGCGGGGAACGGCTGCTGGCCGTCGAACACGCCGCAGCCCTCCTCGTCAACGAGCAGACGGCGTTCCGGGTGGTGTGCACCCCGGAGCTTCTGCCGCAGCTGGCGCTGGGCCGCCTGCTGACCGAAGGGTGGATCGCCTCCGCCGACGAGGTCGAGCAGGTGGCCGTCTGCGCTGAGGGGCTCAAGGTCAGCGTCCACCTGACCCACCCGCTGGCCGCGGTCTCCGCCGCCGGGCAGGAGGTGCCGAGCTGCTGCACCGACAACCTGACCGTGGCCTCTCCGGTGGTACTCCGCCCGCTGGCCCCGGTGCCGCAGCTGGATGTGCCGGATGCCTGGGTCGGGACGCTGGCCGCAGCCATGGGCGGGGAACTGCCGCTCTACCGCGCCACCCGCGCCGTGCACAGCTGTTTTCTGCTGCGGGCGGGCCGCATCCTGTACCAGTGCGAGGATCTGGGCCGCCACAATGCGCTCGACAAAGCCGTCGGCTGCGCACTGGCGGACGGAGTGCCGCTGGGGGAGTGCGTCCTTTATACCAGCGGCCGGGTGCCGGTGGATATGGTGCGCAAGGCCATCCGCGCCGGTGTTCCCGCCCTCGTCAGCAAGACGATGCCCACCGTCCAGTCGGTGGAGCTGGCGGAAGAATACGGATTGAGACTGTTCATCCAAAAGAAGAACGAATTTCACGCAAGAATTCCGTGAAGATTCCATAAAAATCTGGAAAATCCAACGGGTATGCGTTGACTAACCTGTGCGGATGATGTTATTCTTATAACGAAGATACCGCTCGGCACTGTTGCAGCAGGCTGAGCGGCTGTTTTTCGTGCATGGAAGCTCTCCGTGCATGACGATAAGAATAGGCAGGTGAAACAATGAAGCAGGCAAATCATGCGCCGCAGCCGTTGTGGCGCAGACGGCTGCCGGGCTATGCCGCCATGGGCGCGGCCACACTGGCAATGGCGCTGGGTCTGCATGGGTTGATGAGTGCCCGCACCACGGTGGCAGGCACCCTTCTGCCCCTGGCAGATGCCGACGCCGCTACCTATGGCATCCGCGCGGTGTACCAGCTGGACGAGAACACCTATTATGTGGTGGGTGCCCAGAAAGGCTTCCAGAGCGACGTAGAGGCAGGCGTGACCCTTGACAGCACGGGCAATGTGCAGAGCGTTGCCATCCTGGCGCAGGGCGAGACCGACAACCTCGGTGCCCAGTGCGTAGACCCGGAGTTCACGTCCCAGTACCAGGGCGCAGCTCCCTTCGCGCTGGCAGGCAAGGCTTACACGGTGACCGACCCGGCCACCGGCACGAGCTATGCCGCCGCAGGCAGCAGCGAAACAGAAGCCCCCGCAGAGGATTTTGACCCGGCCAACTGGCGGGTCAGCGATGCTTCCCCGGAGGCCGAGGCCACCCGTAAGATGTACGAGGCGGGCCTCACGCTCTCGGCTCTGAACGGCCAGCCGCTGGACGACGAGCTGGCACCTCCGCTGGATTCCAGAGCTGAGGCTGTGGCACGCCGCAAGCTCTATGCGGCAGGCCTGAGCAAGAGCGCGCAGGACGGCGAGGACCAGGCATCGCCCTTTGCAGACTGGTCGGCAGAAAAACAGGCGGCCTACCGTCTGGAACAGGCCGAACTGACGACTTCTGGTGAGGACGCCGGTGCCGCCAGCGCCGACCTGACCGAGGTGGATGCACTGACGGGTGCAACGATCACCTCGACCGCCGTGACGAACATCGTCAACAACAGTTATTTCTATGTGACCGAAGTGCTCAGCGCAGAGTAACTTCACGGAGGAATGGAACCTATGGCAAAAACCGATTTCCTGACAGCGGATATGACCCGCCGTCAATTCATGAAAATTTCGGGCAAAAGCCTTGCGGGGCTGAGCCTTTCCGCATCCATGCTGTCGCTGTTCGGCTGCTCGCAGCAGCAGGTCGATGCCGGCGCAGTGGCGACCTGGGCGCTGCCCCAGGGCCTGCTGGTTGTCAACGCAGACCTGTGCACTGGCTGCCAGCGCTGCGAGATCAACTGCACCCTGACCAACGACGGCGTCTGCTCTTCCTACATCAGCCGCGTCAAGATCCAGCGCCGCCTCAATCTGGATGGCGCCGGCAACGGTCTGCTCTCCGGCACGGACAACTGCTGGGTCTACTTCCCGGACACCTGCCGCCAGTGTGAGGACCCTGCCTGCGGCAACGCCTGCCCGCAGAAGGCCATCACCACCAACGATCAGGGCATCCGCGTCGTGGATACCGACAAGTGCATCGGCTGCGGTGCCTGCCACGAGGCCTGCCCCTGGCACATGCCCACCGTCAACCCGGAGACCGGCAAGTCGTCCAAGTGCATCGCCTGCGGTGCCTGCGTGGCAGGCTGCCCGTCCGGCGCTCTGTCCATCGTGGATTGGGATGCCGTCACCAGCGCAGCACAGGCTGCCTACATGGACCTGTAAGGAGGAAAAACAATGGCTGAATCTTATGGCTGGGCAGGCAAGCTCCTGCGTGTCAATCTGACCACCGGCGAGATCACGACGGAGGATGACACCCAATACCATAAATACATCGGCGGTATGGGCATGGCCTACCGCATCATGTACGACGAGGCTCCCATGGACCTCGACCCCTATGACGAAAAGGCACTGGTCATCTTCGGTGTCGGCCCCCTGACCGGTTCCGGTGTGCCCTGCTCCGGCCGCATGAACGTGACCTTCCGTTCCACCTGGTCCAAGGGCAAGTCCATCATTGACGGCCACATGGGCGGCCACATCGGCCCCATGCTGAAGTATGCCGGCTACGACGGCATCATCATCAGCGGCATCTCTGAAAAGCCCGTCTACCTGCGCATCGAGGACGGCGACGTCTCTCTGGAAGATGCCAGCGCGATTTGGGGCAAGGGCACCTTTGCCTCCAACAAGTGGCTGATCGAGCAGAACGGCCGCGAGTTCGAGTCCGCCTCCATCGGCCCTGCCGGTGAGAACCTGGTGGACTACTCCACCCTGAACACCAGCTTCGGCAACTCTGCCGGTGCGGGTCTGGGCGCTGCGCTGGGCAACAAGAAGCTCAAGGGCCTGGTCATCCGCGGCACCGGCAGCGTCAAGGTCGCAGACCCCAAGAAGGTGCTGGAACTGTCCAACTATATGATGGGCAACCTGATCGGCGGCAACAACAACCACAACGTGCCCGCACAGCCCCAGAGCTGGGCGGAGTACAGCGCCACCTCCGGCAAGAACCGCTGGTCCGGCGCACCCGGCCGCATGTGGAAAAAGGCCCCCGGCGGCCCCGTGGACACCGGCGAGCAGCCCTACAACGACATCAACAAGGTGGCGCTGCGCTGCTTCAAGGGCTACTTTGACTTCGGCGCACCGGCTGCGGAGTACACCGTGAAGAACGGCGGCTGCTCTTCCTGCCCCATCCGCTGCTACACCGAGTACGATGTGGACCCGCTGGCCGATTACGACCTGCCCACCCACAACTCCAACACCTGCATGCCCGTGCTGTACGGCACCCGCGTGTACCCGGATGGTGTCCATGACTTCAAGTACGAGGGCGACGGCACCATGGTCATCAACCTGGCCTGGGCTCACGCTGTGGACGATATGGGCCTGTGGGACAACTACGGCAACCTGAACCGCGATCTGCTGTGGATCCTGCGGATGCCCCGCGAGGAGGCCACCCAGTACATCAGCGAGGAAGAGTACGATTCGCTGCCCTGGTCCTGGGAAAAGGCCGGTGACCCCCGCTGGGAGGTCGAGCTCATCCGCCGCATGGCCTACGGCGAGGGCGACCTGTCGGTCATCGCCAAGGGTACGCTGGCCATGATGGAAAAGTTCGGCCTGCCCAAGAGCTGGCTGGACCGCATTGATGGTGCGACCAACTCCAACCTGATCTACAACGGCTTCCCCAACCACCACGGCCCCGCTGAGGCATGGCAGGTGGGTATGCTGTACAACCTCGTTTACAACCGTGACTGTATGATCCACGAGATCGTCTGCGAGACCGGTTCCGGCGCTCCGTATGAAGTGACCAAGAAGGTCATGGAAGACTTCTTCGGCGAGGGCTGCTACGACAAGGCCAAGTGCTACACCCCCATCAACGAGAACAAGGCTAAGCTGGCGGCTTACTGCGTCAACGACAAGAACTTCCACGACTCTGCCACCCTCTGCAACTGGATGTGGCCCATGACCCAGTCTCCCTCCAAGGAGCGGGCCTACCACGGCGATCTGGACCTGCAGGCAGATTTCATGACCGCCGTCACCGGCGAGACCTACACCCAGGCCGGTCTGCAGGAGGCAGGCGAGCGCATCACCCAGATGCTGCGCGCCATGACCGCCATCAGCTTCCAGAAGAACTGCGGCAGCGCAAACCTCCGTCAGGAGCACGACGCCATCTGCGACTGGGTCTTCGACAAGGAACCCGACTTCAAGGCATTCGAGGAAGGCACCACCAAGCTGGACCGCGCCGACATGGAGAAGGCAAAGGATCTGTTCTACGACGTCTTCGGCTGGGACCGCACCACCGGTGTGCCCACCCGCGAGACGCTGGAGAAGTATGATCTGGCTGACATGGCCGATGATCTGGAAAAGCGCGGCATCTACGCCCAGAACACCGCAGCAGCTGAATAAATCCCATAGAAAGAGGAACGATCGTCATGTTGTTTGGCAGACGTAAACCCGGCTACACCACCACTGTGGACAGCAGCGTGGACCCGGAGCAGGCCGTTCTGGAACTGCAAAAGGCAGAACTGGCCGCCAAGAAAAAGCCCAAGGCAGAGGTGTTCGACATCAATGCCGCCAGCGAGACGGCCCGCCGCCTGAAGGAAACGGGCAGCAGCTTTGACGGCAGCGCCGCTAAGACCGGCGAGGATGTGATCGCCGCCGTGGAGCGGGAGACCGCAGAGCTTGCAGCAATGCAGGCTGCCGGGGCCGCACCCGAAGCCGCCGAAACTGTGCAGGACGAGGCCGCAAAGCCTCAGCTGCTGGATTTTCTGGCCGGTGAGCCGGAGGCTGAAAACGATCCCTTTGCGGATCAGCCCACCAAGACCGCGCCGGAGCTGCCGGAGCTGACCCCCGCGCAGGAGCTGGCCGGTTACATCCGTTCCCGCAGCGCCGCCGCGCTTATCACGCCCCACGCACTGCTGGTCAGTGAGGTGGAGAACGCCGATGAGCTGTTGGCTCAGATGCCGCAGGACCCCCAGTGTGAGGATATCGTTGTCCGTGCAGGCGCAAAGGATACCTACTATTACTCCAACGCCAACATGAGCGATAACTACGCCATGATCGCCCAGCTCATTGAGGACAAAGACCTCTGTGTCATGTTTGCTGAGATGGTGCGCTTCAATGCACGGGTCTACCCCAGTGCCACCCCGC
>OGHH01002196.1_pt1 | contig 11725 bp, 6 predicted proteins | sample 1571471 | NCBI WGS metagenome assembly OGHH01 (sample SAMEA2581936, study PRJEB24529) | metagenome | biome: Human gut stool | place: China | collected 2011
GGAGATTCTGATCTGGCAAATGGCGGATATATCGCATATGCAAGTAAGGATGATCTGAAATTCTCATTTGCGGTGAAGAGAAGTTATGAGATAGCTGACATAAAGGTAAATTATGCAGGAGAGGATGTATTCAGTCTTGCGGAGGACAGCGGAGAAGGAAAGCTGACTGAGACTGCGGATGCTGAGTCCGGAACAGAGAGATACACATTTACGTGGAGTGCTCCGGCAGATGGGTTTACAGGGGATGTGACAGTAAATGCCACATACAGAAAGATCACACCATCCGTGAAGGCTGAGTATTCTCTGAAAGTGATAGAGAAGGCTTCTGCCGGAGAGTCGTCAGGAAAGACACACGGCTCTATAAGTGCAGATGTGTCAAGAAAAAATCTCCCTTCATACATACAGATAGGAGATACCATAAGTGATGCGACGGAGAGCAAATCTGCGCAGATCACAGACATATACAGAGATTCTGTCATCACATTCAAGGTTGTGCCTGATGATGGATACAATGTAAAAGAATGGATCATAAATGGACATAAGCTGACAAGCGAGACGGAGAATATAAAGTTATATTCAGACAAGAAAGTAAATGATACCCTTAAGATCACGGTTGACGGAGATTCATCTGATGTGACAGTTATGGCTGGTCTTGAGCTGGTTGGTGATGTACTCACATTTGGTCCTGAGACAGAGGAAACAGGTGAGGTGAGCGCCATGATCACATCTACAAAGCTGGTGCTCGAATCAGGAGATATGATAGGTGCTGCTTCATATGTGGAATTCACAGCGGCGGCTGCAGAAGGATACGAAGTTGCAGACTGGCTTGTAAATGGAATCAGTCAGGGCGTGGCAGAGAAGATATTTGCATACAAAGTGCCAAAGGATACGAGAGTTGATGTGAGGGCTGTGTTTGACAGACCTGTGTATAAGATAACATGGTCAGCGGACGGAGCCGGACAGATAGAGGCAGAGAACGTGACAGCAGATGAAGTGCTTGAAGGTAATTCTGCACAGATCAGAGGAGACAGAGAGCTTAAGTTCACAGCTGATGCCGACCAGTACATGGAATGTACAGGATTTACAGTAAAGACAGCAGAGGGAACAAAGGATTACACAGCAGAGGAGCTTGGCAGCAACGTATTTGTGGTTGACAAGGTGGCATCTGACATAGATGTTGTTGCTCACTTTGCTAAGCAGGAACTCAAGTCAGTTATAACCTTTGAGGCAAATGATGCTGCTCTTGGAGCTGTGACAGCGGTATATGGACTGGACGAGAAGGCTGAGATCACAAGTGGCGATAGCCAGGTATCCGGCGGAGATGCAGTATTTACGGCAGCTCCTGCAGATGGCCAGATGATCGAGGGCTGGTATCTTGATCCTGAGTGTACACAGGCTATAGAAGGCACTGAACTGGAGCAGACTACCTATGAGGTGAAGACTATCTACACAGATGTGGCAGTATATGTTAAGTTTGTGGAGATTCCAGAGTATACAGTTAAGGTAGGTACAACAGGAACCGGATCGGCGAAGATCACTGCATCTTCTGACGGTGAGGAACTTGAGATCGTATCAGGAGAGGTTAAGCTCAAGAGACATAAGGATCTTACAATAACAGTTGCACCGAAGGATGAATACAACACAGTTGAGCACTGGACAGTTGACGGAGCAGATGTTGATTCAGATGAACTCACATACAAGCTGACAGACATAACAAAGGATGCAGAGATATATGCATATATCGCACCATCACTTCTTGTAAATGTAATATTCAAGAATGAGGATGAAGTTAAGAAATATGACAATATAGACATCAGTACAGGTTATGTCGGCGAGGATGGAGATATAAGCGGACTTAAGCCAATAAATGCTGAGAATAACTTAGTGAGAATAGGTTCTGGCAAGGATGTAAGATTTGCCATAACACCTTCTGATGATTATATGATCCAGGCATGGACAGTTAAGTACATCAGAGGCGGAAAGGTTGTCAAGGAAGAGTCTGGCACTGACTTTGGATTTACCAACGAGATACTTTTAAATGATGTTACAAACAGCATAGAGGTAAGTGCAGAGCTTGTTGACAGAGTTGGATATGCCATTCCTGTAGAGGGAAATTATGACAGAGATAATAATCTGATAGAGACTGCAGGTGGTGAAAGCACACCGGAGACAGCTTACACTATAACAGACCTTACAAAGATACCAGACAATGTGGTATTCAAGAATGACAATGGCGTAGTTCTTGATAATATGGTAAGAGAGAACGGAGATGCGAGTGTTGTTATTACACCTGCTGAGGGCTGGAGAATCAGAGATATAATCATTGATGAACCAGAGAACGCTGAAAATTCAGAGGAGTCAGAGAATATCATGTCAGTCCAGCCAGTGCTTGCAGAGGATGGAACTGAGACAGGAGCATATCTTGTAAGTGATGTAAACGTCACAAAGAATATGGAGTTTAAAGTTGATGCAGTTAAGCTTTACTCTGTAACAATAGCAGATACAGAGCATGGAAACATAAAGGTGACAAAGCCAGATGGCACAGAGGTGGAGAATGGTGAAATGATTGACGAGAAAACTGTTCTTACATACACAGCAACACCGGATATGTACTATGACTTTGACGCATGGACAGAGGATGCGGCAGATCAGGCTGAGAGCACATTTGAAAAAGCCCTTGACGAAAGTATCACAGTGGGAGCAGCCTTCAAGGCAAGATATGCGAAGGTAAGTATTGCCACAGTGAAGAATGGTACGGTAACTGTCACAACAGCTGACGGTAAGAAGATATCTAACGGACAGCTGGTTCAGGAAGGCACAGATATCATCTGCAAGGCAATTCCTGCAAAGCATTGTGATCTGTCAGCCTGGGGCGGAGATGCCAAAGGCAAGACTGGTACTACAGTGAAACTTACGGTGACAAAGAACATGAATATAAGAGCGGCATTCAAGTTCAGGTATGTGAAGGTAGCTATTGGAAAGACTGAAAACGGATCGATCACAATCAAGACTGCGGAAGGCAAAACAGTTAAGAATGGTGCATCAGTGATCGAGGGAACGGTTCTTATCTGCACAGCAAAGGCGGCAAATAACTGTAAACTTGGAAGCTGGACAGGAAGCTTCAAGAGTACAAAAACTTCGGTAAAGGTTGCTGCAAATAAGAATATGAAAATCAATGCCAGGTTTGTAGCAAAAATACCGGCACAAAATACAGCTGGTATCAATAAGAATATCCATGCAGTAGTATCTGGAAACAAAGTGACAGTTGTGTGGGGTAAGGTTAACAAGGCTGACGGATATGATATATATGCACAGGAGTGCTATGTAAACTTTAACTCGAAAAGTCTTATTAAATCGGTAAAGGGCGCATCGGCAACCCGAGTTACAATATCCAGCATTAATGGCAAATCACTTGCTAAGTTAGATACGATCAAGCTGAGAGTAAAGGCATATAAGCTGGTAAATGGTAAGAAGAAGTATATAGACAATAGTGTCATGCTTCATATAGTTACCAATAGCAGCAAATATACCAACATCAAGAAGGTTCTGCTTCCACAGAAGAGCTACGTGTTGGGAGTTAAGCAGACGATTAAGCTTAAACCTGGATATACCAAGGCAGATGCCAGCAAGAAGGTGCTTGATGGCACACATGGTGCAAGGTATTTGTATGCATGTACAAATAAAAATGTTGCTACAGTTGATGCCAAAGGAAGAATAAAGGCAAAGGCCGCAGGAAAGTGTACGGTCTATGTAATTGCTGTAAATGGCACTACACAGGCTGTGCAGATTATAGTAAAATAAAAATAGTAGCTGCATGAGGTGCTTGATATCCGGCCCGTTGGGGCTGGATGCAGGCACCTTTGCTGATATATACAGGGTGTTGATTATCTATACCGGGATTAAAAAGTGAGAAAAGGAGATTTGTACATATGGGGAATACGGCTTCGGGTAATAAAGGCTGTTTTATAAAACCGAAAAAAGCCTGGAGGCTTCTGAAGACAGCGGATGAAGGGAATGTAACTGCATATATATTCGGGGTCAGTGGTTCGGGAAAGACGACTCTTGTCAGCAGATATCTTGGAACACGTAAGTACATGGTGGTGGATGCCGGCGGTATCAGACCGGATGACCTTGTGGTAGAAAGCAGCAACGCAAGAAAAATAATTGTCATAGATAATCTGCACGAGCTCTCATGGGGGGATGTGGACACAGTGAGGGAGCAGATCATAGAACTCATTAGAAGAGAAGACGTATGGGTTATACTCGTTGGCCGGTGTCCGGTTCCCCCATGGCTTTCTGCTGTAAGATTTCAAGAAGGATTTTATGTGGTGGACAGCAAGCTGCTTATGTTCAGTCTGGAGGATATAAAGAAGTATGCTGAATACGCTGGATTTAGCATCAATGAGGCACAAGTGCAGAGAATGTACTATGAGACTACAGGACTTCCGCTGGCTGTGGAGATGTGCCACATCAAATACATGGAAATGGCATATACAAGCGAGATAACAGATGATATGTATAATGATTTTTCGAGACGCGTTGAGGATGAGATGTGTAATTACCTTGAGTATCATGTGTATGATAACTGGGATGTGGAAATGCAGGAATTTCTCATGGAAATATCCGTGGTGGATGAGTTTACAACAAAACAGGCTGAGATGATAACCGGAAGAAGTGACAGTGAGCTTTTGATCGAGAGGGCAAAGTGGCTTGGAAACTTTATGACCAGCCGGATGGATAAGGATGGCAATACACAATATCAACTGCAGTTTCACATGAGGGTCTCTATGCGCAGACGTCTTAAGCGGAAGTACGAGAAAGAGCGTATAAGAGGCCTGTATGAGAATGCCGGACTGTTTTACAGACTTAACGGAGATATAAGGAAAGCTTTGGAGATGTATGAAAATGCAGGAGTTACAGAGCGAATAGTTTCAATACTTGTCGATAATGCCAGACATGCGGCGAACAGTGGTTATTACTATGATCTGAAAAAATATTACCTGGAACTTCCGGATCATGTCATCGAGAAAAGTCCTGAGCTTATGTGTGGTATGAGCATGCTGCAGTCACTCCTTCTAAATCCTGATGAGAGTGAAAGATGGTACGACAGACTAAAATTATATGCAGATGAAAACCAAGGAAGTGCCAGGAAAAATGCAAAGGGACTTTTGCTGTATCTGGATATTGGTCTGCCGCACAGGGGGAGTGTTGATGTATTAAAGCTTTTGAAGTCAGCATACACCATGGTTTTTAATAAAGAAGTAAGAATACAGGAATGGTCGGTTACATCCAATCTGCCATCAATGATGAATGGCGGAAAAGATTTCTGTGAGTGGAGCAAGAGAGACAGAGAGCTGGCGTCGAAGGTTGGCAGGATTGTTGAGTTTGTACTTGGAAAATACGGAAAAGGTCTTGTAAATCTTGCTTTGGCGGAGAGTTTTCTTGAAAAGAGCGGAGATAATTACGAGGTGGCAACGCTTGCGGCAAAGGGCAGAATGCAGGCGGAAGCAGGAGGAAAAATCGAGCAGTGCTTTGTTGCTGATGGTATATTGGCGTGGCTGCATTTGCAGAACGGAAAGCCACAGGAGGCTCTTGAGGTTTTGAATGGAATAGAGGGAAAGGCTGAAAAAGAGGAAGGACAAAATCTCCTTCCCAATATATATGCATTTGAGACCAGATGCAGCCTGTACAGAGGAGATAGAGCCTGTGTTACAGGTTGGATGGAAAATGCTCCGGATGAAAATGTTGAATTCAGGATATATGACAGGTTTATCTATCTAACCAAAGTGAGAGTATACCTTCAAAGCGGACGGAATGAACAGGCATATTCGCTGCTGACAAAGCTGAGATATTATGCTGAGATGATGTCCCGTACGTATATAGGGATAGAATGTGGTGTGCTGATGGCTGTAGCTTTGCAGCGATTAAAAAATGATGACTGGAAAAAGGCGATGTGCAATGCTATTGATACTGCGATGGAATATAGCTTCACAAGGATTATATCCAGAGAAGGTGCGGCGGTGAATACTCTTATAAATACCTGTGGATGGAAAGTCGAGAAAGATGGTGCTGACGATAAGGAGATAGCCGCAAGAAGGGCATATTTCAGACAACTGCAGAAGGAGACTGAGAGTATGACGAGATACTACCCCGGATATATGAAAGCGGGAGTGGATGATGTTCAGCTCAGTGAGACTGCTACAGCCATACTTAAATTGCAGGCAGAGGGCTTGTCTAGGCAGAAGATAGCGGACAGACTCAACATGTCGGAGGCGAATGTAAAGTATCATCTGAACCAGGTGTACAGAAAACTCGGGGTGACTGATAAGGCCGGGGCGGTCAGGGAGGCATCTAACAGGGGACTTATCTAGTGATTGTGAGATTTGCGTTCGGTGGTGGTTTACTTGAATACACCGTATGTAAAAGTTGCATATGAATGTATGCTATGAATGTACATAATTAGGGTGGAAAAACTTAGACTGTTGTTGTATTATGTCTATAATTATGATTACATACGAATCAGTAACGTCAGATTGAGATGAGGATAATTTCCGTATGGCATAAAAGTGTTGGTGAAGATGGCGTTTGGAACTTAGAGAATGAGCGAGTACGGACGGATTCGTATTTGACAGGTATTCAAGGAGGAATTACGACGTGAATTTTTTGGAAGAGAGAATAACTAAGGATGGAATAGTAAAGGAGGGCAATGTTCTCAAGGTGGATAGTTTCCTGAACCACCAGATGGATATACGTCTGTTTGATCAGATCGGTGAGGAGTTCAAGAAGAGATTTGAGGGAACAGAGATCAACAAGATCCTTACTATAGAGGCATCCGGAATAGGCATTGCCTGCGTTGTTGCCAGACATTTTGATGTGCCTGTTGTATTTGCGAAGAAGTCAAAGAGCATCAACATAGAGGGCGATGTGTATGTGGCAGAGGTAGAGTCATTTACACACAAGTGCAAGAATCAGGTCATCGTGTCCAAGAAGTTCATCAATCCTGAGGACAAGATTCTTATCATAGATGATTTCCTTGCAAATGGATGTGCGCTTCAGGGACTTATCTCCATAGTGAAGTCAGCAGGCGCCAGCGTAGAGGGAATCGGAATCGCAGTTGAGAAGGGCTTCCAGACAGGTGGTCAGGTCATCAGGAATCTAGGATATCATCTTGAGTCGCTTGCGATAGTGGACAGCATGGACGCTGCTACGGGCGAGATAAAGTTCAGGGAGCAGTAGGATCGCTGCGGGATATTTGCTGAGAGGTGGGGGATATGGGAAATAACAATTTAGAAGAAAAAAATGTTTCTATGCCTGAGAAAATTGGAGGCGTAATATTTGGCATATGGTTTGTTGCCAGTATTATAGCCGGATTTGTTGCAAGTGAGATCGGAACGGATGCTGTTATGCTTGTTGTGGGGCAGTTTTTTGCCGGGATAGTTCTTGTCATAATTCTAAAGACTCTTATTCCAATGATTAAGAAGCGAAAGCGGGGGAGCATCATCGGTATAGTGTTCATATCTGTGTTTGCCGGTGCTGCATCGGCGCTGATATGGGCGGCGTGTGCTGTGAAAGATGGCTCTTTTGCGGATAAGATAGTATTGCTCCCGGAACGGATATTGGGGAGAGAAAATTGCAATGTTGGAGCATTTTATGCAGAGATATTTGCCTGTGCATTCTTTGTGGTCAGTGCAATAACACTGCTCTCTGTGATATGTAAGAGAAAAGCGCTTGAGCGAAGATGTTCATTTACTGTGAAAGCTGTATGCCATGATGTACGTGCAGATATGAGACAGGATATGAGAGCCGGCAGAAGATATCCGGAGGCGGGAGTATTTGAATTTACATACAGGGATAAGCAGTATAAAGTGTATGAGCAGACATATGTATATGGACTGAATATAAGTAAAGGCGATGTGGTATATCTTTATATCAACCCAGAAAATCCGTACGAATTTTATCTGGAAAACAGTGGTATATTCAGCAGTCAGGCGATATGGTCAGCAGTTTTTTTGATGGTTATATCAGGTTTGATGGCCGCAGGCTGCAATTTGTTGATTTTTAGGTGAAAAAATAGCCAGGTGTATGTTCTCCAATTTGGAGAATATGCACCTGGCTGTTTCTACGTAATTTTATCTAAAACTCTTCAGCCAGTTCACAAGAGAGTCATGCCAGATGTTGTCTGTGACAGTCTTCTTCATCTGCGCATCAACAGGTCCGTTGCCTGCAAGCTTTGCCAGGATAGCAGCCTGAAGTTCAGGAACTGTCATGGATTCCGGAGACTTGCTCCAGTCAACTGTGATGGTTTCTGGATCAACCGGGGTGTCGGCAGCAGCTTGGGCAGAAGCGTCCTTGGCTGAATCTTTTACCTCGTTGGCGGCAGAAATATTCTTCTCAGTATTGGTTGTGTTTTTCTTAGCATCTGCAGATTCTGTAGCAGTCACAATGTCTTTGGATTCTTTGGATTCTATCTTTGGTTCAGCTCCCTTATTGCCTTTTGCATCGGTAGCTGTTTCAGATGCAGCTTTATCTTCTGTGTTGGTCTTAGCTTCGCTCTCAGTCTTCGTCACAACCTTAACCGGCTTTACATCCAGGTCTGTTCCATCAGGCACCCAGATCTCACCACTGTTTGCAGGCTGGGTTATGTTGATATGACCATCCTGTACAGATACCTTTTCGCCTGACAGGGAGCCGATGTATGCTGTGCAGTTCCCTGCTGCAAGGTGCATTCCGGCTGGGGCATCGTCGTTGTTCACAGATACGATGACACGGGTTCCGTCAAGATCCCTTGCGTATGCGAACTGTCTGTTGGTGAGCATCAGCTCATCGTAGCTGCCATATGACAGTGCAGGAACGGCCTGACGTACCTTGCCGAGTGCGGCGATGAGTGCTGTACAAGGATTAGTTTTTACTGAATCCTTGTAATCTTCTATATTGAGAGCTGGTCTTAAGCTGTCGTCCGAGCCATATTCCTTGCGTCCCTCAATGCCAAATTCCGAACCGTAGTATATGCTAGGCACACCCGGAAGAGTGTAGAGCAATACATGTACAGGTGCAAAATGAGCCTTATTGGTAAGTTTTGTATAGATACGCTCCACATCATGGTTGTCTACGAAGTTGTAGAGCTTTAATGTTCCCATGTTCTGGAGACGTCTTACAGTGTGCGCGATTTCAAAATAGTTGTGGTCATTGTGGCCGCTGTACAGAGCCTTGTGAAGTGTGTAGTTGGTGACACTGTGAAGAGTCTCGCCGTTTACCCAGCGGCTGTAGTCGCCGTGGATGACCTCACCCATGAGCCAGAAATCCGGCTTCACTTCATTTGCTGTGCGGCGCAGTGCCTTCATGAAATCAAAATCAAGGACGTCCGCAGCGTCAAGTCTGATTCCGTCCACATCGAACTCACTCACCCAGAAACGAATCACATCGCATATATAGTCAACGACAGCAGGATTCTTCTGATTCAGCTTGACGAGAAGGTTATAGCCTCCCCAGTTGTCGTAAGAGAAACCGTCGTTGTACTCGTTGTTGCCCCAGAAATTCACGTTGCAGTACCAGTCTTTGTAATGTGAATTCTCTCTGTTTGCCTGGATGTCCTTGAATGCGAAGAAGTCACGGCCTGTGTGGTTGAACACTCCGTCGAAGATGACCTTTATTCCCTGTTCATGGCAGTAAGCCACAAATGCTGTCAGGTCCTCATTTGTTCCGAGACGGGAGTCGAGCTTTTTGTAATCTGTAGTCTCGTAGCCGTGTCCGACTGACTCAAAGAGTGGTCCGATGTACAGTGCTGAACCGCCAATCTCCTTTATATGATCCACCCATGGAAGCAGGGTGTTTAAGCGGTGAACAGGCTCACCGTAGTCGTTCTGTTTAGGGGCTCCCGTAAGTCCCAGTGGATAAATGTGATAAAAAACTGCCTCATCATACCATGCCATAGTTATCCCTCCATATTTTAGGTGCTGTCAAATACAAAGCACCCGATATTATTTGATATACGCTGTGAGCTGCAAGTGTTATCAGAAGCTGCCCACAACGTTTATATTATACTAAAAAAATTAGAAAAATGCGACAAAAAGTCATGTATGTATTGCACGACAGAGCCACAGATGCAGGAAAAAGACTCCATTGGAGTAGTGACGCTGGCGTGCTGTCTGCTCGTCCATATATTTGCAAAGTCATACTGGAAGCAGCTCTCAGTTCTGTTCGGACTTGTGGTTGGATATATAGTAGCAGTGTGCATGGGTATGGTGGATTTCTCCGCACTCAGCGGAACATCAGTCATAGCGCTCCCTCACATCATGCAATTTAAGCCGGAGTTCAACTGAAACGCGATCATATCAGTAACTTTTCCCTAAGATCGTGCAGACGGTATTTGCTGAGAACTGTGTGGCTGTTGTATTCATAGTTGCCATCATTCTGAATCTTGTGCTTCCTAAGAACATGGATGCCCACGAGGCCCCAAAGACTGAGGATGCAGAGTAAAAACCTTTCATAAGGTGTAAGTGTTAATAACAGCGTTGTTCTGATATTATAATTTCAGAACGGCGCTGTTTTTGCTTTTTCAAAAATAGGTCAAAAGGGGTCAGGTACCTCCGTCCCCATTATAAGAAAATCGGCAAAAATCCCCCAAAATAAAAATAAAGAAAGGTGAACAATATGGATAGTTTATTAAAGATAGAATCACTGAAGAAATACTATGGCAAAAAGCCAAACCAGACTAAGGCTCTGGACGGCATATCATTTCAGGTCATGCCGGGGGAGTTCCTTGGCATCATGGGTAGCAGTGGATCGGGAAAGTCCACACTGCTGAACTGTATCGCAACGGTCATAAAGCCTGACAGCGGAACCATAGAGCTTCAGGGCAAAGAGATACAGGCGCTTAAAGGTGCGAAGCTTGCGCAGTACAGAGGCAGGGAGATAGGTTATCTGTTCCAGAATTTTGAACTTCTGGACAATCTAACAGGCAGAGAGAACATTATGGTTCCGTTGTCAATACACGGTGTATCCGAGGATGAGAGCAGAAACAGACTGGAAAAGCTTTCATCATATCTGGAGATAGATAACGTGCTTGACAAATTCCCATCGCAGATGTCTGGTGGTCAGAGACAGAGAGTAGCAATTGCCCGTGCGCTGGCATTAGAACCGGAGATTATTATTATGGATGAGGCAACTTCTGCGCTCGACGTATCCGTACAGAAAACCATTATTGAATTAGTTACAAAACTACAGCAGGAAAAGAATATTACAATTGGATTTATCTGCCATGATATTGCCTTGATTCAGCAGTGTGCTCACCAAATTGCAGTTATGTATCTTGGAAATGTGGTTGAGGTGCTTCCGGGTGCTATGCTTTCTAAAAATGCAGTTCATCCATATACAAAAGCGTTGATGGATTCTATTTTTGATATCAATATGGACTTTTCCAAGCCGATTAAAGGAATTGAAGGGGAAGCTCCAAGTCCGTTAGAGCTTCCGGTAGGCTGTCCATTTCAGGGCAGATGCGAAAAATGTATGGAAATCTGTAAAAAAGAACGTCCGGCTATGATACAATTAGATGAAGAACATAGCGTGGCGTGTCATTTATACAAGAAGTAATCAGGCAAAAAACGGTAAGTGTGTGTGAGGATAGTAAAAAAATGGGGGAAAGGTTAAAATGATATGAAGAAAAATGACCTTATTTATGGGAATATCGGAAAGGCGATTCTCTTATTTGTACTGCCATTGATTGCGG
>OGHH01002200.1_pt1 | contig 11708 bp, 11 predicted proteins | sample 1571471 | NCBI WGS metagenome assembly OGHH01 (sample SAMEA2581936, study PRJEB24529) | metagenome | biome: Human gut stool | place: China | collected 2011
ATCAAGACCATGTGGTGCGGCGACCTGGCCTGCGAGATGAAGATGAAGGAAGAAGCAGGGCTGTCCAGCCGCTGCATGCCCTTCGAGCAGGAGCACATCAGCGATGTCTGCCCCTGCTGCGGCAAGCCCGCCAGCAAGATGGTCTACTGGGGCGTGGCATACTAAGCCGTCTCACTGTCAGAGCCTGATCCGATGAAAAAAGCAGCTTTCCCGTCCAAACGGGAAAGCTGTTTTTTTGTATCTGCCTATTGACAATCATGTGTCTACTGTATATACTGTAAATATACAGATGAAACGGAGGCGGCAGACATGAATCTTTTCATCGATAACAAGAGCGGTGCACCGATCTATGACCAGATCTATACTCAGATCAAAAATGAGATATTGAACGGTAATCTGCAGCTGGACGAGGCGCTGCCGTCCATCCGGGCGCTGGCGCGCGACCTGCGCATCAGCGTCATCACGACCAAACGCGCCTACGATGAGCTGGAACAGGAGGGCTTTCTGTATGCCATCCCGGCCAAAGGCTTCTTCGTGGCGGCGAAAAACACCGAACTGCTCCGGGAAGAAAACCTGAAAAAAATCGAAGCACACCTGACGGAAGCCGTCCGGCTGGCGGCTCCCTGCGGACTGACAAAACAGGAACTGACCGAAATGCTGGAATTGTTGTGGGAGGAATGAAGCATGAATGCATTAGAACTGCACGGCGTACAGAAAACGTATCCGGATTTTACCCTGGGCCCTATCGATTTGACCCTGCCCGGCGGCACGGTCTGCGGCCTCATCGGCGAGAACGGTGCGGGCAAGAGCACGACCCTGAAGCTGATTTTGGGAATACTTCCACCGGAGTCCGGCACCATCCGGGTGCTGGGGAAAGACGACCTGGAAGTATCCCCCTGCACCAAGGAGGACATCGGCGTGGTGCTGAGCGGCGATGGCATCCCCACCTGCCTGACCGCCGAACAGGTGGGAAAGGTGATGGCAGGCATCTACCGCAATTGGGACGCCGGGGTCTATGCCGGATTTTGCAAGCGCTTTGAACTGCCTGCTAAGAAAAAGTATAACGAATACTCCACCGGCATGCAGATGAAACTCTGCCTTGCAGTGGCACTGTCCCACCACCCGAAGCTGCTGCTTCTGGACGAAGCCACCAGCGGCCTGGACCCTGTCGTTCGGGATGAGCTCATCGACCTGCTGCTGGATTTTGTGCGGGACGAAGACCACGCCATTCTTATCTCGTCCCACATTGTCAGTGATCTGGAAAAGCTCTGCGATACCATTGCCTTTCTGCACAAGGGCAGGCTCCTACTCTGCGAGGACAAAGACACCCTGCGGGAAGAATACGCCCTCTGGCACGGCACCGTCGCTCAACTGGAAGAGCTGGCTCCGGACGTCGTGGTCAGCCAGCGGGTCACACCCTACGGGGCCGAGGCACTGGTGAAAAGGGAACTTGTCCCGTTGGGCAGCACCCTGACACCGGTGAGTATCGAGGAACTGTTTGTATTGATGGTGAAAGGGGAGAATATGCGATGAAAGGGTTGCTGTTGAAGGATTGGTATCAGGTCAGAACCAGTATGAAAGCCATGTACCTGACTGTTGCATTTGTGCTGGTGTGGGTGTTCAGCACATCGAGCGCCTATGTGTTCCCGGTGAGTTATGCGGCCATTTTTCTGGGCATCTTGCCGGTGAACCTGCTTGCCTACGATCAGAGTGTCGGTTGGGTGGAGTATGGCCGGACGCTTCCGGTGAGCAAAAAGACGCTGGTGGCGGAAAAGTACCTCATCGGTCTGTTCTGCGCTGCGGCGGCTGTTGTGATCGGAGGACTGTTCGTAACGGTGATCCCTCTGCGCACCGGAACGGCTCCGGACAAGGATGTGCTGTCCCTGCTGGCGGGCAGTGTGTGTGCCATCCTGCTGATCAACGGTATTTCTCTGCCGCTGCTGTACCGCTTTGGGGCAGAAAAAGCCAGCATGATCTATATCCTGACCTTTGTCGGATTGGGTGCCCTGCTGGGCGGCGGCGGTGCCGTGATGGATGAACTGCAGCAGAACGGCACGGGAAGTGTGCCGCTGCCTGTACCCCTCTGGCTGGCCGCAGTGCTTCTGCTGGTGGTACTGACCCTGTATGCCGTGTCCTGGCGGGTGTCGGTGGCGTGGTACGGAAAATACAAAAAGTGACAAAAACCGGAATGTGTCTTTCGATGCGTTCCGGTTTTATCATGTCTTGGAATCTGGCTCAGAATCGGTAAAAGTTTTGTAAAAGGGGTTGAAAAATCCGCCCGGCCGTAGTATCATAACGAGGCCGAACGGCAAATCTCAGTTTCAGGAGGCGTTTGATTTCCATGTCCAGTGACCATACGGATCACCCCAAACAACGTTTCTCCTGCGATGCGGGCCAGGCGAATGAGTCTGCCGCGTCCTGAACTGCATGTGCCCATGATACACCGCAGGAGTCGAGCTTGACCGACGCGGTGTATTTTTTATGCCCGGAATGGGCAGGAAGGGAACCAAGATGCAGAAGAAGAATTACCAGGAAGAGATCCTGAACCTCATCCACAGCGGTCTGCCGCAGGCAGAGCTGGCGGAAAAGCTTTCCGACTACCACGAAAATGACCTGGCCGATGCGCTGACGGCGCTGACGCCGGACGAGCGCCAGAAGCTGTACCCGGTGCTGGGCATCGAGCGGGTGGCCGAGATCTTCTCCTACCTCGACGATGCAGAGCCGTATCTGAAAGAGCTGCCCTCGGAAAAGGCGGCGAAAGTCGTCTCCAACATGGACTCGGACGATGCGGTGGACGCGCTGGATGACCTCGAAGAAGAGGACAAGGCCAAGATCGTCGGCCAGCTGGACCGGGACTCCGCCGAGGACGTCCGGATGCTGCTCTCCTACGGCGAGGATGAGATCGGCAGCAGCATGACCACCAACTACATCTCCATCCGGAAGGATATGACCATCCGGCAGGCGATGAGCGAGCTGGTGAAGCAGGCGGGCGAGAACGACAACATCTCCACCCTGTACGTCGTGGACGAGAACGACAAGTTCTATGGTGCCATCGACTTGAAAGACCTCATCATTGCCCGCGCGGACGACCGGCTCGAAAAGCTCATCGCGCGGTCGTACCCCTATGTGACCGACCACGAGAAGATCAGCGACTGCATCGACCGCATCGTGGACTACGCAGAGCGCTCGCTCCCGGTGCTGAACGATGCGGGCAAGCTGGTCGGCATCATCACCTCGTCCGACGTGGTCGAACTGGTCGATGACGAGATGGGCGACGATTACGCAAAACTGGGCGGCCTGACCAGCGAAGAGGACCTGAATGAGGGCGTCTTCGAGAGCGTGAAGAAGCGCCTGCCCTGGCTGATCGCTCTGCTCTTCCTTGGAATGCTCGTCTCCTCGGTCGTCGGTGCGTTCGAGTCGGTGGTGGCGGTGCTGCCCATCGTCATCTGCTTCCAGTCTATGGTGCTGGACATGGCCGGCAACGTGGGCACCCAGTCGCTGGCCGTGACCATCCGTGTGCTGGTGGACGAGAACCTGACCACCGCCAAAAAGCTCCAGCTGCTCTGGAAGGAGATGCGGGTCGGTCTGGTGAACGGCGCACTGCTGGCTGTGATGGCGCTGGGCTTCCTGGGTTGCTACATCCATTTCTTCAAAGCCTATGCCTGGGGCGAAGCCTTCCTGCTGTCCGGCTGTGTCGGCGTGGCGCTGATCATCGCCATGGTCGTTTCCAGCCTGGTGGGCACGGTCATCCCCATGCTGTTCCACAAGATCCACATCGACCCCGCTGTGGCCTCCGGCCCGCTCATCACCACCATCAACGATCTGGTGGCCGTCGTGGTCTACTACGGCCTTGCCATGGTCGTTCTCATTGATCTGTTCCATCTGGGCTGATCACAATACAAAACCCTCTCCGTCAAAGCCTGTCGGCTTTGCCACCTCTCCCGAAGGGCGAGGTTTTGCTGTTGCGTTGTGTCAGCAGCAAAGCTCCCCCTTTGGGGGAGCTGGCATTGCGAAGCAATGACGGAGAGGGTTTCTTAATGGTTGGAGATCCAGTACCGCTGGGTCAGGGTTCCATCCTGCGGGTCAAACTGTTCGTCTTCGAGGACGCCGCCGTTGGCGCGGATGGTTTTGGCGGAAGCAACGTTGTAGTGGTCGCAGCAGATGCGCACCTTCCCGATGCCGCGCGCTCTGGCCTGTTCCAGCGTCAGGCGGAGCATCTGGGTGGCATAGCCGTTCTGCCGCTCGGAGGGGCGGACGCTGTAGCCGATGTGCCCGCCGTAGGTGAGCAGATAGTCGTTCAGGTGATGGCGCAGGTTGGTCATGCCCACAAGGCGTTCGTGCTCGTCCAGCGCCAGATATTCGGTGGCAGGAACAAGTCCGGCGGGCGTCGTGCGGGGGTCGGCCAGTTTCCGGATCTGGGCCAGCCAGGCGTCGAAATCGTCGAACTGGTCCAGCGCCGAGGTGCCGTCCATCCGGGAGCCGAGGGCGAGAAATTCCTCCCGATAAGCCATGACCTGTTCGCGGTCACGCTCGTCCGGCTCCCGCAGATGGATCTTCTGGGGCGGAGTGCGGCGGGTGGCTGTGCGGAGGTCTGGGGCTTTCATCAGGCCGTGGCGGTTGCAGTAAAAATAGAGCACCCCGGCGCCCCGCAGCGGGAACCGGCAGCTGGCTTCGCCCTCCGGGTAGAGCTTGACGAGCTGGAGCTTGTCGCCGGTGAGATAGGCGATGAAGGAGATGAAGTGGCCCTTCTCCATGGGGTGGTGCAGGGTGACGAAAAGTTCATCTTCCACCCGCTCAATGGTCAGCTGGTGCTTCTCGTCGGCGTCATCGGCATCCGCGATGTCCAACGCGGGCAGCGTGATGCCGCAGCAGCTCACCACGGCCTGACCGGTGGAGTGGAGCACGTTCCCGCAGAGGGGGCAGACGTAGAGCTTGGAACGCAGCAGATTGGCGGCACGGTTTCGGTTGACCACCGGTTCGCCCTGCATCAGTTCCAGCACCGACACGCCCAGTGCAGCGGCCAGCGGTTCCAGCAGGGAGATGTCGGGCAGGCCCTTGGCGGTCTCCCATTTGGAGACCGTTTTGGCGCTGACCAGGAGCTGGCGGGCAAGCTCTGCCTGCGTCAGGCCTTTGGCTTCCCGCAGCAGCCGGATGGTGCTTCCGGTCACATAGGTATTCATAATGGATTCCTCCTGTTCGTTTGCATTGCAGACAGGATAGCATAGAAAACCCCTCTGCGCAACCTACGCTGCGTAGAGGGGGCTTGGTTTACTGTGGCTTCATTGCTTCGGAGGATTCTTTCTGTGCCGCTTCCAGTTCATCGACGCGATGCTGCAAAGCAGTGATTTTATCATCCATTTTCATGAACGCCCATACAAGGACAGAAAGCACGAGCGCAGGCGGTATGACCATCAGCAGAGACTGCTGGCAATAGAGCAACAGGGAATAACCGCCGAATACGGTAAAAATGAATACGAAAAACAGGCAGGCTATAAAAACAGCAAGAAATCCCATGGTATGGTTCCTTTCACTCTGTAGTGTCGTCCTCGTCCAGCTCGATACTGAACACGGCCTTTTTCAGCTTGCCGCAGCCCTGGGCTTTCAGGCCGGATTTGTACGGCTCCCCAGCCAGATAGAGGGCGAAGCGGCCTTCGCAGAGCATCCCGGCAATGCTGGTGCCCGCGCTGCCGACTGTGATGTCAGCAGCCTTATCAGTGGGCTTGGTGGGGCTGAATTCGCCCAGCGAGACTTCAAACAGCTCGCTGCCTTCGAGGTCGGTCTCCAGCGTCAGGTGGGTGTCCCGGCGGACGAAGGGGGCCTTGTCGCCGGGCTGCGGGGTCACGGTGCTGACCGTGACGACGGCCTTCTCGCCGAGGATGCGGGTCTTTCCGGCGGGGAGGTTGTTGATGTCCCGCGCCATGACGAACTCAATGACGGCGTCCAGATTTTCGCTCATGCCCAGATAGTTGGGCAGGTTGTTCAGGGTATCGTAGATCATAAACAGGCTCCTTATTCTGCGTCCTTCGGGTCAGTCAGCAGCTCTTTGATGCTGGGCACCACGCCGCCGAGGTTCTGCAGCTCGGACGGGATGATGATCTTGGTGGCCTTGCCGTTGGCGACCTTGGCCAGCGCTTCCAGACTGCGCAGGGCCAGCACCTTATCGGTGGGCATGGCTTCGTTCAGCAGGCGGATGGCGTCGGCGTTGGCCTGCTGAACCGCGAGGATGGCCTGTGCCTCGCCCTCGGCTTCGAGGATGCGCTGCTGCTTGACGGCGTCAGCGCGGAGGATGGCGGCTTCCTTTTCGCCCTCGGCGGCGGTGATGGCGGCCTGCTTTTCACCGTCGGCCTTCAGGATGACGGCGCGCTTCTCGCGCTCGGCCTTCATCTGCTTTTCCATGGCCTCCTGGATCTCACGCGGGGGGATGATGTTCTTGACCTCGACGCGGTTGACCTTGATGCCCCACTTGTCGGTGGCTTCGTCCAGGATGGCCGTGATCTTGCCGTTGATAACATCGCGGCTGGTCAGGGTGTGGTCCAGCTCCATTTCACCGATGATGTTGCGCAGGGTGGTGGCAGACAGGCTCTCGATGGCCGCGATGGGCTGGTTGACGCCGTAGGTGTAGAGCTTGGCATCCATGACCTGGAAGAAGACCACGGTGTCGATCTGCATGGTGACGTTGTCGCGGGTGATGACGGGCTGCGGCGGGAAGTCGGCGGCCTCCTCCTTCAGCGAGACCTTGCGGGAGATGCGCTCGACAAACGGCGTACGGATGTGCAGGCCCGCGCCCCAGGTATCCTTGTAGACGCCGAGCCACTCGGTGACATAGGCGTTGGACTGCGGCACAATAACGATGCAGCGCACCAAAACTACCAGAATAATGATGAGCAGGATGGCAAAGACTAACAGCATTTGGGGGTCCTCCTTTTTCCTTTGTGATTTAAACCGCAGCCGCGTCAGCGGTCACGGGAGCGACAATAAGGATCGCACCGTCCACGGCCACGACCTTGCAGCGGGTGCCCTGCGGGAGTGTGACCTCGGCGCGGGCCTGCCAGTCCAGGCCGTCCACGCGGACCCGGCCCGGAAGGCCGGGCTCAATGTCCACAAGCACAACGCCCTGCTTGCCGATGGTCAGCGGCGAGCCGTTCGTGACAGGGGCACGGTGCGCGCCGCGCCGACTGATGAGCCGGGGCAGCATCAGGCCGAGCGTAATGGCCGATACAACGGCAAAAACAAGCATCTGCCAGCCAAAGCCGACATCAAAAAAGCTGACCAGCATGGCCGCGGCAGCGCCCACCGCAAACCAGACCGAGACAAGCGCCGTTGTGGCGGCCTCGACCATGATGAACGCCACGACGGCAACCAGCCATAAAATCGTATCAAACCACATGGAAATCTCCTTTCAGGGACAGAAAGCGGCTTTGTGACCACTTTAACATTATGACGGTATTCTGTCAAGATTACCGAAGAAATTTTACAAAACTGCAGGAAAAGTGCAAAGGATTGCAGCCCGTTTTCGAGCGGCTTTGCAGGGAGGGGTCTTGCCCCCTCCGCGGGGCGTCGGGGACACTGCCCCTACAGCACCGACGCGCCCGGCAGGCGGGCACTGACGAAAATTTTCACGAAAAACATCGGTTTTCCGTAAATTATTGTGATTCCAATCGTACGGCTCTTTACCTTTTGAAAAAAAGTGGTATAACAGAAGCAAGTAAGGCGAACAAAGTATGCGCTGTAAACAGTGTACCACAAAACAGGAGGAGCGACAATGAAAAATTGTTTTGACCGCACACCCCACACGATGAAGGACTGGCTGCTGCTGGCGGCGGGCGCCGCGGCGGTGTTTGCCGCGGCAGACTGGCTGCCGGGCGTGCTGCGCGGGGCCGGGGCGTTTCTCGGGCTGCTGGCACCGTTCGGCTGGGGGCTGCTGCTGGCCTATGTACTGGACATACCCACGCGCTTTTTTGCGCAAAAGCTCTTTGGCGGCAGGCGCGGCGGGGCGATGGCCGTCAGCTATGCGCTGTTTTTCGGTGCGCTGGCGCTGCTGGCGGCGCTCATCGTCCCGCAGCTCGTGCAGAGCGTGACGACCTTTGCCGGGCGGCTCGGCGCGTATGAGGAGACCATCCGCGGCCTGCTGGTCTGGGTGCAAAATACGTTCGGCATCGATACGGCCACGGCGGAACAGCTTGTGCAGATGGTGGGCACGGCACTGCAAAATTGGTTCGGCGGTTTGTCCCGCAGTGCGGCGCGTGCGGCGGCGGATTTCGTCTCCGGCGCGGCGGGGGCTGCGGGCAACGCCGTGGTGGCACTGGCCGCCAGCATCTACCTGCTCTCCGGCAAGGAGGCGCTGCTCCGCGCGGCCCGGGCGTGTCTGCATGCGGCGCTGCCGCCGCGTGCCGCGGGCAGTGTGCTGGAAATCTGCCGTCTTGCCAACAAAATTTTCAGCGGCTACATCGGCGGGCAGCTGGTGGACGCCCTGCTCGTGGGCGGGGAAACATTTGCGCTGATGTCGATCTTCGGGCTGGAATACGCGCCGCTGCTGGCCGTGCTGGTCGGCGTGACAAACATTGTCCCGGTGCTGGGGCCGTTCCTCGGCGCGGTGCCGGGGCTCATCATCCTGCCGTTGGAATTGCCCTGGAAGGCGGCAGAATTTGCCATCATTATTTTTGTGGTCCAGCAGGTGGACGGAAACTTTATTGCGCCGCGCATTCTGGGTGGGGCCACCGGCCTGCCGGGGCTGGGCGTGCTGTTGGCCATTGTGGTGGGCGGGGCGTGGTTCGGCATCCCGGGCATGGTGCTGGGCGTGCCGACGCTGGCCGTGCTGGCGGCGCTGCTCAAACAGGCTGTCGGGGCAGGGCTGACGGCCCGCGGCCTGGATGAAAACGGTGAGCCGCGCCGGAATTTACCAGGCGGGCCGCAAGAAAATTAACAAGTTATTCCTTGCAATACAGGCGTGCATAGCGTACAATACTCTTGTAAAATGATGTAAAAGGAGCGGAGCATTTGAAAGAGGAACATATCTGGACCAAAAAGCCGGAAACGATGCTGGACTGGTTCTGCGTGGTCGGGGCCTGTATTGCGCTGTATCTGGCTTTGAACAATCTGGGGTACTTTCTGGGGAAAATCGGTGTGTTTATCGGCATCGTGTCGCCGTTTGCGGGCGGCATAGTCATTGCCTATGTGCTTGACCCGATGGTCAAGTTCTTCTACACAAAGCTGTTTAAAGAGAAGAAAAAGACGCGCGGATTCGCGATCCTTCTGGCGTATCTGGTGGCAATTCTGCTGCTTGTGCTGCTGGCATGGCTGGTCATCCCGCAGATCGTGGACAGCATCGCCATGCTGTTTACGAACTTCCCAAGCTACATACAGAGCGTACAGGATATGCTGGGCATGGTTCAGGAGCGCTTCGGCGTTGACCTGTCGTCGGCCACAAAAGTGCTGGACGATTCCGAGGCGATGGTCAAGGAAATCTACAGCATGGCCAGCGCCGCCATGCCGCAGATCGTGGCCAGCATCGGCAGCGTGGCATCGAACTTTGTGGCGATCTTCACCTCGATTGCGGCCAGTATCTATATGCTGGCGGACAAGGAGCATCTGCTCCATCAGCTGCGCACGCTGGCGCATGCCTTCCTGCCGGAAAAGGCTGCGGAAAACACGCTGCGCATCTGCCATTATGCCAACGTGAATTTCACGGGCTTCTTTGTGGGCAAGATCATTGACTCGGCCATCATCGGCGTTATCACGTTTGTGGCAATGGCGATCCTGCGGCTCGATTTTGCACTGCTCATCAGTGTGTTTATCGGCATCACGAATATTATCCCGGTATTTGGCCCCTTCATCGGCGCGATCCCCAGCATCTTCATTCTGCTGTTGGTTGACCCGATCCAGGCGGTCATCTTCGGCGTGCTGATTCTGGTCATCCAGCAGGTGGACGGCAACTTCATCGGCCCGAAGATCCTGGGCTCGTCCATCGGCATCTCTGCCTTGTGGATCCTGTTTTCCATCGTGGTCGGCGGCGACCTGTTCGGTCTTGTGGGCATGGTCGTCGGCGTGCCGCTCTTTGCGACCTTCTACGGCCTGGCGCGGGAATTTGTGCACTATATGCTGGACAAGCGCGGGCTGGACAGCGAGGGTAACCACGTTGGTGAAGTGGTGGAGGATGAGGAGAACGTGTTTGAGTGATGCAAGGGGGAAAAAACGGGCGGTGTAATGCACGCCCGGCAAAGCCCCTCCGGCCATCGCTGGCGCTCGGCCACCTCCCCTGTGAGGGGAGGCTTTAAACGCGGGCGAAGCCGCCTGAGGGACTCTGCCCGTTTACGGCTGCCCGGCACTTGGCCCCCTCTGTCCTTTCTTTATAAAGAAAGGACCAAAGAAATTTCAGCGTCTTACCCCAAAAGCAAAGCACCTGTTTACTGCTTTTTACCGCAGTAAACAGGTGCTTATTTTTTATGGCTTTGTCTGTGGCTGATTCTGTGCGCCCGGCAGCAGGGTCACCACATCCCGCAGCAGTACCAGCGGGCTTTCGCCCTTCTGCACGCGCAGGCTGAAATAGGGTCGGCCCAGTGCATTGTACAGCACCCGATGCGGGAACTTTTCCATGACCTCGCCCAGCTGCTTTGGCCCGACGATGTCACTATACAAAATCAGCTGGTCGCCGCGCTGGACGATCTCCGCAATGCCGACGCGGGCTGCGGTCACGCGCACGAGGGAGACGTCCACCAGCCCCTGCACGCTCTTGGGCGGGCTGCCGTAGCGGTCGATCAGCTCGTCGAGCACGTCCTCGGCGTCGCTCGTCGTCTCGATAGCCGCAATGCGCTTGTATGCCTCGATGCGCCCGGCAGCGTCCGGGATATATTCCTCCGGCAGGAATGCGTCCACGGTGATGTCCACCAGGCAGTCGCTCTTGTCGGGGGCGGGGGCCTCGCCGCGGGCCGCGGCAATGGCCTGACCCAGCATCTTCACGTACAAATCGTAGCCGACGGCCTCCATGTGGCCGTGCTGGCTGTGGCCCAAAAGACTGCCTGCACCGCGGATCTGCAAGTCGCGCATCGCAATGCGGAAGCCCGACCCGAACGACGTGAACTCCCGGATAGCCGAAAGCCGCTTGGCCGCGATCTCGGTCAGCACCTTGTCACGTGTGAAGGTGAAATACGCATACGCCTTGCGGGAGCTGCGTCCTACGCGCCCGCGGATCTGGTACAGCTGGCTCAATCCCATGCGGTCCGCATTTTCAATAATCAGCGTGTTGCAGTTGCGCACGTCCACGCCGGTCTCAATTAAGGTGGTGCAGACAAGGATGTCGATCTCGTTGTCCAGCAATTGCTGCCACACCGACGAAATCTGTTCCTCGGTCATCTTGCCGTGGGCAATGCCGATACGCGCCCCGGGCACGAGCTTGCCCACCCGCGCGGCGCATTCCTCAATGTTGTCCACGCGGTTGTGCAGGTAGTATACCTGCCCGCCGCGGGCCAGCTCCTTGCGGATGGCCTCGGACACGATGCCCTCGTCGTACTCGAGCACATAGGTTTCAATCGGCTGGCGCTCAAACGGCGGCTGCTCAATTGTGCTCATATCGCGGATGCCCGACAGCGCCATGTTCAGCGTGCGGGGGATCGGCGTGGCCGACAGCGTCAGCATATCGACGCCGATGAAGCTCTCTTTGAGCTTTTCCTTGTGCTTGACGCCGAACCGCTGCTCCTCGTCGATGATGACAA
>OGHH01002202.1_pt1 | contig 11699 bp, 8 predicted proteins | sample 1571471 | NCBI WGS metagenome assembly OGHH01 (sample SAMEA2581936, study PRJEB24529) | metagenome | biome: Human gut stool | place: China | collected 2011
CGGTTATGGACGGAACTCTGGAGAGCTGTGCAGATACAGCACCGAAGAAGCAATTTCTAAGCAGAGGGATGAGGAATATTGAGGCTGATTTGCTTGGGGAGAATCTTTCAGGTTTTTAACAGAGGCATAGGTGTATTAAAGTGCGCCTGTAGCCTCTTGTTTTTATGTAAAGATATATTAGGAAGGGAATCTTCTTAGGAATCTTGATAAGGCGGGATTGCAAGGCACGAAAAGGCTAAAGCAAAGGAGAGAAACATTATGAAGACAGACATTGAAATTGCACAGGAAGCAGTAATGGAGCCAATTAAGAATGTTGCAGCCAGATGCGGCATAAGCGAGGATGATCTTGAATTATACGGAAAGTATAAGGCTAAGATATCAGATGAGTACATCAACAGTGTCAAAGACAATGAAGATGGAAAGTTAATTCTTGTTACAGCCATTAATCCAACTCCGGCAGGAGAGGGAAAGACAACAATTACTGTAGGGCTTGGAGAAGCATTTGGAAAGCTTGGCAAGAAGGCAGTTATAGCACTTCGTGAGCCATCACTTGGTCCATGTTTCGGTATCAAAGGTGGAGCAGCAGGTGGCGGATATGCACAGGTTGTTCCTATGGAAGAGCTTAATCTGCATTTTACAGGCGATTTCCATGCAATCACATCAGCTAACAACTTATGTGCAGCACTTCTTGATAACCATATACAGCAGGGCAACGAACTTGGAATTGACCCAAGATGTGTTACATGGAAAAGATGTATGGATATGAACGACCGTGTTCTTAGAAATATAGTTGTAGGTCTTGGTTCTAAGGTTGACGGAACTGTAAGAGAAGATCATTTTGTTATCACAGTTGCGTCAGAGATTATGGCAGTATTATGTCTTGCAACAGATATGAAGGATTTAAAAGAAAGACTCGGCAAGATGGTAGTTGCTTACAATTATCAGGGACAGCCTGTTACAGCATCAGATATCAAGGCAGTAGGTTCAATGGCAGCTTTGTTAAAGGATGCATTAAAGCCTAACCTTATCCAGACACTTGAGCATACTCCAGCATTAGTACATGGCGGACCATTTGCTAATATCGCACATGGCTGTAATTCAGTAAGAGCAACTAAGACTGCACTCAAGATGGCAGATTATGTAATCACAGAGGCAGGATTTGGTGCAGATTTAGGAGCAGAGAAATTCTTCGATATAAAGTGCCGTAAGTCAGGTTTAAAGCCAGATGCAGTTGTATTAGTAGCAACAGTAAGAGCACTCAAGTACAATGGCGGAGTTCCTAAGACAGAATTATCAGAAGAGAATCTTGATGCATTAAAGAAAGGTATTGTAAATCTTGAAAAGCATATAGAGAATCTTCAGAAATACGGTGTGCCTGTAGTTGTTACACTTAATGCATTTGTATCAGATACACAGGCAGAATTAGATTATATCCAGAAATTCTGTGAAGACAAAGGCTGTGAATTCGCCCTTGCCAAGGTATGGGAAAAGGGTGGAGAAGGTGGAATTGAGCTTGCAGAAAAAGTTCTTAAGACACTTGAGACAAAGAAGAGCAATTTCCACTGTCTGTATGAAACAGACCAGCCGGTTAAAGCAAAGATTGAGACAATTGCTAAAGAAATATACGGTGCAGGAAGTGTTAATTATTCACCAGCAGCTAACAAGCAGATTGCACAGCTTGAACAGTTAGGATTTGGTAATCTTCCAATCTGTATGGCTAAGACACAGTATTCACTTTCAGATGATCCTACATTACTAGGTCGTCCGGAAGGATATGAAATGAATGTAAGAGAAGCATATGTATCAGCCGGTGCAGGCTTCATAGTAGTGCTTACAGGTTCAGTAATGACAATGCCAGGACTTTCAAAATCACCAGCGGCATATAATATAGATGTTAATGATGATGGGGTAATAACTGGGTTATTCTAGAAAAAGTGACTTCCGGGAGTGGGAGGCAGGTGGTTGTGGGGGATGTGGAATCCCTCCGGTAAACTGTACTGCATAATAATAAGCATTGAGCGTTTAGGTTATGACACCGTCCGCTAACGATGTCTACGCACATCCATGTGCGAGACATCTCACACGCCATCCGTGGCGTGTGTACGCTGGTGTTGCCTTCTGGCTCAATGCTTTTATTATGCGCACAGTTTACAGTCGGCATACCACATCCCCCACAGCCACCTGCCTCCAAACTTCCGGGAGTTTTTTCTACATAGGAGATGAGAATATCTCTCCAGCCCCAACCTTGCCAAAGGCGGGGCGGAGCAGTTGTCCGGTAAAGAAAAGCCCAGCCGTGTATATTAGTAAAATCAAAACCGTATGAAGACGCCGGCACTTGATTTATAAAGGCAGCCGCCATAGGCGGCAAACCTTTATAAATCTTAGTACCGCTGCGTCGGAATCCGAGCGGAAGCGTGTTTTGATTTTACTAATATACACGGCTGGGCGTGCTTTAGGGGAGCAACTTCCTACAACATAACTCCCGACTTCTCCTTACTTCTCTCAATCATATGATTCAGCTTCTCAAATGGTTTCTGTAAGAACAATCCGATAATCAGCGAAACAACTATATATATAGAAAGAAATGCGAGATTCTTAATGTAATCATATCTGTACATTCCTGCTATGCATTCCCTTAATGCGTCCATTGAATATGGGAAGAGAAGGAACCGGTATATTATCTGGTAGGCGTTAGGAAGTACTTCTATAGGGAATGTACCGCCTGAGCCGGCAACCTGTATAACGAGCAGGACAATTCCAAGTGCTTCACCGATATTTCCAAATGCAACAGTAAGGCTGTACATAAAGAAGGTGAATACGAGGCTTGAGAATGCACATGCAACCCAGTAAAGGAATGGGTGGTAACACTGGATTCCAATGTAGAGAAGATTTCCAAGTGTTATAAGCAGTGCCTGAAGCTGTCCTACTGCAAAGAAGATAAAATACCTTCCGAAGAATTTTTCATATCTCTTTGCATCTGCTGGAATGTCCGGAGCAGGATGCACAGGTGTGTGCATAATAGCAACAAGTATAAGTCCACCAAACCACAGTGCAAGTATTGTGTAGAATGGTGAAGCGCTTGTTCCATAGCTTTTAACAGCATATACCTGCTCTGTTGTTATATTTACAGGTGCAGAGAGAAAATCTCCCAAAGTATTGGCATCTGCATTTAACATCTCTGATAATAAACCATATGTATCCTGTTCAGTGATTGTGTTTAATGTATTAATTGCGTTATCAAGCTTTGTCTCGAGGTCACTGAGAAGCTCTTTAGTCTGAGTGAGTGAGCCCGATGTAAGCTTAATTGCAGCAGACAGGTCTGCAACATCCATGTTCATGTCAGAATAAAGCTCTGTTAATGAACTCATAATGCTTTGAATCTGGGACATCTGGTTTGAAAGAGCAGATGATAATTCATTTAAAGATTCAGCGGAATTACCATTTACAAGTGCCTGTAAGGTTATTAACTGCTGCTGCTGTAACTGTAATTGTGTATAAACTTGCGGTGCAGCACTGTTTGAACTGCTGCTTATTGATGATGTAAGGTCAGTAATTGCAAGCATTGAATTAAGAATTACATCGTATGTTGAAAGTGTAGTCCTTGCGGATGTAAGTCTGTTAATAACTGCATCCATAAGAGAACCGGTTTCTTTATCTGCATCTTTGATAACTGAGTCGCCAGTACCGGCAATCGTAGATACGATTGTATCTATAAATGTCTGGTTTACCTGCTGCTGAACTGCTGTTTTAGCCTTGTCTGTTATCTTAGGTGCAATAGCGTTTGCTTTCTGGTTACAGTAATATTTTAACTGAGGATGTTCCATGGAATCACTTAAGAAGCTTATAAGATTCTTGGAAAAATTCTCTGGAACAACGAGGGCTGCATAATACTCACCGCTGTATACGCCTTCGATTGCTTCATCTGATGAAGCAACAAACTGCCAACCGATAGTGTTATTAGTTTTAAGTGCATCAATTATGGTGTCACCGACATTAAGCTCCGTTCCTTCAAGAGAAGTACCTTTGTCAACAGATACAACGGCAACTTTAATCCTGCTTGTGGAAGCCTGTCCATATGGATCCCAGTTTGACAGGATATTAAACCACGAATACAATGCAGGAATAACGGTAAGACCGATAATTACGCATAGTGCAATTACATTTGTTTTTATGTGGCGAAGGTCAGCCCGTATAATCTTAAATATATTTTTCATAACTGTACCTCACTTAAAAATGCTTTGATACTGTCTGTAAGAGAAGTATCAGCCTGTTTTTCCTTAATCTCAATATTAAGTTCATTGAGTTTTCTTGCGAGCTTGTCGTCAATATAATCAATAACTATAAGATAAGCACAGAATATAAAAAGCGAGATTACCCATAGAAGAAGATAAACAACCTTGGCGGTATCCATAGTGAACATAAGCACCATGAATACGAGAGGAATTATCATCATACATTTTAAGCAGACCTTTTTCTTGTGCTGGTTCTTTGCATGCATATTTTCTGCAAATGCTGTGATTTCCGCAATTACAACATCTATATTAAAATCATCATTCTGCATAAATCTAATCCTCCTTTACATAAAATGTGTTTCTTTCATACGACGCTCGAAGAACTCGCGTATTTCAAGAAGTGACTTTCTGATTCCTAGTCCCAGAATAAGGGAGATAACAGCGTAAACGCACAATTTCACAAGGTATACAGCGTAATCGCACTGGTATAATCCGCTTATTGCCTCCCTCATGGCATTGATTGCATAAGGGAATGGGAAGTAAAGGTATACATTCTGGAAGAATTCAGGAAGAAGTTCTATTGGATAAGTTCCACCTGAACCGGCAATCTGTAACACAATCATTACTACAGCAATAGCTTTCCCCAAATCACCAAATGTAAGAACAAGTGTATATATGAATAAAGTAAATACAAAGCTTGCTATTGCGGCTGCAAGCCACAGCATGAATGGGTGGGTGCAGTCGATTTTTAAAATGTATAAATCACCAAGAACTACTACAAGAGCCTGAAGCTGTCCCATTGCAAGGAAGAGTAGTGCACGGCCTATATATTTCTGGTGTTCTGTGGCATCTTTGAATTCGTCATCTTCGTAGTCCACCTTTACTTTCATAAGGGCAACTAAAACAATTCCACCAACCCAGAGTGCAAGTGTTGTATAGAAAGGTGTAACACTTGTTCCATAGTTAGTCTGCATATAGACGTAGATTTCTTCTACCTGTACCGGTTCTGACAGGAATGACGCTATTGACTGTGCGTCTGAGTTGATGAAATCCATTATTAACTTATATGTAGAAGATGAACTGATATCTCCTACTGAACCGGATATGGTATCAAGTCTTTTATTGAGAGAATCAAGTAATGTTTGTGTGCTTTCCAGAGTTGTATTAATATTTACTGATATATCACTCACTCCAAGAAGCATCTGCGAGATTCCATTAATACTGTCTCCTGCACTGCTTATATTAGCAGCCAGACTGCTTACGGCATTTTTAATGGAAGCCTTAAGAAGGTTAACATTAGTTCTTATTATAGTCTGCATAATTGTCTGACTCTTCTGAATCTCTGCACGGCACTGCTCAACAACAGACTTGATTAACTGGTACTTTGCCTGAAGTGTTTCAGGTGAATCAGTAAGGATGTCTGCACACTGCTGAATCAGGTTGTATGCGATATTTTCCATAGCATTAACAGAAGCAAGAGCTGACTTTAAGGCTGTTATAACGGCCGGGTCAATGCCATCTACTTTACTGAGAGAATCAATGGCATCTTCAAGTGCCTTATTCTGGTCTATAAGTTCCTTTAACTGTTTGTTGGCTTTGCTAAGCTCAACGCCAGCCTGTCCGACATCAGTTATTGAAAGCTGCACAGCTTTATCAAGAGAATCAAGCACACTGTCAGATAGTTCATTCATAGCTTTAAGCTGCGCATCAATTTGGTTTGCAATATCGTCTGTGACATTATCAAGAGATTTATTGGCAATATCAGCAACATCAGTTGTTCCGGTAAGAACATCTTTAATCTGTGGAAGAATCTCCTGAAGCTTTGCAAGATTATCTGCAAGGTCTGAATTGCTCTTAATAAACATGTCAATCATGGTATCGTAAGAATTAATATTGGCAGATATACTCTGTAAATCTTTAACTGTCTTTTCAATAATCGAAGGATCATTTTCAGCTATTTCGTTAAGTCCCTGCATAATTGTTTTAACACACACATCAATGAATTCTGAGTTGATAGTGTTCTGAAGAGTGCTTTTTCCTGTATCTGTAATCTTGGAAGCGACAGCATTTTTCTTGGAATTCTCATAGTATGTAACTGTTGGTGGATTAAGACCATTGTCAAGGAAGTCATACAGGCTTCGGGAAAAGTCCTCACCAACAACGATAACAGCATAGTACTTACCGGCATTCAGTTTATTCATGGCTTCATCTTTAGTTTCCGGAAAACGCCAGCCTAATTTATCATTAGAATGAAGCTGTTCAACAATCTGCGCTCCCATATTGATAGTGGAATCATCAGATTCAGAGTAACCTTCATCTTCAGAAACAATAGCAATCTGGACAGACGCAGTGTTTGCGTAAGGATCCCAGTTGGAATATATGTTAAACCATGCGTAAAGCGATGGAATAAGGCACAGACCAAGTGCAATGGCTAAAGCCAGAATATTCCTGCTAAGACCTTTCAAATCTCTTTTGAAAATCTTAAATATCATAACGTTCCTCAATTCTTTAATTATCGTTTAAAACTCATATGTATTTTACTTAAGAAACTGGGGAAAATCAATACAGAGAGGATAAATCAGACATATTTAATAAATTAAGAAAGGATACGGATTTATGAACATATTGTATTGTGGTGATAAACCAATGCAGAAGGGGATTCTTTTATCTTCAATGTCTCTTATTAAAAATGTGGATGAACCGTTAAATATATATATTCTCACGGTTGATTACAGGGAAAAAGGTATTAATTACAAGCCGGTTGATAAAGCATTTGCAAAATATCTGAAAGAAAAATTGAATAAATCGGACATTAAAGTAAATATCTTTCTTGTTGATGTTACAAGATATTTTGTTGAGGAGCTGCCGGAGGCAAATATGCAGAGCAGATTTACTGCGTGCTGTATGCTGCGCCTTTTTGCCGATAAGACAGATATTAAGGATAGAGTTCTTTATCTGGATACTGATGTGCTGTGCAGGAAAGATTTTAGGGATTTTTATTATCAGAATATGGATGGCATAGAGATTGCGGGAGTTTCTGATTATTATGGCAGATGGCTTTTCGGTGATGGCTACATTAATTCCGGAGGAATGCGTATATCTATGTATTCGCAATGCATCACTGAAATTCATTGAAAAACGAGAAAAGATAGACTCCAGCGATATTCTTCTCAACGAAGAAGAATACCTATATATATGTGAAAGTCTTGAAGAGAATGAACGTGAACAAAAAGAAAAGGAGTTGGAAAAAGCTTTAGCAGCATTGCCCGAACAAGAAAAGAAAGCACTCTATGGTGTCGTTATTGAAAACAAAAGCTATAAAGCAGTAGCCAGTGAACTGCATATCAGCGTCAATACATTAAAGACTTATCTTGCCAGAGCGATGAAGAAACTGCGTAAAAACGAGAAATTACTTCTAGTATCTTTATTCTTGATAAACCTATCATAAATCTTCCAAGAAAAAAAGTCTCTCGTTTTTGACACCCATTTTACACAATTCCGGATCATATAATAAAACGAGAGAAAAGATGAATCAAGAAGATCATAATAAAACGGAGAAAAATCTGATTACTTTGCTCAACTGGTACCGGTTGAAACGGGTAAATGAATTTGCGGCACAATGCGATGAAGCACAAGCATGGGAATCAATCCAGCAACGCATCCGCCACCGTAAACGGATACGAATGTACACCTATTGGAGCAGCACTGCCGCTGCCTGCCTGTTAATAGCAGCTTTCAGTTTTTACACACTCACAGAATATGACCAATCTCTATTTGCACACAGAGGGGAACAGAAAGCAACCCTGTTTGTAAATAACGGAGAATCTTACGACCTGCTGTCGCAAGATAAATCCATATTTAATGCAAACGGCATGCAAGTTGCTCAAAATACAGAAAAAGAATTAAGATACGACACTCAAACGAGTATACAAAAGAATGCAGAAAAGCATATTTTAAATGTACCCAGAGGAGGAGAATATAAACTCGTGCTTTCAGACGGTACACGCGTACACGCCAATGCCGAAAGCCGTCTTACTTATCCCGTTTCTTTTACCGGTAATAAAAGAGAAGTCTACCTCACAGGAGAAGCTCTCTTTGAAGTTGCCAAAGACACGCTCCATCCTTTCATTGTACATACCCCGTACGGTATAGTAGAAGTAGTAGGAACACGGTTTAATGTCAATACTTACGAGAAGAATCAAACTACCGTAACCTTGGAAGAAGGAGCCGTAAAAGTATACTGCGAGGAAAAGAAAGGGACAGAACAAAAATCTCTTTCACCCGGTGAGCAAGCTGTCATACAATCAAAAACAATTAATACACAAACAGTTCAGGTACAGGAATATACTTCCTGGGCAAACGGTATATACGAATATACCGATACGTCACTGGAAACTATTGTGCAACAACTTTCGCGCTGGTATAACGTCAACATAACCTTTACCGACCCGCAATTGCGTGAACGAAAGTTTGCAGGAGTCATCTTCCGCGACCAACCATTACAAAAAGCAGTAGATATATTATCCAAAGTTTCTAATGTACACTTCAGACAGAAGGGAAATGTTATTGAGATAACAGAGAACCGTCCCCAATATTAAACAGGAAAAAGCGTTGTTCAAATATGAAAAAATATCTTTTAATCCGGATGATGCAAACAGTAGCCATTATCCTGTTTGCCGCCAATGTATCGGCACAAAACCAAAATGTGGTCATATCAGTACGGAATATCCCGGTACGTACCGCACTGACCCAGATTCGGCAAGCTGCCAATGTACATTTTGTCTATGAAGAGAAGAATATTAATAGCCAACAGACTGTAACACTCAATTATCCGCAAGGGACATCATTGAGCACTTTACTCAACAACCGTTGCAAGCAAATAGGACTGACGTACGAAATCAATGAATCCGTTATTCTACTCTATCCTGCTCAAAAGCAAACCACCACTCATGACATCCATATCCTGTTGTTGGAAAGGGGAAACAAACAGCCGCTACCAATGGCAACCTGCGTTCTCAATCCGCTAGGAGCTTATGCCGCAACCGACATGGAGGGAAAGGCAGTACTAAAAAACGTCCCCACAGGAAAATACATATTAAATATTTCGTATGTAGGCTTCGAGACTGTGCAACGGGAAATCAACGTTGAACAAAACCTGGATCTGACGATCCGCATGTCTCCCACTTCGCTAGCTTTGAAAGAGGTAGTAGTGGTAGCAAAACAAAATGCGGCCGGAGAATCTACCAGCTCCATTATAGGCAGACAAGCGATAGACCATGGATGGGGCGGAGGCCTTGATGACGTGATGCAACTCATACCGGGACACTTAATGAAAAATACAGATTTAACGTCCCGTTCCAATGTGCAGCTCCGTACTCTTGTTAACAATAACACCAATGCCTTCGGTTCGAGTATCATAATGGACGGAGTTCCCATGTCCAACAATGGTACACTATCGCAAGGAGGATTTTCAAGTACCGCATTTGTCGGAACAGACTTACGCCAAATTAGTGCGGACGATATTGAATCCGTAGAAATAATCCGTGGTATTCCTTCTGCCGAATACGGTGATTTAACCTCCGGACTTGTAGTTGTTCATTCCAAAATCGGACAAACTCCCTGGCAGATCAAGGGAAAGATAAATCCCGGAACAATGAATTACTCGCTCGGTAAAGGATTGCGTTTAAACAAAGATGCCGGTATCCTGAATTTCAATCTCGACTATGCACAAGCATGGGGAGATCCACGCCAGAAAACAAAGTCATTCGACCGTTACACCTTTAGCTTGGGATACAGCAAAGATTTTTCACGTATCTGGCATACAGACACAAAGGTACGTTACATGATGGGTAAAGACTGGAATGGAAAAGACCCGGATGCCATCGACGACGGCACTTTTCAAAAGAATCGCAACCAGCTGTTCTCACTAAGCCATAATGGCAAACTATCAATTAATAAACCATTCTCACGTACTGTTAATTACACATTAGGTGTCAGCTATACTCAAACAGAGATGGAAAAGAGCGCCATTGTTGCCAATTCGTCCGGGTTGCTACCGATACTTACTGCCACAGAAACAGGGTATTATAATGTGCCTTTCGAGCAAAGCTCCTATCAGGCAAGCGGAGGTTCCCTTAGCCGTCCCGGAAATGTATATGCCAAAGTCAGCAACACGTTCTTCGTAAAATCAAAGAAAACATATCAGAACTTCAAAATGGGAGTGGAATACCACTACGACTGGAATAATGCCCGCGGATATTATAATGATGACGACCGTTACCCATTGCAACCCAACAGGACGTCCCCGTCCTTTCTCCGATATTCCGAGCATCCATCAGATGGCCGCTTACATAGAAGATAACTTCCGTTGGGATATATCAGAAAACAGATTTCTGAAAATACAGTTAGGCGGACGTTTCACCACTTTACAGCCGTGGGCGGATGAAGCAACCTTTTCTTTCTCTCCCCGTGTAAATGCTTCGTTCTCCGTCAACAAATGGCTAAATATCCGTGGAGGATTCGGACTCAACTCAAAAACTCCCGGTTTGGATTATCTCTATCCCGACAAAAAGTACATCGACCGTGTAGCTGCCAATTATATGCCTCAAGACGACAAAGTCGGACAAATATTAATGTACCACACCCAAGTGTACAACGTGCAACGAACTAAAGGATTGAAGAATGCGACCAATCGCAAATGGGAGGCAGGGTTCGACATAAAGTTATCGGACAAGCATAAATTAAGCCTCATCGGTTATCATGATAAAACCGCTAACGGATTCGGATCGGCCACAGAATATTTTACGTATACAGCCAACTATTATTCTGCGGAAAAAGGACTGATTATCACTCCTGGACAAGCCACAAAAATAGATTGGGATAATCCAGAACGCACGGACCTTGTACTCAGTACGACCGGTAAAATAGGAAACACGAATGTCTCTATCAATAAAGGGATAGAAATGGACTTTGACTTCGGCGAGATTCCGGCACTGCACACTTCATTCTATCTGTCAGGAGCATATATGGAATCCAAGACTTACTCTACAGACATCAACAGTAGCAATCCTACCGATCTACCTACTGAATATCAGGTAACCAATACCATTCCATTCAAAATTGTATATCCATCCGGGCTAAACTATAGCACTTACCGCCGCTTTACGAACACTCTGCGGATTGTGACCAATATCCCGGCACTGCGTATGGTAGCTTCGTTCTCAACACAAACCATCTGGTACAATTATTCCAAGAGCAACAATCCTCCGATGGACCCCATCGGATGGATAGACACAGACCTCTCTTATCATGAAATAACAGCAGATATGCTGGCAGATGAGAACTACAAAATAAAAGGAGTATCATTGAAAAGCCAACGCAAGAATCCTAAAGACAATGTGCCAAGCAAAGCCCCTATTACATGGTTAATGGCGGGACGCCTCACCAAGGAGCTGGGCAATATAGGCG
>OGHH01002203.1_pt1 | contig 11696 bp, 10 predicted proteins | sample 1571471 | NCBI WGS metagenome assembly OGHH01 (sample SAMEA2581936, study PRJEB24529) | metagenome | biome: Human gut stool | place: China | collected 2011
ATTGAAATCCTTAGTTTTCAGAACTTTTATAAAATTCTGAAAACTTGCCCAGCGGGGCGAAAAAACTTTTTCGACACGCTGTGAATTACTTGAAAGGATCATACAGCGCATCCGCTCGCCTCAGGTGTTGTCTGGGGCGAGCGGACCTGTTGGTTTCATGAGACTATGATGGATTACTTTCGTGAACTGAATTTTGTGTCTGTTGCTCTGCGGCTGCTGCTCTCTGCGCTCATCGGCTTCTCTCTGGGATTGGAGCGGGGACGCAAGCGCCGTCCTGCCGGGTGCCGGACCTATATGCTGGTGTGTATGGGAGCGACCCTGACACTGCTGCTCAGTCAATACGAATACATCATGGTCACTACTAAGTGGGCGTCTATTGCCTCTGAGATCGGACTCCGGACGGATGTCTCCCGCTTCGGCGCGCAGGTCATCAACGGCGTCGGCTTTCTGGGCGCCGGTACGATCCTTGTCACCGGCCGGCGGGAGGTCAAGGGCCTTACCACTGCGGCGGGCCTCTGGGCCTCCGCCTGTATGGGACTGGCCATCGGTGCCGGTTTCTATGAATGCGTTTTTCTGGGGACGGTGCTGATCTTCCTTTCCATGCGCTATCTCCCCATCGTGGAAAACATGATGGTGGAACATGCCCCGTTTTTGAACATCTATGTGGAGTTTGAATCGCTGGACCACATTGGTGATGTAATCGGACGCATCAAAGAGCAGAACGCACAGGTTCTGGATGTGGAGGTTGACCACGGCAGGGGTTCGGGCTCCAGCAATCCCAGCGCGGTCTTTTCCCTGCGGCTGGCCAAACGCCATAGCCATTCCGATGTGCTGGTCTCCATATCCGAACTGGACTGCGTTTACACTGTGGAAGAATTTTAAAGGAGGGAGAAGATCTGATGCTGCCTATTTTTGATGGACTGCGTGACGTGACGCTTGCCTCCGTCACCACACGAATGCTGCTGGCTGTCCTCTGCGGCGGTCTCATCGGCATCGAGCGGGCTTACAAGCGCCGCCCTGCCGGCTTCCGCACCCACATTCTTATTTGCCTGGGTGCGGCGATCACCACACTTACCAGCCAATTCCTCTATCTTAATCTGCATTACTACACGGATATGGCCCGTCTGGGCGCGCAGGTGGTGGCAGGTATCGGCTTCATCGGCGCCGGTACCATCGTTGTCACCCGGCAGCATCGGGTCAAGGGCCTTACCTCTGGGCCTCCGCCATTATCGGCCTGGCACTGGGCGGCGGCTTCTATGAAGGCGCTCTGCTGACAACGGTTCTTGTGTTAGTGGCAGAATCCTTCCTCTCCCGACTGGAATACCGGATCCTGGACCATGTGCCGGAGATCAATCTCTACATGGAGTACACCGGAAAGCCTTGCTTGGAGGAAGTCCTGCGTTTCCTGCGGGAAAATAAGGTCTCCCTTCAGGATATGGAGATCACCCGCAACTCCGACAGCGAGAGCCACAACGCCTGCGCGATCTTCTCCCTGCGTTTCAGCAAGGGCGTTTCCGTAGATGAGCTGCTGACCCATGTATCTCAGATCGAAGGCGTTATCACCGTTCAGGAATTGTGATCCCTTCGGAACCGTGTTATACTGATCCCGCGGCGGAGCTTGCCGCTGAATAGCCTGTTTTTGTTACTTTAACTGATGAGGAGCGGAATATGAAAGAATACGATATCATGGTAGTGGGTCCTGTCTCTCTGGACCACAACATCGATTATTTGGGCAACGAGCGCAAAGAGGTGGGCGGCGCTGTTGTGGCTTCCGGCTTTGCTGCCGCCGGCAGCGGCGCAAAGACCGCCATCTTCTGCAAGTCCAATGCGGCGGACGCCGATGTGAAGGAGCGCTTCGCCGGAGTCAACGCAGACCTCTACTGGGCTGCGTCCAAGGCCACTTGCTCCATCCGCAACCAGTACTTCACCGCCGACAAGGAAAAGCGGGCCTGCACCTCTATGGGCGTGTGCGACCCCTTCCGTTTTGAGGAGCTGCCTCAGGTGAAGACCAAGGTCTATCACTTTGCCGGTCTGGTCTACGGCGATTTTGACGGCGCTCTGCTGGCGGAGGCCGCCAAGCACGGCAAGGTGGGTCTGGACGTGCAGTGCATGCTGCGCCATGTGGAGCCGGATAAGTCCATGGCCTTCCATGACTGGGCGGAGAAGAAGGAACTGCTGCCCCTGATGGATTACTTCAAGACCGACGCCGCCGAGGCGGAGGTCCTCACCGGCCTGACGGACCGCGTAGAGGCTGCGAAAATGCTCCATGACTGGGGCGCCAAGGAAGTGGTCATCACCCACAACACCGAGGTGTTGGCTTATGACGGCAACAAGGTCTACACCTGCCCCATCAAGGCCCGGAACCTCTCCGGCCGTACCGGTCGGGGCGATACCACTTTCGCCGGATATATCGCCGAGCGTCAGCGGGGCAGCGTGGAGGAAGCGCTGAATTTCTGCACCGCTCTCGTCTCCCTGAAAATGGAGACCCCCGGTCCCTTCAAGGGCACCCGGGAGGACGTTCTGGCCTACATGAAGGAATTTTATTGATCGATCGAATACAACCAGCCCGCCCGGAATGTTCCGGACGGGCTGGCTTTTTTCTATCTGTGGTTGGCGGTGCGGTTTACCGGGTCAGCGGGTCCACGGAAATATCCATGTCGATCTCAAAGGCCCGGTTCCACGGGAAGCGGTAATTGGAGAGGCAGACCTTTCCCCAATGGGCTGTGACGGTATCCACATGGGGCTTCAGGCCGATGAGCAAGCTGCTGCGCTCTAAATTTTTCAGTACCGGGGCGGTGGCCTTATCCATCCCCGCTGTCAGCCGGGCGACAATGGCGGGACGGTCCAGCTCCGGCAGGCAGAAGTTGTTGGCGTCACCGCCAAGATCATTCCGCACATAGGACAAAATATCCTCCCGTACCACGTTTTTATAGCAGAAATCCTTCAAAATGCTGTCGGCAAGGGTCTTACAGAAGGCAGTTTCCTCCGATCGCGAGGTCTGCCCCTGAACAAGATGGGCGTAGCGGGCTACACCGTGACTCAGGGCCGTGCCGGTGACGATGGCCATATCCAAAAATCCGGCGTAGCTCAACAGCTTGCCCAGCTCCGCTTTTTTCGTCAGGGCGTCATGGAAGGCAGTGCCGTACTGACCGTTGCCTGCGTCAATGAGGATCACCGGCAGATCGGCCTTCAGACGTTCATTCAGCACGGCGGTCAACTCCTGGATGTACTGCCGTTTCTGGGCGGCGTCCTCCGGCTGGGTCAACACCAGCACATAGAGGTCCGCAAAGGCGGGGGTGTCCTCCCCTGTCAGGCCGAAGTAGTCCAGATGCTCTGCCACGATCTCCGTCAGGGGCTTGTAATCATAGTCGCAGGCGGGCCGATCCTCTGTACCGCCGAAATATTGCACATTGACCTGTACGCCGTTCCAGCCAATCTCGCTGAGATACAGCTTGGTCACGGCCTTGAAAGCCAGATCATCTACACCGGAAAGGATGACATCGCCTGCCCGCAGACGAGCCTGCAAATAGGCGATCTCATTTTTTTGGATGCAGTCCTCGGAGGAGGAATCGTCAATGCCAATGAGCACATGGAACCGGTCGCCGCCGATTCGGCTGACGGTTTCCAACAGTTCTCCGCTGAGGGTCAGCTTGTTGATCCGGTGCTCCGTGTAGCGGAGGGCGGCATCGTACATCGCGCTGTCCTCAAAGCGCAGCAGATCGTGGCCGTCGGCGTCCGTATCGTAGGTGGCGCGAATATTTTCCAGCGTCAATTCGTCCCCAGTGAGGGTTTTCCGGGGTGCTGCGCCGATGGTCCGCATGGCGTTGTAGTATTCCAGCGTGCCGCCGGCGTAGCCCACGGTGGGGGCCAGCCGCATAACGCTGTCCAGCAGCCAGACCTCGTTGTTGGGGTCCTCCGCCAAAGCGGACAGCAGGCTTTCCAGCAAATCTGTCAGAGGCCACGGCTCACCGTCACGCTCTGTGGTGGTTTCCGCCAGACGGGAGGCCACCAGTCCACCATAGAGCAGCTGGTCCACGGAAAGAAGGTAGCGGTCACAGCCTGATGCCTCCTGTTCCAGCACCCAATCGTACAGGAGGCCGGGATAGCCGCTTTGCCCGGTCCAGGATTGTGTTTCCAGACCGTTTTCGGCGTAATAGTCCTCCATCTGCCCATCCAGCAGTGTTTTGAACATCCATTCCTCCGGCATATTCAGGACATACCCCAGACTTTCCGCCAGATATTCCACCCGGCCCACGTTGTCAGGCCGGTCATCCAGCGGAACGTAGGCGATCACGGCACGGTCTGACTCTGCATCCGGCAGATCCAGCGGAGGGCGGGCACCGCAGCCGGACAGAAGAGCCAGACATAAGGCTGCTGCCAAGATTCGTTTTTTCATGGGTCCTCCTTTTGGGGTTTTAAATGGGCGTATTCCAAAAAGAGCGGAGCATTCGCTCCGCTCTTTTGTGATCTCCCTTACAGGCCGAAGCTGCTGAGGTCCAGACCGCCAGTGACGCCGTTCATGCTATTCTCCATGGCGTCATTGGCCTGACGCAGCGCCTCATTGACGGCGGAGACCACCAGATCCTGCAGCATCTCCACATCCTCGGGGTCCACGGCCTCCGGCTTGATGGTGACGGAGAGGACCTCCTTCTTGCCGTTGACCTTGGCCTCCACAACACCGCCGCCTACGCTGGCGGTGAACTCCTGCGCCTCAACGGCGTCCTGTGCTTCAGTCATTTTCTCCTGCATAGCGGCGATCTTCTGCTGAAGCTCCGCCTGACGGGCGGCTCCGGAAATTTTGCCGTTGGTGAAGCCGCGGCGTGCACTGTAACCCATAGTAAATTTCTCCTTTTATTTGATTTCAATATTGTCAAACTGACTGCCGAATTGCAGCAGCTGCTTCAGATTTTCCTCCGGGGACGGCTTTGGCGGCTCTCCCTCCCGGAGCAGTAGCCGCACCGGCTGGCCGGAGACCTTTTCCGCCTCGGCGGACAAAACGCCCCGTACCCGGTCATTGTCCAAACGGTTCAGAGTGATCTCATCGGGTGCAAACACCGTTAGCTGATCGCCCTCCAACACGCCGCCGCACAGGTCCAGAAACGCCCGGTACATGGGAGGGATCTGGCCCTTGCAGTTTTCGGACAGAGCCTTCCACCAGTCACCGCTGACGGGCGCGGCGCTGTGAATGGCCGTCTGGGGCTTCGGCGCTGAAGGAATGGAGGCTTCCGGCTTGGCCGGGACGGCATTGGACCGTGCGGGCCGGACAGGAATGGCGTCCTCGGGAATGTCAAAGACCCGTTCACCGGGTTCCTCCCGCATGGGCGGCTCCTCCGGCAGCGGCGGCTCGTCCCAAGGGGGCGGGGCCTCCGCAGGCGGTGGTTCCACAGGCTTGGACGCGGGCTTTGCAGGAGCCTGAGACACCGGTGCTGCCCCGATCGCCTTTGCGGCGGAGATCACCGCGCCGCGGGCCGCTGCGTCTTCCAACCGGGTGATCCGGTTTTCCAAGGCGGTGAGATCGCCGCAGAGACTTTCGTCGCACAGCCGCAGGAGACAAAGCTCCGCATCGGTGCGGCGGTCGGCGCTGTAATAAAGATCAGCCGCGGCCTTTTGCAGGGTGGAGGCCAGATAGAGAAAACGGTTGGAGGGAACATCCTTGCCCAGTTGGTCCAGCGTAGCGCTGTCAAATCCGCCGGACAGCAGCGCCGCACCGCCCTCCGGGGCGGTTTTTCGCAGCAGCAGATCCCGGGTCAGGGTAGAAAGCTCACCCAATACAGCCCCCACGTCCTTGCCGCCGGCGTAAAGCTCGTTCAGCAGCAGCAGCGCTGACTGGGCGTTCCGGTCCAGAATGTGCCGCATGAGCTGGGCAGTTTGCAGATTGCCTGCCAGACCCAACACCTCCAGCACCGCTCGGCTGTCCACTGTGCCGCCTGCGGCAGCACATTGATCCAGAAGGCTCAGGCCGTCCCGCAGAGCGCCGTCTGCCAGACGGCTCAGCAGCTCAGCACCGTCCGCCGTCAGGTCGATGTGCTCCTGACCGGCCACATAGGACAGCCGCTGGGCGATGTCCTTGGGGAGAATGCGTTTAAAAGAGTAGCGCTGGCACCGGGAGAGAATGGTGGCGGGCACCTTGTGCAGCTCCGTGGTGGCCAGAATGAACATGAGGTGGGCCGGCGGCTCCTCTAAAATTTTCAACAGTGCGTTGAAGGCCGCCGTGGACAGCATGTGGACCTCGTCCACGATGTAGACCCGCTTTTTTACGTTGGCGGGGGCGTAGATGGCCTCATCCCGCAGGGCCCGGACCTGGTCCACGCCGTTATTGGAGGCGGCGTCCAGCTCCAGAACATCCAGAAAGCTGCCGCTTTCCAGCCCCAGACAGCTAGGACACTGACAGCAGGGGTCACCGTTTACCGGGTGCTCACAGTTGACGGCCTTGGCCAGAATTTTGGCGCAGGTGGTCTTACCGGTACCTCTTGTGCCGGTGAACAGATAGGCGTGGGAGGTACGGCCCTCTGCCACCTGTTTTTTCAGCGTCTCGGTGATGTGCTCCTGACCGATGACGTCGGAAAACACCTTGGGCCGCCATTTGCGGTACAGCGCCTGATACATGGAACACACCTCCTGAAAAATCGAATCCGCGGAAAGGAAGGGCACGCGGGCAGCCCCCAAAGGGTGCCCTGAGCGTATGAAAACATCCTCCGTTTGCAGACACGGAACCGGCGTCCTCGCGGCACATGGAACATCCCGCTTAATGCTGCTCGGTTCCCCGCCTGACATGGTTCACGGGGCTCCATTGCGCGAGACCGGCTCCGCGTCTGCAAGCGGAGGATGAATTGCGGAATCTATTATACGATATTTTTTCTGAATTATCAACTGGAAATTTCGTTTTTACCGGCAGTTGTGTCGGTGTTTCCGGGGAATACTTGCCTTGACAGAAGGAATGGAGTATAATGGCACCGTAATTTTAAACTGGGAATGTTTACCCGAAAGGAGGGGCCATGGAGACCGTCGGGCGCTTCGCGCCGTCCCCCAGCGGGCGGCTGCATCTGGGAAATCTTCTGTGCGCCCTGCTGGTGTGGCTCTCCGCCAGACAAAAGGACGGCCGGGTCCTGCTCCGGGTGGAGGATCTGGATACCGCCCGCTGTCCCCGGAGGTACAGTGAGCAGATGGAGCGGGATCTCCAATGGCTGGGGCTGGATTGGGACATCGGCCCCGGAAGAGATAACGGCACCGGCCCCTATTACCAGAGTGAGTGCGCAGAGATCTACACCGCAAGCTACAAAAAGCTGGAAGAGCGCGGCCTTGTGTACCCGTGTTTTTGCTCCCGCGCCCAGCTGCACGCGGCCAGCGCGCCCCATACCTCGGACGGCAACGTGGTCTATCCGGGCACCTGCCGCGGCCTGACCGCTGCCGAAATTGAGGAAAAACGCAAAAAGAAGGCCCCTGCCTACCGTCTGATGGTGCCGGACGAGGACATCACATTTGTGGATGGCTGCATGGGCCCGCACACCGAAAATCTTTTGCACGACTGCGGTGACTTCTACCTGCGCCGGGCGGATGGCGTGTTCGCCTATCAGTTGGCCGTGGTGGTGGACGATGCCCGCATGGGCGTTACCGAAGTGGTGCGCGGTGCAGACCTGCTTTCGTCCACGGCACGGCAGCTGTATTTGTACCGCCTGCTGGGCCTGCAGGCACCGGGGTTTGCCCACTGCCCGCTGCTGCTGGCCCCGGATGGGCGGCGGCTCTCCAAGCGCGACGGCGACCAGAGTCTGGAAAACCTGCGGGAAAAGTATACCGCGCAGGAGATCGTGGGCAAGCTTGCCTACGCCTACGGCCTGCAGCCGGAGCCTGCGCCCCGCACACCGGAAAGCCTGATCAAGGACTTTTCCTGGGCAAAGGTGCCAAAGCAGGATGTCTGCCTGCCGGAGGATCTGTTCTGAACAAAAGAAGATGCGCTGCCCCCGATGACAGCGCATTTCTTTTTTATAGAGATTCAGATGCGGCGCATCTGCGGCAGATCGTTGGTGTCCATCATACGGCTGAACGCGGTATCCAGTGCCAGCGCCAGCAAAGCGCCCAGCGCTGCATCGATGCAGCTGTGCTGCTTGAGCAGCATGGTGGAGCATACAATGGAGATGCACAGCACATCAGCGGCCGGGCGCATCCAGCGGAACCGGGGCTGCTCAAAGATGCGGCAGCGGTGATAGGCCAGCATCAGCGTGACTGAGTTGAACACATGGATGGACGGGCAGACATTGATGGGTGTGTCGGTGCTGTACAGAAACCGCACCGCACGGGCGAAGATGTCTGTGCCCGGCACATAGCAGGGGCGCAGATTCAGCCCGGTGGGCAGGATCACGTAGCAGGCCAGCGCAATGGTCATACCGCTGAACAGCGGCATACACAGCCGCCAGAAGTCCTCCCGGGGTGCCTTCCACAGAAGGAAGAACAGGGTGAACGGGATCCACGGAAACCATGCAAAATAGGGGATGGCCGCATATTTGCAGAAGGGAATCAGATCGTCCAGCCGGCAGTGCACGAGGATGTGCGGCATATGGATCTGGGTGTTCAGGAAATTGAATGCGGAAAGATAAAGTATGAGATACAGCGCCATGAAGCAAATCGGATGGCGCGAAAACCAACTGCGTTTCATTGAAAAAGCCTCCTTTTTGCAGAAGTGAAAGCTCTTAGCACTGTGAAATTATACGCCGGGAATGTGACAAAAACAAGAACGAAAGCAGACAACATTGCTGAAAAACAAATAAATTATTTGTGCGTATTGCGTAAAAAAAGAGCCTGCCTTCGCGGCAGGCTCTTATAAAATGCAGAGGAAAGATTCAGATGACCTGCTGTTCCAGCCACTTGCCGCGCACGAAGCGTACAAAGAAGCACAGGGAGCGGAACGCCCAGTCCAGATACATGCCCATCCAGATGGCCAGCAGGCCGCCGTGGAAGGCCAGCACACACAGGTAGCAGAAGCCCACCCGGAAGGCCCACATGGACACGATGCTCACGGTCATGGTAAAGCGGGCATCGCCTGCCGCACGCAGGATGTTGGGCATGGTAAAGCTGGAAGGCCAGATGAACAGCGAAACGATGTTGAACCACACCATCACTTCCAGCGCCATGGCGTAGGCCTCCGGCGAGAGGTTGAACAGGCTCAGCGCAAACCTGTTGGCAAACAGGAAGGCTGAAAGGTTCATGAACCATGCGCCGCAGTAGGCAAACAGCATCAGGCGGCGGGAGTAATACACGGCCTGATCTTTTTCGCCTGCGCCAAGGCACTGGCCCACCACGGTCAGCGCAGCCATGCCCACGGCGTTGGCCGGGATGTTCAAAAAGGTGGTGGTGGTGTTTGCCACGGCGTTGGCCGCAATGGCGGCGGTGCCCAGAGTGGAGGTCAGGCTGGAAACGGACAGCTTGCCGATCTGGAACATGCCGTTTTCAATACCGGCAGGGATGCCCACCCGCAGGATCTGCTGGATGAGCCGTGCCTTCGGGGCAAGGGCCTGCAGGCTGTCCACCCGCAGCGGGCAGGCGGGCCGCTGCAGCAGGTACAGCACAGCCACGCAGGCAATGGCGCGGGACACAAGGCTGGCCAGTGCGGCACCCATCACGCCCATTTTGAAGCCGTAGATCAGCACGGCGTTGCCGCCAATGTTCACCACATTCATTACAAGGCTGGACATCATGCTGATCTTGCTGTTGCCCTGCGCCCGGAACAGGGCCGCACCGGCGTTGTACAGGCCGATGAACGGGTAGCTCAGGGCCGAGAGCAGGAAGTAGGTCTCGGCATAGCGCATCACGTCCACGTCGATGGAGCCGAAGATGCCGCGCAGGATGGCATGGCGGGCCTGATGGCCGATGTACTGGCTGGTGACCACCGCGCCGCCGGTGGCCAGTGCGCTCATGATCTGGATCATCAGGGTGTTGAAGCTGTCCACAAGGCTCACGCCGGAAACAGCGGCTTCCCCCACCGAGGAGACCATCAGCGTGTCGGCCAGACCGATGGTCACGCTGAGCGCCTGCTCTGCGATCAGCGGCAGCAGAAGGGCAATGAGCTGCTGCCGGGTGAACATCGGCGGCTTATGGAACGCGGGCGTTTTGGTTGCTGTCATAGGTCCCTCCGTAACGGTGACAAGATACACTTGGATACATGACCTATATCATACAGCAGAACGCGCAGAATTACAAGAGAAAATCTTCTGTCAGGAAAATTCCTGACTGGGGGTCAGGCTGGTGCCGTAATATACGATATAATCATACGGGACGGTCGGCCCGAACACCGTCTTGTCTGGGTACTTCCTCAACATGTCCGCTTTCAGGTCGGCCGGGGTCTCGGGCACACCGGCGCAGAGCGTATCGGAGCACACGGCATTCCAGAGGCCCGCAGAGAACGAGGTGCAGTTGTAAATGGCCGACCAGTGGTCTGCGTTGGCCAATGCCTGATTTACAGTGTCTAGCTGGCTCTGGTCCAGTGAGACCTGAATGCTGTAAAGATTCTGATAGTAAGAAGCGTTCAGGTAATATTTGTAGTAGCCCTCCAGATTGTACCAGATGCCGGAATGCTCGCAGCGGTTGCCGCGGGTGCTTACGGTGATGGACGTATCCGGCGCAATGAGCAGTCCGCCCACATTGATATCCTGCTCCGAGACATTGGTGATGGTGAGGAAGCTGTGTCCGCTGGTGTTGAGGGGAACATCGCCGTGGTCATCGGCGCGGGCAAAAAGCCGCAGCACCGCAACGGCTCCCTCGGCAGGGGCATCACCGTAGGCCTGCGCAGGGGACTTGTGGTCTGCCTGCGCAAAGTGGTACGGCCCGCCAAAGTTGGTGGTAAAGCCAACGACATTGCGCATCAGGTCGGCAGAACCGGTGATATCTGTTACCACCTTATCCTCTTTTGAGGCGGGCTGTGCGGCCTTGGGTTCCTGTGCGTAGGCGGGCAGGGCGCACAGGCAGGCCAGCAGCACACAGCAGGAGAGGATGCGGAAAAACTGTTTTTTCATAGATGCCTCCATTTGTGTTTTTTTCAGGTAAAGCTTACCGTTTTTTGCAGGGTCTGTCAAGGACTGCGGCAGGCGGAAAAGCCGCGCCGCAGCGTGTTTGTTCCACTTTACCCGTGCAGGCAATTGTGCTAAAATAAACCTGAGGTGCACTGCGCTTTGCAGGAGCGGGGAGTGCACTGTGGTAAATGAGATAAGAAATAAAAGGTAAATCAGAACCCAAAGGGGGAACAATATGCCAAAAGCAGCCCATAAGGTGGTCGTGATCGGCCACCGCAACCCGGATACCGATTCCATCTGCTCGGCCATTGCCTATGCAGAACTGAAAAACAAGACCAGTGATCTGGTCTGTGAGCCCCGCCGTGCAGGCAAAATGAATCAGGAGACCGAGTTCGTGCTCAAAAAGTTCGGGGTAAAGCCCCCGCGCATGTGCACGGACGTGAACCCGAAGATCCGCGATGTGGACTACCGCGAGATGCCCGGCATCCCCGGCTCCACCAGCCTGCGCAAGGCGTGGGAGATCATGCGTGACCAGCAGATCGACACCTTGCCTGTTACCAGTGCAGACAACGAGCTGGAAGGCGTGATCACCGTGAAGGATATCGCCACAGCCAACATGGACGTGTTCGATACCGGCATCCTTGCCAAGAGCCAGACCACCTACCGCAATATTCTGGAAACGCTGGGCGGCACCAT
>OGHH01002205.1_pt1 | contig 11686 bp, 6 predicted proteins | sample 1571471 | NCBI WGS metagenome assembly OGHH01 (sample SAMEA2581936, study PRJEB24529) | metagenome | biome: Human gut stool | place: China | collected 2011
TCGTTCATTATCCTATCTTCATTAATACATCATCTTCTGAAACAGTGTCTCCCGGATTAGCGCAGATAGCAGTTATCGTACCGCTAAATTCGGCACGGATAGCGTTGTAAGTCTTCATTGCTTCCACATAACAAAGCACATCGCCCTCTTTCACCGCATCGCCAACTTTCAAGGCAGATTCCTGCGCATTCTTCACCAGGAAGAATTTACCTTCCAGCGGAGAAAGCACCTCTTTCCCAGCGCCTGCGGGAACGTTTGTTACCTCTGGGGCTGTCGGGGCGGGAGCCACTGTCGGTTTAACTTCCGGAGTTGAGCTGTTGGTATCACCAAAAGCGACGGTCACATGGTAAGCCTGTCCGTTTACATCTACGGTCATGACTTGCGGAGTCGTCGGCATCGTTAATGCAGCGGCAGGTGCCGGAGCCGGTGCGGCAGGAGTGGCGGGTACCGTCGGTTTACCGGCGTTCGCTTTCTCTGCCTTACGTTTTGCCACGTCTGCCTTAAACTCGACCTTGGCCTTTCCAGAGCGATATGCCTCGTATTGAGCGGGGTGCATGGCGTATTCGAAGAGTTCTTCCTCGTCCTCGCCAACTTCCCATTGCTTCTCGTTCATCAACTTTCGATACTTATCCAATGCGTCCGGATAATTGTCTTGAGGATTGCCCTCGAAGAACTGGCGGCCTTCGGCCTTCGCCTTCTCGACGATCTCGGGAGCCAACGGGCCCGGAAGACGTCCGGCCTTTCCGAGGATCATATCCCAAATATCGTCGGCGATCATGCTCCAGCGGGCTTTCCCCTTCTCCATCTGCATGACGTTCATCAAAGCTAGGTTCTTCACGTATTGGCTGAATGGAGTTACCAATGGAGGATAACCGACACGTGGCCATACGTAAGCTACCTCGTCGAACAACTTGATCAATAACTGGTCTTGAGACATCAGCGGTTTGTTGTTCTTTATATTGCTCTTGTTGATCGTCTCTAGGTTCTTCTCAAGGTCTGCCATCAAGCTACCCATCATACCGCCCGGAAGTCCCGGTCCGATTAGCAAGGAATTCATCAACCGGTTCTTCGGGCTGATATACAATCCCAAGAAATCATCCATGAATTCTTGAACCAAGGCACGAACCTTCATATAAGCCTCCATATTGATCTCGGGCACCTTATAACCGGCGTCCTTCAACATAGCCTGTACGGTCAGCAAGTCCGCGTGCCCTGTACCCCAAGAAAGCGGCTCCATACCTACGTCGATATAGTCGCAACCCGCGTTACAAACCTCCATGATGGAAGCTACGTTAAAGCCGGGACCGGCATGGCTATGATATTGGATAGGGATCTCTGGATATTTTTCCTTGATATTGGCTACGATACGGCCTAATGTGTACGGACGTCCGATACCGGCCATATCCTTGATACAAATCTCATCCGCTCCGAGTTCGATCAACTCGAATGCCATCTTGGTATAATACTCAACCGTATGTACCGGAGAATGCGTGATACACAAGGAACATTGTGAGATCATACCGGCCTCTTTTGCGTATTTAATAGATGGGGCGATATTCCGTACGTCGTTCAGGCCGCAGAACGTGCGGGCGATATCCGTTCCTTGCGCTTTCTTTACCTTATAAAATAGCTGACGTACATCGTCGGGTACCGGGCTCATGCGAAGGCCGTTTAACGCACGGTCCAACATATGCGTCTGAATGCCTGCCGCATGGAAAGGTTTTGTCCATTCACGGACCGCTTTATTAGGATTCTCGCCGAATAATAAGTTGACTTGTTCAAATCCTCCGCCATTCGTTTCCACCCGGGCGAAACAGCCCATCTCGATAATTGCCGGAGCGACTCTGGTTAGTTGGTCTACGGTCGGGACATACTTTCCGGCGGATTGCCACATGTCTCTGAAGACCAAACTGAATTTGATTTCTCTTTTCATGATATTAATATGTATTATTTATACTTTCTCAATTTTGATAACTTTCCCCTGTCCACGGGTCACGGCACTGATTGCCGATACGATGGCGGCTGTCTCCTGTCCGGAAAGGCTACCGATCGCGGTGGTTTGCGTTGGAGTGGCCGTTTGTACCCGAACGGCTGCCGCTACTGGTTTCTTCGCTATGATCTCTTCCGGCGCGTATTTATTCACCAAGACGATAAGTCCTTTCCCCAGATAGATAACGATCAAAAGGATAGCAAATACGGTGGTCATTCCAACTACCATTAACAAAAGTCCTGTCTCTATATTCTCCATATTCTATATTTGTGGCTAGCTTAAAAGGTTTCTACAAAGGATTGAGCAACTTTCAGCCAAATTAAAAAACAATCGCAAAATTATAAAATACTGGAAAACGATCTGTTACATTTTAATTAAAAAAATGAAAATAAATAAGCGAAACGGCCTTTTCGGTGAATGATTGTCAGCTTGAAAAAACACGTACGTGTTTTTTCCGATGCTTGTACGGCTGAAAATTCAAATATATTACCGTAACTTTGCGGTGGAACTCTAATAATGTAGAACTATAATAATTAAGGAATAAGACCATGGGAAATTTCTTTACATCTTTATTCTCTTCTTCCAAACCGGCCGAGGCGACGGAGGATAAGGCGAAGAACGAGCAGAAGAACTTTGATATCTTGAAATACGACGGCGTGCGTGCCCAGAAGATGGGAAAACTTGCTTATGCGATCAAATGCTTTACGGAGGCACTGAATATACAGGAGGATTTTGAGACGATGAGCTATCTCGTCTCCGCTTATACGATGGCGAACGATCTAGGGAAAGCCGAGGACGTGTTGAACCATATCGCTACCCGCTTGACTCGTGTTAACTTATTGTTTATGTTGGATAAGGATGCGGAGGTCATAACCGATTGTTTGCACGTGATCGAGCTAGAGCCTTCTAATCATGTCGCTTATTTCATGATGGCAAAAGCGAAGAAAGCGACGAATGACGTATTTGGCGCTATCGCCGACCTAACGAGATCGATTTCCTTGAAGGAGGATTTCGCCGATGCTTATTTATCGCGTGCAGAGATTCTTTTAGGACTGGGACAAGCTAAAGAGGCGCTGCCCGATGTGGAGAAAGCGATCGAGATCGTGCCGGAGGAGGAAAGTTCTTATTTATTGAGAGGACGTATTCATATGGCTTTAGGGGATATCGAGGCTGCGAATTCTGATTTCCAGCAGGTCCTAGATCTAAATCCGTTTAATGAGGATGCTTGTATCTTATCTGGTCAGTTATTGATCGAGCAAAAGAAATATGACGAGGCGATCGCTTTCTTTGACGAGGCGATCGAGACGAATCCGTCTTTTGCCAAGGCTTATAGTGAGCGTGGGCGAGCCAAGAATCTGAAAGGAGATAAGACCGGTGCGTTCGAGGACTTGAAGAAATCTTTGGAACTGAATCCAGAAGGCGAAGAGGCCCAGAAGATGAACGGACAGCATTCGAATTTCGATAATATGTATAAAGGGGGAATCTTTTGATCAAGGTAACCACATTTTCAATCCCATTGGATACCTCTAGTTGTAGAGACGTAGCGTACTACGTCTCATCCCTTCAAAATGGTAACTTAAAGTAAGGACATACTACATTCCAAGACAAATTCCATACAATAAGTATATGAATGACATGGCTCTGTAAGTTATTGGACATTAGTGTCTTAAAAATACGATTGTGTTTTTCGCAAAAGACGTACGTGTTTTTTTGAAAAGTCGTAAATGTTTTTCGAGAAACACGTACGACTTTTTACCGAATCATTCGATAGAGAACAAGAGCATACATAGAAATATACGATAAGCCTCCCTTATCACTGGATCTTCTCGTATGAAACAGTACATCAAAAAATCTCTGGAAACAAGTTTATATTTTTTCTCAGCGTAGGTATCTCTATCGAAATGATAGGATTCTCTATCGTTTATTTCAGCAAGCCTCAAATTGCTAGTTTTACCCCTTAAAGTTGAAAGTTCCGCCTATTCCCTACATTAATGTATCCATCTAATTTTGTCCGTGTAAAAAGTTCACAAGCTTGATTTTGGAAACTTAGTCCCGATAGGACTAAATACTTTAAACAGGCTTAAGTAAAGAGGATATACAAGAAAGTATCAACTCTTTACCCTACAAGAAAACAGGTAAGGATGATTTTCATAAGTTCTTCTCTAAAGGGGATGGATTTATATAAGAGATTATAATATAAGGATTTAATAATAGGGCTAGATTAAATAGTCCTATCGGAACTAAAACGATCCTTATATTCTAAACAACGAGGAATAAGTTAAACGAATAAAATATAGGGACATGAAAATAAAGACAATAATCTCAAGTATTTGCTTGATGCTATTAGCAGTCGCTTGCTCGATGGAGGATGACGTGCTGAGGGACATGGAGATAGGAGATTCGGGAAATGTTGAGATAGAGATGGGGGAGGCCGCTTTTGTTCTTAAGACTTCTCTTTCTTCTTTGGAGACAAAATCCTTATCTGATGCTGGAACATTACCTGCTTCTATGGATGAGGCAGAGATTAATAATTGTACGTTGATATTTTTTGAGGGCACACAAGTCAGTTCCATAATGGAAGGGTTGTTTGTGAATAAGGAGAATTATATCGTTAAAACGAAAGACGGAACGAAAGATGATTGGGCTAAAGTGATTTTAAAAGTGAAAAAGCCTAGTCCTTATTCCGTGATGGTAATCGCTAATAGCTCGAAGTCGTTTGCGGGTTGCCAATCGGAAAATAATATAAAGGATATAATACAGGATGATAAGGATGCTTTGGTAAAAGTTGGGAAAATGGATATCAGTTTTGATACTGACTTTGCTGGCTATCCAACAATTGCGGAGGCATTGGGAAAGCCTTTAGAAATAGGCACAATACCTCTTTCTCAACTAACAGCTCGAATAGAACTTGCGGAATTTAATGTTTCAGGTTTTCAAGGAGCATCTGTTAAAGAGAAGGTTACTGTTACAGGAGTGGATCTGTTAAATTTGAATCCTGAGAGTTATACGATAAATGAGCAAACTCATAAAAATGCGACTTATTTGTCTGAGAGTAAAACGTGTAATGTGGAGGTCTATAATGGGGTATCGGATCTTCCGTCAACTTATTCTTTTGTAGATAATAAGAATCTATTGTCTTTTTATTCTTTCCGGAATCTGGCGAAGGCAGAGAGTGATCAAGTAAAAATGCAGGTTCGGTTCAAAATAGGAAATAGCAATGAGGAAAGAACTACGAGGCCGTTTGTGATCAATAAGGAAGGAAATATCTTACATGGCGTTAAATCCGGATATGTTTATCGCTTGGTTGTCAATATGACTATTATTGGAGATAAGGTCGAGACAGAACTGCTTTGCTATACAAGAGATTGGTTGAATAATACCATATCCATTCCTATGGAAGATAATTGTAAACGGGTAAAATAAAAATACAAGATTATGAAAATAAGGAATATATTATCAGTGCTGTTTGTTGGACTGCTTTTCACGAGCTGTAACTCGGAAGAAGAAGTTCAGCGAGGAAATGAGGACGGGCGGGATATCTCATTCTCTATGACTCTTACTTTGGGAGAAGTGACAGCGATGACGAAAGCTGGAGGGGATATCGCTGAAGGGTATACATATTCGACAGAGGATGAGGTAAAAGTGAATAATGTTGTGGTCGCTATATTTAATGAGGCGAATGGAACTGTGGGTGAGTGCTTGGAGTACAAGTCTGTAGCGTTTGACGGGGGAATTCCCAATTCTACCGTAACGATTGATGGAAAAACATTGATTGCTTATAAAATTGATAATATACAAGCAAAGACAGGTAAGGTTGGTATAGTTGCGATTGCGAATTCAACGCATTATGAGGACTTGGCTAGATTGGGAACGACTACTTATGAGAACCTGAAAGGTTTGTCGGAAACCGTTTCAGGTGGAACTTTTGATGCTTCAAATTTGGTAAAGGTCGGGGAGTTGGCTGCGTATGACCTAAATACGGCTGTGACAAGTATACCTGTTCCGATGACACAATTAGCGGCACGCATCGATATGAAGTTTACGGTAGATGAAGAGCCGGAGACTGTGTCTACAACAGATGATACAAAAGTAACCAACCAGTGGTTCTATACTGTAACTAAACTTACGGTCAAGAATATCAATCAGAAATCAGATTTAATATTGCTTGGTCGAGATAATCAATATGATGATACTTACTCTACGGCAAAGGATATTACATTGCAAAATGGCGTTGCGTTACCTTTTTATACCTATGAGAAGTTGAACACGACGTTAACCCCATTGTCTATATATGTAACGGGTGATTTACAAAAGATACAGGTCACGACTACCTTTAATGAGGATATGACTATTCAAAATGTAACGAAGGGAAGTATTATAGAGGAAGAGAAAGATCATTCTTATAAATATGAGGATTTTAATCCTACGACAGCGCTTGAAGGATGTACGACAAATGGTATCATACATGGTAATAGATATGAGCTTACAGGTAAAATATCCATGAAGACACAACGAATCAACTTTACGGTATCTACAACTCCGTGGGAAGGTGTGGAAAAGTTTGTCGTGGATGTGGTTATTGCGGATTTGAAGTATTTGTTCGTGAGGGAGACTAAGGTGGTGATGGCGAATATCACTGAGTATAAGATAGAGTTTGCTTCTAGCTCGAATATTACGATTGATCAACCATCTTATGCGACTTATGAGGAGTATTATTTGTTAAATGGAAAAATAACAAAGAGAGATGGTACGTATTACCCTAATAGTTATTATTACAGTTGGACTAATGATAATAAGCACAAACAAGATCAATATCCTAAGATAAGCGCAGAAGCAGGAAAACAAGGCTCCATTATTATTACGAGTAAATTACCTGTAAATTATTTTCCAAAGCAATTTGTTTTTGGTGTTCATAATGCAGAGGACTTGAAAGTATCAGGAATTATCGTAGATCAATATCCACCTCAATATCTGGAAGGAAAAGTTTCGAAAGATGCTGGTCCAGCAGATTCTCCTGATGGGGATACAAACCCTAATATCTTTACGATAACAGTCAAAGCTGCAGGGAATCTGATAATTGGAGATCCTAGTACTATAAAAAATGGAGTCCGGGTGACTAAAGACGACGCTTTCTCTGCGGAATTAGTATCTCCAAAATTTGTAGTAGCCTCAAGATTTGGTGCTGTAAGTACAGGTACTTATACATATTCCAAAGCGGTAGAACGTTGTAAAAAATATTGGGAGAGGTTAGAGGATGGTACCTATTATGAGGCTGGCACATGGAGGGTTCCTACTTTAGCTGAGTTAGAGTTTATGAATACAGTACAAGACGCTTCTCCTGCGGTAAACTATTTGTTTAATACAAACGGTACTTATTGGTGTGCAATGCCGTATTGGTATTATGACTTTGGGGCAAATAAACGTAATCAGTTTACTAATAATGCCTCTAGTCAAAAAGCTGACGGTATTCGTTGTGTAAGAGATTTATATTAAAGATGTTTATTAATGATTTAAATAGAGATTTTTATGATAAAGAAATTATATAGCCTATTTTCCATATTACTGTTGCTCGCTTCATGTGCGACAGAGGAAATAGAACAAATAGAAATTCAACCGACAGATGGATCAATGGTTTCTCTTTCATTCTCTGTAGATGCTCCGAATGCTCTTGAGATTACGAAAGCGACCGGGGATGTGGAGAAAGGTGTTGAGTCCTTATATCTATATACATTTAATGAGGATGGAGAGTTTATCTCTCCAGTTGTAGAGGCTGTTGTTTCTGGCAATGGATATACGGCTTCTATCTCAAAAGAGACCCGTACCATCCATTTTGTCGCCAATGATGGAACGTTAACCCCTTCCCTAGAAAGCGGAATGGCCTCGTTAGGAACAGATAAGCAAATCTTTTGGGGAAAGAGAACTTTTAGTGAAATTCCTGCGAAAAATATAAGCAATAATCTAGAAGATGCTGGTAACAACAATGTTGAACTACTACGAAACTGGGCCAAAATAACGCTGAATCTCTCATCGGAGGCAGCTGTGAAATTGAAAAATGTTTCTTATCTCATTTATAATGAATCACAGTTGGCATCTATCGGTTATAAAGATGCGGGAAAGTTGAATATTCCAAATCAAGATTTTTATGCGCCCCAGAATGAGCCAGATACTAGTAAATATGCGAAGCCGGGTGAATCTGTGTATACTTTTGAACATTATAATCAAGATAAGAAAGCGACTTTTGTTATTATTAAGGCGCAATTTGATGGTAGCGAGACCTATACATATTATAAGATTGATCTTGCCGTAAAGGATGAGAATGATAAGGTAACTCGTGTTTATGATGTCGTTCGTAATTATGCCTTTAATATAACGGTCAAGAGCGTTTCCAGAAAAGGAGCTACGTGGGCTGAGGTTATAGATGAAAATGTGATAGCGGATAATAATATCACGGCCTCGGCTATTATGGAAAAGTATCCGAATATAACTTATGATGGCGAGGCCTTGAATGTTACAAAGACGACATTCGTTTTTACGGGCTCTTCTAACACATTGTCGATGACTGCGATATATGCGGGAACAGGGCAGTTGAGTGTGGTTCCGGGTGAGGGAATGTCGGATGTCGTAGATGGTAACTTAAGTTATCCTTCTTGGATACCTTCTGGCAATCAGACGATAACGATTACAGCCAATATAAAGCCGGCTCCTGACTCCGGTGAGAAGATAGCGTATTTCTACGAGGTAATTTGCAGCGTAAGATTAAATTGGTCTTACGTCCCCCTTATGACTTTATGAATCCGAGATTTGAAAACGTGAAGAATGGAACAGGCACAAATGAAATTGCTGCAGGTCAGCAAAAAGATGCTTATCTGAAATTCTCGATACCGGAAGATATTGATGAATCCTTATTCCCCATTGAATATAAGATATATACTAAAAAACTGTATGCGGTAGAACCCGGTGTTCGTTTGGAAACGACCGGAGCGAGCGATTGGTACTACGTCTATACGGATCAGATATTTAGTCCTGAAGAGAAGGTTATTCAATTTAAAACGAATACAGCAAATGATGGTGAAGATGATGTTATTTTAAAGGCTGATTTATTCAATCCTGTTTCTGATTTGAGTTATACTAGACCTGAAAAAGTTAAAGAGACGAAAACTTTCTATTTGCAATGTCGAAGAAATGGAAGCAATGTGGGAAGTAATGTAACAATCACTTATTCCATATCAAGTGGTGGAGGAGCAGCAATTAGAACTAATAGTAGCTCTAGAATAGTATTGGATAAAGTATCCGTGTATGCAGATGATGAAATAACGTTTACACACACATATAGGGGAAGTACGTATACTGCGGAAATGTCTGTATCTGATTTGGCGAAAAGTAGTACCAGTAATTATGTATTTGTGAATATGAGATAATATAATGGGTTCCCATCCATCATGTGAATGACGGATGCGGGGAGCGTGCAGCACACAATGGATTGAATTTGTTTTACACGTAGGCTGCACCTCCTCCCCGGCCCTTTCCTCATATAGCATTCGTGCTTTATCGATGCCATTCATTCCGTAAGGAGATGGGTGGCATCGCTTTCTTCATTTGCCGATGACGTTAACTTACTTGCCCCATGCAGTTAACTTGCTTTGGTCTGATATCAAAGGTTCTTGTGTAAAAAAATGCGCAACCCTTTGTTTATTAAAAAAAAGGCTCTATCTTTGCAGCCCGAATAAGTATGCGAATAATAATAAATAATATAGAAAGATGAAAAGAACATTCCAACCTTCCAACAGAAAAAGAAAGAACAAGCATGGCTTCCGTTCAAGAATGGCTACCGCTAATGGCCGTAGAGTATTAGCTTCTCGTCGTGCTAAAGGCAGAGCTAAATTAACGGTATCTGACGAATACAACGGATAATTAGTCACGTTCTAAAGATTTATAAAGAAAGTAGAGGTTTTTTCCTAAAAAGCCTTTACTTTCTTTGTTTTTGTAGTATTGCTCTGGTGGATATTGGTCTATATGCCGTTTTTTTTCTACTTTTGAACCGCCTACAAATACATACGTGAAATGAGTAACTTTTTTGTAAAACTGATAAAGAATCCGTTTGTCATCAATCTCTTGTTGGTGATAGTCGTGTCGTGCGGCGTTGTTTATGGCGTACTGGCGTGGCTGGATTCTTATACCCGCCATAATCAAGCGGTGGTCGTTCCGGACGTGAAAGGAATGAAGCTAGAGGACGCCGCCGAGTTTTTCGGGAATAATAAGCTACGCTATAACGTGATCGATTCCGTATTCTCGAAAGATGTGGCTCCGGGCTCCATCGTGGAGTTGGTTCCCGGTGTCGGATCGAAGGTGAAAGAGGGGCGGATCGTCTTTGTTACGATTAACGCGTTGACCTCCCAGATGGCCGTGATACCGGAGGTGGAAGACTTATCTTTCCGTCAGGCGTATGCCTTGCTGCGGGCCCGTGGCTTCTCGTCGGTCGAGATAGAGTATGTGCCGGGCGATTATAAAGATTTGGCGATGGGGGTGGAGTTAAACGGGCGTACCTTGCTCAAAGGGGAACATGTACCGTTGACCGCTCATCTGGTATTGAAAGTAAGCAGTGGCGATCCGAATATGCTTCCCGACTCATTGGCTTTGGATAGTATTCCGGTAGAACCATTGGATAGTGATATAGAAAACTGGTTTTAAGGGAATGGACGAGTTTTTGGACGATATGGATGATGAACAGGTAGACGACCTGTTGATGCCGGAAGAAGACGAAACATCGTCGAGCCAGATGTATGAGCATTTCCGCTTCGTAGCGGACAAGGGGCAATCCCTGCTCCGGGTGGATAAGTTCTTGGTAGACCGTATGATGGGCGCTACCCGTAACCGCATCCAATTGGCGGCTGAGGCGGGTTGCATCTTGGTGAACGATAAGCCGGTGAAAAGTAATTACCGGGTGAAACCTTTGGATGTGGTTTCTATCGTGATGGATCGCCCACGCCGGGAACTGGAGATTATCCCCGAAGATATCCCTTTGAATATAGTATATGAGGACGATGATTTGCTGGTGGTGAATAAGCCGGCAGGCTTGGTCGTACATCCCGGTCACGGTAATTATACTGGTACATTGGTGAATGCCTTGGCTTATTATTTGAAGGATGATCCCTATTATGATCCTTCCGATCCTCGTTTAGGCTTGGTACACCGTATTGATAAGGATACGTCGGGCTTATTGGTGGTGGCTAAACGCCCGGAGGCCAAGAGTAACCTGAGCCTGCAGTTCTTCAACAAGACAACCAAACGTAAATACCGTGCCTTGGTATGGGGCATCGTTCAAGAGGATGAGGGGCGTATCGAGGGAAATATCGGTCGTGACCCTCGTGACCGTATGCAAATGACCGTCTTCCCGGAAGGCGATCAAGGCAAGACCGCCGTCACCCATTACACCGTGTTGGAACGCTTGGGCTACGTGAGCTTGGTGGAGTGCCGTCTGGAGACGGGGCGCACGCACCAGATCCGTGTACATATGAAATATATCGGTCATACGCTTTTCAACGATGAGCGGTATGGCGGACATGATATCTTGAAAGGAACAACTTTTACTAAATATAAACAGTTCGTGCAAAACTGTTTCGCTATTTGTCCACGTCAGGCCTTGCATGCTAAGACGATGGGGTTCGTTCATACTACTACGGGAGAGGAGATGTTTTT
>OGHH01002208.1_pt1 | contig 11677 bp, 14 predicted proteins | sample 1571471 | NCBI WGS metagenome assembly OGHH01 (sample SAMEA2581936, study PRJEB24529) | metagenome | biome: Human gut stool | place: China | collected 2011
CGGTTCGAAGATTCCTGTTGCGCGAGACCCAGACATCAACATCACTTACTGAGGGCAGCCCTACAGCGGCCACCCCTCAGGAAGACCATCACCCCTGCTATAGCGGATTGCAGGTACAGGGCGCCGCTACCTCCCCGGTTGCATGGAAACTTTAAAACATATTTAATTGGCTGTGCACAAGATGCACCGCAGGCTACATTATATCTGACATGCCGCCCGCCGTCAAGCATTCTTCGCTTTTCCCTGTCTCAGGTCGCGAAAAAAGCTCTTCATCATCTCACTGCATTCATCCTGCCGCACACCACGTATAACCTCAACCTGATGATTGAACTGTTTCATGTCCAGCAGGTTTATTATGGAGCCCGCACATCCGGCCTTGGGATTCATGCATCCTATCACCACATTTGGGATACGGGCCTGCACTATGGCCCCGGCACACATCTGGCACGGTTCAAGGGTCACATACATTGTGCACTCCTCCAGCCGCCAGTCGCCGAGCTTCTTTGACGCCTGTTCTATGGCCAGTATCTCCGCATGTGCAAGTGTGGTCTTTTTCAGATTTCTCTTGTTGAAGCCCCTTGCGATTATCCTGTCATCGTGGACTATGACACAGCCTATCGGAACATCGCCATTTGCATAAGCCCTCTTTGCCTGGGCTATGGCTTTATCCATATACTTCTCATGGATACGCCGCTCCTCCGGCGTCAGCTCATCTATATTGGTATCTTCCATTCTCTTTATCCTCTTCTTCCTATCTTATATCCACTATCCAGTAGCCGAAGCTGCCGGTCTTGATATGTGTCTCCTTCTCCGGCACGAATCTGTCAAATCCAAATATCCCGGCAAGGTATTTCTCCCTCGAGGAATACACCCCCGGAACTCCAAGTATGTAACTGACGCGGTCATCATCTGGGGAAAATATGACTTTGCCAAACATCAGGTATTTGTAGCTGTAATACCCGTGTGTCAGGAAGCTGTTCACCCCGAGCTTCCAGTTGCACATGTCCAGCAGACCTATGTCATTCGGGGATATCTTCACGCTCTCTATGACGCTGTCCAGCCCGTCATCCAGGGAGCTTCCCGGAAGAAGTGGCAGACGTTCATAGTTCTCAAACATTTTGTCTATCGCCGTTCCGGTCTCGGAGGTCTCGACCTCATCAGAACATACAGGCTCCGCCGGTGCAGCACAGCTCTCAAGCTCCAACTCTGCCGTGACCGTATCTGTTATGGAGGCCTCTCTCACCGCCTCGCTCAGTTCCTCAGCATCGCGGCCCGCACGTTTCGCATCCCACATTCTGGAATAATCTATCACACTGTCCGTCCAGGACGAACAGAATATATCGCTGTCGTAATACTCCTGCCCCATATTTCCATCCGGCTGTATACGCCTTATGACGATACCGGCAAATGCAGTCACAGGCCGTCCGCTCTCCATGACATCATCCCAGCAGAATGAGAAGCACTCCTCACCGTGTCCATTTCTGAGTCTCATCTTACCGACGAGCACCGGCAGAGGGATCATCACGGGTTCATTTGTCTGTTCACCGCCCACTGCGCCTTCGTCGGCCAGCGTCTCCCTGTAAATGAACACGCCATAGATTTCCTCTCTGCTGTTCATTCCGTTTCTCAGTCCAACCGTGAGTCTTCCCGTTCTCCCCACCTTTGCCACCTTGGCAAATCCTGAATTTTCACATTTGTGCCCGTCGTGATACCTGTAAATATACGATATAAATCGGTTCCAGTACACCATAGATAATCCTCCTCTCCCTTCCGGAATTCTGCGTCCTTTTCCGGGGGCTTTATCAATTATCTATGATTCTGTCTCACAACCTATGACATTATTTGTCCGTGAGAATGTCGCTCAAAGCTGCAAATTCCGCCAGGCTCAAACTTTCTCCACGGATATTTGCTGATATTCCAAGGGATTCCAAAGCCTTTGCGATCTGCTCCTTGGTAAATGACAGTTCTCCGCTGTTGGCTATACCATTCTGGAGAGTCTTTCTTCTCTGGTTAAATGATGCTCTTATTATCCTGAACATAAGATGTTCATTCTTAACATCAACAGGTGGTGTCTTGAAGCGTTCAAGACGGATAACCGCTGAATCAACATTAGGGCGTGGCATAAAGCAGCTTGCAGGTACGTTAAGCACAACTTTAGGTCTGGCATAGAACTGTACAGCAAGTTAAAGAGCGCCATAATCCTTAGTTCCCGGACCACACTGCATACGGTCAGCTACTTCTTTCTGAACCATGATGGTTATACTGTCTAATGGTACATGGCTTTCAAAAAGTCCCATAATAATAGGTGTAGTTATATAGTATGGAAGATTGGCAACAACCTTGATTGGTCTGCCTCCATTCTTCTCATCAGCAAGCTTCTTAATATCAAGCTTTAAGATATCTTCATTGATTACTGTTACATTGTCATAATAAGAAAGAGTATCTTCTGTAAGAATAGGGATAAGCTTCTTATCAATTTCAACGGCAACAACTTCTCTGGCATTCTCACACAGAATCTGAGTCATTGTTCCGATTCCCGGACCAACTTCAACAACGAAATCATCTTTGGTAACGCCTGCTTCACGGACGATTTTCTCAACAACATTTTCATCTATAAGAAAGTTCTGCCCGAACTTTTTCTTGAAATCAAAACCATATCTGTTAAGCACGGCAATCGTGTTAGTTGGGTTGCCGAGGTGCATAACATTATTATATTTATTATCGCTCATATTGCCTCCAATCTATAAGAATAATGTTATGAAACTTAATAAAAAATGTCAAGCTGCAATAAAAACGTAGTGCAAAAGTAGCTTTTGTATGATACTATAGTACTACTTACAATCGAGAACATATTATCAGGAGATATCATGAGCATTAATAAAAAAGAATTTAATCTGGAACAGGTTGTTAAACTATGCGTGGTTGTTAACATATCGTTGTTTTTATTTGTTGCATTTATGCTGATATTATTTGTATATTTTAATATAACACCAATGATTTATTACAGTGTAATAGCACTGATTGGTTATGTGTTATATTTTATGCTGTTAAAAAGGCAGAAAGTGTGTGCATATATGTGGTGTGTGTATGCAACAATTATAATTTATATGGCTATTGCAACAATATGTCTTGGGTATAAATGTGGATTTCATCTGTATAGCATGTCATTAATACCTATAATATTTTATTCACAATACATATCAACCAAGACCGATACAAAAGACCCGAATCCACTGGCTGTGTCGATAGCAATAGTTGCTGTAAGTATAATATCATCAGCAATAGCTATAATTAACGGACCATTGTATGAAATTAATAAAACAATTATATCTGTGATGCTTGCATGTAATGCAATAAGTGTATCAGCATTTTTAATATATTATACTAAGGTGATAGTCGATCTTGTTATTGAGTCTGAGAAGAAGCTTAATTCAATTGCCAACATTGATCTTCTGACAGACCTTTACAGCAGAAGATATATGATTAATTATCTTGAAGAATATGATGCGGACGATGAAGGCTGGCTTGCAATGGCAGATGTAGATGATTTCAAGAAAATAAATGATACATATGGACATAACTGTGGTGATTATGTGTTAAATTTCATTGCACAGAAGATGAAAAATATATGCAGTAACTGTGTGATTTCAAGGTGGGGCGGAGAAGAATTTCTTATATATAATGGAACACACGACAGCACACATGAAGTATTAGAAAAATTGAGGAGAGAAATAGAAAACTCTGAATGTATTTATAAACAGCAGAAGATAAATATATCACTAACAATAGGAGTGGCGCAGAGAAATGCCGATGGTGATATAGAAGAATGGATAAAGCGCGCAGATGACAGGCTTTATTACGGAAAAAATAACGGAAAGAATATGGTGGTAGATTAAGATAAAACCTCCCTGATGGAATATTTTCTTAATGCATGGCATAAGGTGCATAAGAGAGTTAATCATCAGGGAGGTTTATTGTGGATTATCAGCGTCTTGTTTCATACATATATTCATATCCGGAGGGAGTAAAGGGCAGAAATGCAGGCTTTGCGAAGGCATTAGTTCATCAGGGGCAGTTCAAGTTAAGCATCAGTTTAAGAGGCGTTAAAACAGACAGTCCGGAAATGTTTGGAATATATATGATGGTTGCTGACAGCGGCTACAGGCTTATAAAGTTAGGGGAATGTCTTGTAAAAATGGGACATATGGAATACAGTGGAATATTCAATCCTGATAATATCAATGAAACCGGTTATGGATTTAAGGATATATGCGGGCTTGCGGTTGCAAGGGAGGATGCAAGATATGACTGTATGATGTCCATGTGGAAGGATGAGGACGTAACTCCTGACATGCTTGTGTTCTCAGGAATGGATGCAAAGAAGCAGGTGGAAGCTGGAATAGTTATAAAAGAGCGTATGAGACAGAGTGAGGAGGAAGAGAAACGACAGGAGACAGCAGAGTCTTCGGTGGTCAGACAAGAGATGGCTGGATACAATGCAGCAATGAGGGAACGGGGACAGTCAGAATCAGGCGGACAACAGCCGGTCCAGTCAGAATCTGCAATGTTGGCAGGAAAATCAGAAATGGTTCAGACGAAACAGATTGTGGTGGAAGAACAGCAGATAGTTCAGACAAAACAGGCAGAGGTGGCTGCCGAAAGTGTAACCATGCCGGAGAATATAAAAGCTGATGGAGTAGCAGCTAAAATACATGCGGAAACACAACATTTGCAGCAAAAAGCACACAGAGCCAATGCAACGCAGACGGATCCTTTTGAAAAGCTTTTTGTGCGGGCTGATTATATAGATGCATTTGACGATGATTACTTCTATGATTGTATAGAAGTGTCGCCAGAGAAGTTAAAGTGTCTTAACCAGAATGAAATTGACATCGCGGGAAACAGCTTCCTGCTGCATGGCTATTATAATTTCAGACACATACTTTTTGGAAGAGTGCGCGATAACCTTGATAATACTAAATATTTCATTGGCGTTCCGGGAATGTACTGCAACCGTGAACGTTACATGGCTTCAATGTTTGGCTTTAATAATTTTAAGAAGAGTCACAGGAGTGACTATGCCAATCCATATTTCGGATACTGGTATCAGGAGATATAGACGAATCTTAAATGATCCTGCCATGAGCCGTTAAGCTTTACATAGGAGTAGGCGGTACCTTCAGATATAAAGCCAAGAGATTTGACAAGATTAATAGAGGAGATGTTTTCAGGGTGAATGTAAGCTTCAATCCTGTGCATCTCCTTTTCGCGTGTAAGAATCTCAAGCATATGTTTAACCATAAGGCTTCCAAGTCCTAACTGGCGGTAATTCTTATCAATCTTATATCCTATGCGGCAAGAACGGTTAATGCTTGTAACACCAAAAAAAGATACAGAGCCGAGAATTTCACCTGGTAAGTCGTCAGAAAAAAGGAAAAATCTACCAAATTCACCCTTTAGTAAAGCAGCATATTCAGCTTTAAGCGTGGCTGCAATATATTCTGTTGTATAGAAATTATCGGGCTTGGCAGCTTCGTATCTGTCGAATTCTTCGCGGTTTCTGCTGTAGAACTCAAGTACTTTTCCTGCAAATGTTTCATCAAGTACTTTAAGCTTCATGCCTTCAAAAGCGTATTCAAATTTCATAATCATTCTCCATCAGTAGTGGCAGGTGTATTCTTTTTCTTGTTTTTACGCAGCTCCTTGAAAAATGTTGTGAGCATTTCTGAACATTCTTCTTCACATACACCTTTAGTGATCTCACATTGGTGATTGAATGTGGGAATCTGTAAGATATTAAGTATAGAACCGGCACATCCGGCTTTGGGATTCATGCTTCCGATCACCACTTTTTTCATCCGGCTCTGAACGATCGCACCTGCACACATCTGACATGGCTCTAACGTCACATACATCGTGCAGTCCTCTAACCGCCAGTCACCGGTTTTCTTACTCGCTTTGCGGATTGCGGTCAGTTCCGCATGCGCTAATGTGTTGCCTTCTGTATTTCTTCTATTATATCCACGCGCAATGATCTTATCGTTCTGCACGATCACACAGCCGATCGGCACCTCATCCAATGCATACGCTTTTTTTGCCTGCCGTATCGCCGCTTTCATGTATTTTTCATCCTGATTCATGGACAGTTTCCCCGAAATGTTATACTATATAGTATGCAGTATTGTACCGCATTTTTTCATTTTTGTCGAGAAGGAGGCATCTTGCCTGATGCAGTGGAAAAACGCTTCTTTAAAATATGAATCTCAGACAGACCGGCTGATCTTAAAAGTCTTAACACCGAATTATGCAAATGCGGTCTTAAATTTTCAGAACCGCAATCGTGAAAGTTTTGAAGCCTACGAACCGACAAGACCTGCCAACTTTTATACCGCATCCTACCAGCAGGCAGTTTTAAAGTGTGAATGGGATCTCGCATTAAAACAACAGTGTATCCGTTTCTATGTTTTCCGGAAGGATGATCCGCAAATGATCATCGGAACCGTATGCCTGCACGACATCCGCTTTGCAGCATATTCCTGCACAGAGATCGGCTATAAATTTGACGCAGCATTCCGGCGCATGGGCTATGCCTCAGAAGCGATTAAAAAAGTCATGTCACTTGCCTTTTACGACCTTCATCTTCATCGTGTATTCGCACGTGTTATGCCGGAAAACAAGCCCTCCATCTACCTTTTGGAATCGCTCGGTTTTCAGTATGAAGGTGTAGAACGCGGCTGTTTTTTTATCCAGAACCAATGGGCAGATCATCTGCGCTACGCGTATCTCAACCCTTCCACCGACAATTAACAGCTGCATTTTTTATGCACAGCCCCTGTCAAAAACGTCTCCATTTTGTCAGACAGTTATTCCTCAAAAAAACGATACCAGCAGCCAAACCGGTTTTCAACCTGCTCCGGCATAAATTCCGGGAATCCAAAGATGATCGCCATGACACGCTCCTGATTCTGATAAATGCCAGGCACCCCTAAAAACCATCTGTTTTGTGTATCTTCTTCTATTTTTCCAATCACCAGATACCGGTAATTAAAAAATCCATGTAACAGAAAACTGTTATTTCCGAGATACCAGTATTTTCTCGGCAGCTCCCGTAGATCCTTTAATTCAATTTTAATACAGGTAATATTTTTTTCCGAAAATGGCATGCTTGCCGGATGATTTTTTAAAAACTGTTCCCAGATGTCCGTCCACTGGTACTGTGGAAAGAAATTGCGCGCGGGGAGTTCTGTCGCAGCGAGCTCACTGTCATATTTCTGTGCCGGCTGGGTGGTCTGTTTTCTGTTTTTCTGTTGCTTTTTCATACTGTCCGGCACAGGTGTTTTACCTGACACAGGCTTGTTTTCTGTTTCTGATATGATATTTTCCGTTTTATGCACATCTTTTCTTGCATGCATATCTTCTCTTGCATGCATATCTTCTCTTGCATGCATATCTTCTTTTGTATACAACTCTTCTTCCACCGGCGGTTCCTCTGGCTGGCTTTCTCTCCACTCCCCAAAGTGCTCCATATCCACGGTAAGCGGCTCCCCCTCCGTCCAGCGGCTCATGAAAATACGTCCATCTTCGCTGCACAAAAAAATCCCGTCCATCTCGAAAAAACTGAGTGATGATGTCGGTATATGCATTGTTTTCATTGCTGTGGCAAAATCTCCAGCACCATTGCGGACATCCATTTCTCCGATCAGGCTTCCCTCCATCTGATTACCCTGTTTGCGAAACAGATAAACCCTGCAGTGCGTCTGCGCAGCATAGACACTACGCAGATGGATTTCAAGCCTGCACTCTTCTCCCCGCAGCTCGATCCTGGCAAATCCCGTATTGCCTGCCTTTTTTGCATTTTCATACCCATATATATATGCAATAAACCGTTTCATTCCTGCCATAGGCAATCTCTCATCTCTGTTTTTGTTTTCTTCTATTTGTATTCCGTTTTTTTATAAATTAGAACATAAACGATAACATCCATTGCCTGACGGTCTAAATATAACTACTTACTCTGTCCTTTCATTTTCATTGGTATCCCGCTTTTATTTCTCTCTTCTTTTGATACATTTTGTCATCTGCACGGGATCTGGTATCCTCGATATCCCGGTCTGTTTCCGGGTCAAACTCCGCATAGCCATAGGCAATCTGTATCTGTGGTATTGCGTTTTTCGAATTAAACTCATCCTGTTCCTGCTTCATCTGCCGGAATAACTCTTCCATATCTGAAGGATCATTCCCATAGATCACAACGCAGAATTCATCTCCACCGATCCGGTAACAATTTCCACAATTTCCAAACACATGCAATATGATCCCCGCAGCATTTTGGATATATGCATCTCCGGCTGCGTGCCCCATCGTATCATTGCACTGTTTTAAATTGTTAAGGTCAAAAACAACAATCTTCGCCTTCTTCGGCCGCCTGTTTACCTTGATCCATTCATCATATGCATTCCGGTTATAGAGCTTCGTCAGCATATCTTTGGTTGCAAGTTCTTCATAGATCTGCAGCTTCTGCCCTGCATCCATCTGCTCTGCCACTTGTCTGCATACTTCGACCGCAAAAATAATGATATAGATAAAAACACCATATATGTCATATATACTTGTCTGAAATGATCCGTAATAAAAGTGCAGCAGATCTGCCGCAAGCGTTCCCAGAAGAATAAACCCACCAACCACAACAACCCACAGATGACGGTGTACCTTCGTTTTTCTGTACTCAGAAATCAGCATGACTATCGTATAAAGCAGCGTTATCCCCAACAGGACATGTGTGACCGTGTACATCTGCCGGAAGCCTCGGATCCCGGCAAGCTGCAATATAAGCTGTACCGCCAGATTCAGATATGCCAGCGTGCAGATAATATCTGATCCCCACTTGTCCTCAATATCAAAGAATCCCTTGGTAAACCACACAAAGGAAGGCACCATGAGTATCAGGGCTACCGCTGATACGAATACGATCTCAACTCTGACCGGAAACAGGATCAGAAGTGCGGCATCTGTCTCGTTCAGTGCCCAAGTTCCGGTCAGAAAGGAAAAAGTGCCAAAATGCAGCAGAGTCTGCTTCATTTTCATTCTGGTCCGTGCGATCAGCCACCACAGTACCATGAAGAAACCCAATAATATTTCTAGCAGACAGATAAATGTTACCGGCATGGATCTGTACAACATTCCGCTATACATCTGGGTATACCCGCCGATTGAAAAATCAATTTGCTTTTGTCTGACCTCCGGATAGACCGCACGGATCATAACCTGGATCTGTTCTGCCCCGGATGGTATCCCGACATAATTCCACATAACTCCGGGTGACACCTTTGGCATTGCCTGCTGCTGTCCGACATGATAGATCAGCGTGTCATCAGCGTACACACTGACTTCCATATGCGCCGTATAAAAACGCAGACAGTCCCCTCCATCCTTTATCTTCTGTGCAGAAAATACAAACCTGCGGTTATCCTCATCTGTCTGGTATTCCCTGTCCGGAATAATGTTGCGGCAATATTTTTCCTGATGTTTGTTGTCAAAAAAACTCAATGATAAAATAACAACATGCAGAAAGACACACACTGCCACTATGATATAATATATCCTGCTCAGAATTGTCTTTACTTTCAAACTGCTTCTCCCTTACACTGCCATTTATTGTCAAAGCTATATTCCAATATACCACAAAGCATTCGTTTATCAAAGATTAAAATGAAAAACCAAACCATCTTCATCTTGACATTTTTTCTCTGTGATTATATAATAATTTTAGTAACAATTACTATTATCAAGAAAGGATGGTAATATGCTGAAACGAAGTAAGCAGCGGGAATCCATCAAGAAGTTTCTCATCTCGCGTTATGACCACCCTACCGCAGAGACCGTCTATATGAATATCAAGGAAGAATTTCCGAATATCAGTCTCGGTACGGTATACCGCAATCTGTCATTACTGGCAGATATCGGTGAGATCCAGAAACTGTCCACCGGAATTGGACCTGATCGTTTTGACGGTAATCCAAAGCCGCATTACCATTTTATCTGCAAGGAATGCGGGAGCGTTCTGGATTTAAATGTAACGGGACTGGATCATATCAATGTTCTTGCCGCACAGGACTTTGACGGTGAGATTGAAGGACATGTGACTTATTTTTACGGAAAATGCTCTTCCTGTAAAGCCAAAAGACAGACTTCCTGATCATTTTTCCCCAAAAAACTTCTAAAATAACATAAAATAATGTTGACAAAAAGAAGTTTTTCATTTAAAATCAGTAATAGTTACTGATATCAATTTAAAGCACACAGTAATAGATTTCAAATAAGCGGGGAAATCTATTACAGCGGACAAATAACATTTTTCAAAGAAAAGGAGATTAAAATTATGGCAAAGTATGTATGTACAGTATGTGGTTATGTTTATGAAGGCGATGCAGCTCCGGAGATCTGCCCGGTATGTAAAGCTCCGGCTGAAAAGTTCAAATTGCAGGAAGGTGAGAAAGTATGGGCTGCTGAGCACGTAGTTGGTGTTGCAAAAGGAGTAAGTGAGGATATCGTATCCGATTTAAGAGCAAACTTCGAGGGTGAGTGCTCTGAGGTTGGTATGTATCTTGCAATGGCTCGTGTTGCTTACCGTGAAGGTTACCCGGAAGTTGGTTCCTACTATGAGAAAGCTGCATGGGAAGAGGCAGAACACGCTGCAAAATTCGCAGAACTGCTCGGTGAAGTTGTAACAGACAGCACCAAAAAGAACCTTCAGATGAGAGTTGACGCTGAGAACGGTGCAACAGCAGGAAAAACTGATCTTGCAAAACGTGCAAAAGCTGCAAACCTTGATGCAATCCATGATACCGTTCATGAGATGGCACGCGATGAGGCTAGACACGGAAAAGCATTTGAAGGACTGTTGAACAGATACTTCGGTTAATCTTTAAACCGCATAGACAATAAGCATTTCATAGGATAGACAGTTGTCAGCTGTCTATCCTTTTCGTTTGAAAATCAATATATATACTTTATGCCGGTTCCCCAAGTATGATCCGTATCAGGTTTTTATCCAGCATGATCGTCCGGTTCCACGGGTTCACGATAATTCCCTTTGTCTCTTCTGCGGCAAGTACCGCGCGGAATGCCTGCTCTATCCCCGTTAAAAATGTAGACATTACACTCCCGCTTCCCTTTAATTCTTCCTCAAAACTGGTAAATGCCGCCCACCAGCTATTGCCGTCCGGCGTCTGCACTGCCTGTATCTGCATCTGGCCGCCACCCGTCGGCGGTTCCACCGCTATGATAAACTGACCGCCCTCTTTCATGCGTCTGCGTATCACTGTCAGGGTATGCGCTAACATCTCTTCGCTTGCCTCCTGCTGCAGTGCCGCAATTGCGGTTTCTATTTTTTCATTTCCCTGTAATCCCTCATCGATTTTATTGTTATCCATAAAAGCTCCATTTCTATATGTAAAAAATTTTATTTTTTATACTATTGCCACTTGATTCAACTGATTATTTTACAACCACTTTTGTTTTATCTGTTTCATAAGCTGCTCTCCCTTTTCCCTACATATTATACCCTCCAATTTTCCTTTTCACAATCTGCTTTTCACCGCACAGGGACAAAGAGTCACTTGTGAGTTACTGTTCACAGGCAGGCATTTTCTGAACTGAAAATGCCGTATGATACAGT
>OGHH01002231.1_pt1 | contig 11527 bp, 13 predicted proteins | sample 1571471 | NCBI WGS metagenome assembly OGHH01 (sample SAMEA2581936, study PRJEB24529) | metagenome | biome: Human gut stool | place: China | collected 2011
GATCGGCCCGAAGCAGGCGCGCGTCATGCACCGCGTGTTCTGCGGCGTGACGGGGCTCGGCATGGCGATGCACGTGTTTGCCGTTAAGCAGCCGAAGCAGTAAGATACACTGCGTATCAGACAGAAAACAGCCACAGTGGTTCGTGCCACTGTGGCTGTTGCCATTTTTAAGAAAATGTGATAATCTAGAATTTGCAAGGACCGGAATTTGGGAGGAAGCTATGAAAAAACAAATTTGCTGCATGATTGCCGCGGTGACTGTGGTCACAATGCTGCCGGGCTGCGGCGCAAAAGATACACCTGCCGATCATTCGCCTGCGCCGGCGGTTGTGAGCACTGTCACGCCGGAGAGCACCGCTGCGCCGGAGAGCACTGTCCCACCGGAGAGCACCGCTGCGCCGGAGCAAACAATAACGGAAGATATGGCCTATGAAGGCGTAAACAACTATTGCCACAAAATGTATGACTGGAGTATAGCAGAAGAACTCCCGGAGATTATGTATGTGGTAAGATACGATGAAACGGACTCCGAGTATGTCGTGATGTTTCGCAGTTATACAGGCGCGCATGAGTACTTCTATGTCGACAAAACAACGGGCATGACAAGGATGACATTTCGGGATTACGGGTTGAACGATGAAGAGGACGGAGGAACCATGAATTTGTGGGACTATCTGGATGCTGAAAACTGAACTGCAATCGGCCAATGCGCGATATTTCGTGTGCCGGCTTGGCTGCAAAAAATCCAAACGGGGTGACCGAGAGGCCACACCGTTTTTTCGCCGATATTCCGCCCGTGCTGCCGATATTGGCGGCGGGGATGGTTGGGTGTTTGCGTGCGTTTCCCCGCCTTGGCTCAGCCGGTGGTGACGTAGCTGCCCGATTCCGGCGCCTGAGCGAGAAAGGGGACAAAGCGCGTCGCCGCGTCAAAGCTGCTGTCGGCCGCGATGGTGTTCTGGAGCGTGGAGACGTTGTCGGTCGTGGCGAACACGCACACGCGGTCAAACAGCTTCGGGAACACCGCCATGTCCTGCCCGGACTGCGCGGCCTTTTCCTGCAGGATGGAGTCCGCGCTCACGATCGCGCTCACGCGCAGACCCGTGGCGCTCAGATTCGTGCGCAGGTACTTCGCCAGCGACACCACCGCATCCGTGCGCGAGGGCGTGCCGCTCTGAGACGCATATTTGAGCTCCGTGGCCGCGAGCGGCTGCTGCAGGTACGAGAACGCGACCTCGTCAAAGCCCAGGTCGTGCAGCTCCTTGCAGAGACTGACGAGGTACGTGCGGATGAACGTGTTGTACGGGTCGACCCAGCCGCCGGAGCCGTCGGTATACGCGCTGCCGGACGCGGTCTGCAGCGCGGTGGCGGCGTAGCGCTCGGCCATGAGCGTGTCGACGCACGTGCTCACAACGCCGACGAGGTAGATGTTCTGCCCCTTGACGGTCTGGATCGCGTCGGCGAGCTCGGCCGTGCCGTTGACGCCGTAGGCTGCGGCGTCCGAGACGCCGGACTTCCAGCTCAGCGTGCCGCCGGGGGCCTTCATCTGCAGCACGAGAGTATTGCCGCCCGCCGCCTTCACGGCGGAGGCCGCGCGCTTGAGCCCGTCGGGCGTGATCTTGTCGGCCGTCAGATACTGCGCGTGCAGCTCGGTGAGGCCCTTGCCCGCATCGGAGACGATGCCGGAGTAGTCCGGGTCCTCGAGCACGAGCTCGGTGTCGACCGTCTCAGGCTGGCCGTCCTCGGTCACGGGGGCGGGCGTTTCCATGATGGGGAAGACGACGTGCAGGGAGCCGTCACTGTCATAGACGATGTATTTCTGGCCGGCGTAAAACAGGATCACGGCCAGCACGATCAGCCCGGCGAGAATCCACAAAATCACCGGCCAGGCCTTGCCCCGGCTGCGCCGGGCGCGGTAAACGTCGTTGCGATGGGCGCGCATCGGCACACCTCCTTTGGGTCAGGCGGCGTCAGCCGCGGTTTTCAATGTCGCTGATGAGGGCGATATCTTCCAGATAGCCCTCCAGCGTGGCGTCCTCGCCGTGCTGGTCGCAGTAGTTCTTGACGTTGTTCACCAGCTGACCCAGGTTCTGCAGCCGGTCGGCGGCGTCCTCGTGGCCCTTGGCGATCTCCTGTTCGAGCATGGCCTTGTACCCGCTTAGCTCAATGACGTCGGACGCAAATTCATCCAGCGTCCGTGTTTCCAGCGACTCCTGCAACTTCTCGTAGATCTGCCAGAATTTCAGGATCGGCATGATGGAGCGGGCCAGCCGCGCATACTGGTCGGCGTGGCTGATGATCTCCAGCATACTCGTGTTCTCCTGCGCGGCGAGGTCTGCGATGACCTCGATGGTCGTGTTGCCGATCTTCCGCGCCGGTTCGTTGATGATGCGGCGCAGGCGGACATCGTCGCGGGCATTGGCCACGATGGACATATAGGAGTGGATGTCCTTGACCTCTTTGCGGTCGTTGAAGCGCTGGCCGCCCACGATCTTATGCGGGATGCCGGCGCGGGTGAAGTAGCTTTCGATGGGGGCCGACTGCGCGTTCATCCGGTAAAGCACCGCGTGGTCTGCCAGATGCCCGCCCTCTTTGAGGTGCTGACCGATGACATCCGCGATGTGCATGGCCTCATCCTGCTCGTTCTCCGCCGTGTAGACCTGCACCTTGTCGCCCTCGCCGTTCTTCGTCCAGAGGGTCTTGCCCTTGCGCTCGGTGTTGTGCTGGATGACGCAGTTGGCGGCGTTTAGGATATTGGAGGTCGAGCGGTAATTCTGCTCCAGACGAATGGTCTTTGTGCCGGGATAGATGCGCTCAAAGTTGAGGATATTCTCGATGGTGGCACCGCGGAACCGGTAGATGCTCTGGTCATCGTCGCCGACGACGCAGATGTTTCCCTTCTCCCCCACGAGCTGCTTCATCAAAAGGTATTGCAGCCGGTTTGTGTCCTGATACTCGTCGATGAGCACATAGCGGAACTTGCGGCGGTAGTAGTCGCGCACCTCGCCCTCCTGCTGCAGCAGCGTGACCGCGTGGAGGATGATGTCGTCAAAGTCGAGCGCATTCGCCTCGGCCAGACGGTGCACATAGCGCGTATAGATCTTGGCGATTGCCTCTTTGCGCCAGTCGCCGCTGTCCTTCCAGCGGCGGGAGTAGTCCTGATGCGACTCCATCGCGTCCTTTGCGTTCGAGATGGCCGAAAGCACCTCGCGCGGCGTGAGCTTCTTCTCGTCGATGTTCAGCTCTTTCAAAATGTCCTTGATGACGCGCTTGGAGTCATCCGTGTCGTAGATCGTAAAGTCGCGCGAAAAGCCGAGGCGGTCGATATCGCGGCGCAGGATGCGCACGCAGGCGGAGTGGAACGTCATCGCCCAAACACTCTCCGCGCCCTGGATACCGAAGGCGGAGAGTCTCTCTCTCAGCTCGTTTGCCGCCTTGTTCGTGAATGTCACCGCCAGCACCGACCACGGCGCGGCGGGTTCAAGCGTGCAGAGATGCACCATGCGGCTGCGCTCGTCGCTCGTCGGATGCTCGGGATAGCTCTCCAAAAATGCAAGGTCGTCCTCCATCGCCCACGCCGGCACGTCCGCGCTGTCGCTCCCCCGCCCGTAGGTCAGAATATTCGCCACACGGTTGATGAGCACCGTCGTCTTGCCGCTGCCCGCGCCCGCAAGCAGCAGCAGCGCCCCCTCGGTCGTCAGCACGCCGCGGCGCTGTTCAGGGTTGAGTTTTGCAAAATCCCGCGCAATGGCCGCTTTTCTCGCAGCGGCATAGCGGGCGATAAAATCGCTCATATTGTTTTCACCTTTCCTGATCTTTCCATATCTTACCCTTTTTTCGTGCTCCGGTCAACTCCGTTCGACAAAAATCGACTTTTTGTTCGATTTTTTGTTGACAAGGACGTTTGTTCGATTTATAATCATACTCGAACAAAGATTCTATTTGTCAGGAGGAATTTTCCATGGCTGCTTCCACATTTATTTTCGTTTTCATCGGCGTCAGCGTCGTCACCACCAAGGTGATGAACACGCTGCTCCTGCTCGACCAGCCCAAGCGCCGCAGAGCGAGATCCGCCCGCTGAGAACATGAACCTTCTCGACAAGCTCACGATCCTTTCCGACGCGGCAAAGTACGACGCCGCCTGCACCTCGAGCGGGGCCAGGCGCGGCTATCAGGAGGGCAAGATCGGCTGCACGTCCACGTCCGTCGCGGGCTGCTGCCACACGTTTTCGGCCGACGGCCGCTGCGTGACGCTCTTGAAGGTGCTGCTCTCGAACGACTGCTGCTACAACTGCAAATACTGCGTCAACCGCTGCACGAACGATACCCCGCGTGCGACCTTCACACCCGAAGAGCTTGCCGAGCTGACGATCGAATTCTACCGCCGCAATTATATCGAGGGGCTGTTCCTCTCCTCCGGCGTGCTGCGCTCGCCGGACTATACGACGGAGTTGATGATCCGCGCACTGTCGATTTTGCGCAACGAGTACCGCTTCAACGGCTACATCCACGCCAAGGCTATCCCCGGCACGTCGCCGGAGCTTGTCGAACAGCTCGGCTTTCTTTCAGACCGCCTGAGCGTGAACATCGAGCTGCCGAGCGAAGCGGGACTCAAGCTGCTCGCCCCCAATAAAACAAAGCAGGCCATCCTGCGCCCGATGACGCAGATCCGCGACCGCGCAAAGCAGAGCAAGCAGGAGCTTGTCAAATACAAGCACGCACCGCGTTTCGCCCCCGCGGGGCAGAGCACACAGCTCATCGTCGGCGCGACAAAGGAAAGCGACCTGCACATTCTGAATCTCACGCAGGCGCTTTACGATTCCTATCGGTTAAAGCGCGTGTTCTCCTCAGCCTATGTGCCGGTAGTCGAGAACACGCTTTTGCCCGCGCTCGACACCAAGCCGCCGCTGCTGCGCGAGCACCGGCTCTATCAGGCCGACTGGCTGCTGCGGTTTTACGGCTTTCGCGCAAACGAGCTGCTCGACGACAGCGCGCCGGACTTTGATCCTGCCCTTGACCCCAAGTGCTGCTGGGCGCTGCGCCATCCCGAGTTCTTCCCCGTCGAGGTGAACCGCGCGGACTATGAAGCGCTGCTGCGCGTGCCGGGCATCGGCGTTGTGAGCGCCAAGCGCATTTTGGTCGCGCGCCGCTCGGGCGCACTGCGCGCGGAGGACCTCAAAAAGCTCCTCGCCGCTCAAGCTGTCGCAGGAGGGCATTTTGCAAAACCTGATGGCCGTGGAGCGCCGCGCGCTCCCACAGGCCGAGGCACAGCAGCTATCCCTTTTCGATCAGGTCGGCTAAGGAGGCCGCTATGGCATGGCGCGAGATCATCTATCAATACGACGGCAGCTTTGAAGGGCTCCTCTGCTGCGTGTTTGAAAGCTACACAAAAAAAGAACGCCCCACCGCGATTTTGCGCGATGGGGACGACGAGCCCTCCCTTTTTGAAATTCGCGCGGTCACGACGGACCGCGCCCACGCGCAGCGCATCTACCGCAGCCTCTACAAGCGAAGTCCGGAAGTCGGCCCCTTCCTGCGCCGCGCGTTTCTCACCTGCCTTCCCGACAGGGAGATGGCCATTTACCGCTTCATCGTCAAATTTTACCGCGAGGGCGCGCCGCTGCTCTCGCGCCTGAGCGACGACACCTATCTGCCGCTGCTCAAGGCCGTGCGGCAGCTTTCGGGCGAGGTCGAGCAATTCCGCGGCTTCACCCGCTTTTCCGACTTTGACGGCGTACTCGGCGCGGAGATCGAACCGAAAAACCGTGTGCTCCCTGTCCTGCGCCGCCACTTCTGCGAGCGCTATCACAACGAGACGTTTTTCCTCTACGACCGCACGCACCGCGAGGCGCTGCTCTATAGCGGCGGCGTGTCGCGCATCGTGCCGCTCAATCACTTTGAAATGGCGCAGCCGGACGAAGTCGAGGCGGGCTATCGCCGCCTCTGGCGCCGCTTTTACGACACCGTCGCCATCGAGGCGCGCAAAAATGAAAAGCTTCGCATGACGCACATGCCCAAGCGCTACTGGGGCATGATGACGGAGTTTCAGGACGAAAGCTACTTCAAAGCCCGTCCGAAAGAGACGCCCTCAGCTTCTCCAGCGCCCGGCGCTCCAGCCGCGATACCTGCACCTGCGACACGCCCAGAAGGCGCGCCGCCTGCTCCTGCGTCAGCCCCTTGAAAAAGCGCAGCAGGATCGTCATTTTCTCGCGCTCAGGGAGCTCGTCGATGGCCTCGCGCAGTGCGATGCGCTCGATGAGCCCATCCTCGGGCGACTCACCGCCCAGCATCCCTTCAAGCGTCAGGCCGTCGCCCGTTTCGCGCTGCAAGCTGTCCGGCGCAGCGACCGCCAGCTCACACTGCGCGATCTCCTCGGCATTGAATCCCGTCTCCTCCGAAAGCTCGGAGAGCGCCGGTTCGCGCCCGAGTGTATTTTTGAGCTTTTCGCGCGCGGCGAAGATCGTCGCCGCCTGCTCTCGCATGCTGCGGCTCACCTTGATTGCGCCGTCATCGCGCAGAAAGCGTCGAATTTCGCCCGCGATCTTCGGCACAGCGTAGGTTGAAAACTGCGTGCCGAATGCAAAGTCAAATCCCTTTATTGCTTTGATGAATCCAAGGCATCCGAGCTGATAGAGGTCGTCCGGCTCCACGCCGCGGCCGTAATAGCGCCGCACGATGCTCCAGATAAGGCCGCTGTTCTCGCGCAGCATTTGCTCGCAGGCCTGCTCGTCGCCCTGCGCCGCGGCCTCGAGCAATTCCGGCGCGGCGTTCATCGGCGCGCCGTGCGCAGCGCGATCCTGCGCTTCATCGTCACGACCGTACCCTTGCCGTTTTTCGAGCGCACAGTGAGCGAATCCATAAAGCTCTCCATGATCGTAAAGCCCATGCCGCTGCGCTCTTCACCGCCAGTCGTGTAGAGCGGCTCTCGCGCTTTTTCGACGTCCGCAATGCCGCACCCCCAGTCGCGCACGGTGATCTCAAGCAGATTTCCATCGAAGATGCATGCGCGCAGCGCGATCTTGCCGATCTCCTGCGGATAGGCATGGACGATGGCGTTCGTCACCGCCTCGCTCACGGCGGTCTTGATGTCGCCGAGCTCGTCGAGCGTCGGGTCGAGCTGCGCGGCAAACGCCGCGACCGCGGCGCGCGCCAGCCCTTCGTTGACGCTGCGGCTCGGAAATTCAATGGCTATGTAGTTATTCGGTTTTACTTTCATCGCTCTTTTCCCCCTCCTCAAGCGGTACGATGCGGAAAATTCCCGCGGCGGTAAACACTTTTTTTGCCTGCGGCGGAACGTTTTTGATCGCAGCGCTGCCGCCCATGGCGCGCATACGCTTGAGCGCGCGCATCACGACGGCGATGCCCGACGAATCCATAAAGCTCACACCCGAAAAATCCAGCGTCAGTTTGCTCGGCAGCGCCGCATCCAGCTCCCATTCGAGCTTCCGCATCACCTCCTTCGCCGCGTGATGGTCGAGCTCCCCGCGCAGCGTGAGCGTCAGTTCACGCCCTTCGCCCGATGAAATGACCTCCATTGCTCTCCCTCCGTTTCTTTCAAGCGTTTTCCCTTTCGTTTCTCAAAGTATAGCCTGTCCACCTGCCGTTTTTTTGTCGAAGACCGCCGGTATTTTGATTTTTCTTTGCCGCGCCGCCTTGACATCTGCGCTTCCACCCTGTAAAATGACGAAAACGATCAAAGGAGGACCTCCCATGCGTAGAAGCGACCGCGAGATCACCGATCTGGGCGAAATTCTCTCCATTATCAACGATTGTAAAGTGATCCATCTTGCCATGGTAGACGATGGAGTGCCGTATCTTCTGCCGCTGAATTTCGGCTATGCCTGTGAAAGCGGTGCGTTCTCGTTCTTCTGCCACAGCGCACGCGAAGGCCGCAAGCTCGATATTCTGCGCAAAAATCCGACCGTCGCCTTTGAAATGGACTGCCGCGGTGCGCTCGACGAGCACGATGTCGCCTGCCAATGCGGATACTACTTCGCCTCCGTCACCGGCGTCGGCCATGTCGAATTTTTGGACGGTGAAGAAAAGCTCGCCGCGCTGACCGCCCTCATGCGCCACATGGCAGGCCGCGAGGACAAATTCACCGAGCAGCAGGCCCGCGCGGTCGAAGTCTTTGCTGTCCGCGCCGACAAGCTCAGCGCCAAGGCAAAGGTGCCGCACAGTGCGCAGTAGTCATGGATAGCAAGCAAGTTTTCAAACCCAAAAGGGCGTGTTGTACAGGAAACGCTCTGAGCCCGTCGAACTGATGAATATGTGCGTGCTCCGCCGCGGCAGTAAGGTTTTGGTGCAGGACCGCACAGATCCCAACTGGCCAGGCGTTGCTTTTCCGGGCGGTCATGTTGAAAAGGGTGAATCCTTTACAGATTCCGTCATTCGTGAGGTTCAGGAGGAGACAGGTCTGACAATCTCCTCTCCGCGCCTGTGCGGGATCAAGGACTGGTGCGAAGACGGCGTGCGTCATGTCGTGCTGCTCTATCGCGCGGAGCAGTTCACCGGAACGCTGCGCTCTTCCGACGAGGGCGAGGTCTGGTGGGCGGAGCTCGCCGGTCTCCCCTCGCTCGATTTTGCATCTTCCGACATGCTCGACCTTCTCCGCGTGTTTGAAGAAGATAATCTCAGCGAGCTGTTCTACCGCCAGAACGGTGAAGATTGGACTTACGAATTGAAATAATCTCAAAAAATGAAAGGCACCGCTGTGCAGATACCCTCTGCACAGCGGTGCTTTCTTTACTTTTACAGCGCGCGTTCCATCGGCAGATACGCCTGATCGCCGTTCGGGAATTCTTCGCCCGTCAGCGCAAAGCCGTTCTTTTCCCAGAACGCTTTGCTCTGCGGATTGCCCCTGTCGACCGCGAGGCGCACCTTGCAGAATTTCTCCCGCCGCAGCTCGTCCAACAGCTCGCCGATCAGCGCCGTGCCAAGGCCGCGGCCCTGCCGCTCCTTTTTCGTCATGAAAAAACCGATATAGGCGGTGTCATTTTTCGGATAACGCTCGATCAGGTCCAGCACGGCGACGAGCGTCTCCCCGTCGAAAAAGCCGAGGTAGTGCTTATCCGCCGCGTTCTTTCCCGGCGGCAGCGCCGAAAGATCCTCTAAAACGCTCTCCTTTGTCGCAAGCGGCGGGTGGTAGCGGTAAAACTGCTCGTTCTCTGCGCAGAGGGTCAGGATCGCATCTGCGTCTGACGCCGTCAGCGGTCGAGCCGCGTATCGCTCTGAAAAATCCAGATTCATTTTTCCTCCGCGCGGCTCGCAGCCAGCACTTCCCAGTAGTCCTTGTAGTTTGCCTGCAAAAGCTCGGGCGTGTTCAGGCCGTAGGGGCACTTCGACATGCAGTGGCCGCAGTGGCGGCAGTTTTCGATCTGGTGCATCTTCTGCTGCCATTCCTCGGTGAGCCACGCCGCTGCAGGGGCGCGGCGCAGCATGAGCGACATGCGCGCACACTGGTTGATCTCGATGCCCGCGGGGCACGGCATGCAGTAGCCGCAGCCGCGGCAGAATTCGCCGCATAGCTCCTTGCGGTCACGCTCGATAGTCGCTTTGCGCTCATCCGTCAGCTCAACGCCCTCGCGGATACACTGCAAAAACTGATCAAGCTCGCTCTCACGCTGCACGCCCCAGATGGGCACCACGCCCTCCTGCTGTGCCATCCAGGCAGCAGCCGTGAAGCCGTCGCGAATGAGTCCGCCCGCCATGCCCTTCATGGCGATAAAGCCCATCTGCTGCGCACGGCATTTTCTGACAAGTTCCATCTCCTGCTCGCCGGCAAGGTAGCTGAACGGGAACTGCAAGGTCTCGTAAAGCCCCGAGTCGATGGCCTCGTGCGCCACGGCGAGGCGGTGGTTCGTGATCGAAATGTGGCGAATTTTGCCCTGCTTTTTCGCCTCGAGCGCCGCGTCGTACAGGCCGTCTTTTCCACCCGGCTTCGGGCAGAAGGCGGGATTGTGGAACTGATAGAGATCGATATAATCGGTCTTGAGCGTGCGCAGGCTCGTTTCGAGATCCTTCCAGAATTCCTCCGCCGTCTGCGCGCCGGTCTTTGTCGCCAGCACGATTTTGTCGCGCATCGTCGAGAACGCCGCGCCGACCTTCTGCTCGCTGTCGGAATACGCGCGTGCCGTATCAAAAAAGTTGATACCGCCGTCATACGCCTTGTGCAGCAGCTTCACCGCGTCCTGCTCACTGATGCGCTGAATGGGCAGACAGCCAAACCCGTTTTTCTCAATGACCAGTCGCGTCTTGCCGAGTGTGATCCTGTTCATGAAAATCCCCCCTATTGTCATTTGTTACAGCATAGCAAAATCCTTTCTTTTTTTCAATCTTTTGTTTTTCCCTTGACAATTCTCTCCTGCCCGAATATTATGTAGATAATCTACTATGTAGGGAATCTACCTATTAGGGGGTGTTTTTCATGTCAATGGACAAAAGTCTGCTCGCGGGCAGTACGACGATGCTGGTGCTCAAGCTGCTCGACGGGCAGGACATGTACGGATATCAGATGATCGAAGAGCTCTCCCGCCGCTCCGAGCGCGCGTTCGCGCTCAAGACCGGCACGCTCTATCCCCTGCTGCATTCGCTCGAAGAAAAGGAGCTGATCATTTCCTACGAAAAGGACGAGTATGCAGCGCGTCCGCGCCGCTACTACCATTTAGCGCGCAAGGGCCGCGCGCTGCTGCGCGAAAAGGAAGAGGAATGGACGGAATTTACCGCCGCGGTCGACCGCGTGCTGAGAGGAGGCGGCTGTCTTGGTTCTGCCTGAGACTTTCACACACTTTGCCCGCACCGCGGCTGAGCAGCTGCGATGGAAAGCGGCGCGTCCTCTCGTTGAAGACGAACTTCTGACCCACCTCTGTGACCAGCGTGACGCACTGATGGCAGGCGGCATGGACGAGGCCGCAGCCGCCGCGGAATCGCTGCGTTTGACAGGCGATCCCTATGAGATCGGCACGGCACTCGACCGTGTTCACCGTCCGAAAACACCAAAGCTTCTTTTTGCGCTCGCGGCACTCATCGCGCTTGCAGGGCTTGCGTTCACCGCGCTTGTAAGCTTTCGTGACTACGAATTGTCCTATTTTGCTGTGCATCAGAGCGTGGCGCTGCTGCTCGGTACGGCAGCGCTGCTCGCGGCGTATTTTCTTGATTTTACGCTGCTTGGGCGCTTCGCCCTGCCGCTCGCGCTCATGTTCCATGCCGCATTGATCCTGCTCGGTCTCCTGCCCATCGGCGGGTTCTGGCTCCGCTACACCTATGTTTCGACGCATATCCTCCTGCGCGGTCTGCCGCTGCTGTTCCCGCTGATGTTTGCCGTGCTGCTCTATGCGCTGCGCGGGCGGCGCGGCTGGGGCGTCTTCGCCGCCTTCGTCTGCCTCGCGGTGCAGTGCATGTTCTGCCTACGCGTCCCGTGCCTGCTCGATCTGGGCTTTCTGTTTCTCTGTGACAGCGCGCTGCTGATCTTCTGCGCCCGCAATGGCTGGTTCGGCCTTGGCAAAAAGTTGGAGACGCTGCTCACCACCCT
>OGHH01002239.1_pt1 | contig 11491 bp, 9 predicted proteins | sample 1571471 | NCBI WGS metagenome assembly OGHH01 (sample SAMEA2581936, study PRJEB24529) | metagenome | biome: Human gut stool | place: China | collected 2011
AGCGACAGTGATGAAACCTTATTTGTTGGAAAATGCCAGAGAAGGATACGCTTATTCTTTTCAGTTGCTGATGATTCCGCAGGATATGTCCGGCAAATTATTCTTTAAAGTTGCGTTGAAAGACGGCAGGAATTTCGGTCATACGCCGGGCAATGGTGAAGGCATATTAGAAGGTGGACACCAATATACATACAATGTAGGAGTTGGTAAACCGGGATTGAAAGTGACAATAGAAAAAGATTCTGTTTCGTGGGACGGTGATGACGAAGAGGTTGAAGGAACTGATAGAGAATAATATTCAAAATTTGAAGCGAAGATGAAACAATATAAACTTATACAAGTGGCCTTGCTGGCAATCCTATTGTTCCTTGCTTATTTATTTCTAAAACTACATGATTTTTCTCATAAATATCATTTTCATAAGTACCTACTGTCACAGGCTTTATTTTATCTTTCTTTTTTCCGACTTTTTTTTCATAAACAAATACTTGTTCTTTATTCAAACGTTCTTCATCTATAAAAGTGCCCTTTTTAAGCTTAAATCTTAAAAGATTATTCTTTACTTCATAAGAATCATATGGTAATCTTACAACATTTTTTTCGATATCTTCTCTTATTAATTCTAATAAATCTCTCCATACTCCATACTTTTCCTTATATTCACAATCAACATTATTGTTTGACATATAATTTTCGTAATAATCATAGATAATGTTTTTTATTTCGAAACTATCGTTTTTCAATTCTCTATGTGCAATTCTTTTATCTACAAATCTTATTTCACCCTCAATTTTAGCAAATCTTTTCTTAAGTCTATCACGATCAATTGGAGGAATCTTTCTAAATTTTACAACGTCAAACACGCTTTGCTCATCATCAAACACACATTCTGCCTGAAAATTAAATCCTAAGAAGATGTAAATCATCGTTTCTTCATTCTCATTTGATTCTTCTTTTCTACAAAATGCATACAAATCTAAAAAGTTCTCTGGCATATACGTTTCGGTTGCCATTTTAATGTTTATTGACTGTGGTAATAATTTAAGGTTTCTCAATTCCTTTATTCGTTCGTATGCCGCTGTCAAAATAATTGTTTTATCCAAATTCAAAAAGCGTGTAAATAGTTTTGAAAAATCAGCTCTCAATTCAAAAACATTTTCATATCTGTCATCAGGATTTTCCGCAACTAATTTTTTTAATATCGGCTTTAATGAAACATCCATTCCACTAGTTCTATTCAATACATCCTGAAACTGTACTGCTAATGGAGGTTGCTGACCGGTAAAAAGGAAATAAATTACCGCACCAAGCGAATATAAATCACTTTTTTCAGTTGCATTTTCACTATGTTGATGAACTTCAGGAGCTGAGTAGGCATTAGTCCCTAATTTATATACTGTTGCTGAATTGATCATATCATTGATTTTACATATGCCAAAATCAATTAACTTGACCTGTTTATCGTCGGTAAGCATGATATTATTAGGATTAATATCTCGATGGATAATCCCATTGGAATGTGATATTTCAATGGCGTCTAATAATTGTTTTATTATTGAAAATCGCTCTTTTGCAGAAAAATTTTCAATAGATGATTTTCCTAATTCTATTCCGTTTATATATTCTAAATAAATTACTCCAACCTTTTCCTTGGTTGTTGATATAACTAAATAATCATCTCCCAATATATTAACAATATTCGAACATTTATTCAGTTTATACAAAGCACGCATTTCCCTTGTGAATACAGCTTGATACAAAGGCTGTTCGATTCCATATATTATTTTCCTAACAATTAAATCCCCTGTGCTTTTATTTTTCAATACATCCACTACAGAATTTGTATCCGCTCGATTCTTTAATCTCTTATATGCTTCCCAATCTCTAAATGTACTCATCGTTACGCTCCTTAAAAGAAAAATTATGAACATATTATATCACTTTCACTTATAATATCATATATTATAAAAGCTGAACAAGTCAGATTAGTCTCTGCACTTGTTCAGCTCTTTGTTTACCTGTAAATCAATTCATTTAACACAATCTCTTCTGCCATATTACGAATACCATTTACCGCTCTGACCCATTCCATCTGGTCACAAGCTTTCAATTCTTCCGTAATGCCCTGCCTCTCCATCATCTGACGCACCAGAATATCCATTCTCTCCTGTGCTTCATCGTCCACAGTATTCAGATGTTCTGTCAATCTGTCTTCCAACATATACAGTGAATACATTGCCGGACGATGCTCTTTCAGATACGTTTTCCGCATCATTCCATATTTCCCATAATGCGGTTCTTCATCTGTACTGACAAGATTCGGATAGTAAATTCCGTCTGCGCCAAGTGTGTAGGTTCCACCCATTTTTTCAAATGTGCTTTTCATGTGTTATTCCTCCTTGAAATCAGCGATGTCCTTAGATCATCGCATAATATTTCAGGGCAGCCTTGATAGCATCTTCTTTCTCTTTCGGGCATTGTGGAACTCTTGCATTTTCTGATTTTGGAAGATTATAGTTTTCTCCCACTTCAATTCCACATTTGCGTTTTACCTGAGAAATATATAAACTTGAAACCTTCAAGCCAAATTCTTTCAGCACATAATCTTTGATTTCCTGATAGGTTGCTTTCAACTCGGCACTGGTGGCATCCAGCTCGTCCAGGTCTAAGTCGATCTCTATCGTGTCATCTGGTTTTTGTTGGGACAAAAGAACAACCGTCTCAACATGTTCCGTATGCGGGAACAAATCAAATGGCTGACATGCCGTAACCTTATATCCACCCTTAACCAGCACCTTTATATCCCTTGCCTGTGTATCAGGTCCGCATGAAATGTACACAATCCTGTCTGGCTTAATCTTAAGAAGCGAATTAAGGAATTCCGGTGTGCTTCCACTTCTTGGCGGATCCATGATAACAACATCTGCCTTTGCATTTTTCGCATACTCAACAAGGAAATCTCCTGCGTCAGCATTAACAAATGTGACATTCTTTATATTGTTAATTGAAGCATTTATCTTAGCATCTGATACAGCTTCTGAATTAAGCTCAACTCCTATAACTTTGCCAGCCTTTTTTGAGGCGACTATTCCAATAGTACCAATTCCGCAATATGCATCAATTACAGTGTCATTTTTTGATATATCAGCAAGCTGGATTGCCTTTTTGTACAGTTTTTCAGTCTGCTGGTGGTTAATCTGATAGAATGATGTCGGGCTTATTCTGAATCTGCAGCCACACAACACATCCTCGATATAACCTTTTCCCTTAAGAACAATATTTCTCTTTCCAAGCACCATGCTTGTGCGCCTGTCATTAATATTCTGCACAATTGTAGTAATTTCCGGATGCTTCTCACATAATGCCTTAAGAAAATTGTTCTTTGATGGAAATGCGACTCCTGCTGTAACAATAACAAGCATAATCTCCTTTGTCGAAAATCCTTTTCTTAAAAGAATGTGTCGGATCATTCCCTTTCCCGCATCTTCGTCATATGGCTGATATTTAAATGAAGCTATTAGTCCTTTAACATCCTTAATAATGTCTGTACACTGCGAATCTTCAATCATACAATCTGAAGTGTCAACTATTCTGTGGCTGTTTTCCTCGTAAGTTCCTGCTATAACATTCCTTGAATCATCAAGTCCCACAACTGCATGAACTTTATTGCGGTAATGTATCGGTCTGTACATTCCAACAATATCATCAACTTTTACATATCCGCCAAAAAGTTCTTCAATGTACTTTTGCTTAACTGCAAGCTCATTGTCGTATTTCATTCCGGCATAATCACAACCACCACATTTTTCCGAAAATGCGCAGTGAATCCGTCTTTCTTTCTCGTCATATCTATTCGTCATAAAATATTTAACTCCTCATCTCACATCATGCTTGTAGCTCATACTCAAGATTATCGTTATGTCTTGCCTTAGCTACTCGCACAAAAGGGCAACCGCCCATACAAGCAGTTGCCCTTAACATCAGTCTTTGTTAATTATAATGAAGTATTCTCGTCTGTACTTCCAAGAATCTTAACCTTACCTTCGTAGAATTCTTTAACTGCGATTGATAATGGCTTGTCTTTCTCTAAACATCTTACAAGAGGAGTTCCAACCTGAAGCTTTCTCTCATCTTCCTTAGAGATTCTCTTCTCCTCAACCTTATCCTTGTCCTTTTCTTTCTCTTTTTCCTTGTTGCTTGCTTCAATTCTTGCCTTGGCAATCTTCTCCTCAACGCTTCTTGCATCGATGATTTCCTTAGCTCTGTTAGCAGTTGCCTTAACAATTGAATATCTGCTCTGTACTAAAGGCTGCTCGCCCTCTTCAACCTCACTGTTAATTACAGCCATTAATTCAGTATACGATGGATGTATCATTATATTATTCTCCTTTCGAATAAACCTTTAATTCTTCTTTAATATTATTAATCAGTCCAAGATTATACTTAGCTTTCATCTTCTCAGATAACACAATATCATGAATACGGCCGACACATAAATCGACTTCATCATTGATAACTATGTAATCATAATCCTCAACACCTTCTGCTTCCTCTGCTGCTCTTGAAAGACGGGCTTTAATTGTCGCCTCATCTTCTGTTCCTCTGCCACGGAGTCTCTTTTCAAGTTCTGCCGCTGACTGTGGTGTTATAAACATAAGCACTGCATCCGGGAACATTCTCTTGATATTCATGGCACCCTGTATCTCAATCTCAAGAATAACATTGTTGCCCTTATCAAGCTGTTCTTCAACATATGCCTTAGGTGTTCCGTAATAATTGCCAACATACTGTGCATGCTCTATTAAAGCATCTTCAGCAATCATCTTCTCGAATTCTTCTACAGTCTTAAAGAAATATTCTCTTCCATCAGCTTCGCCTTCTCTTGGCTTTCTTGTTGTAGCTGATATAGAAAGTGAATACTCATCATGAAGCTCTAAAAGTCGCTTCATAACAGTTCCTTTTCCTGCACCAGAAAATCCTGAAATAACTAATAATAGTCCTTTGCTCATATAATTACCTCATTCTGCACATAAAGTGCACAAGTTATTATACCTAACAAGCCCGAAACAATCAAGTAAATTTAATCAAAACCCATTAAAAATATATTGAAAGCCTACTCAATGTTCTGAATCTGCTCTCTTACCTTCTCAATCTCAGTCTTTAAGTCAATAGCTGCATTAGATATCTCAATGTCATTAGCCTTAGATAGAGTTGTGTTAGCCTCTCTGTTCATCTCCTGTGCAATGAAATCCATCTTTCTTCCAATGCCGCCATCCTCGTTAAGACATTTTCTTGCATGCTCGATATGGCTTCTTAATCTTACAGTTTCTTCGTCAACACATATCTTGTCTGCGTATATAATAACCTCTGTTGCGATTCTGCTCTCATCAATAGTTGTATCGCCAAGAAGCTCTTTAACCTTACTCTCTAACTTGCTGCGGTATTCCTTCATAATCTCAGGACTTCTCTTTTCAACAAATGCAACAAGCTCCTCCATGTGGTCTAACTTTCCTAAAAGGTCTTTCTTAAGATTCTCACCTTCAAGAATTCTTGTATTAACAAACTGTTCTAAGGCTGCCTTCATAGCTTCCTCTATAAAATGCCACAGCTCCTCTTCGTCTTCCTGCACTTCATCCATTGTGATAACCTCTGGAAATCTGGCAAGACCTCCAACAGTCATATCATTTTTAAGATTGTATTTTTCGGACATATTATTAAATATAGCCATATATTCATCAGCTATATTCTGGTTGAACTTAAGATTAACCTGACTTTCTGAATCATCCTCATAATTAATAAATATATCAATCTTGCCTCTTGTTGCATACTTCTTAAGTAAGTCTCTCATTCTGCTCTCGAATACATTAAGCTTCTTAGGCATCTTGATACCTGCTTCAAGATATCTGTGATTAACTGACTTAATCTCAACTGAAATCTTTCTGTTACCTTTAACTATTTCACTCCGGCCAAAGCCTGTCATACTTTTAATCATTGTTTCTATCCTTCCATTCGCATATAATGCTTAAGAAAGTATACCAATTTTTGTGAAAGATAACAAGACTTACAGCAATAAGTATGTTAATATAATGCAATAAGATTAATGAATATTACTAATTAAAGGAGACATTATGGCATTCGATGGTATTACAATATCCAGTATTGTTAATGAATTAAACGACACAATTAACGGCGGAAGACTTTACAAGATATCACAGCCTGAAGCCGATGAAATAATGCTTACAATAAAGACACAATCTGGTCAGTACAGACTTGTTTTATCTGCAAATGCATCACTTCCTCTTGCATATCTTACAGACGATAACAAGCCATCCCCTGCTACTGCACCGAATTTCTGCATGCTTCTTAGAAAACATTTGAACAACGGAAGAATAATATCTATAACACAGCCAAAATTTGAGCGTGTAATTGATATTGAGGCAGAACATTTAAACGAACTCGGTGACCTGTGCAGAAAGCACATAATCGCAGAATTCATGGGTAAGCACAGCAATATAATATTATGTGACGACAATAATACTATATTAGACAGTATCAAGCATATATCAGCACAGACAAGCTCAGTCAGGGAAGTTTTACCTGGAAGACCTTATTTCATTCCTAATACTTCTGACAAGATTAATCCGCTTGAAGCTGACAGAAAGCATTTTGACGAAACAGTATTTACAAAGCCTGTACCTGTTGTCAAGGCGCTGCTTTCAAGCTATACAGGAATAAGCACATGTATAGCAGAAGAGCTTGCATACCGTGCCGGAGTTGATGGCGGGCATCCTGCCAACTGTCTTGATGAGCCTATGAAAGATGCATTATACAACGTATTTGACGCACTTATGTCCGATGTAAGAAATGGTATCTACCACCCCGATATGGTAACTGACAACGGTGTGCCTGCAGAATTTGCCGCTGTGAAGCTTTCTATGTATGACAACCACACAGAATATGATTCGATAAGCAGACTGATTATCGATTATTACAGACAGAAAGAGATTGCAACACGAATCCACCAGAAGTCTGTTGATATAAGAAGAATTGTAACAACACATCTTGAAAGAGCATACAAGAAACTTGACATTCAGGAAAAGCAGATAAAGGACACTGAGAAAAAAGACAAATACCGTATCTACGGCGAACTTCTTACAACCTACGCTTACAGTATTCCTGCAGGTTCTAAGGAATATGAAGCACTTAATTACTACGATAATACTACAATTAAGATTCCGCTTGATAACACTCTCACACCAATTGAAAATGCCAACAAATATTTTGCAAGATATAACAAGCTTAAAAGAACCTATGAAGCCGGAATCCGTCTTATTCAAGAGATTACTGAAGAAATAAGTTACCTTGAATCTATTATCAATGCAATTGAGATTTCAGTAACAGAGGCTGATCTTGCTAACATTAAGGAAGAGCTTATTGAAACTGGATATATTAAAAGGACTGTTAAAGGAAAGCACAAAATCACAGCCAACAAGCCGATGCATTTTGTATCAAGCGATGGATTTGACATATACGTTGGAAAGAATAACATACAGAATGACGAACTTACCTTCAAGACAGGCAACGGCAATGACTGGTGGTTTCACGCCAAACAGATGCCAGGCTCTCATGTACTTCTTAAAACAGATGGAAAGGAAGTTCCTGACAGAACATTTGAAGAAGCAGCAAGCCTTGCCGCCTATTACTCTAAAGGCCGTGAGCAGGAAAAAGTTGAAGTCGATTATGTATTAAAGAAAGAAGTTAAAAAGCCTGCCGGTGCCAAACCGGGATTCGTTGTGTATTACACCAACTACTCAATGGTTGCAGACACCGACATTAAAGATATTAAACAGTTATAAAATAATGGCTGAATCAGAATTTAATCATGCGGTGCCCAAAAAAGTCAGACTTTTTTGGAGGCACCGCATAACTCAGCCATTTTCTTATTAACAGGCTTAACAGCCACACATATAAACGCCAGTATAACCGATGCGCAGTCTGCCACTATCCACGGCATATACTGGATTGCAAGTGAAGATTTGCCCGAAACAATAATCATAAGAATTACACTTGTAACAACATTTATAACAAATATACCTGCCAGCTTTCTCATATCCAGAAGCCCGCTTATCACAAGATATATCAGTATGTATGCAGCCGTCATGCACACGCAGAAAGTTACAAGATACATGTAAAATGCGTTATCAGTCATATCACATAACGATATATCCAGCGTAATATATCCAAACAGTGCAGGCGGGTTAAATGCATATATTACAGATGGCATTATCGTTACAAGTGCAGGAATACCGATACCTGCCAACATTCCTGCCCTGCCGCTTAATCCCTTGATAATACCTGATTGTATAATTATACAAATAATGGTTGCTAGTAAAAGCATTATCATCCATGACCAGTTAAAGAATATTTTATTACCAATGTAATATGACGTAAGATATTCATTAATTGTCATTCTTTGTGAATCACCATTTCTTATAATCACAGATAATATATCCTGTCTTATAAAACCAGCCCACACATAAATTATAAGCGCCGGAACAAGGTAATTTACAGCATTTGTCTTCTTATTCTTAGCAAACATCTTTATGCGCATGATTCCAGAACTTTTCACCATTAATAATTCAAGAATTCCAAGAACTATTAAAAGAATATACAGAACAGGAACTTTATCAAGTAACTGGGTTGTCTTAATCTGCTCTTTCACTACTCCGTCAAGATACACAGAATCAATCATTGCATGCATGGATACTGATGACTCCCATATTCTCGCAAACAACAGCAGCATACCTGTCAATAAATTCAATATTGCAGATACAAATGCAGCAATTCCTGTATTACCGATTCTTAAAAGGATTCCTGCCACAGACATTGCCGTAAAAAGAATCGTAAGTGAAAAGAACAACTGATAAACAACATTAAAGCCTGTATAATAATACAGATTATATACTGAATTCTGGCTTTCCGGAATGTTGAGTGCATTATTATTCATTTTACTGATTATCTGACCAAATTCATTACTTCCTATAGGAACAAGAAGAATAAACAGACTCAGAGCCATAAGAACGGCGAGGCTTAAAAGCCTCACCCTTGTAATCTCATCTTTTTTCATAATCCTTCCTTTTCAGGGAAACAATTAATTAACAGATACTTTAACGAAAGATTTCTTACCCTTCTTAACAACTACTCCGTCTCCTTCGAACATACTCTTAGGGAACTTAGCTGCTATATCTGCTACCTTTTCTCCATCTACAGAAACACCACCCTGCTGGATAGTTCTTCTGGCCTCTGACTTAGTTGTTGCAAGTCCTGCTCCAAACACAAGATTAATTGCATCAATTTCATCATCTGTAAAGCTGTCTGCTTCAAGCTTTGCTGTAGGCATGTTAGCTGCATCCCCACCAGTAAAGATTGCCTTTGCTGTAGCTTCTGCTTTCTTAGCTTCTTCCTCACCATGAACAAGCTTTGTAAGCTCATAAGCAAGAATCTCCTTAGCCTTGTTAAGCTGAGCACCTTCCCAGCTATCCATCTTATCAATCTCTTCAAGTGGAAGGAATGTGAGCATACGGATGCATTTAAGAACATCTGCATCATCAACATTTCTCCAGTACTGATAGAAATCGTAAGGACTTGTCTTATCCGGATCAAGCCATACAGCACCTGAAGCTGTCTTACCCATCTTCTTACCCTCTGAGTTAAGAAGAAGTGTGATTGTCATAGCTGAAGCATCTTTATCAAGCTTTCTTCTGATAAGCTCTGTTCCACCTAACATGTTGCTCCACTGGTCATTACCACCAAACTGTAAATTACAGCCGTATTTCTGGTATAACATATAGAAATCGTATGACTGCATAATCATGTAGTTAAACTCAAGGAAGCTTAATCCCTTTTCCATTCTCTGCTTGTAGCATTCAGCTCTTAACATGTTATTAACTGAGAAGCATGCTCCAACCTCTCTTAAAAGTTCTACATAGTTAAGATTAAGAAGCCAGTCAGCATTATTAACAAGTAATGCCTTGTCATCTGAGAAATCAATGAATCTTGCCATCTGCTTCTTGAAGCAGTCAACATTGTGCTGAATCTGCTCTGGTGTAAGCATTTTTCTCATATCTGTACGTCCTGATGGATCACCAATCATAGCTGTTCCACCGCCAATAAGTGCGATTGGCTTATTTCCTGCCATCTGGAGTCTCTTCATAAGGCAGAGTGCCATAAAGTGTCCTACATGAAGACTTTCTGCTGTTGGATCAAATCCAATGTAGAATGTAGCCTTTCCATTGTTAATAAGGTCTTTAATAAGTGCTTCATCAGTTACCTGTGCAATAAGACCTCTTGCAACTAATTCGTCATAAAGTGTCATTTTTGTTTCCTCTCTTTTCTTTTTTATTGCTGCTTGCTCTCGCAGCTCATTATCTGCATTTGCCATATAAGACAGAATCTGTGCAAGCACATTCTGGCTTGCATGGCTCATTGCTTACAAAAAAGGCTTCCGCCCTTCTTTAAAAGGACGAAAGCCTGAACTTACGTGTTACCACCTTTATTCATGACAGACTCGCATCTGCCACCTCATTAAGTCCACCAGCATGGACTTATGCACTATAACGTGTGCTACTCCGGCTGCCCCTACTTACAATATGCTTTCAGTTCGCCGCTCCGGAATGTATTCAGTTACCCTTACCCTTGCGCCTCTCATCAACCGGCTGCTTTCTGTAAGTTCAGTAATAACCTACTTGTTTCCATCAACGCTTTGTAATATTAATTGTGTATTACTTATAACATAATAGAATATTAAAATCAAGCCTCATTCCGAAATAAATGTATCAAATGTACTAGATTGTAACTACTCTCATTGTGTTAGTAAGTCCTCTCTTAGATGAAGGGTCAGAAGATGTAGCGATACCAGCAGAAACAATTACTGTATCTCCTTCTTCTACGAAACCAGCATGTTCAGAAACTACTAATGCATGCTCAATAATCTTATCAGTAGAAGCTTCTGTAGCAGTCTTAAGAGGTCTTACACCCCAGTAAATCTGCATCTTTCTAAGAACGTTATCATATGGAGAGCATCCGATAATCTCAGCTTCTGGCTTTAACTTAGATGTAAGTCTTGCTGTAAATCCTGAAATTGTAGGACAGATAATAGCCTTAGCTCCAAGGTTATCTGCTGTCTGAACTGCAGCATTACATACAGCGCTTGAAATGCTTCTCTTGCTGTGAAGATTAGAATATTCTACTGAATGTCCCTTAATCTCCTGCTCTGTTCTTTCTGCAATCTTAACCATCATCTTAACAGCCTCTAATGGGTACTTTCCATTAGCAGTCTCACCACTAAGCATAACAACATCTGTTCCGTCGTAGATAGCATTAGCAACATCAGTAACTTCAGCTCTTGTAGGTCTTGGATTTCTAATCATAGAATCAAGCATCTGTGTAGCTGTGATAACTGGTTTATACTTAGCATTACACTTCTTGATGA
>OGHH01002261.1_pt1 | contig 11402 bp, 10 predicted proteins | sample 1571471 | NCBI WGS metagenome assembly OGHH01 (sample SAMEA2581936, study PRJEB24529) | metagenome | biome: Human gut stool | place: China | collected 2011
AGCTCATACTGCATGGGCGCATATTTCATCGCATTAAACCGGAACACAACCTTATCTCCGGAGGAATGTTATGCCCTGTACAAGGATGGACTTTCCGCTAATCAGTTGTTTCACAAGGTCATGGGAAATGCAGACAGCTATCTCGATGCGAAGAAGCTTCCAGCCCGGAAAAAGTGGTCTGCTGACTCCCATAAACGTAAATACGAAAATGACTGGGTGGTTGACATCTTAGAAGGCGGCGCGAATGATAATTTCGAGCTTGGCTATGATTATCATACATGCGGCATCTGCAGTCTGTGCCGGGATGAGGGCTGTTTCGAACTTGCCAAATATCTCTGCCGCATGGACTATGTGCTTGCCGACATGATGCACATGCGCTTAGTCCGGACACAGACGATCGCCGAAGGTGCAGCCTGCTGCGACTTCCGGTACAGCCGGATTGAGTCAGAACCAAAAAAGAATCCTTAACAATCATCCTCCCGTTTCATTCCGTCCCGCCGCTTCCGGTCCACTTCGATCCATTCATCAAGTGTGAGCGGGACATAATCCGAGAACATACAAAAACAATTAATCATCTGGCAGGGGATAGAAACCATTTCTTCCTCGCCAGATTTTCCCAGCACCGGGCGCGTAGATGCACGCGTCTGGCGTTGGAAATCATCGATCAGATACTCGTCATATGTGTCATGCACATGTCCATACAGCATGTATGTCTTCGGTTCTCCCTTAGCATTCCGACGATACTGCCCGTTGTAGCACATAACCGGATAATGGCACAGAATCACCTTGCGGTTGTTATCATTGATTTCTCTATAATGTGTGATCCATTCAAAATGCGATGGATCAAATTGTTTGTTTGCAATAAAATGGTCGTGATTTCCGATGATCAGATACTTCCTGCCATTCAGTCTCTCCAGAATGGCATTTGCTGCTTCACCCTTTTTCGAAATACAGAAATCTCCTAAGATTACAACTTCATCACGTTTCCGCACACGTGAGTTCCACTGTGCGATCATATATTCATTCATGGCTTCGCCGCTCTCAAAGCCGCGACAGTCCATACGTGTATTCAAATTTTCATGGCAGAAATGTAAATCTGCAATATAATAACGCATGTCAGCGTTCCTCCCTTTCCCCAACACTGTCCTTATTGTATGCTTATTTTGATCCGCAGACAAGATAGCATTTGCATTTCTTTGTAAAAGAAAAGACACTCCAAAGTCTACACTCTGGAATGTCTTCACATCTCGTTCTTATACCTTAATTATATTTCCACTGTTCGCTCTCCAACTGCATATCTACCATATGCTTGTAGATACCCTTCTTCTCCTTCAAAGCAGCCGGCGTTCCCTGTTCCGCTACCACACCATCTTTCAGGACGACAATCTGATCCGCGCCATCAACCGTACGCATACGGTGCGCGATGATAAGAACCGTCTTGTTCTGAATCAGCTTGGAGATGGACTCCTGAATCACGGACTCATTATCCACATCCAGAGAAGCGGTTGCCTCATCCATCAGGATGATTGGTGCGTCCTTTAAGAATGCACGCGCGATGGAGATTCTCTGCCGCTCACCACCGGATAATTCGGAACCATTTTCCCCGATCATGGTGTTCCATTTGTCCGGTAATTTCTCGATAAAGTCCGTACAGTTTGCAAGCCTGGCTGCTGCCATAACTTCCTCGTCCGTTGCATCCTTGCGACCGATCCGGATGTTCTCCATAACCGTGTTGTTGAAGAGTGTTACATCCTGGAACACGATGGAATACAGGGAAAGCAATTTCTCCGGCTCGATCTTCGATACATCCATGCCTCCGACCGTGACAGTACCCTTCTGGATATCCCAGAATCTTGCCGCCAGTCTCGATACAGTCGTCTTACCACCACCGGATGGTCCGATCAGGGCTGTTACCTGCCCCTGCTTTGCTGTGAAGCTGACATCGGAGAGCACCTGCTCGCCACTGTCATAGGCAAATGCAACGTGGTCAAATACGATATCATAACCCTTGTTCGTCAGTGTCTCTGCACCAGTCTGCTCTTCGTGTGACAGGATCTCATCCATACGCTCACAGCTTGGCTCCAGACTGATCAGCGCTGACAAGTTCTGCAATGCAATCTGCAAAGGCTCATACATTCTTGTTACAACAAGCAGGAAAACGAACAATGTCAGTACATTGATCTTTCCATTTACAAGCAGGATACTACCAACCAATGCAACCGTTCCAATGCCGAGCTTCAGGATCATCTGTGCGGAACATACATAAGCTGCATTCTTAAATTCCAGTACGATGGCATTTTTCTCTACGGCTTTGATCTTCTTGTTCAAGCCTTCCATGTACGTCTCTGTCATGTTGTTTGAACGCAGGTCACGGATCGTCTCCAGTCCTTCCTGAATCCCATCGAGACAGGAAAGCTTGTATGTCATTGTCTTCTTCTGGACAGACTTCAGACCTTTTCTCGAAGTCAGTACGATGATAAATGCAATCGGCATCACCCATACAGCGGCAAGTGCCATCTTCCAGTTGAAGAACAACAATCCAATCACAATGATCGTTGTGGAGATCATCGAACCGATCAGCTCCGGAATCCAGTGGGAGCTTCCGGTCTCGAGCAATGCACAATCTGACATGATCGTGTTCGTCAGATCGGACAGATCCTTCTTCCCGAAGAAGGAAAGTGGCAGGCGGCGAAGCTTCTCAGCAAGCGCGCGTCTACGCACACCACTTTCGACATAGGTGGAAAAGAAGGTTGCGTTATATTGGAAATAAGTTGTAACTGCTACAAGTAAAAATACTACGACGATTCCGCCGATGAAGAATCCAAGCTTATCCTTTGGCACCTTGCCATCAAGCAGATACGAGGTAAGCTGATACAGAAGCCCAACCGGCAACATCAGCACAAGGTTCGCGATTGTAACTGCCACAAATGCTTTTATCATATTCTTTGCACCGTTTTCGGACAGTGCGTATTTATGTTTCAATTTCTCGATCATGCGGTTGCACCTGCCTTTCCTACCTGCCAGTTCACGGACTTGTTATATTCGTTCCACATATGTGTGTAGATGCCGTCCTTGGCTGCCAGCGCATCATGTGTACCGGACTCTGCAATCTTTCCGTCCTTCAACACATAGATACAATCTGCATTTGTCACCGTCGACAGACGATGTGCGATCATGATTACTGTCTTATCCTTGGACAGATTCTCAAATGCGCGCTGCACCTGCCTCTCATTGTCCGGGTCAGCAAATGCAGTCGCCTCGTCTAAGATCAGAATTGGTGCATTCTTCAGGAATGCACGTGCGATTGACAGTCGTTGCATCTCACCACCGGATACATATGTTCCCTTCGTGCCGATCACTGTGTTCACACCGCCCGGAAGCTTCTCGATGATGTCGCTGCACTGTGCCTTCTCCAGTGCTTCCATTACCTCGGCATCCGTCGCATCCGGTCTTCCCATACGGACATTTTCCAGAATCGAAGTCTTAAGCAGCTTACTATCCTGGAATACATACGACACTTGGTTCATCAGCTCCTTGCTGTCGATGTTCTTCACATCCACGCCGCCGATCTCGATGCTGCCACTCTTGACATCCCAGAATCTTGCGATAAGTGATGCCAGCGTCGTCTTACCTCCACCGGATGGTCCAACAAATGCAATATGGGAACCTGCCTTGACGGAAAGCGTGATGCCGTCGATCGCATTTGCCTTTGCCTCGTCGTAAGTAAATGTCACATCCTTCAATGCGATTGACGCGTCCTTCGGTGTCTGCTTATTTGCTGCCTCCGGAAGCTCCTTCGCATTTAGCACCTCATCCATCCGGTTCAATGCATCCTCGACGAGCATCTGTGATTCACCTGCATATGCAACCTTCATCAGCGTTGTGGTAAGTACCGAAGTCACCAATATGTAGAAAATCAGGTTCAATACGAATTTGTCTGTGACTGTATTTCCACCTAATGTATACGCGGCTACAATCAGTGCTGCAAATATGCCATTGCAAAATACCGTGAACCCAATCATCGGAATCATCATGGATTTCGTGTAATCGATTGTCCATTTCTCATACTCATCGATGGCTGTCTTAAACCGCTTGAATGAAAAGATCGTCTGTCCAAATGTCTTTAAGACCGGTACGCCTCGCACATACTCTACCGCCTCGGAGGACATTGTCTCCAGCGAGTTCTGATACTGCTTCATATCCTCTGCCATCTTCGGTCCCATCATCATCGTACCCATGATAAGGAATGCGAATACGGCAGGAATCAGGCTGATCAGACCAAGACGCCAGTCAAAGCTTGCCATCAGTACAAGCAGCCCGATCGGTGTTGCTCTTGATACGACCTTATCTGGCAGGTTGTGTGCCAGAAATGTCTCTGTCGCTGCGGAGGAATCCATAACGATCTTTCGAATCTTTCCGGTTCCCTCTGTCTCCACATAACCAAGTGGAAGCTTCATGATGTGGTTCATCATCGCGATACGCATATTTGTCTGCACGCGGAATGCTGCCTTATGAGAGCACATCAAAGCTCCGATATAAAGCACCATTGCGAGCAGGGCAAATCCTACCGCCTGCCATCCATATGATGTGATGTGCGTTGCTTTGGAATAGTCCGGTCTTACTTCTAAGACCTCCTTTATGATGCGCCACACATCATAAAACGGAATCAGCGCAACCCATGCACTGATTGCTGCCAAGACGCAGGATGCATAAGAAAAATACTTATGCTTCCCGGCAATTTTCATAAGTCTTGACATTGCACTTTGCTTTTTTGCCTTCATGACAAAACCTCCTTGTAAAATGATTTTATATTCAGTTAGGTTTTACTAACTTATATGTAATTTTTTTGGCAGTGCACATCGCTATGCACTGCCTGTTATCATATGGCACCAACCCGTAGGATTGATGACCTGCACACGCATCCGCGTGCTTCATTTTATTTACAAGCCAAAAACTGCTTTCCAGCCTGCGAAATTGAAGATTTGTACATTCTTCATAAAGGCTGCTGCCTCATCATATGGCTTGTCGTGTGTCAGCACCTCGTAGATATACTGCCAGCCGGTTCTGCAGAATACGTGGATAAAAAATTCATCCGCGGTCGCATTCTCATTTGCATACTGCTTCGCAAATATGTTGTAATACTGCTCCTCGATTGCCGTGAGCTTATCAAAGTAATCTTCATATTCTGTCCCCGCCGAATGGCAGAATAGAAGCTGAAATTCTTCCTTATACCGGTAGATATACGCCAATACCTGATCGGTTCCCTCGTTGCCCTCCTTGATGGCGTGATCCATGTCCGGACTCCCGGTTGCCTTCTGTATACTCTGCATATACATCTCCATCAGACCATCTGCTGCTTCCTGGACAATCGCGGTAAAAAGTCCGCTTTTATCACCGAACCGGGTATATATGGAATTGGTACTGACTCCGCATGCTGCCGATATCCGCCGCATGCTGGCATCATGGAATCCATAGGTAAAGATTTCTTCCTTCGCTGCCTGAAGCAGGGATTCCGTCACACCGGCTGTCTCACGTCGCATGAGCTACTCCTTCTCTTCGTTCGTTTATTGCTGTTATTTATATTGTTTTATTTTTCGTAACATCGTTATTATAACAGTGTTATTTTATTTGTCAAGAGGGCTTAAAATATAAAAATACATCTGCCTTACTTAGACAGATGTAAATCATTTATTGTTTTTCAATTTTCTCAATTATATCAGCCATTTTCATCATTTGCCTGATTGTTTCGTCATATTCCACATAATCTTCTGAGAAATAATTTGTAATCTCTTGATAATCTTGCTTAAAAAACTCATTATTACAAAACTCTCTGATTATGTTTGAAACGCAAACTTTCTCCTGCGCCGATGGACAAATTGTCATCTTTTTTCTATGTTCTCTAATCTCAAGAAATAGTTTCTCAAAATTCTGATTAATTTCTACACAATCTTTCAACTTGTATATATCATATAAATGTCTGGAATATCTCTTTGACTTTCCTTGTATATAATAATCAGCCAATGCAAATATTTTATCTATATACGTTCTACTAATAGATTGGAGTTTCATTTCAAAATCATCAAGCATGTATTTCAACGCCAAATCCTGTCGATTTTTATTTTTAAACAAATCCCCCAGATAGCTTCCAATCATAACTTTTTCTGTTGGAAATGCATACGATCCAAGTGCCGTCTCCAACTTCACCGAGAAAAGCATTCTGTCATCCTGCAATCCAATAACAGATTCATAAGAAAAATAATATACATTATAATCCCTGTCGCTCTGCGTTGAACGCCAATTTGAAATAGGCATGTTCAATGTTTCACTGATTCCTTTTATAATATTATTCTTAAGTTTCTTTCGCCTTGCCTCTCCGATATGTTCATCAAAGGTGATATCTATATCCTCCGAAAAACGATTTATTGCCTTAAAGCCTTTTGACAGCGAAGTTCCTCCCTTAAAAACGACATTGGGAAGCTCCTTTGAAAGCAATCGCAATATCATTGTAACATAATAATCCTTTTCAATTACAACGACCGTCTTCCCTGTTTCTTCTGAAACCTGCTCTATCAATTCCTTAAATTTTTCCTTATCTTCATGAAGATACATATTCCACCCCTGTTTCGTATATTGCCTTATAAATTTTCGTCGGATAATATTCCAAAAATGTATCTACCTGCTTTTTTGTAATTTGATGCAACATTGCATATTTTGTAAGGATCGTTCCACATACCTGCATATCCTCCTCTGCTGCCTTGTCAATATTTTTTAGGCAGTCCAGCAACTGCAGCACATATGCATTTTCATCTGTTACCTCAATTGCAGATCTTCGAACTATATATTTTTTATCTTTGATTGAGATCTCACGTACCTGAGCCGGAGCATAATTACTTACTATTTCCTGCTTAAACGGAACCTGCGTTGATAGTCCCATCTGATTTGCGAGTGTATATCCCGCATAATACCCCACCCGTTTTCCTCTTCTGCATACATACTTGTGCAATGCTACTGTATCTGCTGAAAGAACCGTCTTCTCTCCAAAAATGTTAATTTGAGGCAAATAATACACACCTGACTCATATCTGCTGATTTTGCCCTCATCTGTTAGTTTTTTCAAATGATATCTTATATTTTCCTCTGACATTCCCTCGATGCTGATATCTGTTAGAAAAATTGGCTCTCCTTCCGTATAATTGTTTGAAAGATATTCATATATCACATGGTCACCAGCTTTCAATATGTAAATATATATTTTACTTATTGTTAGTATACCTGTAATTATTAGTTTTGTCAATTATTCTTGATACTAAACATAAAAGGAACCCAGACTTATCCGGGTTCCCGCTTAATCAACTACATTTTTACTTCAGATAATTTCTTTGTAATTCGTGCCTGCACTTCAATATAATATGCATAATCTGCCGCTGATAAATTATTCTCATCAATATCATCTAACTTCTTCATATAATCTGCATACTTGGTCATAAAATCGGCATAATCCGCCAACATGCCTGCCTGATCATCAGAAGATGCTTCATTATATTTATTCATAAAATCTACATAACTATCAAAGAACGTCTCATAACTATCCATTAATTCCTTGAAATCAGGAGTAACACCTTCATGTTTTGATTCTTCTGTTATATTCTCTGTTGTTTCTTCTGCCTCGGTTTTATCTGAATTATCAGCTTCTACATCTTCTGCAACAGATTCCTCCGTATCCGTCGAATTTACTGTTGTAGTCTCTAATTTCTTGGATATACGTATGCTCATTTCCTTATCTGTGGAATTATAACTCAGTCTCAACGAAAATCCATCTGCATGATCTGCACTGTAATGGTAATCGGTTCCATAATAATTCTCCGTAAATCCCTTTTTCTTGCAATCATTCACATAATTGTTATATTCTTTTTTTGATGTTTTATACACGTCAATCGAAAAGGTATCTTCCGTCTCAAAGGTAACTTCTCCTTTTTTAGATTCCGGTTTCGGTATCATCGCCGTCAATGCATTATCCGGCCAAATATATGTACTGTTCTTCTGCTTACGATGTTTCTGTTTCATGCCAATTGCACATATCAGAACCACAAATATAATTACAACAAATACAACCGCTTTCATAAATTTCCACAATTTCTTCATAATATTTTTAATCCTCCCTGTTTTCTTTCTTCCGTAATCTGGACGCTAATTCCACGTAAGTTCCTTTTACTCCATCCTCGGGCATTTTGGGGAACATATGCTGCTTCTGAATAGATGTAATAAGCTCTATCTGTTCCTGCATTGTCTCTCCATCATACATTCGGTAATTATCCGGGGATCGGGGAACATGCAACAAACCTTCATCATCGTAATATTGGAGTGTTCTCTTACTAAGTCCAGTTCGTTTACTCACTTCGCTAATTTTGCTCATCATGGCCTACCTTTCTCCATAATTCGAGCGTAAACCATCACGTAAACGTGATAGCAATACCCTTTTTGGAAATGCATGTCTTTTTGTTTCCTAAAAGGCCATGTAATTTTCGCGAATATTTTTGCGCATCAAAAAAGCAGGCTATTTTTCAAACCTGCTTTTACCAAAACTATTTTATTTTCATTTACCTGCACACCACAGTGCTTCTATCCAATTATTACCTTCATCACGATCATCCCTGCCAGATACACAACTGCCAGCACATACACGACACCATCCGCACGTGCATATCGAAGCGGATACATCTTCGTTCTCGGTCTGCCTGCCTGATAACAACGCGCTTCCATCGCGAGTGCGAGATCTCCGGCGCGTCCGACTGCCGATGCAAAAAGCGGCATCAGAATCCGTCCGGTACGTTTCAACTTCTGGAACACATTTCCTGCCTCGAAATCCACGCCTCGTGCCGTCTGTGCCTTCATGATCCGGTCTAACTCTTCAATCAGAATCGGAATGAAGCGGAGCGTGATTGCCATCATGAGTGCAATCTCATTCACCGGCACATGCAGCTTTTCGAGCGGATGAAATGCTTTCTCCAGCCCGTCGGTAAGCTCGGTCGGTGTCGTCGTGTAAGTCATAAGTGACGAACCCAGGATCAGTTCTACCAGCCGCACGACACGCATCAGTGCCTGCAGGATGCCTTCCCGGTAGATATGGATGAACCGCCAATGAAAATACAGCACATCCCCTTTTCCGAAGAATACATTTACGATACAGATAAATACCAGCAAAATCCAGACCGGCTTTAAGCCCTTGATCATATAGCGAAACGGAACCTTCGATATCACGATGCAGACGAGTAATACCACACCTGCCACAGCAAATACCACGAAGCTTTTGGAGAGAAACAAGCTGATGATGTAGAGCAGCGTTGCAAATAGTTTCACACGAGGGTCCAGATGATGAATCGGGGAATCCGAAGGATAATATTGTCCAATTGTAATGTCTCGAATCATAGCGTATCTCCTCGTTGCATGTCAGAATATCTTTCTTCCGATACTTCCTGCATATCCGCCCTGTCAAGTGACTTCTTTTCCATTGATTCCTGCATACTGTCACCCACACAAGCACGCAGGGTTTCCAGCAATTCCTCTTCCCGTATCACAGTCTGTGGTATCGCATACCCCTCCGCACGCAGGCGATCGGCAAATTTCACTGCTTCCGGCACATCCAACCCGCAGGTTTCCAGCGTTTCCCTCTCGGCAAATACTTCTGCAGGTCGGTCATCCAATATCTTCTTTCCATCGTCCAGCACAATGATCCGGTCTGCGTATTCCGCCAGGTCCTCCATACTATGCGAGACAAGTAAAACTCCGATTCCCTGCTCCCGGCTCATCCGCCGGATCCGGTCGAATATTTCGCGCTTTCCTGCTGCGTCTAATCCCGCTGCCGGCTCGTCCAATATGATATATTCCGGATGCATCGCAAGCACACCTGCAATCGCCACACGCCGCTTCTGTCCGCCCGATAGCTGCAATGGCGATGCTTGATAATATTTCTCTGGCAGGTCAACAAACCGAAGTGCTTCCTCCACACGCGTCTCGCATGCTTCCCCGGTCAAGCCCTGCTTACCTGGTCCAAATGCGACATCCTCCCACACGGTATCGCAGATCATCTGATGTTCCGGATATTGGAACACCATGCCAACCTTACTGCGCAGATAATTCCCAGAATATCCCTTTGCATGAATATCCTTTCCCTCAAATGTAACTGTTCCGCTGGTCGGTTTCAGCAACCCGTTCAGGAGTTGTATCATGGTGGATTTACCAGAACCGGTATGTCCGGCAAGTCCAACAATCTCCCCCTTGCCAAGCGACAGATTCACGTCGTCTAAAGCAACCTTCTCATATGCTGTTCCCGGACTGTAAATATAGCTTACGTGTTGCAGAGAGAGGAGAGCTTGATTTTTTTCATCTGTCTCTGCTTCAGCCTTTTTGTTTTTTTTCTTATCTACCAGCTCAGAGCTTGCTTCCCATTCTCTTCCAGTTTTATCATATTCTGCTACTTTTTCCCTTTTGTCAATCGTAGCCTCCTCTACTCTCGCATCTCCAATCTTTTTCTCGAACACATCACTATCTATTAATTTCCTCACACGATAAGAAAGCGGTGCCTCCATGCCCATCTCCGCAAGCAGCGCATCCTCTCCGAAGAAATCCTCCGGAGTTCCATCGAATCTTACCTGTCCGTCTGCAAGCAGAATTACCCGACCCGCAAGTGCCGCCTCTTCCATATCATGCGTAATCAGTATCACAGTCATTTCCTGTTCCTGATTCAACCGCTGTAACGCTTCCATCACTTCTTTCCGCCCTTTCGGATCAAGCATCGCAGTCGGCTCGTCTAAGACGATATAATCGGGATGCATCGCAAGAATTCCTGCAATCGCAATCCGCTGTTTCTGTCCGCCCGACAGATGATTTGGTGCCGTCTTTCTCCGCTTCCACATCCGCACCTGTTCGAGTGCCTGCTTCACACGTGCCACGATGGTATCTGACTCCATACCCAGATTCTCCGGGCCGAATGCAACCTCTTCTTCCACATTTGCTGCCACCATCTGATTGTCTGGATTCTGGAACACCATACCGACGTGCTGGCGAATATCGTACAGCTTCTCCGCATCCCTGGTTCCCATCTCATCTACCGTCACCGTACCTTCCGACGGTCGAAGGATTGCATTTAACTGCTTCGAGAACGTCGTCTTGCCGGAACCATTTCTGCCAAGCAGCGCAATGAATTCGCCCTTTTTAATTGTAAGATCTACACCCTTTAAGATTTCTTCCGTCGCGATCACGTTTCCATCAACGTCGCGCTTTTTATATTGAAATCTTACTTGTTCTGCCCGTATCACCGTCCAGTCCTCCATACTGTGAAATAAATTTATTGTGGCTCTTGCTCTATCCACATCTTCTTTAACCGCGCTTTATCCACTTTCCCA